>Ga0163179_10000578_pt1 | contig 26271 bp, 26 predicted proteins | sample AtlANTMetagenome_FD_109643 | JGI IMG/M metagenome (GOLD analysis project Ga0163179, IMG submission 109643) | Marine eukaryotic phytoplankton communities from the Atlantic Ocean - Atlantic ANT 2 Metagenome | ecosystem: Environmental > Aquatic > Marine > Oceanic | place: North Atlantic Ocean...
GGCTGGGCATACACATCGGCGATCTTGCCGGAAAGCTTCACACTGCACGCAGCCGGAACGATCAGGTCGCAACCGATGTACGCCTGTGGCTTCGCAGCCGCTTGGACGCCTTGATCGAACAGCTTGACGAACTGGTCTCAGCGCTGACAGATGCCGTAGAAAGAGACGGCAAAACGCTAATTCCTGGCTTCACGCACCTACAGCGTGGGCAGCCCGTGCTTCTTGGGCACCATCTGCTCGCCTACGCCTGGTGCTTCCGCCGCGATCGCGACCGCGCACGTGACGCGCGTGTGCGTTTAAATCAGTGCCCTTTAGGCGCAGCAGCGATGGCCGGAACACCACACCCCATTGATCGCCACGAAACAGCCCAGTTGCTGGGATTCGACGCACCGACTGAAAACGCAATGGACAGTGTCGCCGCCAGAGACCATCTGCTGGAAGTGTTGTCGGTTTGCGCGATCGCTGCGACCCACCTGTCTCGGTTCGCGGAAGAATTAGTGCTCTGGTCCACGAGCGAGTTCCGGCTGATCACACTGCCCGAAGCTTACACAACCGGCTCCAGCATCATGCCGCAGAAACGTAATCCAGACGCGGCCGAGCTTGTGCGCGGTAAATCTGCGTTAGTGATCGGCGCCTTGAGCGGGCTGCTCACCCTGGTAAAAGGCCTGCCGATGGCGTACAACCGCGACCTTCAAGAGGACCGCACACTGCTATTCCCCGCCGTAAACACTACGCTCGGCTGTATCGGCGTGACGACCCGCATGGTCGAAGGCTGGACCGTACACAGCGAGAGATTTGAGGACGCACTGCGCCACGACGCGTCACTCGCGACCGAAATCGCGGACTATCTCGTCGGTAAGGGGGTCCCCTTTCGTGAAGCACATCACGTCTCCGGTCAGATGGTTCAGTGGTGTGAAGAACAAGGCGGTGGCTTTGACCTGCTCAAGGTCGAAAGCCTAAAAGATTTCCACGCCGCGCTTGAACCCGACCTATTGGACTGGCTCGATCCTCGAGAGGCTATCGCGCGCCGTAAGAGCTACGGCGGGACCGCCTGGTCAGAGGTCACGCGTCAGGTTGCGCTACTTAAAGCGCACTAGGCCTGTGGGCTAGGCGCGTGAATGCAACGCTCTAATTCCGCGAGCCCATCCGTCAGGCAAGCCGGCCCCGGCTGAAGAATGATCTCCGGCTGCAGCTCATGTACCCTGCCCGATCTCAAGGCGGGTATATCTTGGGCGCCCGGTCGGCCATCGACCAGGTCTCGGTCAAACGCCTTCCCGCACCACGACGCCAGATAGACCTCTGGCGAAGCCGAGACGAGTTCTTCCACGCTCACAAAACGATCCTTGGCCCCGCGGCCGCGTGCCTTTTCTGCGAAAACATCACGCCCCCCAGCAATATCAATGAGCTCACTGACCCACTCAATCCCGCAGATCATTGGCTCTCCCCATTCCTCAAAGTAGACCGTCGGACGAAGCGCGCGCTTTGACGCACGGTCCTGCACCCGCTCGATATTCGAGAGGTACGATGAGACCAGGTCTTGCGCTTCTTGCCGACGGCCGACAATGCCACCCACAGTGACGATCATCTCGAAGATCTCTTGAATGGTGCGCTGGTTGAAGATCAATACGGGCAGATTGGCCGAAATGAGCTTTTGGGCGAGATCTGCCTGAATATCGGAAAACCCAATGATCAGATCGGGCTTTAAGGCCGCGATTTTGGGCACACTCCCGCCAATGAATGCAGAGACAACCGGCTTGCTCTCACGCGCCTCGGGTGGGCGAAGGGTGTATGCGCTGATCCCAACAATACGGTCTCCTTCGCCGAGCGCATAAAGCAACTCGGTAGGCTCCTCTGTCAAACAGACGATACGACGAGGGCCATTGGGAACGACACGACCTTGGTTGTTGTGAGTCATGCGCCCACATAAAAGCATTCGATAACAAATGACAAGCGGAGCGAAGATCTTGAACGCACACTCCCAATACCGTCGCGTGTCTCGCTGGATGGGTTGGTGCGTGTTGATCTCAATCGCGACCGCTTGCACGACATCAGATCAATCGCCTGCGCCCCTCGTCCAAGAAGTCACCCCATTCACCCGCCTATATGCGGAGATGGAAGCCTTGGGCGAGCGCGATGATCTCGACGCCTACGACGCCCGCGAGAACATTCGGTACGCGCTCAAGAACCGCAGTTGGCAAAGTGTACAAACAGACGAAGTCAGCCTTTCTGGAATCGATGAAGCCGCGCGTGATGAAGAAAAAAAATACAGAGAAGCTTGGCGCACAAAGCACATCGCGTACTCCTGGGACAATTTAGATCCTGACGCACAGCTTGAGCCGAAACCCGCACAACTCTCCCTCACTTGGCTCGAGATGGCAGAAAACCTCCCGCAGGCCAGAAACGGATGGCCTCTCAAGGAGCCGACCATCTCGGACTATTTCCAACGCAAGCGGTGGTATCAGCCAAAGCCCGACGAACAGCGACGGCTATCTATGGTCGATCGCGTACAAATCGAACAGGTTCAGAAGGCGCTTCGAATGCTCGATGAAAAGGCACTGCAAGCGCACTTGAGCGCCCTGCCGCTTACGGGCATGAGCCCCGGTGAAGCTGAAAGAGAAGCCTATCTGGCAGAAAAACTTCTTTCAGAGCGGTCTCAATGACCGACAAGCAACCGCCTGTCTCCGTATTTCGTCGCGTCGCCACCCCTCGGGTCGCGCTTAGCCCCGCGGAGCGCGGGGGCTCTTTTCTCTTGGCGGCGTCACTTATCGCCATCGCCCTGCTGTCCATCGTCGTGCTGTGGTCGTTCTGGGTGGGAGTCTTGAGAAACCAGCCTCCCGAACCCGTGGAAGTCTGGTACGACCCCTACGAGCTCGGTGAACTGCCCACCGAATAGCCTCCGATCTCGGTTACAGCGCGGCACCTCTTCAATGGTTCAGTGCTGCCTATTCGGCCGTTCATCCACGCTCTTCACCGCGCGCAGCACCCGAAGCGAGCGCATCAGCGCGCTCGTTTTCCGCTAAACCCGCATGCCCTGGTACCCAATGGACAGCAGCCGCCGCGCGGCGCGCGTAAAGTGTACGCAACTCAGCAATAAGCTCTTTATTCTTCTTGGCCTTCCAGCCTTTGGTCAAGATGCCAATCGCGTAGGAGCTGTCTGTGAAGAGTGCGGCAGGCGCATCTAAAGGCCACTGCTGCTCATCCAAAATATTAAGCGCCAAGATCAACGCAGTCAGTTCGCCAACGTTGTTGGTGCCATGCCCGAGATCCCTCGCCCGTTCCACCGTGGTGCCATCAGGGAACACGACGAGTGCCCCCGCTCCACAAGGACCAGGATTCCCGAGACATGCGCCGTCGGTGAATGCGCGGACGGACTGTGGGTCGAGTCCATTGATGATCTCTTGCACAGAGGCAACCGCGGCTTCGGCTTGCGCCTGGGTTCGTCGACCAGCGGAACCAAACCCGCTGCCTCGACTCGCGCGTGCGCCGCCAGCTGTCGGACGCGCAGCAGGCGTAGCTACCGATCCGGTGGGTAAGTCGCGGAGTTCGCCACCAGCGATCGCGCGCACGCCGCGCGCACCCGCCTGATAAATCTTTGATCCCTCACTATCCGAATACCGAATAGCGACGCGACCACCGTCTTCTCGCAAGGTGCCGTCAGCGGTCGCCGCCGCCCATACCTTTCGGCCCTTGAATTGTGCGCGCACCCAAGGCATTCGACTCTCCGACGCTCTCCTTCACCCGAAACGGGAGTCCCGTCGAGTTCGTAAACTCGTAAAGGCTGTGGTTGAAGCATCCCACGTCACAGCCGTGCGTAAAGAGTTGCTTTCGAGCGGCTTGCACATCGGGGTGCGTCCAAAGCTCGGAAAGCGGCGTGTCAAAGACGTTTCCGACACGAATGCCCTCTTCACCCCACACACAACAGGGGAGAAAGTGTCCTTCGTAGGTGACCCCATACTGATCGATCAATCCCAAGCATCTCACCGAACCCCGTACGCCTTCATGGTACTCGAGTCCCTCGTCGTAATACGCGGTGCGCGATGCGACTTCCGCACTAAAACGACCGATATATTGAACCGCTTCTCGATAAACCGCCTGGTCTTCAGCGGAAGTTAGCGCCAGATGCGGCGCATCGTTGACCGGCCAAAAATCGAATCCGACGCCCATAGAACGCACCAAATCGTAAAGCGGGATCAACTCACGCACGTTTTCTTTGGTGACCACAAAATAGACTGTACAGGTGATCCGACCGTCCGCGTTTACGCGTTCCAGCGCGCGCAGCGTCTGCTGAAACGCCCCCTTCCGCCCACGCAGTAGGTCGTGCGTCTCTAAAAGCCCGTCGAGACTGAACGAAAGGCTATTGACCCCTGAAGCAATAAGTTCATCCCAGCGCCGCTCTACGAGCGTTCCGTTGGTGGTGATGTTTACCGACATGTCGCGTGCTTTCGCCGCGCGAACTGCGTCAAAGAGCTCTTTATGTAAGAACGGTTCACCGCCGGTGATCACAAGTGTCTTGGTGCCGATGCTACGCGCCTCATCAAGCAACGGCACCAACTGCTCAAGCTCCATTTGTGCGGGGCGATCCCAGAGATCGCAGAACGTACACCGCAGATTGCAACCCCGGTTCACGAGCAACAGCATCGTAAGTGGCTTAGACGGCGTTCTCGCCGGCAGATGGGCACCTACCTCTTCAACCGCCGCAGGGATCGACACGTTGTGCTCAGTGCCCGTTGCTGGGAGTCGTCCTTCGGACGCCAAGAGACGAGCGTTCCAATCTTCCCCACGCCCGGAGCCATCATAAAGCTTCAAATAGGCTTCGGTCACTGGCTCCCAATCATATCTGGCGACAAAGGCGCGTCCGCGCTCACCCAACAACCGCGCCCTTTCCGGATCCTTCAACAACTCAAGCACCGCTTCCGCGAAATCATCCGGCTCATCTCGCAACAAGATCTCCTCACCGTCGCGAGAAACGAGACCCTCGGCCCCTTTGTGGGTGCTCACAACTGGCTTGCCGGCCGCGAAATACTCAAGGAGCTTCATTCGCGTGCCGCCGCCTTCTGGAACGGGACAGACCGCGACGTCACAGGCGGCGATATGGTCGGCGAGGTCTTCCACGACCCCCGTAAACGTCACTGCGGGATGCTCAAAATACTTGGGCGGATTCATTCCTGCGATCACAACCCTCAAACGGGGTTGACATGTCAAAAGGCGTGGCAGAAGCGATTCGACAATGAACCGAACAGCCAGAGTGTTCGGCCAATAATTGAGCGTGCCGTGAAAAAACAGCATCGGCGCGTTCCGCGAAATGCCGTAGCGCTGTCGGATCCCTTGGCCTGACGCCTCATAGAAAGGCTGAAGGTCTACGCCATGCGGAATGACCGTCACGCTCGACGCGTCAACGCCAGACCGTGCCAGACGGTCGCGGTCGTCAACGCTCACCGTGATCACTTCATCAACCCACTTGGCCAGCGCGACCTCAATCGCCTCCAAACGCCTCTGCGCACTGCCGGAAACAAAACCCATCTCGGCCAAACGGTCGTACTCGATATTGTGTTCCACCAAGGAAGAGCGCGCACCACAAAGCCGCGCAGCCAAAACAGCAGGTGCGGCGTACCCTGGAAATTCCGCCTGAAACCAATCGATCTGCTCGGCCTTGCCCACTGCAGCAGCCCGCAACCACCACGCGGGATCGAAAATCGGCCGGTAAAGAAATGTTTCCTCCGACGGATAGCCCACGCGACCGCAGAGCTTCTCAGCAAACCGGCCCATTCTTCGAACGACAGGCCACTCCTCGGCAGCGCGAACCCGAGGCGCATAGGGAACCTCGACCCACTGTCCTTCGTCCCATCGAAGGTAGTGATCTCGGTTTTCGGTCACAATGACCACGTGCGCGCCGTGCTGGGCCAGACCTTCGGCCGTACGAATGATCTTCACCGCCGCGCCGTGCACGGTCGGAAAGAGATCTCCTCGTGTCAGGATTGCAATCCGCAAATCGTATCCGGCTAGGCTTGGTACTCCAACAACGCCTTGAGAACCAAGGCTTGGTAATAAGCATCGTAGTCTGCCCGATGCTTCTGCGTCATATCTTCCGGTGGCAAACCAAGCCGTTGTGCCAAAACATCCTTACCGGTATCGAGCCAATGAATGCCGAGAACGCCCCCTGCGAGGGCCTTGGTATCCAGCGCCTTGTAGCCAAACGGGTTGGCCATACCTTCTGCGACGTAACAGTACGAGATGAAGCTCCAGTCAAACGGCGCGTTATGCCCGACGAAGACGGCCTCCGTCCCCGGGACGGTCAACGCCCTCGCCCAATCGGTCAAGCGACGCATGGCTTCGGCGCGGTTCAGACCTTCGCGCTTCAGGCGCTTGAAGTCTAAACCATTGACTTCCATAGCCTCTGGCACGAAGCGATCCGAGGTGGGCGCCAGCTCTACGTACACCTGCTCATCCAGCAGGTGTAGCTTCCCCTCGGCATCCGGAGCGACGGCAACACCGCCGAAAGAGATCATGTCGTAAATGCCTGGTACAGGGCCTGAGCTCTCCAGATCTACACAAAAATAGGTCGCGCGTGTCTCTTTCATCTATTCGGCCGACGCTTCTACAACCATGGGCTCGGTTGGCTCAAGGTCTTCACGCGTCTCCGGATCAAACGGTTCGTCCGTGATCGGCGTCGCGTCGTATCCTCGGGGAGGACGCCATGTCGCATCCATTGCCTCAACAAGCGGCCAGAGCGTGAGGAAAATCATCGTGCCCACGTTGGGCTCAATCTCAATTTCTTCTTCATCCTCGGCCTTCTTTTCAAATAGCGCCCACAAGATCTCATCGAGCAGATGAGGCTGTGCGCGCCATTCGATCGCACGAACGCGATCTGGGACCCCGGAATCCGCAGGGAGAATATCGTCGACAACCTCATGTACACGCATCGCAGCGCTGTCGATCTCTCGACGCGGAATCTTCCGCATACGGCCACCAAGCTCCTGAAAGATCCGCAAGCTCACTGCAGCCATGTACGTCGCGATCTGGCCGTTTTCAGGGCCGATGGTGTTGAAATTGTCGCTCAAAAACTTCGCGACGGACTTCTGCTCACGCAACAACCGGCTCGCGATCCTCTGGAAACTCTCTGGGTCTCCAGCGCATCCTTCCGCGAGATTGTGAACGTCCTGCCGCGGGATAGGCAAGTTCGCCATATCTACCTCCCAATCAATCGATGGGGCGGCTTATCCGTTCCAGTCCATTGACGCTGGTTTTGTGCGTCGAAACCGACAGGTTCAGTCGGACTCGCTCCGGCGGGCCTCAACGCGCGCGAGCATCCGACCTCGTGCAGCCTCAAAGGCCGGGTCCTCTACGCCCACAAACTCATCGAGCTCCGCCACAGCGGCGTCGGCCTCGCCCAAGCGCTCAAGCGCATGCGCCATACCCAGGCGAACAATTTGTCTTCGACTCGGGTCCGGGCGCTCCAGCAACCCGTTCTGATACGCGTCATAAGCCCCTGCAAGGTCGCCCAATTCGAACCGGATTCGACCTATGCCAACCCAGCCGTCCACGGCGGAAAGCCCACCCAAACTGACTAAGTGACCCAGATCGCGGAGGGCGCCCACAGGATCGCCCGCGAGCTCGCGAGATGATGCAGCCGCGGCATACCAAGACGCGACACGCGCATCCTCTGGCGCCCGGCGCGCAGCCGCCTCGAATGCACCGGCCGCTCGGTTCGCATCGGTCCCAGTCGAGGCGTAAACACCACCCAACAACGCATAGGCATCAGCGAGCATCGCGTCCGCCTTACCCACTTCAACGAAGTCCTCAAGCGCTATGGCCGCAGCACCCGCGTTGTCCATCGCGGTCGCCTCTACCAAAGCGGAGCGGAACATCGCATGCTCGCGGATGGTTTGCGTCCAACCCCACCGCTCGGCGGCCGCGTAAATCTCAAGCGCCTTCTGCGGCTCATCCTGCGCCAACGCTGCATCCGCGCGATCAAGCGCCAGCGGAGAGCCAGGCGACCAGACACACCCCAGCGCAACCCCGAGACCGAGTGCAACGCCTCCGACCACGCGCAACCCACGTTGCAGACGTGCGAATTGAATTGGGGCTACCGACTGAAGAGATCGCAAGGGGTACTCCTACCCATATTTTCGGACCGCGCTGCGCGGCTGTGTAGCGTATGAACAAAAATAGAGCAAATCTCTGAGACCCACCACACACCCGCCGCAAGTGTCGTAAAAGGGAATTGAAGAGAACCGCTTGAAGAGACAATACCATATACGACAGCGGTGACATCTTCCGTCCGAGACTATAGGTTTCGCGCTTCTCGGAGAACAGAAGTGCCGCGCCTCAACCCGATACTCGAACGACTGAACTCGTACCCAATCGTAGAGCTCAACCGCATTCGAGACAGCCTAAAAGCCGAAGGGCGTACGATCTACGACTTCGGGACAGGCGATCCCAAAGAGCCCACCCCTCCCTTCATCCGTGAAGCCTTCCTGGGCGCGCTCGAAGAAGAGAGTTCATACCCCAGTATTCGTGGCACTTCTGCGCTACGCGCATCGATCGCGGCGTACGCAAAACGCCGCTTTGAGGTGGAGTTAGATCCCGATAGCCAGATTCTGCCAACAAGCGGCTCAAAGGAAGCACTGTTTCATCTGCCGCTCGCTCTCATCGACCGAGACGCACCCGATCGCGTCGGCCTATTTCCCGATCCGGGGTACCCAGCCTACGAACGCGGCATCCTCTTCGCAGGGGGTGAGCCCGTCCCCATGAAGCTGAAGGGCGATCATCACCTGCGCTTGGCGGACCTAGACGCGTCATTACTGAAACGTACGCGACTGATGATCATCAATTCGCCCCACAACCCAACCGGTGTGGTGCTCTCTCGCGACGAACTACGCGAAATTCACGCGTTGTGCCGCGCCAATGACATTCTGCTGGTCTCAGACGAATGCTACGTCGACATCTACGATAACGATCGGCCCGCGTCGATCCTTGAGGTCGCGACAGAAGGCGTCGTCGCCGTTCACAGCTTATCGAAGCGCAGCGGGATGACAGGGTACCGCAGCGGATTCTTAGCGGGAGATCCGGAATGGATCGCGATCTTGACCAGGCTACGGGCGAACCCGGGCCTCGCCGCCGGCGACTGTGCGAATGCCGCAGCCACCGTAGCCTGGGCAGACGACGCGCACGCCGACAGAAGACGAAAGATCTTCGCGGACAAAAGAGCGGTCGTCTTGGAATTCATGGAAGAGGTCGGTATTGAAGCGGTGGACGCGACCGCGACCTTTTACATCTGGTTCAAAGCCCCTGAAGGATACGACGACGAGACCTATGCAAGACGTCTGCTTGACGCCGGCATCGTCGTAACTCCCGGCCGTATGTTTGCCTGTACCGACGCCGCAAACGGATATCTCCGGATGGCGCTCGTTCCCTCAGTAGACACCATACGCACCGCGCTCAACGCGTGGCGTGCGCTCCTATAAGAGTTTTCCATGTCGAATTTGGACGCATTGCAGGCCGGGATCACCCGCGCCGTAGATCTAGTCGAGAACGGATCTGATCTCGATGAACCCGCGAAAGAGGCCGTTAGAGCAGCGCTCGCAGCACTGAACGAGGGCCAGATTCGCGTCGCGGAGAAACGCGACGGCGAATGGGTCATTCACGCCTGGGTGCAGCGGGCTGTGCTGTTGTACTTCCGCGTTGCTGAAATGCAGACCTTCGAAGTGGGCCCCTACGAGTTCCACGACAAGATCCCACTGAAAACGAACCTCGCCGCCCAAGGCGTCCGGCTCGTTCCGCCGGGTGCCGTAAGATACGGCGCTTTCCTCGAGCCCGGGTGTGTCGTCATGCCCGGCTATGTGAATTTGGGTGCCTATGTCGGCGCGGGAACGATGGTCGACACGTGGGCAACGGTAGGCTCGTGCGCACAAGTCGGTCGTGGCGTCCATATTTCCGGTGGCGTAGGAATTGGCGGAGTCCTCGAGCCACCTGGCGCACGCCCGGTGATTATTGAAGACGGGGCCTTTTTGGGCTCGCGCTCGATTATCGTCGAAGGGGTGCATGTCGAAGAAGAAGCCGTACTCGGTGCCGGTGTGGTGCTGACGGCCTCCAGCAAAATCGTAGATGTCACAGGGCCCGAAGAGGTCGTCTACCAAGGACGCGTCCCCGCGCGAAGCGTGGTGATTCCGGGCACACGCCCCAAAGCGTTCCCAGCGGGGACCTACCAACTGCCTTGCGCGCTGATCATCGGGAAACGATCGGCATCCACTGACCGCAAGACATCTCTGAACGACGTACTCAGAAACTTTGCAGTGCCCGTATAGTGCCTTAGGAGGCGCTTATCGGACTGCCAAAACCACTCCATCATGTCTCGGCGCGTGTGCTGGTGGTGGGCGTGCTGCTGGTGGTGCTGGCGACGTTAGGGCGGCCCCCTGTCGTCGATGAAGAGAGCTATTTGTTTCTCGCGGCACAGTGGCTGGCAGACCCTAGCCACCCTTACGCCTGGGAACGGTCTTGGCAGCCGTGGAACAAAAACGAGAGTTTCGCTTTCGCGCATCCACCCACGCACTGGATCTGGCTGGCGTTAGGACAAAAGCTCGGTTTGTCGTCTGTCGCAGCCCTACGTGCCTGGGCAGCGCTCCCGTCGGCGCTCATATTTACGGGAGCGGTGTCACTACTATGTGCGCGTTTGAGTCGGTCCAGGGGACTGGCGATGACCTTGTGGCTGACCTCACCAGTCACAGTGCTCGCACTTGCCTCCGGGCTGATGATAGATCTGTCCGGCACTGCGTTGGCCACAGCCGGGATCGCATGTTGGCGCGAAGGCTTATCCGCCCCATCACGCTCGGCTGTCCGTTGGATCATCGCCGCTGGAAGTGTCCTGGGGGTGGCCTGTTTTACCAAATACCCTCACCTCGCCTGGGTCCTCCTGATCTGCCTTCACGCGCATTACATCGGTCGCCAGAAGCTGTGGTGGCAATTTGCTGCCAGCTTTGGGCTCGTCTGGGGCATGGGACAGGCCTGGCTATTCATAGCCCACGGTGGGTTTCATCCATGGGCTGTCTTGATGGGCGCAAACCAGATCGAGCGAAGCGAGACAGCGGCTAGGATGCTCGGCACCTTCGTTCGCTTGGGGCTGGTCCTTCCCGCCCTGCTCCTGTGCCTAAAACAGATCTGGTGGAAAACGCTTCCACAGTCGGCCGCCATCGCTGGGGTCGCATTCTGGGTAGCGCCCATCCCTGAACTCTCACAAAGCCAAGCGCTCACCGTGTTCATCTACGCGACCTTGGGCGCGCTGTGGTTCTTATTCGCGCTCACAGTATTGCTCCCTCGTGGCGAACAACGGGACAGCGATCGCTTTCTGCTCGGCGCCTGGTGCCTGATCGGCGTGCTGTCTATCCCGCTCTTCCACAACTTCGCATCGACGCGATACCTCTTGCCTGTTGTCCTTCCATTCGCGCTACTTGCGAGCAGAGGCTTCAGCCCAGGGAGCGGCCGAAAACCGGTCATTGGATTTGTCATCGGTATCCAAGCGGCTTTTAGCGTCGCCTTACTCTATGCCGATACACGCTTCGCAAACGCGCAGGTCGAACTGGCCGATCAAGCCATCGAGCGGTTTGGTACCGGTCAGTTCACCGGAGAGTGGGCATTCCGCTGGCGATTAGAAGCCGCAGGCTGGGAAGCATTAGGCCCCGAAGACACCGTGACAGGTACGCTGGTCGCCATAGAAAACGCCGCTGCGCGCGAAATTCCGGAGGGTGACCTACGGTACCGCGAACGGTTGCTCACCAGTGACCAGTTCTTCATCCGCCTTACAGACCCTGCTGCGCAAGCCGGGTACTACGGCGAAACGCTCGGCGTTTTGCCATTCGCGCTGTCTAAAGCGCCACTGGAAGGGCTCCACGTGTACGAAAAGGCCGACGCAAAGAACGCCGGCCCACCCGCTTTAGAACCAAGCCAATAATTTCGCTTACGGAAGCTGCTTGACCATATCGCCGTAGGTATCTGGACGACGGTCGCGGTAGAACTGCCAGACCTGACGAACTTCTTCGATCTGATCAAGGTCACAGTCAGCGTGGATCAACTCATCCTGCGCAGTCGCGGTGAACACTTGCTCGCCATTTTCACCAAGGTCGAACTCGGCCGAACTGGCTTTCGCAATGAACTGTCCCCGAGGGTTGCAGATATAGCTGTTGCCGTAGAACTCACCAATGCCCCAAGGCGCCTCGGTACCGCAGCGGTTACTCGCCGCCATGAAGTAGCCGTTCGCGACGGCATGCGCCGGCTGCTCAAGCTCCCAAAGGTACTGTGACAATCCCGCGACCGTAGCGCTGGGGTTGAACACGATCTCGGCCCCGTTGAGCCCGAGCAGTCTCGCCCCTTCCGGGAAGTGCCGGTCGTAACAGATGTATACGCCAACACGCGCGTACTTCGTCTGGAACGTCGGATAGCCAAGATTTCCGGGCTTGAAAAAATACTTCTCCCAGAAACCCGACGTCTGAGGAATATGGTTCTTCCGGTAGATCCCAACCGTCGAACCATCGGCATCAAGTACGACGGCTGTGTTGTAGTACACACCCGCCATCGCACGCTCGTAAATAGGCACGACCATCGCCATGTCGTACTTGCGGCAATAGGGCCGCAAACGTTCCACGGTGGGGCCATCGATGGCTTCCGCAGCAGCGTACCAACGCTTGTCTTGTGAAGGGCAGAAATAAGGACCATTGAAGATCTCTTGCAGCCCCAAAATCTGAACGCCCTCTTCACCAGCTTGATCAATGAAAGGCAGATGCTTCTGGAACATCGCCTCCTGGATGTCGGCGACTGGGACCGACTCATCGTTGACTGGGTTGGAAGTTTGGATCAGTCCTACACGAACGTTGCGCGTCATCGAGCCCTCACAAAAACGAATCAGAAACCTGCAAATCCCGCTCACGAAAGCGGGGTGCTGCCTTCGTCCTAACCGACAGGTTCTATACGCGCCTACTCAGACGGTGGATGGACCACGTCGAGTAATGCTTGGAACTGCGAATCGCTCGCCCTAACGACTGCCGCGTTGGCGCCATACACGTGCTTCTCTTTCACGGTCGAGATCAAGCCATCGTCCATGCTTGCGTCACTTGAGATGGGCTGGCCGTCCTCATCCACACTCAGTGCGACAACGACTGCCTCAGTGACCTCCTGAGCAGCGGACTCCATCCGCCCCGCAGAAGAGGTCATCCCCTCAGACGCGTAAGTGAAGGCAGTGCCAGAGGTTTGAGCGCTTACGAACATGTGACCAGCATAGCCTCTCTCGCCCGGATCCTGCAAAAGTCAACGATGACTACATCCGCATCCAGCCGAATCCCTGGTCTTCCAATGGGGCACCAGTCGTCGACGCAATCGCCATACCGAGAATATCTCGTGTATCGGCAGGATCGATGACACCGTCATCCCAGATGCGCGCCGTGCTGTAGTACGCGTCGCTATCCTTTTCGTAGTTCTCCATGATCTGCTGACGAATCATCGCCTTCGCAGAATCATCCAACTCGGATCCGACCCGTCGTGCCTTCTCTTCCATGACGGTGATCATGACGCTCGCAGCCTGCTCGCCTCCCATGACGGATACACGAGCATGAGGCCACATCCACAGGAACCGGCCACCATAGGCCCGGCCACACATCGCGTAGTTACCCGCGCCAAAAGAGCCGCCTGTGACGACAGTAAACTTCGGTACGCGTGTGTTGGCGACCGCGTTGATCATCTTCGCGCCGTGCTTGGTAATGCCTGCTTGCTCCACTTCAGTGCCGACCATGAAGCCGTTGATGTTGTGCAAGAACACAAGCGGTATCTCACGGCTGTCACACAACTGGATGAACTGTGTGGCCTTAAGCGCAGCTTCTCCAAAGAGTACGCCGTTGTTGGCGAGGACGCCGACCTTGTAGCCCCAGATCCGTGCGAACCCAGTGACCAACGTTGGACCATAAAGCGGTTTGAACTCCGAGAAGCGACTGCCATCTACAATCCGGGCGATGAGTTCATGGACATCGTAGGGTTTCCGGAGATCGGTAGGCACCAGCCCATAGAGCTCTTTGATGTCATAGGCCGGAGGTTCTGGCTGATCTCGCTCAACGCCCCACTGCGTCTGATCTCGTGGCAGCAAGCCGATCAACTCTCTGGCTTTGGCCAAAGCATCCGCTTCTGTATCCACCATGTAGTCCGCGACACCCGACACACGGCAGTGCATCTCAGCCCCCCCAAGCGCCTCCACAGAGACATCTTGCCCCGTCGCGGCCTTCACCAACGGCGGACCACCCAGGAAAATAGCCCCTGTGCCTTTGACCATGATCACCTGATCAGAAAGTGCAGGCATATACGCACCCCCTGCTGTGCAGTGCCCCATCACCACGGCGATCTGTGGGATGCCCATGCGAGACATGCGCGCCTGGTTGTAAAACACCCGACCGCCATGATGCTGATCGGCGAAAAGTTCCGACTGTAGGGGCAAGAACGCGCCACCAGAGTCCACCAAGTGAACTACAGGGAGGCGATTTTCCATCGCGATCTGCTGAGCGCGGAGGGCTTTCTTCACGCCCATGGGGAAAAGGGTTCCCCCCTTGACCGCGGGGTCATTGCCTGAGACGAGCACTCGTCGCCCGGCGATCATACCAATCCCCGTGACCATACCCGCCTGCGGCGCATCGCCGTCATACAAACCGTCCGCAGCGAGCGCTGAAAGCTCCAGATAAGGCGCACCCGGATCAAGTAGGAGCTCAAGGCGCTGCCGAATGGTCAGCTTCCCTTGCCGCTCCAAACGCGCCAAGCTCTTCTTGGAACGCGCATAGCGCGCTGTATCCATGCGCTCTTTCAACTGCGCGACTACCGTCTCCATTTCCGACGCGCGCTGCGCGAAAGATTTAGAATCAGTCTTCAATTTCGATTCGATTACGGGCATTGACATGGTCTGTCTCCAAAAACGTCCCGTAGTCTATTCCACCTACTCCGGAGTACAATACCGAGATGTCAAAGTTTGTCACCGCGCTATCGCTACTCGGGATGCTGGCTTGCCGTTCATACGCTGAAGACTCCGGAAAACAGCACACTGGCGCCACCGGAGAAACAGGGATCGCGGACGCGACTTGCGCAAACTTCGAATTCGACGACCTCGACGAACGCGTTCAGGACAAAGCGCTAAACGAAATCTCTGGGCTCGGATTTGGCCGTGTGAATGCCGACACGCTGTGGGTGCACAATGACTCCGGAGACTCAGCGCGCCTGTTCGCCATCGGCCTTGATGGCACCCGCCGCGCTACGCTGAACCTATCCAAAGCACGTGCCGATGACTGGGAAGACATCGCCTTAGTGAGCGCCCCCACCGATGGCGGCGGGATCATTTACATCGGTGACATCGGCGACAACAGGTCCAAGCGAACATCCGTGACGGTATACCGCCTAGAAGAGCCCTCATTAGATGACGTCGAAACCGGCGCAGATCTCCAAACTGAAGCCTACGAACAATTTGAGTTGGTCTACGAGGACGGCGCGCACAATGCGGAAGCGCTCATGGTCGACCCACGGACCAACCAACTGCTCGTGCTGACCAAAACGGAGAAAGGCACCACGGCGCTCTACGCGACGGAGAGCGCTCTCGAGAAAAAGGCGGTCGAAACTTTATACCTGCAGACGACGGTGGATCTGACGGGCCTAAACATCAAAGGGTTTCGCATGGTCACCGCCGCCGATATCTCTGCGGATGGTGCCTGGATGCTCGTTCGCACCTACAACGACGCATATATTTGGCCGCGACCGGCGGGGGGAACCTACGCCGAATGGCTGGCGACGACGCCTTGTGAGCTCCCAGTCGGGGCCGAACGACAGGGTGAAGCCATTACATTCTCCGCAGATGGCACGTACTACTTCACGATTTCTGAAGGCGTTCAACCGGAGATTTTCCGTTTTCGCCAAATTACGAAAAAAAAATAATCTCGAAAAAACGAGACCCGCCGCTCAATTCCTTCACGTCGATACCCGATCATCGGATCGAACAAGAAAAAAATAATGAAGGATTTTAAACTTTCGACACACCTACTTCACTGAGTACCCGCTGTGTTCTGCTCAACCCGAAATGTCCCTGATGAAGTTTTCTCCGCTAGACGCCGTTGCCACAATGGGAGATGATCCCAACGTCATCGCTACGCTTCAAGCGGGGGGTGCAGGCGCGCTAGATCGCTTCTATAGGCACAACGCCGGCAGGGTCCTCGCTTGGGCAATCCGACTAGGTGGCCCGTACGTTGACCCAGAAGACATCGCACAAGAAGTCTTCGCGGTCGCGCTACAACGCCTGGACTCATTCCGCGGCGACAGCAATATGACCACCTGGTTGTTCGGGATCACCCGAAACGTAGTCGCAAATCATCGGCGCAAGGCACGATTCAAGCGACTTGTCGGACTGAACGAGATCCCCGAACCCAAAACAGAACACGGTGGCACGGAACGAGAAGTCGAACGCATGCGCTTGCGACGCACGGTTCAGGTCGCGCTCGAGCAGCTTCCACAGAAGCAACGCGAAGCGCTCGTTCTGGTCGATTTAGAAGAACGCACTGCGGTCGAAGCGGGAGAGATGCTCGGGCTTCCCGTTGGCACGATCTACAGCCGTCTACACCACGCTCGGCGCGCCTTCGCGAAGACGCTCACGAATCAGGGTGTGTCGATGGACCGACGTAAAGGACGCGGCATCGTACGCCTGGTGGAGCCGAAGTCATGACGACTCGCCTTCCCAGAAGTGTGATCACCGCGACCAACGCCACCAACAGTGAGTGGCACTGCCTCGTATCGCCCGTCGATCCAAGCTGCCTCACAGATCTCGCGAGTGCGACCGCACCCCACAAAGCAGAAGTAGACGCGCTGATTAACAATTTACAAGGCCTGCGCCCTCAAACCACAAAGGCCAACGCGCAACGTTCTACATCGCGCCAAGCCCCCCGAAAGCTGGCTGGCTGGGCGCTTGGGGCTGGTCTCGCTGCCGCCGCGGCATCAACGGCGCTCATCACCACTTCGGAACAAAATATTGACCCAGCGGGCTACACCCTGATCGCCCCACACATGGCGACCGGAAAGAACCAGGTGCTCAAAGCCAATGAAGTCGTACAGGTGGGCCCCGCCGTCGACATTCAGGGACCAGCCACCGTAGCGCTCACGCAATTCGGTCCCAACGGCACAGTCCTCGATCTCAAGGACGGCAGGCTATTCGTCTCTGTGGACCCCGAGAGCCCCTTTAGAAATGTGATCGTCGATGCCGGCGATGTGTCTGTACAAGTACACGGCACACGGTTTCTGGTGGACAGGGACAACAAAGAGGTCGCTGTTACCGTATTCGAAGGGGACGTCATCGCCCGTTTCCCAGGTGGCGCACGACATATAGGGGCTGGTGAAGCGTTCGCGTGGCCCCCCGACGACGGGACCAACGTCGATGACGCTGAAGAAGAGGTCATCGAATGCGACGGTGAAGGAACCGAAGACGGCACGAGCGAACAGAGCGCCTCGGGTGAATCTACGGGAACGGCCGGTAACGCTTCGGACAACGCGAACCAGCAGTCAGCGCTGCAAGTCGATATCGCTGGTCAAGATGTCCAACTGCAGAAGACGAAACAGACATCAGCCAACCCCAACGGCCAGCGCGGGTCAGCCGGCACTAACAACGCGCCACAGCAAAGCGCTGGCAGTAACGCCGCTGGTGGCGCCGCTTACGGCGGAAATGCGCAACAAAACGGCCGAGGTACAACCGTAATCCCGGGCGGCGGGAGCAGCGGTGCAGGTGGGCAAGGCCCTGGGTGGAGCACCGCCTCTGGTCAGCCCAGCAGTTCACTCGTGCCGGGCGATGAAGACACGACCGGGATTTGCTTCGATCCCTCGATGCAATGGCGCGCTTCCCCCCCATTGCAGTCGACGGCAAACCCGTTGAGCCTGGACGAACTCGAGGACTTCCTCGCTGGACGTAAGGCGCAGTCGCAGCAAGACGACTCCACAACAGACAACGCCTCATCGGACGACCCCGCATCTGCCGCATTCGAACTGATCGTCGAGCGTTTCGAAGAACAACGTCGGCCGAACGACACCCTCGAGGTCTTGGAGAGCTGGCTTGAACGCTACCCAGATCACCCGATGGCGGAAGAAGGCCATCAGATCTTACTGCAACTGCTCGTAGACATTCGCTCTAGCGAAGGCTCGTAGCACACCGACTGTTCAACACGTTAGCCCTGACGACCAGCCGCATTCCTTGGCGTTCGTAGGGAGACTAAAGCATGACGGTAGAAAAGCTTGAGGGTGAGGCTCGCGCCGACGCGCTGTCCAGCCTTACAAACTGGACTGAAGTAGAAGGCAGAGATGCCATACAGCGCACGTTTGAGTTCAAAAACTTCAACGAAGCTTTCGGGTTTATGACCCGCTGCGCACTGGTTGCGGAAAAAATGAACCATCACCCCGAATGGTTCAACGTCTGGAACCGCGTCGAGGTCACCCTGACGACGCATGACGCGGGCGGGCTCTCTTCACTCGATATCCGGCTGGCCAACGTCATGGATAAGTTCAGTAACTGACTGAAGACGGGCCTATTGGTTCTCGCCGGACGGGGACGCGCCCTCCGGTGCGGGCTCTACCGCAGCCCCTTCTCCAACCGGCGCTCCACCGGCAGGCGCCCCACCTGCAGGCGGAGGCATGGGTGCTGTCGCACCAGGATCAGCAGGTTGAGCTGGGGGTTGGCCAAGCGGCATACCTGGTGGAGGCGCGCCCAGCGCAGCACCGCCTTCGGGCGGTGGGGGTACAGATCCGTCAACAGGGGGCGGGGCAACGGCCCCATCGGCACCTTCGGGAACAGGTGTTTGATCCGCCACGCCAGCCACCATGTCAGCTATGGACAGCACGACATCATCTACGTTTTCCGACAGGGGCTTAAAGTGCTCAAGAGGCGAGCCTCCCTCTGTCGCCAGATCGACGACGCCGTCACGGTCTCCATCACAGAGCCCGTTCAGTATTAGGCTGGTATCTTTGGGGACAGCGATGGACCATGGCGCAGTGCTTCCATCGTAGTCGGCGCTATCTACATCAATGTAGGTGATCAGTCCGTTGCCTTGCGTGGGATCACGCTCGCCATCCTCGATAGCCTGGACGCGAACATAGCCTTCGCACGGACCGTCCAAAATTCCAGAGACCACAACGTGCTCTTGGGCCTTCATCTCTTCTTGTGAAAACGAAGCCTCCAGCCCGTTGAGATCGACTTTCGGCGCGACACCCCCGCCGTCGTTCATCCCAGGTTCACCGACGGAAGCACCGTCTCCTCCGCCCGCTCCCTGATTTGGTCCCGAAGCCAGTTCAGCTGGCGGCGGACACGCCACAAGCGCCCAAAACCCGGAAACCATCACCAGTCGTCTCATAGAAGCCATCACATACTCCAAAAGCTGCTCTGGCCCCCCCCCTAATCAGACGGGACTTCTTCGACGATCCCCAATGCAAAATCCGGCCGATCCGTGATGATTCCATCAACTCCAGCCTCAATCAACTTCCGGATGTGGTCCGGGCGATTTGCGGTGAACGCAAAGACGGGCAGTCCGGCACCATGGCTTGCGATAACGATTGCTTGATCGACGATACGCATCGAAAGCCCCAATACGTCGGCGCCGAGTTCGGCAGCCTTTTTCGGTAGGTCCACCGCGTAGCCCGCTTCTTCGGCGTCCTCTTTCCCCACCAACCACACCACAGGCACCTCAGGCTCAAGCGCTTTGAGCGCCCGAATATGCGCCGTATCAAAACTGAAAAACAACACCCGGCTGCCGAGGTCCGCCGCACGAACCGCCTCCACAACAGCTTCAACAAGACCGTCGCCTGACTTCAGTTCGATACACAAGATGAGATCACGCCCGACAGCCTCAAGGACCATCGGTAGCGTAGGAACACGCTCCCCCAAATACTTCACATCTTTCCAGCGCCCAGCGTCTACCGCACGGATGTCTGCTGTGGTCAAAGCGGCCACCCGCCCTTCACCATCGGTCGTCCGGTTCAGCGTCTCATCATGAATCACAATGACGTCGCCGCTTGCGCTCATATGAACGTCCAATTCAGCGACCTTCGCACCGAGCTGCACCGCTTTACGAAAAGCCGTCAACGTGTTCTCGGGAGCCCGAGCGCTCGCGCCACGGTGCGCGATAATCATTGGACGCGAATGAAAATTAGCGACATCTTCCGCGGTGAGTTCTGCTGCATTCACTAGCGCCATCGCGTCTTCTCCCGGAGCACTCGCTGCTCGAAGCGATCCTGGGTGCTGCTTCATACAGCCAGACAAGAAGGCGCACAAAGAAATCGTATACACCCACCTCAAACGCACCTCCAACAGGCGTTACTGTATCTTATGCACCGTCTCCTTCCACTCACACTGCTGGCATTTCTTCTCGGTTGCGGCACGTTCAAGAAACCGACCGTCGAAGAACAGATCATCGCGACTATCGAAGCCGTAACGGACGGCGCGCAGCGAGCTGATCTGGGCGAGACCCTCGAGCCCTTTTCACTGCGTTACCAAGACGAAGATGGGCTCGGTAGGGACGGCATAAAAGGCCTCCTGTTCAGAGAATTCCACAGAAACGGCGCAATCACCTCAATCCTTGGCCCCATAGAAGTGACCGTGGAAACCACAGGAGAACAGGCGAACGCTTCTTTTGACGCCGTTCTCATGACCGGCGTGTCGCTATTAGATGGAAGCCCACTTCCCGATCAGGTGGAAGCGTGGCACTTCGAGGTGGCGCTTGAGCGAGAGGCAGAAAACTGGCGGATCACTGCGCACACTCGAGAAAAGGGGCTCGATGCGACCCAGCTATTAGAGCGGGTTCCACCTTCTTGAAAGTCAGCCCGTGGTGGTCGGAAAGCCGCGCCGAGCCCACCCTGGACAGGTCAATTGCCCCGTCGCGCTCAGCTCCCCATCGTAGCCGCCACGCATATCGGTTATCGCGCCGAACCCGTCACGGATCAACAGCTCCGCAGCCTTCAAAGAACGTCCGCCGCGCAGACATGCAGTAATCAAGCGCTCGTCTTTAGAGAACCTCGCGTTGACCTGCACCAAAAACGCTGGATTAGGCACTAAGCCGGTTCCTCCCGGCCCACGACGGAGCAAAGGAATATTCACAGAACCAGGTACATGCCCTGCTCTGAACTCTTCCTCGCTGCGCACATCAAGGTACGTCACGTCGGCGCCCGAATCCAACAACGCTTTGACCTCATCGGGTGTCGAACGCTCTACGCTGATGTCTGTCATACAACTCCTCCTATCTGCAAATATAGCGGCAAGCCCAAAGAGACGCAGCGCGATATTCAAAGTCAATGCAGGGCGTTTTACTGGTCAACCTGGGTACGCCGGATGCTCCGGAAGAAAAGGAGGTTCGTGCGTACCTAGCAGAGTTTCTGGGAGATCCTCGGGTGCTTACCATGCCCTCGATGATCCGATGGCTGCTGCTGAACTGCATCATTCTACGCACCCGACCGGCCAAAAGTGCCGCCGCATACCGCACGATATGGACCGAACGCGGCTCTCCGCTGAAGTTCCATAGCGAAGACCTCGCCGAAGCCGTTCAAACAGCGCTAGGCGATGACTACCTGGTCGCACTCGGGTTTCGATACGGCTCTCCGTCTATGGACTCCGCGCTCATTGAACTCATCGAAGCCGGCGTCGAATCGGTGACGATGCTCCCGCTCTACCCCCAGTACGCCGAATCTACGACAGGCTCGACGATCGCCGAATTTGAGAGACTTAACGCCCTCCACGAGGTCTCCTTACCCACCTCCGTCATCCACGATTTTTTCGAAGATGCAAAGTTCCTAGACGCCTCAACCGCCGTAATCGTTGAAGACGAAGAAAAAGGCTCCGCAGAGCACCTGCTCTTCAGCTTCCACGGCCTGCCAGAAAGCCATTTAAAAGCCGCCGATCCCACCGGTGCCCGCTGTCTAAAACGCGAGGATTGCTGCGATACGATCACGGAAGAAAACGCCAGCTGTTACCGCGCACAATGCTACGCCACCGCTAAAGGTATCGTTGCGCGTCTCGATCGCGCGCCTGAGAGCTGGAGTGTCGCCTTTCAATCTCGACTGGGGCGTACGCCCTGGATCCAACCCTACGCCGTAGACGCCATAGACCGCCTCGCAGAACAGGGCGTTGAGTCCCTGCGAGTCGTCTGCCCTTCGTTCGTCGCCGACTGCTTGGAGACGCTGGAAGAGATCGCCGAGGAGGCCGCAGAACAATTCGTCGAAAGCGGAGGAAAAGCCTTTTACACCGTACCCTGCCTAAACAGTCGCACCGACTGGGCTGAAACGGTCGCGCAATTGGTCCGAAACGCCGCGCCACGCGCTTAGCAAGATGCCGAAACGCACTGTAGACCAACGCCAGTTGGCGCTATTCGCCCCGGACGCCCTCCTGGAACCCATGGCGAAGGGCGGAAAACCTGCTGCTCCCAAAGCCGTAAGCAACCGCAGAGCACGGATAGACGTCAGCGCGGTCACCCCCCTCCCAGAAGACGTCAGACATGCCGCAGCGCTTCCCGCCAATGTTCATATGGGGACGTCCTCGTGGTCTTTTCCGGGATGGAACGGCTTGGTCTACGACGGGGACTTCAGTCAGGGTATTTTGGCAAAACGAGGCCTTTCCGCGTACAGCCAGCACCCGCTTTTTCGAACCGTAGGTATCGACCGGACCTACTACCGACCCATCTCGGCAGATGCGTTCGCCGAATACAGCAACGCCGTACCAGACGGGTTCCGCTTCCTGACAAAAGCACCAGAAGACTGCACAGCGCTCCGCTTTGCGAACCATCCACGATACGGCGACCGTCGCGGTCAAAAGAACGGGATTTGGCTGAACCCAAACTGGACCCAAGAGCACTTTGTCGCCCCGCTGACGGAGGGCTTAGGGACCAAAGCCGGCCCCCTACTCTTCCAGTTTCCTCCGCAATCGACCCGAGAACTCGGTCCACCGGAAGCCTTCGCGGACCACTTACATCGGTTCTTGGATGCGCTCCCGCGCGGTCCACTCTACGCGGTAGAGTTACGCAATCCAGAGTTGCTTACGCGCCAATACGAGGCGGCGCTCGCTGATGTGGGCGCCGTGCACTGCGCCAACGCTTGGGGATGGATGCCCAAGCCATCGGAGCAACTCCGCGGGCACCCGACCTCGCGCGCTCTCGTGATCCGCTGGATGCTGCGCAGTGAACTCAACTACAGCGAGGCGAAAGAGAAATACAGTCCGTTCACACAAATCGTCGACAGTGATCCAGCGAGAAGATCGGACATCGCGAAGCTCATCTCCGACGCGATCGACGAAGGCCTGCCCGTTTGGGTGATCGTGAACAACAAAGCGGAGGGATGTGCACCCCTCTCCATTGCAGAGCTCGCGCGTGCGATCGCACGCCTTAGGCGAGAGCGCCAATGAGCCGTGTTCTCGCGATAAGCGACCTCCATGTGCGGTACCGCAAAAACCGTGAGGCGCTCGAGGCGCTACCAACGCACAGTGAAGACTGGCTGCTGGTTCCGGGTGACATCGGCGATACCTTCGACGAGGTCCAGGCAACCTTTCAGGTGCTTCAAACGAAGTTCGAGAAGGTGATCTGGACACCGGGAAACCACGAGCTTTGGTCCCGCGGCAGCGAAGCGCTCGTAGGGGTCGAGCGGTATGAAGCCCTCATAGAATTGGCGCGCGAAGAGGGGGTCGTGACCCCCGAAGATCCTTGGCCAATCTGGGATCAAGGCGACAGCCCCATCGTCATCGCACCTGTTTTCCTCCTCTACGACTGGAGCTTTCGGCCCGCGGAGGTCCCCCTCGAAAAGGTGAAGGAATGGGCGGCTGAAAAAGGCATACGCGCCAACGACGATCGGTTTATTCACTCGACGCCTTACGCCTCCGTCGCCGACTGGTGCGCAGCACGTTGCGACGCCACATTCAAACGGCTGAAGGCACTCCCCCAACACTTACCGATCGTGCTGGTCAACCACTACCCGCTCCGCGCGGACCTCGTCCGATTTCTGCCGCGTATAAAACGCTACAGCCCTTGGTGCGGCACGACGCGCACCTCGTCTTGGCACCAGGACCTTCCGATCAAGGTCGTCGTCAACGGTCACCTACATATGCGGGCTACGGACTGGATCGACGGCGTCCGCTTCGAAGAAGTGGCAATCGGCTACCCACGACACTGGCAAACCGAACGCCCGCTCGAGAGCTACCTACGCGAGATTCTGCCGGGACCTACCCAAACCATAGAAGAGCGCGCAGGCCCGTTCTGGCACCCGTAAAGCGCCCAATTAGGACTTGTGTAAGTCGTCCGAATTATCGGGCATCGCGATATCTATCTCAACGATCGGACCCGTCTCAATCTCAACCGCTGGCTCAAACGTCACTGCCGGCTCGAGCGTTACCGCGGGCTCGAGCGTCACCGCCGGCTCGAGCGTCACGACCGGCTCGGTGCCTCCACCTGCTTGGCCGTCTTCAGCATCACCGAATGAAAGCTCGACAATGGGTCCTTCAGGGACAGGCGGCAGCTGTAAATCAACCACTGGTGCTGCCGCAGTTGCCTCCTCCTCAGGAATCTCTGCGGCATCGATTGTCGACGTCCAAGTTCTGTTGGCTACAGCCGCTCGAACCTCCGAGCTTCGCTTAGCCCAATGTCTCCAAAGACTCGGCGGCGGTGGGCGGCGAATCGAAAAACTAAAGCGCAAACGGCCCAAAGAGCGTGCACGCTTATCTGCCAAATCCTGCTTCAACTCATGCAACTGTGTGCGACAGCGTTCGATCGCATCGACGTCAATGCCCGCATCCAATTCCAATTCCTCTAGCTCTGCCGCAACCCGAGCCATTCGTGCGGCTGCGGAATCATGCATCCGACGACGCAGCACCAACTCGGATTCGGGCGGGTAGACATCATGGCCCACATACTGGCCCTGACCCGCGTAAACGAACGGCTTTCCTCGGTCTTCTCGCATGAACAAATGGGGGCGAAAACCCCGTCCTTCGCCCTGCAGAAAGTTCTGAGTCTGCTTCTTTTCCAAGTCAAGGAAGCTCTCCCAGACCACGGTGCGGCGAGACTCCATAAAGGCTGCGCGCGGGTTGTCTATCAGCGGAAAATCCGCATAAAGCTGCTCGCCGAGCGTCACAAACAACGACCATCCACTGATTTGTCCACCCACTGGCGTCTCGTAGATCCCGTCGCCACGCCAGGTCAACGACTCGCGCACGCCGCCGTAGGGCTCAAGATTGACGCTGCGTCCCCCCATCTCGGTCCACGCCTCCGGCCATGACGCATGCCGCTGAACTATCCCCAGCACGACACCCGGGAACACAGCGCAAAGCACCCCAAGCCCAGCCAGCACGAACCAAGTCAGCGCGACCTTGCCATTAAACAAGGGCATATCCGCTGTTTCGAGCGTAGAAAGCTTGTCGTGCTCTGGATGAACCAGTACATCGACCTCCGCACCTTCCTCGTAGTAATCCAACAAGCTGACGACTTCTTGGAGATCCATCTTCGAAAGGTCGAGATCAAAGGCGACCACGTCTCCAGTGTAAGACGCACCTTCGATGTCGTATGTGTAAGTCACGGACGGGAGCCCCGTCGTCTCATCAAGTGCAGACGCGACAATCTGGCCAGGGTAAACGGACCACTCCGCTACCCCGGTGCGAAGCGTGACCGCTCCGAACCGCACAAAGACCATTCCCGCAAGCACCGCAAGGAACACGAGACCGAGGAGCCGAACCATCGGCATTCCCTTCCAGTTGAGGTACACGCACCATCGCACAGCGGCGAGGACAACGTCAAGCCGACGCGAACACCATACGCGACAGATTGACGAGCCTGATACGACCGTCTACCTTCTTGTCCCGAGAAAATGGCGCCAAGAAGGGAAATCAATCATGCGGCAAATCAATGTTCTTTTTTTCGCCTTCGGCCTAGTCGGCTGCGGGGCTCTTGGGAACAAATCCGACACAGGTGATACCGCAGCACCACAGGTATCGGTCCCCCAAGAAAGCGCGTGCGAAAACCTGAATCCGCTGCATTGCATTCTTCCGTGGCCATCCGACCGGTATCTGACTGAAGATCCTTCAACGTTGACCGGCTACCGGCTCGAGTACGAAGAGGACGCCGTTCCATTGAGCGCGGGCGCCACGGGCTTCGACACCACCCCATACACCCGACTGGACGGCATGAGTCCGGCGAGTCAGCTGATGACGATGTTCCCCGTGCCGCCAAACCTCGACGAAGCCGCGTACCACGACACCATTGAGCGCTCATTAGA
>Ga0163179_10000579_pt1 | contig 26270 bp, 24 predicted proteins | sample AtlANTMetagenome_FD_109643 | JGI IMG/M metagenome (GOLD analysis project Ga0163179, IMG submission 109643) | Marine eukaryotic phytoplankton communities from the Atlantic Ocean - Atlantic ANT 2 Metagenome | ecosystem: Environmental > Aquatic > Marine > Oceanic | place: North Atlantic Ocean...
CATCGAAGAAAGCGCTGCTGTAAGCGTTGCGCAGAGCAACCCGACCAAAACAAGTGGAGAGATCAGCGCTTCGGTCACCAAAATCGTCTTGTTTTGAATCAACTCACTGGGTGTTCCCACCGATGCATACCAAAACGCAAACACAACGTACGCGAATAGCGTGATCCCCCACGCCCCCAACGTCCCCTGCGGCAGGCTGTCACGAGGGTTTTCAAGACTCCCACTCATGCCGACACCGACCATGATGCCGGTCGCCGCAGGGAAGAAGATCGCGAAAGCCTCACTCAAGGTGGCTTCGGGGTAGCTCCCTACCCAAGTCATCGGTGACGTATCCGCGGTGAACCAACCCAAAAGCCCTGAGAACAGCGCTACGACAACCACCCAAAGCATGACAGCCTGCGTTTGAAACGCGAAGCCGGCGGAGCGCCACGCCACCGCTGCGACCCCCAAGAACGCGAGCAAGACGATCACACTCGCCGAATGGGCTGGAAACATCACCGCCCACGCTTCGGTAAATGCGTAGAGATACATGGCCGCGGACGCCGTCTGCGCCAAGTAAAGCGGGATCCCAATCGCCCCGCCCGCCTCTAAACCGAGAGCCTGCGCGATGATGGCGAAAGCTCCGCCAGACCGCACACGCACATTGGTCGCGAGGCTCGAGACCGAAAGCGCCGTAGTGCCAGTAATCGCGTAAGCCCCAAAGATGACCAGTAAGGCACCAAACAGCCCACTATTTCCAACCAGCCAACCCTCTCGCAGGTAGAGCATGGCGCCAAGGACCGTCAGCGTGATGGGTCGGAACACGCCCTGGAACGTCGAAAAGCGCTCGACAGTTCCAATTTTCGTGAGGTCTTCGGTGTCGCCGAACGCCATATAGATCGTACCCTTCAATGCCTAAACAACGTAACGAGTGCTACCACTCCGTTCCGACCTGGAAAAGTCCACCCCTCAAACGATTGTCTTCACCGCAATTCGTGTATAGATTGAAAGTATAGTCCTGGTAGGAGAAGCGATGAACGTCGAAGCACAAAGCACCGAAGAGGCCATCGAGGAAAAAGTCGTTCGACTGACCCCCTCGGCGCAAGAAGAAGTGAAACGCTTGCTCGCCGAACGCAACGAGCCCGGGGCTGGGCTCCGCCTAGGCATCAAGGGTGGAGGCTGCTCTGGACTCTCCTACGTGCTGGACTTCACGCTACCTAGCGAAGGCGACACGGTGCTGGAGTACCCCGGCTTCCTCGTCTATTTAGATCGCAAAAGCACCATCTACCTGTCTGGTATCACCCTTGATCATCAGTCTGGCCTTCAGGGCAAAGGGTTCGTCTTTCAGAATCCTATGGCCACCAACACATGTGGGTGTGGCGAGAGCTTTTCGCTCTAAAGCGGATAAGTCGGGCTGATGAAGCCAACACCCAACACCCTGAGCCAAGTGCGTGCTGCGCGTGAGCGTGGCGTGGTCGCGGCGCTGCAAGCGACGGACGCAGATAAATGGATGGCGAACGTCGGGGCCCTTCGTATTCACGGCCCGGACGCTGACACCTTTCTGCACTCGCAAATTACAAATGATGTGTCGGGACTGGAGCCTGGGGCAGGCAACCTCAGCGCCCGTGTGACGCGGACCGGCCACCTCGTGCAGCTCTTTTCGCTCCACCGTAGACCAGGTGCGCCCACCGACGTGCCTGATTTCCTGGCTATAGTCGAGCGCGACCGCCTCGAGACGCTACGAAAAGCGCTTGATGATTTCCTATTCACGGATGATCTCGAAATCACAGACATCAGCGACGCGCGTCGATGGTGGACACTCCAAGGCCCGGCGGCCCCAGAGGCCATGGACCAGATCTTTCCTCAGGAACGCAGTTGGGAGGAGATCCCCGAAAACACGTGGGTGCAGTCAGACGAGGCGTGGGTCATTAAGCGGTCGCTCACGGGCGATGCAGGCTTCTTGGTAGGCCTAACCGTGGAACAAAGCGACTTCAGCGACGGCATCGAACAGGCGACGACACTTGGCTTGCAGCACGTAAGCACCGAAGACATTGCGGCACTCCTCGAGGTGCTACGTATCGAAGGGGGATTGGTGCGTGTCGACGTCGATCTGCCTGCAAAAGCCCGACTGCTCCCCGAAACGGGCTTAGAACAGCAAACCGTCAGCTACACGAAAGGCTGCTACCTGGGCCAAGAGGTGATCGCGCGAGTCAGAACGTACGGCTCGGTCCCCACCGCTTTGCGTGCGCTCGTCCTTACTCAAACCACCGACCAAGCGGCACTCGACGAGATCCCAGCCAACGGAGAACCCGTTTCTATTGAAGGCAAACGAATCGGTCACTGGGCGTCTCGGACTTACAGCCCAGCGGTATCCGCTCCGGTAGCCTACGCTTATCTGAACCGACACCACCGTACACCGGGGACGCAGCTCACAGTCGACGGGCTCAATGGACCACTTCATGTCCAAGTACAGTTACTGCCCCTACACCATTCGGCAGACTTAGAAGCCCGCGTGCATCAAATGTACGATCGCGCGATCCGAATTTTTGCAGACGGCGACGAGGCCAAAGCGCTCAAACTACTCGAACGCACGCTGTCTTTAGATGCATCTTTCGCAGACGCTTACGAAGCGATCGGTGTGATCTTGGGCCGCTCCGGACGTTACCACGAAGCCATCGACTTCTTTCAGCGGCTCGGTGAGGTGGTCCCTGACGAACCGCTGGTACACACCAACTTGTCGCTTTACTACATGAAGATCGGCGACAAACAGACTGCGGAAGACCACTCATCTCTCGCCCTGCAAAAAGGACTCGCTGCAGCCTCTGACGGTGAGCGAAGCCTAGCAGAGATCGCGAATGAACAACTGGCCTCACGACGGCTAGACGCCGAGCGTAAAAAACGTATGTTTGGTCAGGTACTGGAATTTGATCCCGATGACTCCATCGCCCTATTCGGTAGTGGTTCTGCACTCTCTGTGCTGATGGAGTGGGAGGAAGCCGCGGCGATGCTTGAACGCGCAAGCGCAGCGGACAAAAACAACTCTGCAGTGTATTTGGCGTGGGGTAAAGCGCTCGAAGAACTCGATAGAACCGACGACGCAATCGCTACCTACCGCGCGGGAATGGACGTCGCGTCCAAACGCGGCGACCTAATGCCTCTCAAAGAGATGGAACACCGCGTCCTACTGCTGACCGCAACACGCCAATAACCGGCGACGCTTCGAAGCAAATCCAAAGGTCTGACAGACCAACTGGGACATACGCACCCCAATTTTTCGACGACTCTCCCGGGGTACGCACACCCCACCTCTGCCCAAAAGGGTCGTCAGAAATATCAAAAACGCTGCCCGTCAAAAGATCCCAGCAGTTGGCACGGTTCATGCTATACGGCCCCACAACTGCAGGAGTTGTTGCCATGCGTTTCCTACTTTTCTTTTTTGCGTTCGCGATTGGTTGCGGTGAAACCTACACTTTCGCAGAGGACTTCGATCTCTCTCGTGATGACGTCAGCTGGTATGACCAACGTCGCACAGTAGACCAAGGCGTCATGGGACAAGTGGTCCACGTCGACGATCTAAACGCCTTTGACGTCGCCTACTCCGCGCCCGTTGCAACCGAAGTCCGCGTCTACGACGTCACCGAGATGCGGCGTGTCACCTTCGATGGCCAAATCGAAACCCACGCAGCGATCGCCAAAATCGATGCTGATCTCGTCGCGCTGACCACCTCCGACACCGAAGGGTTTTTCGAGTTGGACCTTCCGGCAGGAAGCTACAGCCTGTTCGTAAAGGCCCCAGAATCAGACACTTGGTACTGCGTAGACTGGAATGAAAAAGACGAGATGTGCGTGTTTGATGTCGAATGGAACACAGCCACCATCTACAACATCGAGCTCGACTATACATTAGCGTACTGACCCCGGCCCAAAGTCCGGCTAAGATGGCTAAGTAGGCTTATGTAGCCGTCAGTTCGTAGGGTTCAAAAATGCTCGAAAATGTACAAAGTGTGCTCGGAGATCTGCGTCCGATAATTCAGGCCTATGGTGGCGACGCAGAACTCGTGTCCGTAAATGATGGACTGGTTCAGGTGAAGCTGCTCGGAGGCATCTCGGACAGCTCATACCCAATCCCAATCCGCGACTTCATCAAGCGTGAATTACTTGCCGAAGTCGAAGGCGTCACTGAAGTCGAGTTTATCGACCTCGGCTCGAGCGGCGGCGTAGCAGTCACCTTTGAGGAGCCCGCAGAAGACGACCACACGGTCGTGTTTACGCTAGACTGCAGGCTAAATGACACAACGGAGGTCTTTAAGTCTCCGGAAGACGCGGCAGGTAACCCGCTCGCAGAGTCGCTCTTCGATGTCGGTTTCGTGGAATTCGTTCTGTTCAAAAAAGATAAGATCATCCTGGCCCGAAACGGCGGTGAATGGCCCGAAATTATCGCAAATGCACAGACGGTGATTCAGCAGCATTACAAAGGGGAGCGCGGGGATGAACGCCGTGCGGCCAACACCGACATGGATGAAAGCATCCGTCAGCAGATCAACGAGCTGCTCGAGACGCAGATTAACCCCGCCGTCGCATCCCACGGTGGCTACATCGAGTTGATAGACGTAGACCACGCCGTAGTGTCGCTAAAGATGGGCGGAGGCTGCCAAGGCTGCTCTTCGAGTTCGGCCACATTGCGACAAGGTGTCGAGACCGCCATCCGAGATGCGATACCAGCGGTCGTGCACATCAAAGACCTGACAGATCACGAATCCGGTGAAAATCCGTACTACAGCGGCTGAAGCCCCTTACGGCTCCTCACCTATAGTACCGAATCAGAGGTTCAGCTCAAGCTGCGCTTCTTCGGACATCATCTCGGGAGACCATGCAGGCTCCCATACGATGTCGACGCTGGCCTGGACCACACCATCGACAGCACCAGTCTTCTGCTTGACTTCCGCTGGCAAACTTTGCGCCGCCGGGCAGTTGGGAGAGGTCAGCGTCATCTTTACGTTCACACTGGGACCGTCTGAGACATCAATCCCGTAGATCAAGCCCAACTCGTAGATATCTACCGGAATCTCCGGGTCGAAGATCGTCTTTAGGGTCGTCACGACGTCCGACGAAATACGCTCCGCATCTTCATCAGAGACAGGCTCCAAGTTAATGGGCGGCGCCTCTTCTTCAGCCTCTGCGGCGACCTCCGGCGTCGGCTCCTCCTCGGGGGACGGAGTGACCTGTGTAGACGCCAAACTCGGACGTGGATTCGCTTGCTCCGGCGTCGGCAACGGCCACTGTGGTGTATCCGTGTTCGTGCGTTTCAAGTCGTCCGACGAATAAGGCTGTCGAGAGACAGTCTCGCCCAAACGGTCGGCCAGCCGACCAACTCGTCGCTTCAATCGATCGCGAATACCCATATTTTCCGCCTACCCGAACAACGCTACCACGGTCTGCAATCCTTCATACAACCGATCGATATCCGATCGTGTGTTGTAAAAGGACATGGACGCGCGAGCGGTACCAGAAATCTCGAAAAAGCGCATCACCGGCTCCGCACAATGGTGACCCGTACGTACTGCAACACCCTCTTGATCAAGGATAGCGGCAATATCGTGTGGATGCGCGCAGTCCATCACAAAAGAAATCACAGCCACCTTTTCGGCAGCCGTTCCGACAATACGTAAGCCCTCAATATTCGAGAGCTTTTCTGTCGCATAGCGCAAGAGATCTTCTTCGTGCGCTACCGCGCCTTCCCAATCCAGCGCCGAGACATAATCAATCGCCGCACCAAGACCGATGACGCCCCCGATATTTGGGGTGCCGGCCTCGAATTTGTGCGGGGGCTCGGCATAAGTCGTCCCCTCGAAACTGACGGATTCGATCATGTCTCCGCCACCTTGATAAGGCGGCATCGCGTCCAATAGGGCGCGCTTACCGTACAAAACGCCCACGCCTGTGGGGCCAAAAAGCTTATGCGCGCTGAACGTGAAAAAGTCGCAGTCTAAGGCCTGAAGGTCGACAGGGCCATGGGGAACCGCCTGCGCGCCATCCAACAACACGGGGATGTCGCGCGCATGCGCCAGCGCGATGATCTCCTGCACTGGGTTGATGGTCCCAAGTGCATTGGAGGTGTGAACCACGCTCACAAATCGTGTTCGGTCATTAAGCAGCGCAGCGTAGGCTTCCAGATCGAGTTCACCGCGTTCGTTCATCGGGATCACCCGTAAACGCGCGCCCGTCTCTTCACAGAGCATCTGCCATGGCACGATATTGGAGTGGTGTTCCATATGGGAGACAACGATCTCATCGTCCTTCCCAATGTTGGCTCGCCCGTAGGTGGAGACGACGAGATTGATACTCTCGGTCGTGCCTCGGGTAAACACAATCTCCGACTCATCGGCCGCGTTGAGATAGCGAGAGACCTTACCGCGAACCGCATCATATGCGGTGGTCGCTTTGGCTGAAAGCTGATGGATCCCGCGATGAACGTTGGCGCGATAATCCCGATGATAGCCCTGCAGCGCATCGAGCACACATTGCGGAACCTGCGCTGTAGCGCCGTTATCCAGGTAGCTCAGTGGCTTTCCGTGAACCATCTGGTGGAGCCCAGGAAAGTCCTGCCGCACCTGTTCAGCGTCAAAGGGTGCCAAATCGGCTGAGAGTGCGGTGCTCACGGATTCTCTCCATGCGCCCGAACAAGCTGTGCGGTGACGAGCGGCTCGATCACAGTGCGTAAGCCGTCGTTACCCAGCGACTCAAGCATATTTGCAGCGAAGGCCTCGGTAAGCAGACGTCGCGCCACCAAAAGAGGAATACCACGCGTCCGTAAATAATGAACCTGCGACTCATCCAACTGCCCAACCGTGGTGCCGTGTCCGCAAGTGACATCGTCCGCGTAGATCTCGAGTTCCGGCTTGGTGTTCATGTCGGCCTTGCTCGACAGCAACAGGTTGCGATTGCTCTGAACGGAATCGGTTCGCTGCGCGTCTTTCCGCACGACAACTCGCCCGTTGTACACGCCTTTGGCCTTACCTCCGAGGACACCCTTGTACTCCATCCGTGAGACGCAGTGAGGCTCCACGTGGTCGGCGGTCACGTGATTATCGACGTGCTGATTATCCCCGACAATGTACAGTCCATCCAGTTGAGCGTGTCCTCCCGTGCCCCCAAAGACCACGTTCAGATCATTTCTCGCGAGCCCACCAGACAACCAAAACCCTTTGTGTGTATACGTAGCGTCGCGACCCAAATGCGCCTCGATGCGGCCGATACGCGCTTCGTTGTCTTCTCCATGGCTCCAGAGATGATGCGTAAACTGCGCCCCATCTCCGACAACGATTTCGGACACGCTGTTGGTGAACACCTGCTGGCCAGGGCGTCCGACATGACGCTCTATAAGCGTCGCGGATGCCAGCGCGTCGACACGAATCAAATGGCGTGGATGTGCGACGATCGGGCCTTGCCCCGGATCGGCCAATACTGTGATCTGAATAGGCGCATCAAACACCACGCCCTTCGCCACATGAAGGTACAAACCGTCCTGTAAAAAGGCCGTATTCAGTGCGGTGAACGCTTCGTCATTCGTCGATGCGTGCGTCGAAAGCGTTTCCATGACGCCAGCGACGTCCTGCTTCAACGCCTCCTGAAGGGTCGTAACGGTGACCCCTTCGGGGAGCGCTGCGGTTCTGGACCAAGCTTCAACATACCGACCGTTCACAAACACGAGTTCAGCGATCACTTCGTCGCCAAGCGACACCTCGCTCACTCGATCGCGAACTTCATCCTGCCAGTCTCGGTTGTCATGCTCGAACGCAACCTCAGCCAGCTTCTTTACGGACGTATATTTCCAATTCTCCACGCGGCGGTTCGGGAAGCCCAGAGCCCCAAAGGCTTCGAGCGCCGCGGTACGCAGCTCACCCAAGCTGTCCGAAGCGGACGGCTGAAAGGCAAAGTGAGAGCTCTGATAGCTCGACAACGACATCGCTCGTCCCCTCAGGCTGCGCCAGTGAATTGCGCGTAGCCCGACTCTTCCAGCTCGAGCGCGAGCGACTTGTCGCCGCTCTTCGCGATGCGACCATCTACCAACACGTGCACAAAGTCAGGCACGATGTAGTCGAGTAGACGCTGGTAGTGCGTGACCACCACAAAGCTGTGGTTTTCATCTCGCATCGAATTCACGCCCTTGGACACGATCTTCAACGCATCGATATCCAGCCCCGAATCGGTTTCATCGAGCAGCGCGACCTTAGGATCGAGCATGAGCATCTGAAGGATCTCATTTCGCTTCTTCTCACCGCCAGAAAAGCCAACGTTGACGAAGCGGTTGCGGAAGCCTGGATCCATGTCGAGGAGCGCCATTTTCGTCTTGATCAGCTTTAAGAAATCCTTTGCCGGGATCTCTTCTTCGCCGCGGACCTTGCGCACCGCGTTTATAGCGGTCCGCAAGAAATATGCGTTGTTCACGCCGGGGATCTCTACCGGGTACTGAAACGCCAAAAAGATCCCTTCTGCTGCGCGCTCTTCAGGCTCAAGCTCCAGAATGTTCTTGCCCTCTAAAAGCACCTCTCCCTCGGTGATGTCGTAGCCATCTCGGCCGGAAATCACGTGTGAGAGCGTACTCTTACCAGAGCCATTGGGTCCCATGATCGCGTGTACTTCTCCAGGCCCAACCGTGAGGTTGATCCCTTGAAGAATAGGCTTGCCTTGTACAGAGGCATGTAAGTTTCGAATCTCAAGCATCGATTGCTCCAGATTGGGCCCTGCAGCCCAATCGATAATCGCTTCAACGGAATTAGGGCGCGGCGTCTAACCGACGGCACCTTCCAAACTGACCTCCAGCAAACGCTGGGCTTCTACCGCAAACTCCATCGGGAGTTGCCGGAATACTTCTTTACAGAACCCGTTCACAATCAGGTTCACTGCATCTTCTTCGGTCAAACCGCGCTGCCGAAGATAAAAAATCTGGTCCTCGCTGACCTTCGAAGTCGTCGCCTCATGCTCCACGTTAGCGGTGGGGTTCTTGACTTCTATGTAGGGGAAGGTGTGCGCACCGCACTGGTCCCCCATCAGAAGAGAATCGCATTGCGTGAAGTTGCGTGAGTTCTCCGCCTTGGGGTTGATCCTCACTAAGCCGCGATAAGTCTGCTCACCACGCTTCGCAGAGATGCCCTTGGCAATGATCGTGCTCGAGGTGTTCTTCCCGATGTGAATCATCTTGGTACCGGTGTCTGCCTGCTGCGCGAGCGACGTGACCGCTACCGAATAAAACTCTCCGACCGAGTCGTCACCTTTCAGTACAACGCTCGGGTACTTCCACGTGATCGCGGAGCCGGTTTCCACCTGCGTCCAAGAAATCTTGCTTCCAGCGCCATGGCAAATCCCACGCTTCGTGACGAAGTTGTAGATGCCACCCTTCCCGTTTTCATCGCCGGGGTACCAGTTCTGAACGGTGGAGTATTTGATCTCTGCGTCACCCAAAGCCACGAGCTCAACCACCGCAGCGTGCAGCTGGTTTTCGTCGCGCTGGGGTGCAGTACAACCTTCCAGATAGCTCACATATGAGCCGGCCTCGGCGACCAAAAGAGTACGCTCGAACTGCCCGGTGTTGGCCGCGTTGATGCGGAAGTACGTGGACAGTTCCATGGGACAGCGGGTGTCCTTGGGGATGTAACAGAACGACCCGTCGCTAAAGACGGCGGCGTTCAGTGCTGCAAAGTAGTTATCGCGCACCGGTACCACAGATCCCAAGTACTTCTGTACAAGCTCTGGGTGCTCCTGAACGGCCTCGGAAAACGAGCAAAAGATGATGCCCTTTTCGGAGAGCGTTTCCTTAAACGTCGTCGCCACAGAGACGCTATCGAACACCGCGTCTACCGCAACACCGGCCAGCGCAGCGCGCTCGTGCAGCGGGATTCCGAGCTTTTCGTAGGTCTCAAGCAACTCCGGATCGACATCATCCAAGCTCTGCGGCCCGTCTTCCTGCGACTTCGGCGCGGAGTAGTAGACAATGTTCTGATAGTCGAGCTCTGGATAATCGACGTGTGCCCACTCGGGTGGCGTCATCTCAAGCCAGATCTTGTACGCCTTGAGACGCCATTCCAACAGCCATTCCGGCTCGTTCTTTTTGGCCGAAATCGCGCGGATAATGTCTTCGTTCAGACCCGGAGGCAACGAGTCCGCTTCGATATCAGTGACGAAGCCGTACTTATACGCCTCGTTGACGACGTCTTCGTATGCGGGATTGGACGACATAGCTTGGATTCCTATCTACTAAATTTCGGTAGAAGCCGGGCGGGAAAGTCCCGACTCGGCCTCTTCGTCAGATGCGGATTCACTGCCGGCGGCATCGACACCCGCAAATTGGGAGAGGCTCACATTCGCTAACGCCCCTCGGACGATCTCATTCACCCGTGGCCAATAGCCACGGAGCTCACAGCACTCCTGCTCGCACTGGTCACGTACAGGGTCAGCACACTCCGTGATGGAAAGCGGCCCCTCAAGCGACTCGATCACATCAGCCACACTGATCGCATCTGCCCGTCTCGACAGCGAATAGCCGCCATGCGCTCCGCGCGTGCTCACGAGCAACTCAGCATGTGCGAGAACTTTCAAGATTTTGCTCACGGTAGGCGCAGGCAAACCCGTGTGGTCAGCGACCGCAGCTGCAGACATGACGGATCCCTGCGAATGCCTGGCAAAGCAGGCCATCACAACAACGCCATAATCTGCGATTTTGGTTATCCGCAGCATTACTATTTTTCCCTGAAAACCCTAATCCGTACCGCGACGGTCCGGATTGCTCTCATCCTATACCCGAGAGTGATACTACGCACACTGAATTACGGTCGTACGCCTATAATTCAGCCTCACCGTGTAGCCTGGAACACGCCAACAAACCAAATTCCATCCGTTCTACTCCCGCGTAAGCCATCCTATAAAGAAGCAAGAGAACGCATCGATGAGTCGAAAAAGACTGCTATTGATTCACACCGGTGGGACGGTCGGTATGGTTCCCAAAGGGAGCCCCGGCCCCCTTACGCCCAGCCATTACGCGGAAAACGTTTTGCCCTTTGTCCGAGGGCTTGAAGACTTGGTCGAACTCTCCGGCGTGGTGCTTTCCAACATCGACTCCTGTGACATCACTCCAGATCATTGGCACTCCATCGCCGGTGTGATTGCCGAACGTGTCGATGAATTCGACGGATTCGTCGTGCTTCACGGCACCGACACCATGGCCTACACCGCGACCGCGCTGTCATTTTTACTTCAGAATCTTCCCAAACCGGTGATCCTTACGGGTTCTCAACGCCCGATCGCCGAAGTACGTACAGACGCAAGGCTAAACGTCGTCCATTCCGCGATCTGTGCGACCTTGGATATTCCCGAGGTCGGCCTTTACTTCGGCACCGATCTGCTGCGCGGCAACCGCGCGACCAAGACCTCAATTCAATCTTACGCAGCGTTCAGTTCGCCTAATTTCCTTCCGCTCGTCCGCATGGGCGTCGAAATTGAGCCCATGGCCCTGCCTTGGCAACCCGTCGGTGAGTTCGAATTGCGCCACGGCTTCTCACGAGACGTCGAAGTGCTGACGATCTTCCCAGGACAATCCGCCCGAACCATCGACCGGCTGGTCGAATCTGGTGCGAAAGGGCTCGTATTGCTCGGATTTGGTGCAGGAAACCTGCCCTTGGCGGGCTGGAGCGACGCGATCCAGCGCGCTACAGACGCGAAGGTCCCAGTGGTACTGTCCAGTCAATGCAGCTACGGCCACGTGACGCCGGGGGCGTATGAAACAAGCGCCGGCGCCATCCAAGCAGGCGCACTATCGGCCGGGGATATGACGCGAGAAGCAGCGCTGGTAAAGCTCATGTTCCTCCTGGGACAGCATCTCGAACTGAACGAAATCCGCAACGTGTGGGGCCGCTCGCTCGCTGGTGAATGTACGGAGCAGCCATCTTGAACGACGCGTTTGAAGCGATGCCCTCGCAACAACCGCTGTACTTCGGCTACGGCTCAAATCTGAACGCACCAGACGTGGCGCGATGGGCCAACGAACGCAATGTCCCCCAGCTGACCTTGGAGCCGCTAGAGCCCGTATGGCTCCCGGACTATGTTCCGGTCTTCGACTATTACTCTCGAAGCCGCAGAGGCGGCGCGCTCAACGTACGCCCGATGCGTGGAGGGCTGACGCCCGGCGTCCTGTTCCGAGCGACGGCACAGGACTGGAAAAGCATGGACCGCAAAGAGGGCGCTGGCGGCGGGTTTTACCGCAGGCTGGAGATGTGGGCGCTCGATCACCTCGGCAACAGAATCGCAGCGCAGACCTACGAAGCCTGCCCCGATCGCCGAGGCGCTTACTGTAAACCGACTGAAGACTACCTTCGCGTTGTACGCGATGGACTCTCAACGTACGCGCTCCCCACCGAAGGGCTGAACGCGGCGGCGGCTGACGACGCTGTCCCCTTTGAAGTCCGTCACCTCTTTGTCTACGGCACACTACGAAAGGGCGGCAGCCGGCACAACCTGCTGTCTAAAGCCGAACAACGCAGCCTACAGGGCGCCGAGATTCAAGGGCATCTGCTAAACCTGGGGCGCTACCCAGGCTTCGTTCCGGGACCAGGTACGGTCCACGGCGAGCTGATCACCCTCGAAGATGTCGCCGCACAGTTGGGGCAGCTTGACAGCGTCGAGGGCTTCAACGGATACGGAAGCCCACTCTCGCTCTTTCACCGGGTGCTGGTCAACGCGCTAACACCCGACGGCGAGACAGTGCTCGCATGGGCTTACGCCGTCGTAAACCCGCCTCCTGCCGCCCTTTTGATCGCTTCTGGGGACTGGCTGCGACAAAACTGAGCTATGCTCTACGCAGTGGTATCTCGCGGGTGATTGATGTCTCGTATTCGTATCCAGCACGGTCCTGGCGACCGGTATGAAGCGCACGCCGATCGTACGGCTGTCGCGGTGCTGGAACAGACAGGTATCGAGCCCGAGATCGTGCTCGGCAATAAACGCGAATACACGGTCTGGCTAGATGATGCGCTGATCGCAAAACGCGGTCGGCTAATGCTGCCGTCCGGAGACAAGATCGTCCGCACAATTATGCGCGCGCTCGGAAATAGCGTGTACTAGCCTTCGAACGCGTCGTCGGTAATCGCAAGCCCGCGGTCGATGATGTCGAAGCCTTCAAGCAGCTGCTCTTCCGTGATGCACAGCGGTGGGTTGCACATGAAGTGGCTCCACCGCACGAAGGTAAACATGCCTTCCTGCCGGAAGAACTTTCCAAGCGCAGTCATCGCCGGGTGCCCACCGTTGTAGTCACAGATCAAGTCACCAGCGCTGTTCTTTTGGACGTCGATCATCCCGAACAGGCCGATCGCGCGTCCACCTTTCACCGATGGGTGCTTGGCTTGAAGTCGGTCCATCTCGGACCGCATGACGCCCTCAAGACGCGCGGCGTTCTCGACCATGCCCTCTTCTAAAATCACATCGATCACCGCGTTTGCTGTGGCGAGCGAAAGTGGGTGGGAGTTGTACGTAAGCCCACCCCAAAACACGTGGTTTTCGAAGTGATCTGCGATGGGTTGGCGCATTCCCACGGCACCAAGTGGGATGTACGAAGAGGTCATGCCCTTAGCCATCGTCACAAGGTCCGGTACGATATCGCCATGCTCAAAGGCCATCAGCTTCCCGGTTCGGCCCCAGCCCGCCATGACCTCATCACAGATAAGCAAGATGTCGTACTTGGTAAGCAGCGCGCGTAAGCCTTGGAGATACCCAGTAGGTGGCGGCAAGATCCCGTTGGTTCCAGTCACGGTCTCAATCACCATCGCGGCGATGTTCTGCGGGCCTTCGTACTGAATGACCTCTTCCAAGTACGTGAGGTTGTTGCGCACTATTTCTTCATCAGAATCGCCGAAAGAATAATTGTAAGGCGTGGGGTCCATGACACGAATGAAGCCCGGCGCGCCCGGCTCATTCGCCCAACGCCGAGGGTCTCCCGTCATCTGCATCGTGAGGTTCGTGGCCCCGTGGTAGCTACGGTAACGGGTCAGGACCTTGTGCTTGCCGGTATAAAGGCGCGCCAACTTGATGGCGTTTTCGTTGGCTTCGGCCCCACCTAGCGTGAAGAAGAACTTGTTTAGGTCTCCAGGCATCAAGTCCGCGAGCTTCTTGCCCAGCTTGGCCCGCACATCTGTGGCCGAGTGAGGGAATGCGTAGATCAACTTGTCGAGCTGCGCCTTCATCGCCGCGATCACCTTCGGGTGACTGTGACCGATGTTTACGCTCATCAGTTGGCTGTTGAAATCTAAGATCCGCTCGCCCTCGGGCGTATAGAGGTAAACGCCCTCCGCACGCTCAATCGGCAGCGGCACAACCACTTCCTGCGGCTTCCAGCTGTACAGCGTATGCGCACGGCAAAGGTCGATCATTTCTTGGGTATCCATAAAGCCTCCGAAACTACGATCAGCCCTAACCGGCTTTCGCTGCGTCAGACGACACGCTATGCAGGGAAGCGCCTGCAGGAGATTTTCAAGTGGACCCAGAAGAGTTGATCGAGGTTTTCAGCCTCTTCGATGATTGGCAAGACCGATACCGTCACCTGATCGAGATGGGGCGGGAATTAGAGCCTATGGACGCGGTCCACAAAAACGAGATCACCAAGGTCCGTGGCTGTGTCAGCCAAGTCTGGATGTTCGCAGAGGCCGACGAAAGCACGCCACCCATCATCCAATTCGTGGGCGATAGCGACGCGCACATCGTTAAGGGGCTCATCGCGGTCTTACTTGAGCTTTACTCGGGCCGCACCGCAGAAGAGATCTTGTCGATGGATATCGAGGCCATCTTCGGAGAGATCGGCTTAGACCAACATTTGAGTCCAAACCGCCGCAACGGTTTCTTTTCTATGGTTCAGCGGATCCGAACGATCGCGGAAGCCAACCGCTAAGCCTCGGTAACGAGCGCCTCAAGCAGGCCTCTACAGCCCGCCTCGATGAGTTCGAACACAGGCTCGAAGCCCCCTTCGTAATAAGGATCGGGCACATCGATAGGCGCGTTCGGGACATATTCCAGAAGCCTGACCACGCGGCAAGACGCCGCTGCATCGACCATTCGTCGTAGATTGCGCACGTTCGACGCATCCATCGCCACGAGCCAGTCGAAATCCTGCAGATCCTCTGGAGACACCTGACGGGCGCGCTGCCCCTGAATATCAATGCCATGGGAGTGCGCGACGGCGATAGATCCAGGATGGGGCGGGTTGCCGACGTGCCAAGAACCCGTGCCTGCCGAGTCGATCAAAAACTGTGCGTCCAATCCACGCTCAATGACTTGCGCGCGGAAGATGCCTTCAGCGAGCGGTGACCGACAGATGTTGCCCAAGCAGACAAACAACACAGAAACGGGACGTTCAGCCTTCATGAAGTGCAACGCTCCCTACTGTTCACATCCAGACACTGCGTTCGACTCGACGACTTCTACCAAGCCATCTGTCGAGGCGTCGAAACCGTAAGCCTGCTCCGCTTCGAGCGCAATACAGCTCTGCGCCCCATCCGTAACGCACGAAAAGCATGGCGTACCGACGTTCTCCGCCATCCGGCAGATGTCCTCTACATCAGCAGAAAGACCGAGCACCGCTGCCACCTCACGCACATCGATCTCTGAGTAGAACGCAAAGCCCGAGACAGTCGTTCCATCCGGAGAGATGGTCCCCGACGACTGAACATCCATCAGTTCCATGTCGGACGCGTATGCGCCAAAGCCGAACTGCCCAGCGGAGTAAGCAAAGTCAGGACCGTCCAAAATGACGGTCTTTCCCAAGTCAACCGTTCTAAAACACTCGTCTTGGCTAACATCATCACTCTCCGCCAAACTTAGACGGAGCGCCAAGCTGTCGGTGTCCGCGCTCACAACGCCCAACAACACGTTGCGGTCAAACAAGGAGCCGATGACCTCGCTGAAGCCAGACCCTTCCGGGTATCGTGCCTGCAACATGTCGATAGACCAAACCTGACCTTCCAAATCCGTCGGGTCGATCACAAATTCAGCACCGTGCGTCGATGTAGAGAAGCCAATCTCAGGCTCACCACCGCAATAGTCCAGGCCAATAGAGTGGTCGGCATCCGGATCAAAACCGTAATCAGGGATGAAGCGTACGGTCAGGCCGTCTTCAGAGACGACCTGCACTCCAGGCGTATCGGTAATCACCGACGCCGTGGGGTCCGCGACGCTCAGCGTAAACTCTACGGGCGTCCGATAGTAAACATCCGTCGAGCCATCTACTGGATAGGTGCTGCTGACCGTCACGCCACAGTCAGGCCCGTCCCAAACAGCGTCTTGCGCTGCGTTTTCACAGCCGATCGTAAAGGCAAAAACAGCAAAGATACCGAACACACGCATCTGTCACCTCGTAAAAGCGCGCCTCGATAGCGCGTTTTCACGAGGTGAACAATCTTTGAATAGCCCAAAAAGACAATTTTTCTACTTTTGAGTAGCTTTGATCGCTTTTTGCTAGTGCTACAGCTCTTCCACCGTGAACGTAGTGCTCGCATCGACAGCGTTAGGCACATCGGTCAGCGTAATCGTGACTTCGCCGGAATCGACAAAGTAGATGGTGGTCGGACTAGAGCTTGTGTACACGCCTTGTTCGTACACACCGAGAACGTTCGAGCCTTCGACGATCATGTCTTCTGGATCGGCGGAAAGCTCAACCGCAATATCACCCGCGATTCGCGAGCCAGATGCATCCAGTGGAATCGGAAGAAAGGCGACCTGTGACCCTTCATCGACAACCGGATTGGCAGAGCTGTTTTCAGCGAACCCATTCTCCGAGGGACCACGCACGAAGGTGATCTGATCGAGAGAGGCGGGACTATCGAACTCCAACTCGATGGTGTCAAAGACACGTCCATCCATGAGCGTTTCGACGGTGTAGGTGCCGGCGTCCTCTACAGTAATGAGCAGGTCTGAAATGTCGCCGGAAAGCTCATCTTGCTCCACGGTGACGCCCACAGACGGGCTGACCACGTGGCTGATTGTTCCGTTGTTGTATTCGGACTCGCCCCGCATCGTGAGCTCGGTGTTGATCTGCTGGGTGTGTCCCGTGAGAATCGACACCTCGGTCAACGACCAGTCTTCCATCACGTAGTCGGTGTGCAGCCAATAATCGACGCGACCCAACTCACCTGTAGAAGCAGCGAAATCACCGCAAGCTCCAAGCGTCGAAGCGAGCGCGGCCAGCGTCAGGCCGAAAGGAATTTTTTGTGCGCGCATGAGGTCCTCCACTCTGTTGCACGTGCCTCTCACAGGGAGCGGCTTGTTTCTCAACGTCCGTGCGTAGACGTATAGCGTGAGGATTTTCTTCACGCGCTCAGAATCTTTTTTGATTTTCTTGGGAACCACTGGCCTCCCTCAGGGGTCCAATTCCAGCAGGGCCGCGAGCACTATCGCGAACTCGAATACGCCGATGGACTCATGGGGGGTTGAATGAGCAAACGCGTTCAGTTCAAAATAGCCTGCGCCTTCTTACTGGCTTGGTCGTTGGTTTTGGCACTGATTGCCCCAGAACAACACTTCCGCGATTTACGGGCGTCCCAAATAAAAACAGCCCACCTCGTGCCGAGCGTGGACCGCGACCTTCGCCTACCGATCAACCCGAAGACCATCGCCGAAATCACCCATCTCCACGTCGCGCTCGACGAGGCTCCCAATGCTGGCCACCTCGAAGATGTGATCGACCGCCTGCCATCCTTCAAGCAATGGCGCGTGCTCGCGCAGTCTGCGCAGTATTCCTATGCGGAACAGGTCACGCAGCTCGAGAGAGCCGACAGCGCTGATGAGTCCGCAAGACGTATTCTGGAACTCCTGACGCACCCTATATTTCCTACCGACGACACTTGGGCCACCTTCGAAGACCTGCTCGACTTCCACCGCATTGCTCCTCCGCAAGAAGGCGCGATCATACAAGCCGGACTTGCACGCATGGCGTCGGAAGGGCCGCTCACACGCGTCGCGCACTGGTACGCACGCCTTCTTGAATGGGAAGCTCAGGCCTGTACCTCCGCCACTACCCCAACGCTGATACACGACCCGTCGCGTCAGTCGGCGCTATGCGACCGCACACCAGATCTATCCAACGAATTGGAAGCCTTTCTCGTCGCCGCCAACCTGCGTCAAGCATCTGACTGGCGCACGGAGATTCAGGCGATCGTCAGGCGCTGCGCCCAGCAAACCGAAGACCTAGTCGCCGATGCGCTCGTTGGAGAAGGCCGCTGGACCGAGGCCGGTTGGGACTGGTACGGCTGGCACGTTGAATACAACCAGGCCTTGGCGGTCGTTAGAAAGCAAGGCAGTGGCGTCACGAAGGCTGTAGGGCCGGGTGCACAAAACCAATACCCGCTCGCTCCCGCAGAACAGGAGCTTGTCCAATGCATTGAGCGCACCACTGGCTCTTCAACGGTCAGCGCGCCTCTCCATCAAGAACTCGACCTCGTACTCACGCGAGAGGTGCCAGCCATTCCCGCGCAAGCCCAACTTACTGACATCGGGCGAGGTCAATTTCACTGATTTCAAATGTCGGAAGTCAAGACAAAGCGCCAATCCCAACCGCTCATACGGTGATGTATGACGGAGGCGGTCGCAGAGGGCAGATAGCCTCGATCATGCATCGCGCGAGCCAGGTCATCATCCACCGGCGTACAGAACATATGGACCGCTCCCGATTGTGGGCCATTAAATAAAACGCCCCTTCCAGGTAAAGGCGACCGCTCTGCGCACGGTCCAAATTGGACATGCAACAAGGGCATCGGCTCGCGAGTACTTCGCAGCACGATGTCTTTGATCCCTCCCAGGGACAGGTAGGAGATTGGGCCCCGCTCCACACTGACAACAGCCCCGACCTCTTCCATCTGTTCTGCGTTCAGACTGTAGAAAAATAACGTCGTGCCCAAACGCATCGGCGCGAGCCCGAAGCGCTCACACATTCGAACCACCGGGTTTTCCGAGCCGTCACCGGGGTTCATCGACACGCCATAGCCCCGACCGCACTCGGGGTATTTTCGGGGAAACGCGTACTTGAACATCTCCCACGGTAATCGTCGCCGCCGATACTCCGGATGAACCTTTAGATCGCACCCATACCAAACCGGATCTGGCGTACCAGCGAACCTTCTCGGAACACTTCGAAGTACGCCGCACCCAACCGCCACAACGCGCTCGCCGTCCATCACCACATGGTAGGCGGTCTTGCCTAGACGATCGAAGAACGCGAAGTAGTCTTGACCGTGATCAATCTCGAAAAAGTCATCGCCCAACGGATAGGCGACCCCTTTTTCCAAAGCGAATACGCGTGCCTCATAAAGCGCACGATCTGACGCCGTCAGCTCCCTCGTCACAAAGGTCATGCGCCGACGCCACAGGGTGTGAAGAGGAGCGAGCTACCCTTCACGAACACCCACATGAAGCCCGGAGTAAAACAAGCTGCGATCCCTATTCAGCAACGCCTGATTCCACGCATGATCAAACGCAAATTCACCGCGTAACTGGGCGGCGAGATCACGATTGTTGTTGAGTTGGCGCCACATCACGACGGTTCCTGGGTTCGTCTCCGAAAGCACCTTCTCAAGCAACCTGTCGATAGCGTCGGGGGCCATCCAATCCATGATGTTGGAGAGGCCGACAAAATCGAAATCCCCAAGGTCGACCTTTTCATCAATGTGCCCATGATGAAGTTCAAAGAGATAACGCTCCGCGGGCTCGACCAAAAAGTGCGGTAAACACCCCGGTCTGTCGAGATAGTGCCCAAGGAAAACGTGGTGTAGGAAGGGGTTGTCAAAGGCATCTTGCCGCTGAAGACCCTGCTCAAGCACACCGCGAAAATACGACGGATAAGACCCCGCCTCGGCGTGTTGCACAGCGTTCGGTCCGAACATCGCCAACAGCACCGCATCCGAGAAAAACAAGTCGAAAGCCACCGGCCAGTACTTGTGCTTGAACAAGGTTTCAGGCACATGGCCTAACGCCCCGGGTTCACAGAAAAGCCGGAGCATGTCATCGGAAGACAGCACGAACTCGAACAAGAAACTTCGAAATTGGCGAAAAAGAGACTCGAAGTTTCCGGACTCAGACAACCCTGCAGGGTCACGGTTTTCCACGTTGAACAACGCGAGCCTCTCTCCTCGATCCAACATCGCTATCGCTTCAATCTTCCGCTGTACGAGCTCCAGTTGAGCCATATTCGGATCAAGAAGAGTGATAGCGAGTGAGGGCAGATGAGCGCGCAAACTCATCGCGGTACAGCCACCAGACGCGACAAGCAAGGGGGTCTGACAATGGTGCCGCTCCAAAACTTCAATTTCAATGAGCGGATCTTCTCGAACAACGGCAAACTGAACGGGGTTCTCGCGCATAGTGCTCCTTGACCTTAAACGCAGGGTTGCACACGCGAGACTAGCGTAGCAGAAGGGCGCGGTCCTACGGAGTCTCCCCCGTGATTCTCCACTGATAACGAGCACAATTCAGCGATGAAACAGAACAAAAAAACACTCCTGTCAGCGAAACGCGGGGTGTTCTGTGGCGCATTGCTAGGCGCTGTGGGGTGCAGTCCAGGTGCCGATGTCGTCGATATGAACCTCTCGCTGGTGCCTTCTGAAAACATCAGCACAGTGATCTTCGCCGAGTGGACGGCCCCTGAGAGCGGCGTAGGCTTTATCGAATACGGCCTTGACGGTGCATTTGACCTGTCAAGCCCACCGGTACATAACGATAGCGACGACCACGCTACGACGCTTTTGGGACTGAAAGCCGGTTTCACCTACGACTTCCGAGCGGTCCTAGAAACACCCAACGGCGAACGTATCGAAGGCCAAACGCATACGCTCGATCTCGAGCCTCCCCCGGCAGAGTTGGAACGCTTCACGGTGACCGTCGAGCAAGATGTGCCCGATGACGGCTTCGTCATCACCACACTGCTTCAACCCGCCAATTCCTGGGCGGTCATCCTTGATCGAGAAGGTGATTATGTGTGGTTCTGGCCAGCAGGGGACGGCTTGGCCTTCATCAACGCCAAACCCAACCCAGACGGTAAATCGTTGTCGCTCAATCAGGGGGACGGCCAGCAAAGCGATGACCTCGGCGGCTCATACACCATAAGCCTCGATGGAGAGAGCCTGGTCTACACCAGAACGCCGATGTCGCACCACGACGCCATCCAGTTGTCCGACGAGACGATCGCGTTCATCGCGCTGGACATCCGACCCGGCGTGATGGGGGAACTCGAAACGACGATCGCTGGCGACGCGATTTACGAGGCACCCATCGGCAGTACGGAAGATGAAGCGAGCGTTGAGAAATTCAACTTCTTCGACGACTACAGAGACCCCTGGGTCTACTGCGCACACTCTACAATCGAGGCCTACAACACTGGCGCCCTCGAGTGGACGCATGCGAATTCTCTAATGTTTCTGGAAGAACAAAACGCGTACTACCTGATGTCGAAGATCTTAGACGGACTCTGGAAAATCGACAGATCCAGCGGCGAAATCCTTTGGCAGATCGGCGGCGAGTACTCAGATTTCACCATCAATAACGACGACGACTGGTGGAGCCACGGCCATATGTCTCACGTATGGGACGACGGTATGGTGATCTTCGATAACGGCTACCACCGCGATGACCTCACCTCGGGCATCGCCGAATACGCATGGAATGAAGAGACGAAGACCACCGAGCGCGTGTTTGAGTATCGAGACCCGAGCGGGCGATTTGTACCGATGCTCGGAGACGCCCGAAAGCTGCCCTCTGGCAATTATCTGACCTCTTGGTCGACGCTTGGAATTCTGAAGGAACTCGATCCTGATGGCGAAACCGTATGGGAAGCCACTTCGGCACTCGGCCAGGCCATTACACGAATTCGCTATGTCCCAAGCCTGTACGACCTCAACCAATAAGGTGCTGACCGCAGCATGGGCCTTGGTGCTCGTCGCTTGCGGTGGCGCAGAGACGCCAACGATTTGGTTGGACGATGCGTCCAACTACGCGTTCAGCGGAGAGATCAACGCAGAGACAATGGACATCGCGCCCCAGCAGCATCTCGATGTCGACTGGGGCGACCTTACATTAGACATCCGTGGTCGGAACACCGACCCGTCAACCGACATCGGTGAACTCGCACTGGTCTCCTTCTACATGCCAGAAGCCGACTTGATGCAGGCGTTAGCCAACAATGATCTGATGCAGTCTGATATCCGCGACTACCGGATCTTCGAAAACCTGGAGGGTGTGACCACAGCCTCGTCGAGCGCGTTTTCTGTCGTCGGAAACCCCTTCGACAAAACGCTACTCACCGAGAGCGAGACATCCACTTGGACCCTTGTGGCCATGCGAGGCGCAGGGTCTGAGGCAGAGGTCGCAAGCCTTGCGGTGCTCACGCCTACCGAAGGTGAAACTAACTCCTCTGTGGCACTCGATAATGCGTCTGCGACCTTAGACTTCACGGCCGATCTCCAGAGCGCCGTCCCGGTCGTCGCAACCTCAGGCACTGCGTACACACTGGACTGGTCCGAGATCACTCAAGACAGCACCGGACACGAGTACGCCTCAAACACGTTCGATCGCCTGACCGTGGCCCACATTCTCAACGACGATATCGACGAACTGGAAGCGCAGTTCGTCCAGCTTCTGGAACTCGCAGACTCGCTTTACCGGTTGGATATCTACGGGCGCGACAGCCTCTCGTTGGACGAGCTCGAAGACCAAGACGGCACGCCCTTCACTGGCTTTACGACAGACGGGACCTGGTTGATTGCGCTGGAGTGCCCAGCGTGCTTATCCCCCGCGCCATTGGTTCTAACGGCGGTGGACGTCCAATGATCCAAGACGGAGACCGAACTGTTCGACTCGCGACAGCTGACTCCAAAAAACGTGTGACGTGCCCCACACCCGACCACGTAGACGTCGCAATAATCGGTGCAGGACTTGGGGGCTTGATGAGCGCCCTAAGGCTTGCCCGAGCCGGGAAAAGCGTAGCGGTCTTTGATGGACATTACGTCGCGGGCGGTTGCGCCACGATGTTCAGCCGAGGCCCCCGAAAGGCGCGCTACGCCTTCGATGTTGGCTTGCACTACGTGGGTGATTGCGGCGAAAACGGGTTGGTCCCCGAGCTTCTTAACGACGTCGACCTCAATATTGAGTGGCACCCGCTCGACCCTGACGGCTTCGACACCATCGTACTGCCAGACATGCAATTCAAGATCCCTGTCGGTCGCGACCGATACCGCGAGCGCCTTGTAGACGCCTTTCCGAGCGAACGGAAAGGCATCGACCGATACGTCCGACTGCTTGAAGAAGTCGAGACAATGGGAAAGCTGACGCAAAGCAGTCCATCTGGTGCGACGCTGGCGTGGACGGCCCTGACCAAGGCACGGTTGGTCGCACGCCACCAACACACAACGATCGGGGACTTTCTCGACACCTGCACGAACGACCCCAACCTCCGCGCGATCATCTTGGGCCAAAACGGCGACTACGGTGTGAGGCCTTCAAGGGCCAGTGCGTTGCTGCATTGCGGGCTCGCCAACCACTACTTCAAGGGCGCCTATTACCCCAAAGGTGGCGGACAGATCATCGCAGACCAAGCCGCAGACGCCATCGAAGCGCTGGGCGGGAGCATACATCTCCGTCGCCGCGTGACAAAGATCACGAGCGAAGCGGGCGCTGTCACCGGCATCAACGTCGAAGAAAAAGACGGGTCCATCTCTCATGTCAGCGCCAAGACGGTCATCTCAAACGCCGACATCATCCGTACACTCGACGAATTGCTCGCGCCAGAAGACGTCACTGGGCGATGGGAAGGCCGAACCGCCGATATGGAGATGGGGGCAGCGCTCTACATCCTCTGCCTTGGCGTTTCAGGCGATCTTTCAGAAGACGGCTTCAAACGTACCAACTACTGGCGCTTCGCCTCCAACGATTTCGAGGCCATGTACGACGGTATCGACCAAGGGGACATCACGCCGCATTGTGCCTACATGACAAGCGCCTCGTTGAAGGACCCTGGAACAGGTGGTCATGCGCCAGAAGGGGTCACGAGCCTGGAGATCATGACCGTATCGCCTGGAGACTTCGGCGTGTGGGGCACGACAGAAGAGGCCGCGCTGCGTGGGGGCTACCGTCAGTCCCTCGATTACAAGGCGGCAAAAGAGCAGGTCGAAGAGGGGCTGATCGACCACATGGAGGCGATGTTTCCAGGCACACGCGAACGCATCGTCTTCAGAGAGTCAGCAACACCTGTGACTCACACCCGGTACACCCGCGCGTCTGCCGGGAGCGGGTACGGTCTTGCGTGCACCCCCGCCCAGTTCATGAAAGGCCGTCCGGGCTACCGCGGTCCATTGGCTGGGCTGTACTTTGCTGGCGCGAACACGAGAGCTGGCCACGGGATTGTCGGCGCGATGCTGTCGGCGCGACAGTGCGTACGGCGTGTGCTCAATGACGACAGCTAAACAGTCCTGTAAACCGCCGGGCGCGGCGTAATACGCCCGGTCGCAAAGGCAAAATAGAGGCCGCTTTCACGCGGAAAAGTTCAGATCAGCGGCTCAAAATAGCCGCCGGTTGAAACGCGCTGAATGATCTACAGCGCACCATTCGGCCACTGATTGAAACGCTTGGTGTGTGTTTACGATTTTTGCACGGTCGAAATGCGTCCGGCATCTCCGGTGTTCTTTCATCAGACTGATTGTGTAGACACCGCTCGCGCCTAAGAATTCCCCGAATAGGGAAAAGTAGTAGGCAGTGTGAGGACGCTATGGCTCGTTTCTCGGAATACGCAGGGATTGACGGGCCCGCTCGTATCAAGGCATTGCTCGGCCCAACGAACACGGGCAAGACGCACCGGGCTATCAACCGGATGCTTTGCTACCGAACCGGGATGATCGGTCTGCCCCTACGCCTACTGGCGAGGGAGGTCTATGACCGCGTGACGCTCCGGGCAGGCCGCGACGTGGTGGCGCTCATTACCGGTGAAGAGCGGATTGTGCCTCCGAACCCACGGTACTTCATCTGCACGGTCGAATCGATGCCGATGTCGAAGCCCGTCGCCTTCATCGCTGTCGACGAAATACAACTGGCGGCACATCCTGAACGCGGTCACACGTTCACGGATCGCTTACTTCGCGCGCGGGGCGTCAAAGAGACATGGTTCTTGGGATCTGACACCATGGTGCCACTGGTCGAAGAGCTGGTTCCCACTGCAGAGATAGAGACCTTTCCCAGGCTGTCCCAACTCTCACATACGCCCGCTAGAAGGCTGACAAGGCTACCTCCAAGAACCGCGGTGGTCGCTTTTTCTGCAGCCCACGTGTACGAACTGGCCGAACGTCTTCGGGCGCAAGCGGGGGGTACGGCGGTCGTGCTCGGCGCACTTTCACCCCGTGCACGCAATGCGCAAGTCGCCATGTATCAAGCGGGTGAAGTTCAGTACCTGGTCGCGACGGACGCTATCGGGATGGGCCTGAACTTAGACATCAACCACGTCGCCTTTGGTGCCCTCGCGAAATTTGATGGGGTGCATTTCCGAACTCTGGAACCCGCCGAGATCGGCCAGATCGCAGGACGCGCGGGGCGCTACAAGAAAGACGGTACGTTCGGACTCACCACAGACTGCGCCAACAACCAAGCCTTCCCGCCCGAACTTATCGACGCGGTCGAGCGCCAACGCTTTCAGCCCTTACGTCGGATCTTCTACCGCAACAGCGATCTAAATTTCGACTCCGCCGACGCGCTGTTGAATGCCCTCGATCGCTCCCCACCGTCTCGAAGTTTCATACCGGTCAAGGAAGGGACAGACCACGCGGCGCTGCGCCTGCTCGTTACGGATCCGGAGATTCGCAAGCGGATCCAGACCCAAGACGGACTGAAGCTCCTATGGGAGGTCTGTCGGATCCCAGATTTCCGGCACATCCTTCATGACAGCCACGCACACCTCCTGCGCCAAATCTTCGGGCAACTCTCCGGCAACCGCGGCATGCTCTCCGACGACTGGGTGTACGGCGAATTGAAACGTCTGGACCGACCACAGGGCGATATCGACGCGCTGATGACACGCATTGCCTGCGTTCGCACCTGGACGTTCGTAACGAACCGAAACCACTGGTTGGCCGATGCCTCCGCCTGGCAAATGCGCGCGCGTGAGATCGAAGACCGGCTGTCCGATGCGCTGAACGAAAAGCTCACCTCACGCTTTGTCGACACCCGAACCATCGTGCTGCTCAACCAGTTCGCCAAAGGGGGCCCGGTTGAAGCCGGCGTATCCGAAG
>Ga0163179_10000581_pt1 | contig 26149 bp, 27 predicted proteins | sample AtlANTMetagenome_FD_109643 | JGI IMG/M metagenome (GOLD analysis project Ga0163179, IMG submission 109643) | Marine eukaryotic phytoplankton communities from the Atlantic Ocean - Atlantic ANT 2 Metagenome | ecosystem: Environmental > Aquatic > Marine > Oceanic | place: North Atlantic Ocean...
ATCTGGTGCACTACACCACTTGTCGACCCCCAAAGCCGTGTCTATAATCAATTCAACAACCCTTTTTCGTGGAGACGTCATGCTCGATGCATTCATCATCGAGAAAATACAAAAGGATCGCGACGAAACTCGCGAGGCCCCACGTCTTCGGATTACTCCCCCCGAGCCAGCGTCGCGGGGCCCCATTCCGGGCAGTGCTGAAAATCGTGACGACAACACTCAGCGGGGCGTGGTTGAGATCGATTTCAATCTCAACAATGCGATTGAGTCCGACCACGTCGACTTCAAAATCTAAAGAATATCTAGCCAAACTCGGCAGAAAGGCGCCCCATTCGGCTTGCAGCGCCTAACCAGGCATGCTAAACGGCTCCGGCTCGGAGGGCGTCGCTCTCCATATACTCTTATCCCACTTCCATGGGAGGCCCTGATGGCCCGTCGTTGCGACCTGACTGGAAAGCGCCCCAACAGCGCCAACAACGTTTCTCACTCCCACATCAAGACCAAGAAGAAACAAAACCCTAATCTTCAAACCCGTCGAATCTGGTGGGAAGAAGAAGGGACATACGTTCGCTTGAAGCTGTCGACCCGCGCTTTGCGTACGCTCCGTAAGAAGAGTGTTGGTGATTTCGCCAAAGAAGCCGGTATCGATCTGCGCAAGTACACCGTATAGCTCACTCTACGACTCGCAAAGGCCATGCTGCCTGTGCTAAGTCTGGCCTATGGAGCCAGACCTTAGAGAGATTGTTGAAGCCAACTCCGATTTCTATTCGGCCTTCGAGTCGATGGACTTCGAGAGAATGGTCGAGGTTTGGCATAAAGAGGACTCGGACATCTGTATCCATCCTGGATGGGAGATTCTGAGAGGCTGGGAAGAGATCCGCGAGAGTTGGCGCGCCATCTTCGCATCAGCAAGCTATCTGCGCTTTGAACTCACCGAGTTGCAAGTCGTGCGCATTGGCTCCATTGCGAGAGTCACCTGCATCGAAAACCTGTATTCGGTGGCCGATGGTACGACCTCACACGCCCGTGTGGCAGCCACAAATCTTTGGGTACTCACCGCACAAGGATGGCGGATTAGCCTCCATCACGGCTCGCCGATCGCTCACAACATGGTGATCGATGATGACGAGATGATGAACTAGCGCAAGAACCCTTTCACGCGCGACATACCTTCATACGGTGTCACAGGCTTTGGTGAATGGTCGGTCTCCACAAACACGACCAATGCATCCGGACAATCATCCTGAAAGCGATTGACGTTGGAGGGCTCATTGTCCAAGAAGATGACCGGCTTGCCATAGGTGCGGATTTGTTCCATCGCATCCCCTTTAAACAAAGTGTCATCTGTTTCAAAATCTGGTTTCACGATTAATGTGGCCCTATCCCCCAGCGGAAACCCATAGCGACGAAGAGAGGTTTCGGTACCAGCACGCATCGTTTCGTCGCGCCCTGTCAGGTACACAATGTAGGTGCCCTTCGCCTTCAGATCGCGCACAAAATCAGGCCCACCCGGCATCGCGTGGTCATAGATCACATAGTCACTGGTAAAGAAGGATTTCCACCAATAGGCGTGCACATCATCATGAATTTCATCCACCCGCTCATCACTCAGCCCAATATTCTTCAGAGTGTTTCGAATACTCCAGTCCTGGAAGTGATCACCCTTGATCAAAGCCAAGTCATCCCAGCCTCTCTGGCCAGCCAACTCACGGAAGATCTGAACTTGCCGAGGACGGGTATCAAATAGGCAACCATCCAGATCGATGACGGCAACACCAGACGCACCTTCCGACTCAGCACGTGCCAGAATTGTAGCGAGAACATCGACTTGGCCGGGACTTTGATGAAAAGGATCGTAAGGCATTTCTACTCCGAATTTTCAGTTTGAGACGACAACAGGTGACCCTTCCTATCTCGGACGATAAGAGAATGCCCAGGAGGATTGCATGTCGGATGCACAGAAGCACTACCGGGCCTTTTTAGAAGCGATTGGATTTGCCGGTGATGACGAATTGGTGGAGACTCCTGAAAAGGTTGCGGAGTTCATGCAGTCCTTTGCGCCTGGGAAACCACCACCAAGCATTGCCCTTTTACCCACGAAATCCAACACGCCTATCTTGCTCCAGGATCTCCCCTTTCACTCGTTGTGCGCCCACCATCTAGTGCCCTTTTTCGGTCACGCCAAAATCGCCTACCTGCCCAACGAACGAATTGCCGGATTCGGCTGCCTCGTCAAAGCCCTACACCATTTCGCGCGTCAACCTCAACTCCAGGAACGCCTGGGAGAACAGTTGGCCAACCACCTTTTAGACGCCTTAGAAGCGAAAGCTGTGTTTATCGAACTCTCCAGTCGACAAATGTGCATGGAAATGCGAGGAGTCCAATCCACTGGCCAGGTCCGCACCTTTCATCGTGCATACCGCAACAGCGATACCGATGCAGCGAGCCAAGCAGACATGCGACTGTTGGAGACCTTGGTTTATGGCTGAACTGGCCCTTTCTATGAATCAGGTGGACTTTGCTTGGCCGAAAAGTGCTCCTCTTTTTCGTGATTTCGATTTTCAGCTACCCAAGGGCTCTATCACCGCAGTGGTCGGTGCCTCAGGTTGCGGAAAAAGCACATTACTTCACCTCGCCGCCGGCCTACATGAGCCGCAAAACGGAACCATACAGCGAGCCAATGGACGGCTTGGAATGGTCTTCCAAAGCCCCAGTCTTCTTCCCTGGCGGACCTGTCTCGACAATGTCGCCCTTCCCCTCGAACTGGAAGGCGACCCAAACGCGAAAGAAAAAGCGAAACAAGCCCTGGCCATGGTCGGCCTGTCCAACGCAAAGGATAAACGACCCGATGCTCTGTCCGGCGGCATGCAAATGCGCACAGCGCTTGCAAGAGCGTTAGCGACCGAGCCATCGATGCTCTTTCTCGATGAGGCCTTCTCGGCACTCGATGCCATCACACGAAAAGAGATTCACCAGGAATTCCGGAAACTCCACGAACAACTCGGCTTCACAGTACTGCTCGTCACACACGATATCGAAGAAGCGTTGCTTTTGGCGAACAAGGTAGAGGTTCTGCGAGGCCAACCCGCCGCACTCACAGCCAGCTTTGCGCTCCCAGCAACCGAGCTCAGTCGTCACGACTGGAAACACTCCCCCGCCTTTGGAAGCCTGCTTGGCGACATTGAGGCCGCTCTGTGAATCACCTCGTCAACAATGCATTTGTGAAGCTACGAATCTGGGTCTCCCCCATCATCGTGTTGCCGATATTGGCTGCAGCACTCTTTCTGTGGTTTTGGGATTCTGCCGCAGCCACACAGCCTACCTACCTACTACCCTCTCCAGGAGAGGTAAAAGCAGCCTATTCGGCCAATCAAGCGCTGATACACGAGTCACTATATTGGACCGGATATGCCTCGGTATTTGGACTGTTGGTGTCCTTGGTCATCGCCACCATTCTGTCGATTCTCTTCGTTCAATTCCGCTGGATGGAATTCGCGCTTTATCCATACGCCGTACTTCTTCAGACAATACCGATCATCATCATTGCCCCCATGCTGGTTGTCTGGCTCGACTACGGAATGGCGATCTCAAAAACAACCGCAACCGTCGTCTGCTTCTTCCCCTTACTGACAAGCATTCACATGGGGCTCAGCGCCACGCCCAAGGAAGGATTGGCGCTCTTCAAGCTTCATCGCGCCAATTGGATCCAGACCTTCTGGAAGCTACGTTTACCCTATGCCTTACCGTACTTCTTTAGCGGACTGAGAACGGCGGTAGGCCTGGCAGTTATTGGGGCCATTGTGGGCGAATTCCCACCATGCTCCAATGGCGACCCACCCACCCTCGGCTACCAAAGTGTATATGCATCTCGACAAAGTGACTTGGCATTGGCATTCGCATGCGTGTGCGCAGCCGCCGTCTTGGCAATCGCGCTCTTTTTTGTGGTACGAGTGCTAGAGAAATTCACGATCGGACATTGGCATCCTGGAGGCAAAAAATGATTCTTCTGCTCTTAGCAGCGTGCGGCACCCCCTCAACCGACGGCACAAACAGCAATCAGGATGCCGAAGTAAACCAAGGAAAAGCCTCGCTCCAGACGGTCAAAATTGCCTTGAATTGGTATCCAGAGCCGGAATTTGGAGGTTTCTACGAAGGGGTCATTAGCGGCAGCTATGAGAAAGCAGGCTTTAACGTCGAAATCATTCCCGGTGGTCCCGGTGCCCCATCCATAGGCCTGATGGCTACGAACAAGGCTCAGGCTGCCATAAGCGCTGCAGACGACCTGCTCATCAAGCGGAGCAAAGGGGCAAAAGCAATCGCTGTCTACCCCGTTTTCCAGACCAGCCCACAAGGCTTGATGGCTCATTCAGTGTCCGGCATCGAACGCATTGAAGATATTCCTCCAGGAACAAACATCTCAATGGAAATCGGTTCTCCATTCCAACAACATGTCTGGAAGACCTACGACTGGGGCGACACACGCAAAGCCGTGTCTTCCTCAGGACTCATCGGAAGCTTTGTCCGTGACGAATCTGCCATTCAACAGGCCTACATCACCGCAGAGCCATGCCTGGCAGAACAGGCAGGTGCCACACCCGTTTTCTTAGGAGCTCACGAAACCGGCTGGAATCCCTACGGCGCACTTTTGGTCCTTCCCGATCCATTGCCCGATTGGTCGGACGGCTTCGTGCAAGCCACCCACGCAGCATGGCAAGCCTACCTGGAAGCACCAGCCCGTGCGAATGCGGAGATCTTGAAGGCTGCTCAGCACCTCAAACCCGAAGTCATGGATTGCGTCACGAAAGCCCAAACCCCGTACATCCACGGCGAAGACGGACTCGGGAAAATGACAGCCACACGCTGGGACCAGATGAATGGCCACCTCGTAGGGCTCGGCCTACTCCCCGAAGGGAGCACAGCCGCCGGCTCTTGGAAGTCATTCGATTTCTAAGCCCTGAATCGACAAGGCCAATCGACGCTATTCTGATTCCTCAGCCTTTTTCTTTGCGTCTTCTTTCGCCTTCTTTTTCGCAGCTTTTTTCTCGGCTTTGGCCCGAGCCTTCAGCTGTTTCTTCCAAGACTTCGGAGAGTACTTCTCCCAGAGGCGATCACGCTCGGCTTTGTAGTCGAACACCTCGTATTTGAGGCCTCGCTCATCCAAGGTCGGCGTAATGACTTCCGCAGGCCCCACAAGCGTGACCACTTCATTTCCAATACAGCGGTCAACCTCTTTCGCCAAATCCTCTGGTGTAATGCCACCAAGTCGTTCGGCCATACCGGTGAAATATTCGGTACCCCAACCTTTTCGGATGGGGTAGCTGATACGACCCAACATCTGAGTGTTGGACTGCTGTCCAATCACGAATTTTCGTGCAGCAGAAAGCTTCATCAGTGGGATGAGGTCCTTCTTGTACTCACCATCCTTAATCTTCTGGGGCAAGCCCAAGAAAGTCTCGGCAGCAAGTCCAGCTGCATCATTCTGAACCAGCGAACCAAAGAAAAGCACGCTCGATCCACCTGGCATTGCTGAAACTCCAGATCCAGCTCCGTAGGTCACACCAGACTGCTCGCGCAGAGCAATCCAAGCCAACTCATCCAACATCGAACCCAAGACCGTGTGGGTCTGTGCATTCTCTAAGGTCTGAGGTTGCACCTGGCAGGCCAGCGACACATCCGTCTGAGACACGCGGTCCTTGTTCAGCACGATGATGCTACGAGCACTCGGCTCAGGCGTGGGCGCAATCTTAGCCTTAGAGAACTTGGACTTCTTGACGGACCAATCGGTGAAATGCGCTTGAATAAGCTTTTTCGTCGCATCGGCGTCCATCTTTCCTACGACAAACAGCACCGCGTTGTCCGGACGATAAATGGCCTGCAACCAGCCCTCGATGTCCCGGACACCGTAGGTCTTCATCGCAGCCATCTGAACTTCGGTATCGACTCCAGAAATCGGATGGTCTGGGAAGAGACGAGCATACAGCAACTCATCCGCCCAGTACTCTGGATAGCGACGGTCGCTTCGGACACCGTTGCCCACAGAATCAAAGTAATCGCGCTTATCGCGGATTTCCGGCTCCAACTCCTCGACACGACTGCGGAGGAGATACAACAACCCGTCCACGTTGGCCGAGGAACCGGTGATGCCAAGAGTCTGACTCTCACTGCCCGAACCACCCGACCACGTTCCCGCCAAACGCAAGGGCGAGTTGCCCTCACCTGCCGGATAGAAGTTGGTGAACCGATTGGTGAATGAAGCAAGACCGAGCTCAGGCTCGTTCATGCTGCCACCGTCGAAGTACATGCTCATGGTCACCAAGGGTGCGGTACCGTATGGCATCTGAATGACCCGCAAGCCATTGTCCAGCTTGTAGTCCAAAATTCCGTCGGTCTGCGGTAGCACCAGCAAGTTCGAAAGGAACTCTGCATCCACCTTGTCGAGATCGACCACGGTGTTGACAGTTCCCTCGAAGGTCTTGCCATGGTAGGCCGCATCGGAAGAGTCTAAAACAATGTCATCCTCTCCATAGGGCTCCAACACCACCGCCACATAGCGGTCCCGGTGGAGGAACTTCCGAGCCAACTCCACTGCCTTTCCTTCATCCACGTAGAACAAAGAGTTGAAGACGTTGGCGAAGTACTGACCTCGGCCGGTGAAATGCGTGAACAACGCGGCGTTCGTGGCACGCTCCGAGAACAAGCTGGAGATCTCATCCACCGTTCGAAACACCTGGGCCATCTGACTGTTCTTGGCATTACCGAAAATCGCCCGCAAATAGGGTCGATTGTTCATGTTCCACAACTGGTAGAGACCATCGGCCGCCTTCTCAATGACAGCTTCTGCATTGGCCGAGGCAGCCATCTCAATGAAGCAGGTCGCAGTCGAACCATGCTCCTCCGCGTTCAACCAGCACCCTACATTGCTCAACTCATCGAGCGAATCGGTCTGCGGGTTGAAGTCAGGATTGAGATAGGTCGCTACAGCACTCGTCAACATCGCTGCAGTGATCTGCATCAGGGGCTGGTCTTGGCGATATCCACCAGGAAGCGACCAAGCCATAATCGCTGTTTTCTTCTCCACACCAGCTTTGTGGTAGCTCACCTCACGATCGATTGGCTTGTTCTTCTTCAGCCACGCCGTCTCGTCTACCACCGCATCCGCGTTGACCCGGACCTGGCAATACGATTGGTCTACCAAAGGAGCATCCTTGGGCAGCTCCGGATTGGTCAGCATATCCATAGGAAATGCAGCCTCAATCATGGGAGTGATCTCCTTGGCCGTAAAATCACCCACCACCATCAACGTGGCGTACTTAGGCTGATAGTTGGCTTCCGTGAAGTCCAACACATCCTGCATGGTGACGTTGTTGAGGCTTTCATGCGTACCGATGGTCATCCGACTGTAGGGATGGTCCTTGGGCCAGAGCTTACTGTAGACATACGGTAAGCCGGCGCCGCCGGAGTTTTCCATGCGCATACGCAATTCGTTCCGGACGACCTCGCGCTCAACAAGAATGTCATCGGGCACAACCCCCACCACTGATTTTGCGCCTTGCAAACGACGCGCTTCCAGCTTCAACACCTCTTCAAGAGCCGTGGAAGGTACAACCGTCATGTAGGCAGTGACATCCACAGAAGTAAAAGCGTTGAGCACAGCGCCCATTTCGTCCAGCATGTCCCAGACTTTGGGCTTGTCCTCCTCAATCGAGCGGAACCAGAGATGCTCGATCAAGTGAGCCATGCCCTCTAAACCAACAGGGTCAGCATCAGAACCTTTGTCGATCACTTCCGTGATTGAAACGATGGGCTGGCTGTGGTCTTCCTGCAACATGATGCGCAAGCCACTCTGGAAACAGTAGTCCATCGTGGAGAGCGAGTAGTCATCCAGCTTAAGGTTGAGAGAAGGCTTGTCCGGGCGTGCGTGGGCCGTAGTGGCCAACAAACCAACACCAAGAAAAAGAGCGTTTCGTAGGAGATTCATGAGGTCCTCTTACCTGAGCGTGTACAACGGGTTCGGTGCCTTAACACCCCCAGAGCCATCGGCAGCATCCATCTTGTCTCTTCACAGATGTTCTACGTTGTCATGTCTTACATTGACGCACAGCGATGAGCATGGCACTTTAGTGGCATATGCGCGTACTGATTACCTATCCACCACTGAGATCCACCAAGGGCAGCCCTATGCTGACCCAGAATCGGCAATTCCAGTGGTTTCATGAACCGAGCTACCTCTACCCCTGCGTACCTGCGTATGCAGCGAGCCTGCTTCAACAGGACGGGCACGAGGTGGCCTGGTGTGATGCCCATGCGGAGCACAAGAGTTGGGCCCAGTTCGCCAAGTTGCTCGACGATTTCCGTCCCGACGTGATCCTGATGGAAACCAAAAGTCCTGTGGTCCGGCAGTACTGGGCACTCATTGACGACATCAAAGCCTTAGCTCCCCAAGCCAAATGTGTGCTGATGGGCGACCATGTGACTGGCAACCCGCGCGAGAGCATGGAGCAGTCCAATGTGGACTACGCATTTGTCGGTGGCGACTGGGATTTTCTGGCCCAAAACCTCTGCAATCACCTCGAGAAAGGTGATCCACTGGCAGGCGGTGTATGGCACAAAGAGAATGGAGCCGTTGAATCGACCGGCCCCTACGCTGACCTCGGTGACTTAGACGCTCTACCGTTTATCGATCGGGACCTCACCAACGCCCACTTGTACTTTGAAAAATGGAAGCTGCGACTCCCCTTCTTGTGGACCATGGCGGGCCGGGACTGCCCATACGGCCGATGCACATTTTGTTCGTGGACCGTGACGTATCCGAAGTTTCGGACCCAAAGCCCTGAACGCTTGGCCGACGAGATGGAGCACATGATCCGCCAATACGGCGCTCGAAACATCTTCGACGACACCGGCGCCTTGCCTACAGGCAACTGGTTGACTCGGCTCTGCAATGAAATGATTGGTCGAAAAATCAACGAACAGGTGGTGTTCGACTGCAATTTCCGCTTTGACTACTTCACCGATAAGAACTGCCAACTCATGAAGAAGGCGGGTTTCCGAAAATTGATTCTCGGTATCGAATCGGCCAGTGAGCGTACGATTGATATCCTCGACAAGTCCCTCACGAAAGAACAGATCATCGAGGGCTGCAAGATGGCATCCAGTGCTGGACTTCAGCCTCATCTGACAATGATGGTCGGGTACCCGTGGGAGACCCGCGAGGATGCCTACGAAACCCTGAAGCTTGCTCGCTACCTGATGCACAACGGACTCGCGCATCATCTCCAGGCCACCGTGGTCATGCCCTATCCCGGCACCCCACTCTTTGATTTGTGCCAAAGAAACGGCTGGATTCGCTTCGAAGAGACCGACTACGAACGCTACGACATGACCGAACCTGTCTGTGTGCTGACAGATATGGACGAGGAAGAAGTCGTTCAAATGGCCGGGCAGTTCTACAAGCTGTATCTGCATCCTAAATTCCTGGCGCATCAACTCAAGCATCTCAAATCTCCTGAAGATTTGGACTACATGATGCGAGGCACCAAAGCGATTTGGGGGCACATCAAAGACTTTGCGAGCATCCGGAGTGACTTCGCCACGGCTGCGAAATAAGCTGAATCAAGAGCGGCTTTTCGAACAGAAAGCCTTGTTGCCGTTGGAGAAGAGATGCGTCCAATCACCACACTCCTTGCGCTTGCCCTACTGCATGGCTGCTCGGACCCGCCACCACCCCAGGTGGAAATCTCGAACACCCCACCCGCCGATGAAGAACCAGACATTGGCATCCAGGAACTCGTCAAATGGCGCGCAAAAGTCCAATCCAGCCTACCCGAGGCCATTGAATCCGAGCTGAATATTCGCAGCCGCGTCAAAGCCACGCGACCGAACGAGCCCGTCCAAATCGTGCTTCTCAACCTCCCACCAAGAAATATCGAGAAAACGCTTCCCACAGGCCAAACCAAAATCGTGGCCAATCCGGTAGGAGCACCCTCGCGTATCAAGCTTCGGATCCTCGATGTTATCGAAAAGCGCCGTCTGGCCATCGACAATATCGTTCTACTCAACGGAACCAAAGACCCCGAGAACCCCACCCCTTTCCAATAGCCGTTAGGGTGTTAGCTGAAGCTACACCCTCTCTCCTTCCTCGGCCCTGCCTTGCTTCCTCTCCAGTCCCACCCGCTTCACCTTGCAGTGCTCTCCTCGGGCTCCAAAGGCAATTGCACCTGGATTGGTGATTCTCGAAACGGGCTACTCATCGACTGCGGCCCCTCCACCAAGCGAATCTTTGCGCTCATGGAATCCGTTGGACTCGGCGATGCCCCCATCGACGCAGTGCTTGTGACCCATGAACACAGCGACCACATCGGCGCATCGCGCATCTTGCACAACAAAATGCTGAAGAAGACCGGAAAAAGTATCCCCTTCTACATGACACAAGGCACATTCGACGGGTCGAATGAGAAGTGCCGCCCCGCCAATGTACAGATTATCCAAGCCGGCCAACGCTTTCGGCACGGCCCCTTCGACATCGACCCCTTCTCGATACCCCACGATGTGCGTGATCCGGTGGCCTACCGTGTCGAGCGCGGGCAGTTAGCCGCCGCAGTGCTGACCGACCTAGGACGCCCGACCGAGCTTGTTGCTGAGAAGATCAGCAACGTAGACCTCTTGGTTTTAGAAACCAACCATGACGAGCGAATGTTGATTGAAGGCCCGTATCCTTGGGAGCTAAAACAACGCATCCGCTCAAATCATGGACACCTGTCCAATCGGCAATCCGCGCGACTTCTGAGTATGGCGATGAGCCCTCGACTCAAACATGTCGTGCTTGCGCATCTCTCCGACGAGAACAACACCCCGCAGCTTGCCGAGTCGGCCATCGCTCAGGTTCTCAACGGTTTAGACGTCCACATCAGCGTCGGTCGTCAGCTCCACGCAATGGGTCCCTATGAAGTGCGGGCCGAGATAACAACGGCCTGATCCGCTAAACTTGCTCTCGTGAAGTTCATACAGACCATTGGACATTTCGGCCTCTTCTCAGGCCAGGTCCTCAAACGCGTGGTGACACTCAAGTTCCCTCTCCGCGCCATGATCGCTCAAACCGACATGACTACTCGGCGATGTTTGTTGCCGGTAGTTGCCGTTGTGTTTCCATTTGGAATGGTCATTTCACTACAGGGCCTCCAGATATTTAGCCTTTTTGGTGCAGAACGGATGCTTGCCTCTCTGGCGTCAGTGGCCATTATTCGAGAACTCGCACCAGTTCTGGCCTCCGTCTTGGTTGCTGCGCAAGGAGGTAGCTCCAATGCCGCCGAACTCGGCGCAATGCGCATCGAGGAAGAGTTGGACGCCACCGAGGTTATGGCGGTCGACAGCATGTCGTACCACGTCACTCCTCGTGTCGTCGCGTTGATTATCGCAACCCCACTGCTCAACATCATCGGGACTATGGCGGGCCTTGCTGGTTCCTTTGTCACCGCTGTCTTCTTCAAAAACGAAAACGCCGGGGTCTTCCTCACCGAGTTGGGCTCCCACACCACCAGCTTCGACCTCTGGGCTGCCTTTATTAAGACCACCCTATTTGGACTCATCATCGGTCTCGTGAGTTGCTACTTGGGCTACAACGCCAAGGGCGGCGCTGAAGGCGTGGGACGTGCGGTCAACAACACGGTGGTCTATTCCGTGCTGGTGTTCATCGCCGTCAACTACTTCCTGACCTCGGCCTTATTCGGGATGGTGGCATGACACTGCGCCAACCCGTAGCAACCCTCGGTCGCTTCAGCATGTTTTGCTGGACCTTCTGCCGCAGCGGTCTCACGCGCCGGCCACCACCGGGGAAAGTCCTCGAAGAAGCCTACAAAATCGGTGTGCGATCTCTGCCAATTTTGATGACCATTGCCTTCTTTGTCGGAACAAATCTTACCCTACAAGGCAAGAATGCGTTCGAGCCGATCGGCGGTCAGAATCTTGTGGGTATGTTCGTGGGCTTAGCTGGCGTTCGGGAACTCGCACCCATCATTGCGGCAGCCATGATCGCAGCAAAAGCTGGAACCGAGATGGCGTCTCAAGTGGCTGTCATGCGCAGCAGAGAACAGATCGACGCGCTTGAGGTGATGGGCATCAACCCGCACTGGTACCTCATCACACCCCGATTCTTAGGCATCCTGCTCGTGATGCCCGCACTCACAACGCTGGCCATCTACGGAATGCTTGCCAGCGCATATCTTGTAGCAGTTTATCAATTGAACCTCAATGGTGCGGAATTCTTAGACTTTGTCCAATCCGCAGCACGACCTATTGACCTCATTGTTGCCAACATCAAATCCTTATTTTTCGGCGCGGTAATTTGTATGGTCTGCTGCTACAACGGCTTCTACAGCAAGTCTGGACCGAAAGGTGTAGGCTCGGCAACAAACCGAGCCGTGGTGACAGCGGCTGTCATCTGCGTCATCCTCAACTACCTCATCTCCGAAATCGTCTACGCATAAAATCTCATGATCCAATTCGAAAACGTCAGCAAAGCTTTTGGTGATCTTGTTGTTCTCGACAAGGTCAGCTTCGAAATACCCAAAGGCCAAACCACCGCGATTATTGGTCACTCCGGCGCAGGCAAATCGGTCCTTCTCAAACATATCGTCGGTCTGCTCAAACCGGATTCCGGAAGCGTTCATGTTCTAGATTGCGACATGGCCAACGCGCCACAGCAGGCCATTTATGCCACGCGCAGAAGAATGGGCATGCTCTTTCAACAGGGCGCACTTTTTGAGTCGATGACTGTCGGGGAAAACATCGCCTTCCCCTTGGTCCACAACCATAAGGCCTTGAGCGCATCGGAACGCGACGACCGGGTTGCGGAAGTCCTCACTCAAGTCGAATTACCCGGTATGCAAGATCGCTCCGTAGTCGAACTCTCAGGAGGTCAAAGAAAGCGTGTTGGGCTTGCGCGAGCCATTGTGACTCAACCTGAAATCGTCCTTTTTGACGAGCCGAACTCCGGCTTAGATCCGGTGACCTCAAACGCCATAGATGAGCTTACATTGCACCTACAGAAGCTCCTCGGCATCACTTTCGTGGTCATATCTCACGACATCGTCGGGACCCTGAAGGTCGCCGATAGGGTCGGCATGCTGTATCAAGGCAAGCTAATCGAGTACGATGAGGTCAGCCGCTTCATCCAGACGGAGAACCCCATCGTGACCGCATTCCTCAAAAGAAACGTTCACCTTCCCGACGCGACGCTTCCCGCTTTAGAGGACATCGTGGGAGGCGATTCATGAGTCGTTCTTATCGACACGAGCTCGGCGTAGGGGTGATGGTCCTCATTGCAGCGGTTCTGACCGGCTGGATGGCGCTCAAGGTGGGCTCTTTCGGTATGGGTGACCACAAGAAATACACCGCAGACTTCACGAATGTGGCCGGTATCCACCATGGGTCCGGAGTCAGCGTATCCGGGGTAAATGTGGGACGCGTGGACGGCATTCGATTGACCGACGGCGGTGCTCAGTTGACCCTCCTCGTCTCACCACGCGTAACGCTGCATGCGGATGCAAAAGCGCTCATTCGTGCCCGCTCGGTGTTGGGTGAGAAATACGTCGCAATCGAACCGGGCTCCTCAAACAATCCGGAGCTCGAAGGGCGACATATTCCCAATACCCAAGGCCAGGTCGAAATCGATGAACTCCTCATGGCGGCAGGTAGCCTTTTGGAGGGTGTCGATACCCAGAAACTCGCAAATGCGATTGATGCATTCTCAGCAGCGCTCGAGGATGACCCAGAGCGCCCGACTCGGCTCTTGGAGGGCGCAGAGTCCCTCTTGGGCGAATTGCGTGCTCTTGCCAACAAAGGCTCTATGCTGGCAGCAGAAGGACAACATGCCGCCGAAAGTGTGACCAGCCTCAGTCAACAAGCATCTTCCCTGATTAAACGCTCCGAGCAAATCGTTGCCGACCTGGAGCTTGCTGTTGGGCATCTGCCATCAACCACCGAAGGCCTCCCACTGCTTGTGGGCGATGTCCGAGCAGCAGCAGCGGATTTACGCACACTGATCGAAAACTTCTCCGAACAAAAAGACAACATCGAGAAAGTGCTCGCTAACCTCAGCGAAATCGACAAATGGGAGCTGCGACGGCTACTGCGTGAGGAAGGCATCCTCTTGCGCTTGCGTCACTCCGAGGTCAAGGAAGACGAGTCAACCTCCGAGACCTCACCCTGAGCAAAAAACGCCTGCAGTCGCTGTAGAACGACGTGACTCGGTCCAGTCAATCTGCGAGCGGGCGGCAGAGAATGAAGAAAGACGCGACCATACGAACGCTCATGGATACGCCGATCGAGGATGACCACGGCACCACGATCCGACTTGGACCGAATCAAGCGCCCAAAGCCCTGACGCAGCTTGATCACAGCCTCGGGCAAGGCATAGGCCCGAAAAGGGTCAAGACCTTTGGCCTCGGCTTCTTCGTAGCGAGCCTGGTTCACAGGATGACTGGGCACGCGAAATGGCAAACGAGGAATGATCACCATTCGCAGACTCTCACCTCGCACACTCACTCCTTCCCAAAACGAATCCGTCCCCACCAAGACGGCATCCTTGTGCTCGATAAAACGGCGTAGAAGATTCTCCCGTGACGAGCGGCCTTGGACCAACACTGGAAGCTTATGGCCATACTCGTCATCCAATAGACGACCAAGCCGGGCAACCATCTCATGACTGGTACAGAGCACAAAAGCTCCGCCTTCTGCCAAGCCCACAAAAGAAACCACCTGTTCTTCGATTGCTGATATCCAATCGGGGGTATCCGGTAGCGGAATATCTCTCGGTAGAACCAATACTGCCTGCGACGCATAATCAAATGGAGACTCAAAAGAACGACTTTGGCACTCTTCAAGGCCCGTTCGTTGCCGGTACGAATCAAACCGTCCACCTACCGTCAACGTGGCTGATGTCACGACAACCGCGTGCATGTGGTGCCACAAGATATCGTTGAGCAGCTTGCTGACGTCGATGGGTGACACGCAGAGACGCGCAGAACTACCCAAAGCCGCGGTGGTCTCCGCCCAGCGACACCACGCTTCAGCACCATCTCGTATCATCCAATCCACACGTTCCACGTGCTGTTCGATGCGGCGCCGTGCACGAAGCACATCCTTCACCGGCTGCATCTGCTCCACCGGGATTTTCACATCGCCCAGCCTGGCCTCCAGTGCGCCCAAGCGCTGTGAAGTCTTGCGTAGAGCATTCATCAACTCGTGGAACACTGGCTCCACATGCGCTTGGAATTCCTCATCACCCAAGAGGGAAGGAGTCAGCCGCTGCTCACTGGAGTTCTCCAGTAAAAGCCCACCCAGCGCAGAATACATCTCCGGCAGAGTCCCGCTGACCTTCTCCAACCACGCACCGCACTCCTGAATACTTTGAACACAAGCATCATCTTTCGCTGCCGGACCATTCATCAGCTTCACAAGCGCACCCCGTCGCTTGTCCGTACCCAACAACGGTCGGATTGCACGGCGTACAGCGAGTGCACTGCTCGTCGTAGACAAGCCGCCCGTCGCGGCTTCTTGTAAATGGTGTCCCTCGTCCAAGATGACTCGATCGTAGCGTGGCAGAAGGCCATCGCCCCCAGTGACATGCTTCATTTGAAGATCGGCAAGCAGGAGGGCATGATTGACCACAAGAATGTGAGACGCCGCGGCCTGTCGTCTTGAGTTGTAGTAGAAGCATTGATTGTAGTGGGGGCAACGCGCCCGCAAGGTGTGATCGGTATCCGAGGCTACTCGCTCCCACAACTCATCCTCAACGGGCTCCCCAAGATCTTGAAGTGAGCCCTCAGTAGTGTGCTCCGACCAGGCCACCAATTGCTTATACACCGCTTCCTTCGGGTCTTCTTTACGCCTCAACGCGAGCTTGCGTCGACACAAATAGTTTCCTCGACCCTTCAGTACCGCCCAGTCAAACTCCAGCCCCCCATCTCGAGCCATCGGTATATCGGAACCGACCAACTGCGCCTGGAGATTGCGGGTGTACGTAGAAATGACCACTTTTGCATCATTGGCCTGCGCCCAGAGAATCGAAGGGACCAAATAAGCCAGTGACTTCCCGGTCCCGGTCCCGGCTTCCGCGAGTAGAACCTCCTCATTCTCCAACGCATCCGCAACAGCATGGGCCATAGGAAGCTGTCCTTCCCTCAGCTCGAAACCGTCCATCGCCTTGGGCAAACCTTCTATAAAAAACCCATCAAGCGCCGCTCTATCCAACGGCTTTCGACTCTTTTTGGCCGGTTCCACCACCCAGTTGTCGCGCTCGACCGCACTGTCGACAATGACCACCCCAATCCCCTCATCTCCATAGCGACCGGCCAGTTGGAAATCCGCATCAGACGGCTGAATATTGCCCGAGGGATGGTTGTGAATCACCACCTGCCCGGCCCGAGGCCTTGTCAACAAAGCCGGAGTCGCGGTTTTGGTGCCACGGCAGTGAATCTCGAGACGAGAGACACGTCGATCGAAACCCACATCACCGATAGCGAAGACCTCAACGCCTCCCGCTTCTGTGATCGCTTCTCTCAACTTTCTCGCCGCCGACTCTGTGAAACGAAGTGAAGGCATGCTGAAAGATGTGTATCTCGTCCAAGCAATTCTCTCCCCACTGTGCCCATTTCTCATTACAGAAGATGCACAATGGAGGTCCGATGAAAGTTGTTCTCGCCGGAGGCGGCACCGGGGGTCATGTCTATCCTGCGATTGCAATGGGCGATGCACTGAAAGCCCGCGGACACGAGGTGATCTACGTTGGTGACCCGGAACGCTTAGAAGCACGCGTTGCACCGGAAAAAGGCTACGAATTTCACGGCCTCCGCGCCCCAAAATATCCTCGCGGCGGGCTCATCGGTAAAATCAAGTTTGCCTTCGCGCTGCTAGCGTCCATTCTACGAGCGAGAAAGATACTCCGGAAGACCAAGCCAGACTTGGTCTTAGGTGTCGGTGGCTACATCATGGCCCCAACTGTCTTGGCAGCACGTACCAAGGGCATCCCGAGAGTGGTCCACGAGGCAAACGTCACGCCCGGCATGGCCAACCGCCTCTGCGCCAAATACGCCCAATTGGTGCTTCTGACCTATGCGGCCACAGAAAAAAAGATGAAGACAGAGGCCCCATTCGAGGTCGTCGGCTGTCCCGTGAATCCCCGAATTCTAACGGGCAACAAAGACGACGCACTGCAGCGCTATGGCCTCCGCACTGATCAACCCGTGCTCACGATCGTGGGCGGCTCGTTGGGAGCATCCACACTCAATGCGATTGCCCTCGCCGCGGCCCGACAGACCCCACGGAACTGGCAGATCCTCTGGATCACAGGCCCCCGCTTCCACGAGGAAGTCATGGCGGATCTCGGCGAGATTCCCGAAGGGGTGTGCGTGGTGGATTACGAAGATCGGATGCAAGATGCCTATGCGGCCTCCACATTGGTGGTCGCCCGTGCAGGCTCTTCCACACTTTCAGAACTGACCGCATTGGGGAAACCAGCACTGCTGATCCCCTCCCCCAACGTGACAGACAACCACCAGGAAGCCAACGCCCGGGGTCTTGAAAAAGAAGGGGCCTGCTGGGTGTTGGTGGAAGAAGGGTTGGACATCCCAGAAGCCGTCACCACCATCGAGCGCCACCTGCACGACACAGACGCATTGTCCGCGATGGCGGCGGCGAGCAAGGGTCAAGGCCGACTAGAGGTCGCCAATCACGTCGCCGATCTGCTAATCAGCCGCTTCTCTTCCGGAGATTAACGCCGGCGAAGCCCCACAAACAGCAGCGGTAGAAGCAGGTACCAGGACGAGCGCCCCGAGGATCGGCTATGACTTCGAGAAGCGGCACAGCCCACCGTTGGGGGGGCCTGATCCAGTACTTTAAAGCTCTGACCAGTCCAGATTCTTGAGCCGTCATCCACCAAGACCATCCGCTCTCCCAGCGGCGCTTTGAGGTCCACCCAGCCCGTCACGCGCAGGCAGCGCGCCTGAAGGTGCTCCACAGCTTGGACATACACGCCCTCTCCCAGATCCACAGACTCCACCGTCTCAATGGGCTCGCTGGTCCAGATCTCCAACTCTATATTGAGACCCTGTCGGCCCACAGCAGGCTCCACCCGCTCCACTTTGGGGCGTAGCTCACCATCTACAATGGTCAAAGCATCCTCGAGCACCACACTCAGGCCACCGCTTTCGACCTCCATCGTGCGTAAACCGGGTTCGGCAGCGCCGTCGACTTCGATGCGAATGACGGCAGTATCCACATCGCGCACTTCCACCGTATTCACACTCACCCCATCGCCAAAAGTGACGCTGACATCGCCATCCACCAGCAGCATATTCTCCGACTGCAAGACGGTTCGAATGATGTCGCCTTGGTAGGCGGCATGAGGAGTCAAGGAAAGCACCGTTGGCACCGCAGTATCCAACACCAACACATCAGTGGCATCCCCCTCCCCCACTTCGTACACAGCGCGTACCGAAAACAGGTCCTGTTCCTCCCCCAAAAGCGGTACATCCGATGCGGTAAATTCCGTCTCCACCACCAAGTCCTCACCGCGATAGACGCGATAGCCCAAGACTGGATGGATCGAGTCTGGCGCGACCCAAGTCAACTGGGCTTCTGTGCCACGCACCACTCCCGCTGGGCCAGTGAGGTCTGTTGGTGGAAGGAGTCGAATCCGAAATGAATGGCTACCCAAGTCCGGTGCGGATGACACATTAAATCCATCCTGCGCCTCCACCCAATAGTCCACGACGCGATCATGTCCCTGGCCTGGAATTTCTCCAAGAAACTCTCCGCTTTCTATCTCGACCATAGGGACGTCTAAGCTCAGCCCACCATCCACAGTAAAGAACAAATCCACATCTGGTGATTGCGCATTGTCCTCTACCTCCACCGTGACCAAATAGGGTCCATCCAACTCTTCCGTATCCTCGAGTACCGATAGGTTCGCGATGCGTGGGGGTGCTATGTCTCCATCCCACACACTGAAATCGTCGACGTACCAACCATCGTCATTCACCGAACCGTCCGAATCAAAACGCAGGCGAACGTGATTGAGATTTTCCACGCCCGTCAGGTCCAACTGAACGCTCGCCCAATCGGTACTTAGACCATGGAAGACCCCGCTCTGTGAAGGATAGCCATACACCGGCTGCGCATTCTCCCACTCCCCATTTCGGAAGATCTCAATCTGCGCTCCATCTCCTGTCTCGATTGCATACCACTGCATCCAGCGAAGCATCGGTGCACTTAATGTAGTGAGATCCTCATCCGGAAGAACAAGAAAACTACTCGCATTGTTGCTGTAGTTGGCGGAAAGCCGCGTCGCACACGCATTGTTGCCACTAAACCCGCCCATTGGGCCGGAAGCCACCTGGCCGCATTCCCAGATGATGGGTGCACCACTACTCGAGAAGGATGCAGCATGTATCTCAGGATCCCAGTTGGAAACCTGAGTCGCAGCATGCGTCTGAGCAAATACCATCCACCAAATCACGGCTCCTCCGGCATCTGGTAACGAATTTGAACTTTCACATCGGCATTTGGCGCCTCATCGAGAATGACCCGTGGTGGAGTGGATGCATAGGTCCAAGCATCGACGACCACATCGTCCACACTGACACGTATCGTCGTCTCGTCGGCTGGATTCTCCAGAGCGAACTTTCGAGGATACACCACAGACATCGCACCAAAAGCCTCTAAGACTTCATCAAAATCGGACTCACAAATACTTGCGAATGCGCCCCCCCGACGACTCGCTAACTCGACATAACGAGGTCCCGGCGTGGCGTTACCTGAAGGTCCTGAGCACCCATTTGGGCTATCCCCAACCACTGCCGAAAACAGGGCCGGGACCAGAGAGGCATCCTCCTCATCTTGCAAGAGTTGATTGGCGACTTGTACAGCATTTGAGCCCAGCCAGTCATCCGAATGGTCATTTGAATCTGAGACCACGATCACATGCAAGCCCGCATCGGTGCGACGAAAACCCCGGTTTTCCACATCGCGTAAGGGCGAACTCAATGCACTCACCATGGCCGCCAACCCAGCCTCTTTGGAGGTACTCGCCCCCCCGACATCGATAGCGCGAGAGAAAGCGCCTTCCCGGTCCTCCAAACTCGGCGTGATGATCCAGGGATTTCCTCTCAAAATGCCTTCATCGCTTTCCATATCTGTCGTTACCACACCAATCTGATAGGCCAACTCCGCACTATCCAACTCTCCGATAAACGACGCAAAAGCCTCCTCTAAGGAAGCGTGTTCCAGAGTCATCGACTGCGTGTTGTCCACCACCCACAACACGTCCACCTTGGGCGCTGGTGACTGAAAAAACGTCTCCACGAACCAGGGATCGATCTCAAAATCCTCATCGGGATCGTCAAACCAATTCTCGATCGTGCAGCCACTCAAAGCCAGGCAGAGCCCGGCCAAAATGATGAAATGTGGTTTCGACATGCGTTCAAAAAGAGAAGTGGCCCTTCGCTTATTTTTGCACAAAAAAGCGCGGGTCTTCAACGCTTCCTCCCACTGAACTTCCGGGCCTCGACCCACACAACCAATTCGGAGTCCGCCTCGTGGCGCCCCATTCGGATGCGATCGAATCCAAAAACATGATGTGTGACCCAATCTCGCTCATTGCCGTGCCACTCTCTAACCTGTGGAGGTAAGCCCAAGAACTCCATGGCCTGGCTTCGGCGCATCAGGCTCGGCAACTCCACCCGAATCTGTTGAACCTTGTCGTCCACGATCCAGAAGCTTCCTTTACCCATCCGCAATTCAATCCCGTCCCTCCGGTGCTCGACACGCGACCGAATCTCCCCCATTTGGATTTCAGCCTCGGCGCGTGCTTCATTCCACAACCGCCCCCCGAAAAAGCCCACGTCCACAAAAACACCTTCCGGCTTCGCATACGGTTTGACCTCTTCCTTCACGACCTCTTCCGGAGTTGCGACTTCCTCGACAGACAGCAGTACGGGTTCCGAGGCACACCCGCCAAGAAACAATCCACAAAGCACGCAAACTCGTCCACCAAAAGCCAACACAACTCCTCACATCTAGGTTATCCCACTCACATGCCCGTGGTTATTGTTCACTATTTTGCCGCATTAAGAGAGAAAAAAGGCCGCGAAACAGAGCGTGTCGAGTTCGATGCCGAACTGCAGGTGGGCGCTCTCTATGAAAAACTGTTTCCCTCGACGGACGGGCAAGTCGTGCCTGTCGCTTTCGCCGTCAACAAAACCTATGTCTCCGCCGATTATGTGCTCTCTGACAACGACGAAGTCGCATTCATACCCCCTCTTGGAGGTGGATAATGTTCGTACTGACACACGATCGGATTGACAGCACCGACCTACGGGCAGCGGTATCTGACCACGGCTTCGGGGCCCTCGTGGTGTTCGAAGGTGTCACACGCAATCACTTTGAAGGCCGCCCTGTCGAGCGACTTGAATACGAGGCCTATGCAGACATGGCTCAAGCCGAAATGCAGCGCATTCGCGACGAGACACTTCAGAATTGGCCAAGCATCAAACTTGCCGTTGCCCACCGTTTGGGCGTTGTTGGACTCGGTGAAACCTCTCTAATTATTGCCGTGGGTGCCCCGCACCGTGTAGAGGGCTATGAGGCAAGCCGCTTCGTTCTCGAGGCGATAAAATCCCGCCTACCTGTATGGAAGAAGGAGCACTATAGCGATGGGGAAAGCTGGAAAGCCAACACCTGATGAGCATCGGTTCCGGGACAAAGCGCCCGAGGAATACAAAAAACCGGACCTCAATCCCTACCTAAAGCTACACAGGGAATACGGCCTGCCCGTGCTACGTGCAGACGAAGCAGCTGGGAATATCGGCGCGTGGAGTGCACACTTCAACCGAGACGCTCCACTGCATGTGGAGATCGGAAGCGGAAACGGATTTTTTCTCGCGGGTCGTGCCACGCAATCACCCGAGTTCAACTGGCTCGGACTCGAAATACGATTCAAACGCGTCGTACTCACCGCAAGAAAACTCGAAAAAGCAGACGTTCAAGCCCATGCCCGAATCGCTCGCTACGACGCCAAACAGCTCTCTGACCTCTTTGCGCCAGAAGAGATTCAATGTGTCTATGTGAACCACCCAGACCCTTGGCCGAAAGAGCGCCAAGCAAAGAACCGCTTGCTCTCGAAACACTTCTTTTCAGACCTTGCCAACCTCGTTGCTCCTGGTGGCGAGTTCCGTCTAAAGACTGACCATCGCATCAATGTTGAAGCGACCTTGGAAAACGCTGCACCAGACCAGTGGGAGCAAATTGGAAAAAGCGATGATGTCAACGCAATAGGAGCCCCTTGGCCCTTAGATATTGTCACCAACTACCAACGTAAATTCCTAGAACGCGGCGAGCCCGTCTACGCGCTTTGGCTGCGCCGAACCCCAGCCCGTAGCCTGGACAAAGACACCCCATCTTTGGCAAAGAAATAGAAGGCCGTCATGGACTGGACGGCGTAGGTCCACCAGTGCACCACAAGCGCAAAAGCCAATGCCTCCACCTCAGGCCGAGCCCCAATCCCTAAGAGCACAAACGCTGCCACGACGGCGCCTTCATACACAGCCGCAAATCCGGGCAGGGCAGGAATCGCCGTTCCCAACATGGTGATGACCAGGATGGCCATACCTTCTGTCCAACCGATTTCTCCTTGCAGTGACGAAAAGCCCTCTGCCAACACGACATATAAAAAGCCGGTTCCACCCCAGGTGACCGCCGTTAGTCCCAATACCGCCAGGATCTTTTTCGGCTTTCGCAGCACGGAGATGCCGGCCAAGAAACTCTCCGCAAAACCATCCGCCATGGCTTGTAGCCGTTCTCGATGGGCCTGCGGTAAGACGCGTGAGAAAAAAACCACACAACCACGAACAAAGCTCAACCCCTTCTGCGGAGCGACGACCAAGAACAACAGAAGAGCAAAAACCGGCAGCACGACACCTAAGGCGACCGCCTGTATCAGGTGTAGGAAGTCAATTTGGACGCTGTTGACCTCTACGGTCGTTGCGGGAAGGTCCATAAAAAACAGCACGCAAAGCAAGACGCCAAGCGCCACGGCAAGATCGATAATGCGCTCCACAAATACAACTGAAAAACCGGTCCCTAATGGCACGTTTTCTTTCTCTAAGAGAAGTGCAGGCCGTACCAGTTCCCCCATCCGCGCAGGAAAGGTGTTGATACAAAAAAACGACATGCACAAGACGCTTAAATTCCCACGGTAGCTACTGTCCTCCACCACTGCGTTCACAAGAATCTGCTGTCGCCAAGCCCGCAGAAGCTGTTGTACCAGAAAGATTACTGCAACCCCCAGCAATGCCAAAGGAGACACATCCAGCAGGGTCTCTGACAAACGATCGAAAGGGACCTCAGCTACCACCCACCCTACAAAGGCAAGGGCAACAACTACCGCAATGACACTGCGAAGACTCAACGGCGTCCCCTTCGCCCAATCCCGAAGCACAACAACGGAAACACGAGCACGACACTCTGTGATCCACGATTGCACCCGCCACATGCCCCATTGGAGGACTCGTCCATAGGATTGGTGGAGAGGAGATACTCCTCACCGTTGGTGTATCCGTCTTGGTCTGGATCTTCGCCGGAGTCGTCCAATGCAGGATTCAAACCATAGAAGCGCTCCCACTCATCCGCCATTTGGTCATGATCATCATCGCGATAGCTCACCATGTGAAGATCATCCGCCACGTCACCTGAAGACACACGAATGCTCGCAGAACGCTCCTCGGTACGCGCGTCTGGCCACCAAGCCGTCACAAAACCAGGATCATCACCACAATAGATCGAATAGCTCACCCGCAGGCGATAACTTCCTTCCACAAGCCCATCGATTGTGTAACGGCCCTCATGATCCGTCATGTCACTCTGGGTTCGCGCCGTGGGGTCGGAGGGAATTGCTGAGACTTGCGCTCCGTAAACTGGCGCACCCGTTTCATCTTCAATTCGGCCGGAGAAAACAGCCCCGAATGGCAGACTGACTTCATAGACCTCGCTTTCCGGACCGGTCACCTCAAACGCCTGCGGCTCGCCCTGCGCATTGCGGAAGAAATCATCTACCAGGCCTTCTGCGGCCGCATAAGCGAACACAAAGTAGGTACCTGGATGCAATCGGCCGATTTGGATCTGTCCATCCGCATCCGATGAATCCCCGATTCCTACGGTGTAGGTGTCGTTGTACGCCAAGACGGTGACTCCAGAGAGGTCCAAATCCTCCCACTCTCCAGACAGTCGCAATTGGAGACCTGATTCGACAGGGAGATCCAAATCAACACCGTCCAGCAGCTCTCCCTCACCCGCGCCCGGCAGAGTCTGTCCCGGCCGATCCACGTCCGGATAATAGGTCAACCCATACCCGTCGGCAGAAGCCCACGACAAGACCTCCCCTGGCGGCAGTGCCCACTTCTCGTAATAGCCATCCCCATCGGTCACAGCGGTAAGCACCTGACCTTCCGCGTAGAGAAAAACGCTTGCGCCTGCGACACCCACGCCCTCCGAGCTGACCCGCCCAGCAACACCTTGGCCAGGCATTAAGGTCATGGATTCGATGGCGATCTCCTCTCCGAGGCCGACATCCACAAGACCACTCTCATCCCGTAGATACGTCAGTCCCAGGTATTGAATCGGATAGCCGTTGGCATCCACCTCCAGGGAATACGCCTCGGTTGAGCTACCTTGCGCCTCAAGCCCACGGATGATGTATTGCCCACTGGAGTCCGTCAGCGCTTTGCGTCGATACCCTTGGGTGTAGCCACTCCCTTCCGCTTCCACCTCAGCGCCTACTATCGGCGCACCATCTGCTCCAAAGACTTGGCCTACAATCGCTCCACCGTCTGGCAACACGATGTCGAGCTCTTCACGGGACGCTTCTTGCTCCACTTCAAGCACCTCACCGTCGCAGTATTGAAAGTGATCCGGAAAAAAACGAGACGGAAATTTCGCAGAATCCGGTGGTGTCACCCAAACCCGATAGCGCCCTGCAGGAAGTCCCTCGATCTGCCAAGACCCGTCATTGGTCGAGGTCGCGGCTGCATAGCCCAAGCGATGGTCAATGGCGTAAACGCTCACCCCCGTCACCGCCTCATCCTGTGAATCCAACAACTGACCGGACAAAGACGCCGCACTGACGGTAGCGAAGAAATAGAACAACAAGAACCCGTCCTCCTGTGGGTCATTATGCAGCCAAGCACGAAAGGATCAAACCCGACTTGAAAGCCCATGGGCATTGTCATAGGAAGAAAGGACTTTCAAAGGAATATTGATGCGTTTTCGCGGCCGTGAATGGAGAGGGGACCAGATCGAAGTCGCTGTCATTGATAGCGGAATCAACACAACGGATCCTCGACTCAAAGACAGTACGATAGAAGGTTGGCGCGTACGTGTAGAAGCCACCGGCCATGCTCAATTGGGCGCTGATTTTCACGATGAACACGGACACGGGACGGAAGTAGCCACCGTGATTCAAAGAGATGCCCCCGGCGCAATCCTAACGGGAGTCAAAGTCACGGACTCGGATCTCCAGACTGGCCCGGAAGCCTTGGCAGCTGGCATAGAGACCGCCTTTCGCCACGGTGCTCGGGTGATCAACTTGTCACTCCTGGCCACCGACCCCGGACGGGCTCAACTTCTCCGGGACGCATGTAGTCTCGCACGAGAGCATGGCGCGTGGGTCGTCTGTAGCGGGCACCCTTTCGGAAAGCCTTCTTTTCCGGCGGCCTACCCCGAGACTCTCGCTGTGATTTCCCACCCCGACTGCCCAAGCGGCCGTATCTTCCACTTTGATCAACAGCAATTTCAAGAAGGGCCGTTTGCCTGCTACCGCGGAATGTTTCTCACCCATGGGTATTCCGCAACGTCAGAGCCGGTATACCGGGGTTCGGGTCTTGCCACAGCAAGCCTCAGCGGGAAATTGGCGTGTCTGCTGGAAGCCCTTCCGAATGGGCATCCCAGCGAAATACTCGATGCTTTAAAGTCGCAGACCCTCTGTCCTGACCCCGAACTTGGGTTCGCATAATGTCACTCCTCCTGCTCCTTTCCACGGCTCTGGCCTCACCCGCGGACTTTTATGGTTTTGGCGGAAAGACGATCGGCCAAGGTGGAGGCG
>Ga0163179_10000583_pt1 | contig 26097 bp, 26 predicted proteins | sample AtlANTMetagenome_FD_109643 | JGI IMG/M metagenome (GOLD analysis project Ga0163179, IMG submission 109643) | Marine eukaryotic phytoplankton communities from the Atlantic Ocean - Atlantic ANT 2 Metagenome | ecosystem: Environmental > Aquatic > Marine > Oceanic | place: North Atlantic Ocean...
ACCTGTATGTTGGCCACCTGCGTACCTGGTGGACCAGGCGTCGTGGTACAGGGCTCTTCGAAGGTCATGATTGAAGGCCTCCCCGCTGCGCGTGTCGGGGACAAGACAGCGCATGCGTCATGCGTTGGTCCGATTCCGGCCCCAACTGGATCCATTCAGGGTCCTGGCTGCGCGACCGTAAATATCAACGGTTAGGCCGCACGATGCGTCGCAGCCATTTCGAGGCCTTCAAGCCTATTTGTGTCTTGTGTCGGGCGGAGCGCGCCGAATATCACCCGCTCAAGATCGCGTCGGTTTGGGTGGAAGATGGCGAGCATATTGTGCAGGGTGTGCTGCATTGTTCGAACGCCGCATGTCAGCGCGAATACCCGATCATCGACGGGGTGCCGCTACTTGTTCGGGATATCCGAGCCTTCTTGACCCAGCAGCTCGCCTCGGTGAACAGTCGACAGGATTTGTGCGCAGACCTGGAGACGCTTGTAGGAGACGCGCTGGGTCCCGGAAGCGCTTTCGATACCACGCGCCAACACTTGTCGAGCTACGCCTACGACCATTATCGGGACTTTGTGCCTAAAGACGGCGGCTCGCCGGGCGTCTCAAGGATTTTGGAGTCTGCGCTTGCGCTCGGGGAGCCAGCTCAAGACGGCCACGTGTTGGATCTTGGTTGTTCTGTAGGACGAACCACCTTCGAGTTGGCTAACCAGACAGGAGAGATGACCCTGGGGATTGACTTTGGGTTTACGATGTTGCGCTGCGCTGCACAGGTGTTGCGGGAAGGGCGGCTGCGGTTCCCCTTACGTCGTGTTGGCCTTGTCTATGACCAGGTCGACGTGGACGTTCGTTTAGCGGCCTCGGAGCGCGTAGATTTTTGGGCTGCAGATGCGCAAGACCTTCCATTTGTGCCGGGTGTAGCAGCACTCGCGACCAGCTTGAATCTGTTGGATTGTGTCGCTTCGCCAGTGATGGCCGTGGCGCAGACACGGCAGGCGCTTTCAACGGGTGGTAAAGCGGTTTTCGCGACGCCTTTTGATTGGAGCCCAGGTGCGACACCCTACGAGGCGTGGTTGGGAGGACACTCGCAACGTGGACCCGGTGGTGGTGCCTCGGAGCCTGTTTTACGTCGTGTTTTGGAAGCCTCAGACCCTCAACTCGGTGCGTGGGATGTTGAGGAGGTGGGGGAAGTCGACTGGACGGTGCGGCTCCATGCTCGGAGTGAAGTGCGCTATGCGGTGCATATGCTCGCGGCGCGAGCGACGGAGGCGCAGTGAAGGTTCTCTTCCTCGAGATCGATACTGCCCGAGATTGGGCCGTTGCATCGATTGGACCCGCGTTCTTGTCCGCGACGCTTAATCGTGCGGGACATACCGCGGAGATGTTGCGCGTCTCTCCAGATGAGGCCCTTTCCGATGTCGTTACCGCCGTGACCGCGGTTGCGCCGGATGTGATCGGCGTTTCGATGACTTCGCGCCAGTGGTTGCGTGGGCGAGAGGTTTTGGGCGCTATTCGCGCAGAGCTCAAGGTTCCGGTGATCGCCGGGGGCCTACACCCTACCTTCGCCCCTGAAGCGGTCTTGGAGACTCCCGGTTTCGACGTGGTGTGTTTGGGAGAAGGTGAAGGCGCCATGGTCGATTATGTCGAGCATGTCAGCCGGGGTGGAGACCCTTACAGGGCGGATATCGACAACTTGTGGTTCGAGGGGCAGATGCGCCCGAAGCTTCGGCCACCGTTCGAACCCATAGACACGTTGCCTTGGATGGATCGCAGCTTGTTGGATGAGCGCTGGGGCGTGCGTCATATGACGACACAGCGCGGGTGCCCGTTCCCTTGTACCTACTGCGCGGCGCGCAAGTTCGACGACCTCTACGTTGGGGTTGGTACCTATGGTCGACGTAGAACTGTACAAAGTGTCATCGATGAGCTTCTGGCTGTGAAGAGAGATGAAGATCTTTCATTCGTGATCTTTTTGGACGACACATTCACGATTCATCACACCTGGGTGAATGCATTTTGCGACCGGTTTAAAGCAGACGTCGGCGTTGGGTTTTCACTGCACGCGCGGGTCGAGACCGTGAATCAGAAGATGCTCGCGCGCTTGGCCGAGGCGGGGTGTGTCCACATTACCTATGGCGTCGAATCGGGTAGCGAGCGTGTGCGTCGAGACATCATGAAGCGCAAGGTGTCCAACGATCGCATCGTTGATGTTTTCCGCTGGACGCAGGAACTCGGTATCGTCGCGACGGCGAATTACATGCTTGGCGTTCCCGGAGAAACCTGGGGCGATATTCAAGAGACACTCACGCTTCATGAGCGTCTGCAGCCCGATGATTTCGGTTACTTCGTCTTCTACCCTTACCCCGGGACGACGCTTTTTCAGGTCTGTAAATCCCAGGGCTTGCTCCCGGATGATTACCTAGAACAACCCGCTAACCATCGGGCGTCTATCCTCGACCTGCCTGATTTGAGCTCCGAGCAGATCGCGGCGGCGTATGACCTATTCACCGACGCGCGCCGTAAGCTCATGCAGGCGCGACATGCGGGGTTGTCTGACGCGGATCGGGCCCAGATCGACGCCCATGTCGATCACATCGCCGCGACGGGTTGAAGTCGCCAAGACCTTTTCGTTACGCGATGGACGGAAGCTGTCCTGACCATGGATTATCCAGTCGGCATGACGAAGCGATCACCTGGCTCAAAAACCGACATGGCTTGGATATCCATTAAGAATGGTGCGGTGTCTTCCGTACCTTTGGATACTTTGGAAAGATCGTTGGTCGCGGCAACAGAAGCCGACACTGTGCAGCTTTCCCACCGTCCGCGAGGAACCCACTCTGAAGAGCAGACGATGCGTACATGTCCGGTTTGTGGAGCAGCGCTCCATGACCGGAAGTGTAAGCTCTACTGCCCAGACCCGAGTTGTGGTTTCTTTCTGTCCTGCGCGGACTTTTATTAGGCCGTCCCGACTGACCTCGACCCTTCAGTCGGGACGTGCTCCCGCCTCGCTATTCACGCGATCGGCGCTCTACAGCCAAAACCCAACCGTTGCTTCATGCCGAGCAGGCCCAAGGGGCCCCATTCGGCGCAGAAGCGCTGCCATTCGGCATGGACGGGTTCGCCATGTGCGATTTTCGCGGCCAGTTCCGGCGCTGCGTTGGCCATCCGAGAGATATGGCCGCGGATTGGGCCGATCTCTTCATCCGAGGTGCCTGCAAGGTGATCTCCGCCAGCGAAGAGTAGGCCCGGGAACCTGAGCGCCAACTGACGATCTCGCGTTGCATCCCCAGAAGAGTCTTTCATGCCATTCAGTCCGACCTCCAAGATGAGTTTCTCGTAGATTTCGGGGGTGATGGTGTTGTGGGTCCTGGGATGATGGTAGGCGAGTACAGGGACGTCCACCGCGTCACGGACCGCTGCGTACCAACGCACGATCGCGTCCGCGCTAATCGGTTGGTAGATTGGAGGGGGCAAGAACACCCCTGCTGCACCCATATCCACAGCGCTGCGGGCCAGCCGAATCGCGCCCCCAGGGGTGGGACTCCATACGCAAGGGAGCACTGCTTTATCGCCCGCCCCACGGATCACCGTCGCATAGATTTGAAGTCGCTCTTCGTCGGTGAGATAGACAAATTCGCCGGTAGTCCCTGCGGGGGCGAAGCCGTCTACGCCTGCGGCGGCCATCGCTTCGGTATGAGATTGCAGACGCTCAAGATCCACCGCTCCGTGTTCCGTAAACGGCGTCGCATTGGCGCAAATCATCATCCTCGAACCGTCGGGTCGAGCAAAGCCCGCTTGGTCCATGGCTGCATTTAGGGCTTGAAGCTTGGCATTTTCGGACATCACCATTCCTTGTGTTTTGGCATCCGACGCCGTTCTCGTTTCGTCGGGCGCCCCGCGCCGCGCGGTCGGGCGTTGGGCGGCGGTTGGGTTTTTTCGGGTGGGGGTGGGGTGTGATCTACAAATAGGGATTGAGCGACTTCCGCCGAACCGCGTCTTTCCGCCAACGCGACGATCTCAAGACTGCGTTGCCCACCAGGAGTCAACACATCGACGGTCATGCCTGCGCTCACCTTTTTCGAAGCGCGGACGGTCACGCCATCGACCTGGGCATGGCCTGCCTGACACGCGCGCGTGGCTTGAGAGCGCGTCTTGAAGCAGCGGGCGGCCCAAAGCCACCGATCGATTCGAACTTCGTGCATGAAAGGCACATAGCAGAGCGATAATCATTGTACGAGTGGAGAGTTGCGGAATGACAAAACGAGAGCGTGTTTCAAAAGTGACCCGCCGAGCGGCCTGGATCGGCGGTCAGTTGGCGATCAAGGGGCCTGTGACACAGATCCGTGACCCGTGGAGTCGCGAAATTGTGACCGAAGTCAATGGCGTGGACGCGTCGCAATTGGAGTCGGCGATAAGCCACGCGCGACGCGCGCACGACACGACGCGTAAGCTCGCGCCGTTTGAGCGAGCGGCCATGCTGGACACGGTCGCCGCGGGTATACACCGTAAGTATGACGAATTTGTCGAAGTCATCGTGTCAGAGGCGGGCAAGCCGGTTCGCTTTGCAGAAGGCGAGGTCTCGCGCGCTATCGAGACGTTCAAGGCCGCAGCGCGCGAAGTACGTACCGGGCTGCAGAGTTCGGTTGCGATGGAAGCGGTCACCGCGGGAAAAGGACGAACGGGCGTGGTGAAGCGCGTCGCAAAAGGACCAATCGCTGCCATTACGCCGTTTAATTTTCCGCTGAACTTGGTCGCGCACAAGCTCGCACCGGCGATGGCCGCTGGGTGCAGCTTTATCGCCAAACCGGCGCCACAGACGCCATCTGCAGCGCTCATGCTCGCCGAGTTGATTGTCGATTCCGGGTACCCGCCCGGTGCGGTGAATGTGGTCCCTTGTGAGAACGAAATCGCGGATCAGTTGGTTACAGATGATCGCATCGCAGTGCTTTCGTTTACCGGTAGTGAGATCGGCTGGGATCTGAAGGCTCGGGCAGGGCGTAAAACGGTTTTGCTTGAGATGGGGGGCAACGCGGCTGCGATTGTAGAACCGGACGCTGATCTTGAATATGCCGCTCATCGCTTGGCTATCGGTGCCTTTGCTTATGCCGGCCAAGTCTGTGTCAGTGTGCAGCGGGTATACATCAACGAGGCGGTCTATGACCCCTTCGTTGAGTTGTTTCGTGAGCAGGTCGAACAGCACATCCCCTATGGGGATCCTCGCCTCCCGAGCACTGTCGTCGGACCAATGATCGATGTGAAAGCGTTTCACCGCGTTCTGGACTGGATCGATGAGGCGGAGGAACTGGGCGCACGGCTTACTGCGCCGTCCGCGCCGGAAGCGCCTGTAATCCCGCCTGTCGCGCTAGAGGCTGTGCCAGAGGGGTTGCCGATTGTTGACGAAGAGGTCTTCGGTCCCGTGGCATGCCTCCAGAAGACCAGTGGTTTCGAGGAGTCCCTTTACGAGGTCAATCGGAGCCGGTTCGGGCTGCAAGCAGGCGTGTTCACACATGACTTCCGGAAGCTCTCGCAGGCTTGGGATGAGCTCGAAGTCGGGGCGGTGATGCATGACGAGTACCCGACCTTCCGCGTTGATCACATGCCTTACGGTGGCGTGAAAGCCTCCGGTTTCGGACGCGAAGGCATACAGGAGTCGATAGAGGCATATACCGAGTCGCGGCTATTGGTGCTGCGCGGGGGACCTTGAGCCACATGTCGGCGCTTTTGCCGCAGAGTTTTTTCGCGAGAGATGCGCTGACGGTCGCACACGAAGTTGTCGGGGCGCATCTTTGTCGGGGGGACGTCGTACTTCGCATCACCGAGGTTGAGGCGTACTGCTGGCCCGATGACACCGCCAATCACTGTCGTATGGGGAAAACATCGCGCAACGCGCCGATGTGGGGGGCGGCGGGGCATGCGTATGTGTACCTCTGTTACGGCCTGCACAATCTCTTGAATTTTGTCACCGGTCCAGAGGGGACAGGGCAGGCGGTATTGATCCGTGCGGCGGAACCGGTCGAGGGGTTGGAGACGGTCCGTGCACGCAGAGGGGGCAAGTCGGGCCCGGTGCTGCTGACAGGACCGGGGAAGGTCGGTGCGGCATTAGCCCTCGATACATCGTTTTCCAACCACTGCTTGTTTGAGGCGGGTGGTTTGGAGGTGCGCGTCGGCAGCTCGCCCGACGCGGTGTCAGTCGGGCCGCGGGTGGGGATTGACTATGCGGAGCCACTTCACCGGGAGGCGCCTTGGCGAATCGCAGATGCCGAGAGCCGCTGGGTCAGCTTTCGCAATCGATTGACCGTGACGAGCGCATCGCATTGAGCGGTTCACGTCGTCATTGCACTGCTCAAGGGCCTACGTCCGGACAGGCAAATGCCTCGACGTGGCTCGTGTGGTTTGACCGCAAGAGGACACGTTTTTACGCTTGCTGCATGAGATGGCTTGTCGCATTCGGTTTGGCTTTGGGCGTCGCGGGAGAGGTTTCGGCGGATACGCCCGAAAGAGCACCCGCTGTCGAGGTGACCTGTGCTGGTATTCAAAGTCTCGCAGACTTCATTCAACTGACCGACGCGGGAGAAGAGGCCTTTCGAAATCTCGATGTAGAGACTTTGAATCGCGCTGCACAAGAAGCTCGGGACATGGTGCCTTGTCTGGGTGACCGGGTACGCCCCACCGATGCAGCCGCCTTTCATCGCCTACAAGCGCTATCTGCGTTTGCGGTCCGAGATGAAGCGGCTGCGCTTCGTGAATTTCATGCGGCGCGACGCCTGGAACCAGGCTGGACTGGGATCTCGGAAGTGGCGCCGGCAGGGCACCCTTTGCTCGCGCTTTATGAGCAGTCTTTGACGGCTGTAGAGAGTCGACTTGAGCCCGTGCAGGCGCCGACGGGCGGCTTTGTCAACGTAGACGGGATTCGTGGTGCGCCACGTTCTTTGGAGCTTTCTTCTATTGTGCAGTTTTATGCGAGCGACACCCATCTCCTTCGTACGGTGTTTCTTGACGCTGGACAGGCGCTCCCGATGTCGGAACAGGCGCCGCCCGTCGGACGAGAAGAGGGGAGCAAACAGGCGCTTTTTTGGCGTCTCGCGCTCGTTGACGCGGTGGGGGCCTTGGGCTGCTACGCGCTCTCTGTGCATTATCGACAGCGTTTCGAGGACGAATCGACGGCCTATCAGGATTTAGAGGCGCTTCAGGGCCGAACGAACGCGCTCTTTGCCTCGTCGGCGATCATGGGCACGACCGCCATCGTCTTGGGCGCGACCGCGGTAGTGCGGTGGTAACGGGCTTACGGGGCTTGGCAGAGTTGCAGCCCGCTCGAGCATCGTAGCGTTTTGATGTCGCCCCCTTCGAGCTGAACCGTCAGGCCTACAGACTGTGGCGCATCGCCCTCGCTCCAGGTCGCCCAGACGTCGTATTGTCCGATTGGCGTGGTCCCCGGGTCGTGTACTGTGCCCTGTGCGTCGCGGAACTGCACGGCGTGTGCATCGCCCACGACTTGAAAGACGCCCTGTGTCATCAGGCTCTCTTCATCCGGGAGACGCCCTTCATCCAACTTGGCGCGTAAGCGCATCCTTGTCTCCAGTCTCCGCGACTTACGGGCTTTGCGGAGCACATCACGGGCGTCATCTTCGTCGATGAGTTCCTCTGGTGCGGTGGTGGGCTCCGTTGTCGCTGGGGATGCGCCGTCGCTATTTTCTCCAATGGATGTCTGTGAAGCGATTTCTTCAGGCGGCGTCGCTGGGACTTCGTGACGCACAGCCTCCATGGCACCTGCGCTGTGGAGTGGAGTCGGCGTTGGGCTGATTCCAAAGTGGCCGTCCAGGTACGCGGTGCTCATAATCGCCGTAATAAATACGACAGCTACGCCGTACCATTCTTTGGGTATCTTTCGCTTTGCAGCACGCGGGGGCGCGCTGGGTGCAACGGACTGCTCGTTGAGGACGGCTGAGAGCGTCTCGTCGGCGGGCTGTAGGTAAACTGTCCGCACGGGCTCCGTGATGTTCTTGAGACGCGTAAGCCCTCCGTCCTCGCCCGTAGCGCTCACCTTCTTACGGACCTGATGGTACACCTCGCCGCTGACACATACGCCGCCGATTGGGGCAAGCGGCTCTAAGCGTGCCGCGATGTTGACGGCGTCACCGAATAGATCATTTTGGTGTTCGACGACATCGCCAACATGAATCCCGATGCGAACACGGATGTGTTTGCCCGTATCCGCAGCCGCTTGGTTCATCTCCTGGAAGGTGCGCTGAACGTTCAATCCGCAGGTTACGGCGCTCACCGAGCTAGAGAATTCGACCATGTAGGCGTCACCGATGGTCTTCACCACGCGCCCACCATGTGCGGCGATCTCCCTGTCCATCACAGCATTATGTGCCATGAGCGTTTCGAAGGTCTTTTGCTCGTTTTCCCCCATTTGTGCCGAGAAGCCAACCATGTCCGAAAACAAGATGGCGACCAGCTTTCGGGAGTTTGTCTCAGACACGACGTGCTCCGGGGTGCGTCGGGTTGACGCAGCAAAGACCCTTCCTATTCATTGATTGTCCACTGTGGGACATCGGTTTGTCCATAGCTGTTGGTGCCCCAGCAGCCTACGCCACCTTGATCGGTGATCACACAGCCGTGGTTGTACGACGCCCATACGCGTGTGAAATAGCTTCCCTCAGGCGCCTCGGGGACTTCGGTGTAGCGATCGTGGCTTTGCCCCGTCACGCAACTGAGCGCATGTGTGCTGGTTATCGTGCACGCCAAGGCGCCGCCGACACTGACTTCGATCGTTGAGGTTTCCTCATCCAACGCCCACTCCAGTTCGGAGTCCTCACTGAAGCACCGGACCTGCTTGCCTTGGTCGGGGTTGGCGTTCTGGGGCGTGATCGCGCAGACCGTTGGCGCACTTTGGCTCATTGCGCTTCCACCGGCCGATACCTTCTCAACGCTTTCACCGAAATCCACGGTGCCGTTCACGATAGGAATACCCTCTTCTTTCTCTTCCCAATCTGGGCCCCAGCAGTCCACTTCACCGTCTTCCGCGCGGGTACCGCAGAACAGGTCGTCATATGCCGAAAGCGCTTCGTAGTAGCCTTGAGGGGCCTTTTCCGGAAGTGTTTCGTCTTCTCCCCAGCATACGACAGAGCCGACCGAGGTCGCCGCGCAAGCGTCTGTAAAGCCAGCGGCCAGCGCCACAACCCGCGTATCTACAAGCTCTGTCGGTATATCAGCGGCGGGCGACAAGTTATCAGACCAGCACTCTAAGCTCCCGTCACGCGCCAGTCCGCATGCCCAGCGGTCGCCGACTTTTATCGAATCGAAAGCCTCTGGTGGCGTCTCTAAATCGCCTTCGCCCCAACACTCGGCGTAGCCCATATTCGACAGGGCGCAGGTCTGCTTTTTTCCGGTGGCCACCGTCTTCCAGGCGCATCCAGCGGCCCCATTTTTGGGGTTGCCGTCGTCACAGTCCATTTTGTTGTCGACTTCGTCCTCTGCGCCGTCACATGACCAGCGGGGCGTGGACTTCGCTGCGCCGTATCCGTCTCCATCGCTGTCGGAGTACCAGGTCTGCTCAAAATAAGCGCCTTCCGCGTCTTCATCGTCGGCGAGTCCGTCGCAGTCTTCATCGGCGTTTTCGTCATCGCAGATTTCGGGCTGATCGGGGTTGATGTCCTCTCTATTGTCATCGCAATCGGTCGCGAGGTCCTCGAGCGTAAAGCCGCTTTTGGTGAGATCGGCGCAGCTTTGTTCTGGCGTGTTGAGGTCGCCGTATCCGTCACCGTCTGCGTCTGGGTAGTACGTTTGCTCGTCACCAACGTCCGGGTCGTCGTCGTCGCAGTCGAGATCGTTTTCGCTGTAGCCATCGCTGACAGCGCAATCCGTGTGCGTCTCGCCGTCTGGATCGCCGTAGCCGTCCTCATCTTCGTCGGGCCAAAGCGTCAGTTCTTCGAGGCTGTCGTCGATAGCTGTGTTGCAGTCGTCATCGACACCATTGCAGACCTCTTCTTGGGCTGGGTTGATGGTGACATCCCCGTCATCACAGTCGCCGGGTGCGGCCACGTAGCCCTCTGGCTGTGCGCATTGCGCGACATTTACCGTGCTGCCGAATCCGTCGTTGTCCGAATCGGCGTACCAGGTCAGCAGTTGTACATTCGGATCGTTGTCGTCACAGTCTGTAAGTCCCGGTTCGCCGTCGCCGTCCAGATCCATACGCGCGGCGAGGTCGTCGTCGCCTATCCAAGTGCACGCAGGGCTCATCCCGACCATTGCAAGGATTGATGCGACATAGATGGTGCGCTTCAACATGTAGTTATCGATGCCCCGATTCGTACGCTTTGGCAGCCATTCTACCGAGAGTGGTTCAGGGCTTGGTGTGATTTTTGGCCGATTTTGCCTCCGATAAATCAGAACGAACACGGGATGAGCTTTGAGAAGCCATCGTAGCGGGCCGATCCGTCGTGTCGTGAGCGGGTAAGCGCGCTCCGCGCTTACCTAGGTTCGGGGCATACGCGTACCCATTGGAAGAATGCACGGGTTGCGCCGGATCTTGAAGGGCGCCCGGCGCAGCGAAGTGATCATCTGCGAACGGGCGGAATTGTGGGTCGGAGTGTTGGTCAAACAGGGCCGTGGAGACCAGTAGGAGAAAAACGATCCGCCGACCCCGCTTCATGTCCGGGGCCTACCGGACGTTGTCGGTTTGCTTTCCGGGTTGCCGGTGGGTAGAAGAATCAACTGCGCGCACGCGTTTCTTTTTTGCTGGGGTAGTGCTTTGTCTGTTGATCTTCGTGGATATGTATTCCTCGATAGCCTTCAACCGCAGCTTGCGGCCTTTACAGGCACGACCTGTCGGGGGTTTTTGCCGCTCGCTGGGATGGCGTCACTCTGGGTTGAGACCGCGCCCGGAATGATCATCAACCGCGTCACCGACGTTGCGCTTAAGGCGACAGATGTTGCGCCCGCGGTTCAAGTCGTCGAGCGCGCCTTCGGTCTTCTGGAGATACATCACGCCGATAAAGGTGAGGTGCTTTCTGCCGGAGCGTCGATCCTTGATTTCCTTGGTCTCAAGGAGTCAGACCGCCATTCGCCCAAGGTCGTATCGAACCAGGTCATTCGCGCCGTTGAGCCCTACCAAGCGCAGATCATCAACCGTAACCGGCAAGGGATGATGCTCATCCCGGGTCAGAGCCTTTTCATTCTTGAGACCGAGCCCGCTGCTTATGCGGTGATGGCTGCGAACGAAGCTGAAAAAGCTGCGGACGTCAATCTCGTGAACCTACGCCCGTTTGGTGCGTTCGGGCGGCTTTGGATGGCGGGAAGTGAGTCCGAGATCGATAGCGCGGCACAGGCCGCCATCGCTGCGGTAGAGTCGTTGTCTGGTAAGTAGTTTTTAGTCTTTTTCCTTTTCCTTTTCCTATTTCCTTTTACCCCTTGCTTCTGAATGAGGAGCCCCAACATGCCTGACGCATTGGGAATGATCGAAACCAAAGGCTTCGTCGGAATGGTCGAAGCCTCTGATGCCATGGTTAAAGCCGCCCGTGTAGAACTGGTCGGCTACGAAAAAATCGGTGGTGGCTTTGTCACCGCAGTGATCCGCGGCGATGTCGCGGCCGTCAAAGCAGCTACTGAAGCTGGAGCCCGCCAGGCCCAGCGCGTTGGTGAGCTTGTGTCGGTCCACGTGATTCCACGCCCGCATGAGAACATCGACGAAGTGCTTCCGCTCGGCCGCAGACCCGCTGCCAAGTAGCTTCATCCCTCGGTCTGTCGGTCTTTCGAATTGAGAGATCGGCGGGTCGGTTTTTGATGTCTACGACTCGGAAGAACACGGAGGCTGTATGAAGCTCGGCAAGATTGTCGGTACGGTTGTCTCGACCCAAAAGGACGAGAAGATCGAAGGGCTTCGGCTTTATCTGGTGCGCGACCTGACCCTCGAATGTGAGGAGAAGGACAGCTTTGTCGTCGCTGCAGACGCCATGGGCGCCGGAGTGGGCGAGGTCGTGCTTTATGCCTCTGGTTCCAGTGCGCGTCAGACTAAGGTCACCGACGCGCGACCGGTGGATGCGGTGGTCATGGCCATCGTAGACATTCTGGAGTTGGACGGCGTCGAGAAGTATCGAAAGGACGCATAAGTGAGGGTGGGCCATGCCAGCCGACAACGTCGCTGAAATCGTCGAGAGAGTGCTCACGCGGATACGCGATAACGACTCGCGTCCCGCGCGAGAGTTACCTGCCAATCCGCATGGTGTCTTCGCAACCGTAGATGAGTGCGTCGCTGCTGCACGGTCGGGACAGCTCACGCTTGTCGCGCTTCCGCTGGAGAAGCGTCGCGAGATCATCGCGAATATCCGTCGTCGCGCGGCTCAAGACGTCGAGAATCTCTCTCGAATGGCTGTCGAAGAAACAGGGCTTGGGCGCTTCGAAGACAAGATCAAGAAGAATCTTCTCGTGATCCATCGGACGCCCGGCTGCGAGATTTTGGAGCCAACTGCGTACACCGGGGACGGGGGACTCACGCTCATCGAGCGTGCCGCGTACGGGGTGATCGCTAGCATTACGCCGTGTACCAACCCGTCTGAGACGATCATCAACAACGGGATCGGAATGGTCGCTGGGGGCAACACGGTGGTGTTTAACGTCCACCCGGCTGCCAAGTTGACCAGCGCGTATACGATCGATTTGATCAACCGCGCGAGTATTGAGGTTGGCGGTCCAGACAACATCATGACCTGTGTGGCCTCACCCACGATCGCTTCTGCGAATGAAGTGATGACACACCCTGGCGTCGCGATGGTCGTTGTGACCGGTGGTGGTGCGGTGGTACAGGCCGCGATGAACTCCGGTAAGAAATGTGTCGCTGCGGGACCTGGCAACCCGCCAGTGGTCGTTGATGAAACCGCAGATATTGAACAGGCCGCCTCCGGGGTGACCGCAGGCGCTTCGTTGGACAACAACATCGTCTGTATCGACGAGAAAGAAGTGTTCGTCGTTGAAAAGGTCGCGGACAAGTTTGTTGAGGCGATGACGAATCGAGGCAACGTGTTGCTTCGAAACCATCAAATCACGCGTTTGGAGAAGTTGATTCTCACGCCGGATAGGGCGCACGCCAATCGGAAATGGGTGGGTAAGAACGCCAGTGAGTTCCTCCGTGAGATCGATGTGCCGTTCCAAGGAGACCCTCGACTGGTCATTGCGGAAGTGCCGTTCGATCACCCCTTTGTTCAGGTTGAACTGCTGATGCCTGTCCTGCCGATTACGCGGGTGCGGGATGTTCACGAGGGCATTGATCTGGCGTTTGAAGCGGAGCACGGCTACCGCCACACCGCCGGCATGTATTCGAAGAATTTAGATGCCCTGCATCGTATGGCATGTGTCATGAACTGCTCGATCTTCGTGAAGAACGGTTCGCACTTCGCGGGCCTGGGCCTCACGGGTGAGGGGTATACATCTTTCACGATCGCGAGCCCGACTGGTGACGGCTTAACGACAGCGAGAACCTTCACTCGCGAGCGTCGTTGTGCCTTAGCCGGTGGCTACTTCCGAATCGTGTAGTGGAGGGCCCTTGATCGAGGCCCTTGCCCTGATTGAACTCGATAGCGTCGCCCGAGGGCTTCGTTGTGTAGACGACTTGGTCAAGCGTGCACGCGTGACTGTGCATGAAGCGAACTTGGTCGAGCCGGGTAAGTTCATCATCTTGTTCTCTGGCTACGTCGGTGAAGTGACAGAGGCTTATGACGCCGCGTGTGAGCGGGGCGCAGAGCGTATTGTTGAACGTATGCTGCTGCCCATGGTGCATGCCGGATTGGTCGTCGGTCTCAAGGGCAAGGTTGAAGTCAAAGAACCCGATGCCGTCGGCGTTGTAGAGGGGCGGCATTTGGCTGGTGTGATCGAAGCCTGCGATCGTTCGCTGAAGGAAGCAGACGTCGCGTTGTGTGGTTTACGATTGCATGGTGGGCTTGGCGGCCGCGCTTACTATGTCGTGCATGGTCGGCAGCACGATGTTGAGGCTGCGCTAGAGGCCGGGGAAGAAGTTTTGGGTCGTCGAGGTACGCTGCATGAGGTGCAGTGCGTCGCCAACCCGCACGCAGAGTTTTTGGAATGGTTACTTCGACCGGCGCCGTTTACTCCAGGGGGCCTGTAATGCAGCTCGCGAAAGTTCTTGGCACCGTCGTCGCCGAGACAAAGCATGAGGCTTTGGTCGGCGTAAAGTTGCTGGTCATTCAGCCGCACGACCATACCGGGGCACCCGATGGTCCTCCGATCGTCGCGGCGGACGCGCTCCAGGCCGGAACCGGTGATACCATTCAATGGGTCACTGGACGAGAGGCTGCGCTCGCGTTGCCGTCTACCTACACCCCCGTCGATTGTGCCGTCGTGGCGATCGTCGATGAGTTTTGGTCGGACCCCAACGTACAGCCGCCACCTGAGCCCGGCCCAGCGCCCGCGCCAAAACCAAAGCGCACTCGCAAGCGCTCCACGACAACGCGTAGGAAGAAGAAATGATCTTGTGTCGCGTTGTAGGGCATTCCGTTTCGACGGTGAAGCATCCCGCCTTTGAAGGGACCACCACGTTGATCTGTCAGCCCGTGAATGAAAAAGGCGAGGCTCGAGGGCGTTCCTTTTTGGCTTGTGACAGCGTTCAAGCGGGTGTCGGCGATTTGGTATTGGCCGCGCGGGAAGGAAACACGGCGCGGCAATTACTCGGTAGCGACACCGATCCGCATCATGCGGTAGTTTTGGCCATTGTCGATGAGGTACATGTCGGCGATCATGTACTCACCGGTCCAGGGCCGGTCTAAGGGTTTTCGTGGAAGAACAAGCACGTCAGGACATCGTTCGGTATAGCCACGCGTTGCATCGCTACGGGTGGGTGGCGAACCATGACGGGAACCTCTCCGTACGGCTCGCGCCAGACCGCATCCTTTCAACGCCAACGGCGGTTTCCAAGGCGGACGTCACGCCCGCGTCCTTGATCATTGTAGACGGTGAAGGGAAGCGGGTTGCTGGCACACGGAAGCCGTTTTCAGAGCTTCAACTGCACCTGGCCGCTTACGAGTCTCGTCCAGACATTAGCGCGGTGGTTCATGCGCATCCCCCGACAGCGACCGGGTTCGCTGTCGCAGGACACACCCTACCGGCGCCATTTATTGCCGAGGCTGTGGTGTCTATTGGGGCGGATATTCCGTTGGTGCCGTACCACATGCCAGGTCATCCGAGCTTGAGCGGCGACATTGGAGAAGCGTTCTGGCGCTCCGACGTCGTGTTGCTCGAAAATCATGGCATCTTGGCGGTTGGACCGTCTCTTGAGTTGTGTGTGCTCCGTATCGAATTGGTGGAACATCTCTGCAAGATCGCGCTCGTCGCTCGTCAGCTTGGGGGCGTGAAGGCGTTGCCTGAAGAAGACGTGGAGAAGCTTTTGGCGAAGCGCATCAAGGCAGGGCTGGGACCGCCAGCGCAGCGAGAACGTGCCGAGATCGGCAGTTATTCGAACACCAAAGCTGCGGCGGACTCTGCGTCGTCCATCGTCGAAGATGCGCTTCGGCGTTGGCGATAGGGGAGACGCGCGCCGATGAGCGGCGTCTCTGCGACGGGCACGTTCTCTACGTTTGAGGCTCGGCCGTATTGGTACATCGCCTGTTCGTCGAAGACTCTCAAAAAGCAGCCGATTCAGATTCGACTTTGGGGCACGCCGACGGTGCTTTTTCGAGACGAAGACGGCGTGGCGCATGCATTACTGGACCGGTGCCCGCACCGCAACGTGCCGTTATCGACGGGCAAGTGTGAGTCCGGCGGGCTGCGGTGTAGCTACCACGGGTGGCTCTTTAAGGGGGATGGCTCTTGCCAGGAGATCCCTGCGCTGACGGGCAATTTGGACAACGCCGTACGTCGCGCGACGTCCTTTCAGACGCGTGAACAGCAGGGCTTTATTTGGGTATACACCGCGCCCGATGCTACCCCTGCGAACCACCCGTTTTCATTTCCGCACTTTGATGACCCAGATTACGTCACGGTGACCTACGAGACGTCCTTTGATGCGACCTTGCATGCTACCGCTGAGAACATTCTGGATGTACCCCACACGGCTTTCCTACACGCGGGACTGTTTCGGGGCGGGGAGACGAATCCCGTAAAGACAGTCGTTCGACGTTGGGAGGACCGTGTGGAGTGTCAGTACGTGGGCGAGCCCCGGCCGACCGGTTTGATGGGCCGGATCTTGGCGCCCGGCGGCGGTGAGGTGGAGCACTACGATCGGTTTTTGCTCCCGTGCGTCGCGCAGGTCGAGTATAGGCTCGGACAGCAGCACTTGACCGCGACCAGCTGCTTGTCTCCGGTCGATGAGTTCGAAACGCGTTTGTACGCAGCGGTCACGTTGAAGCGAAAGTGGTGGGTCCCGTTAGTGCGTCCGTTCATTACGCCCGTCGCGATGAAGGTCGTCGCACAAGATGCAGAGATGCTCGCGCTTCAGACCGAGTCAATCCGCACGTTTGGGGGCGAGCGCTATCAGTACACGGAAGTCGACGTGCTCGGGCGTGGGATCACGCGGTTACTAAAGCGCGCGAGTCGCGACGCGGTAGAAATTACGAATGGAGAGCCTGTCGGCGATCCCGAAGCGGTCACAGAAGGCGAACTCTTGGCGTAGCCTGTTAGCCGTTTAGCAGTTGGATCGCGGCTTCGTTCATCGCCTTCGCTTGGGACAATACTGACGTGGCGGATTGCTGAAGAATCTGTTGCGCGGTCAGCTCGGCGGTTTCAGCAGCAAAGTCCGCGTCTCGAATCTGTGACTCGGCTGCTGTCGTGGCCTCTACGCTCTCCTGCATCGTGTTTATTGACGACTCCAACCGGTTGATAGAGGCACCGAACTCGGAGCGAAAGCTGTTGATGCGGTCGATCGCGCGATCGATGCGAAAGAGTGAGCTCCTGGCATTTCCGATCGTGTCTACTGTGACCGCGGAAATGCTCAGTGCCGTGGTGCCGAGCTCTATGAGTTCGATATCAATACGGCTGGCTGCGTCGTTATTTACCCCGACTTGGACACTCAGTTGGGTCACGGTGCCATCGGTCAGATGAAAGTCATTAAACGCTGTGTCGAGCGCGATGCGCCGGATCTCAACACGGAGTTCTTCCACTTCCGCGTCAGCATATCTCCGCTCCGAAGAGGCCAAGGTCCCCGAGGCGGATTCGACAGCAAGCTCGCGTATGCGAGTCAATAGGTTCGTGACCTCGCTGGCCGCACCTTCGGCGGTGGTCAGCATCGAAATCGCGTCGTTTGCGTTTCGCATTGCCTGACGGCCACTGGTGGCGTGCGCGCGTAAATGAGTGGCCACGCCAAGGGCGGCTGCGCCGTCCGCGGCACTGTTGAGCCGTTCGCCCGTCGCGAGCTTCTGGGTCTGATGTTCGACCCGGCGCGAAGCCGCGCCGACGGATCGCATGGCGATCGCGGCGGCGCGGTTGGTTCGAAGGACCAGAGCCATAGGCTGTCTCTATCCTGGGTGTTGTGGCGATTAGCCTTCGAGCAAGGAGATCGCGTTTTGGTTGATACCCTTCGCTTGCGAAAGCACCGCGATAGCGGACTGCTGCAGAATCTGGGCCGTGGTGAGTTCGGCGGTCTCTGCGGCGAAGTCTGCGTCGCGAATTGTACTTTCGGCCGCGGTGGTTGCTTCAGCAAAGCTTTGAATGGTTTGGAAGGCGGATTCCATACGGTTTATCTCCGCACCCAGCGTCGAGCGTTTGGACGAAACCGATTCAAGCGCAGTATCGACGATATCGATCGTGGCGCGTGCCGAACCGACGTCAGCGACGGACAACCCCCCGACATTTAGTGCGGTCGTTGTCAGATCGATCAGTTGGACCTCAATGAGGCTGGAGGCCTTATTTTCTACACCCACTTGGACGCTGAGAGAGGTCAGGGTTCCGTCGGTGAGTCTTAGATCGTTGAATTCAGTGTTTTCTGCGATTCGCGCGATTTCTTGCACCAAGGTTGCCACCTCGGTTTCGGTGTAGCGCCTTTCCGACGAAGCGAGTGTCGCCGAAGAAGACTCGACGGCAAGTTCGCGGATTCGCGTGAGGATGTCTACCACCTCGTCCGTCGCGCCGTCTGCGGTCTGCAAGATGGACACGCCGTCGTTGGCATTTCTCATCGCCTGCCGGGCGCTTGTTGAGTGTGCGCGAAGGTTTGTCGCGACTCCTAAAGCGGCTGCGTCATCTGCTGCGCTATTGACCCGGTGGCCGGAAGCGAGCTTGGCGGTAGAGCCCTTTACTCGGTTGTTTGCGTTGTGAATACTCCGTGTTGCCACCGAGGCAGAGGAGTTGTTCAGTAGGGTGATAGTCATGAAGCCTCCGGGTGCCATCACTGTTCAAGTGTGGCCAGGGGTTTGGCGGGTTCGTTTACGGGAGGACTGTTCACGGACTTGAGTCTTTTTCTTCCAAGGGGGTTAGAGTGGTGTGATGGCAACCGTTTTTCCGATGACTCCTGAAGAGGCCGATGGGCCGCTTGATGTGATCTTGGTCACAGGAGACGCCTATGTGGACACACCCAGTTGGGGTGTGGCCGCGGTTGGGCGGTGGTTGGAAGCGCACGGATTTACCGTCGGGATCCTGGCCCAGCCGGACTGGACGGATGTTGAAGCCTTTCGGGCGCTTGGGCGTCCTCGGCTGTTTTTCGGGGTTACCGCCGGAAATATGGACACGATGGTGAACAAGTTCACCGCGTCGCGGCGACTGAGAAGTACGGATGCGTATTCGCCGGGCGGTCAGGTGGGGTTGCGACCGGACCGTGCGACGATCCCCTACACCTCACGCTGCAAGCAGGCCTATCCGGGCACTCCAATCGTCGTTGGAGGCATCGAGGCTTCGCTGAGGCGGTTGGTGCACTATGACTTTTGGCAAGACAAGCTGAGGGGCTCGATTTTGCTCGACGCCAAGGCCGACCTGCTCGTTTATGGGATGGGTGAATATGCTGCGGTTGAGATCGCGCGTCGGCTTCGAGCGGGTCAGTCCATCAAGGAATGTCGTGATATCGCTGGCACGGCCTATGCACTGGGCGCAAAGGATCCGGTGCCGGAAGCCGATGAAGTCGTTGAGCTGCCTTCCTTAGAGGAGTGTAGGTCGAACCCGCTAGCGTTCAATCGCGTGACAATGCACATGTACCGGGAGTCCAACCCGCACTGTGGTCGCATCCTCTTACAGCGGCACGGCTCGAGGGTCGTGGTTCAGAACCCGGCTTCTCCGCCGCTCACGACAGAAGATCTCGATCGTCTTTACGAGTTGCCGTATACCCACGCGCCGCACCCTTGTTACCGCGCGCCCATCCCGGCGTTGGCGAGTATTCAGGGCTCGGTCACGGTGAACAGAGGGTGTTCTGGCGGTTGCAGCTTTTGTGCCCTGACGATTCATCAAGGCAAAGACGTGACCAGTCGTTCGAGCGAGAGCGTGATGCGCGAGCTCAAGCAGCTTTCTGAGCGTAAGAGCTTCAATGGGATCGTCAGTGATCTGGGTGGGCCGACCGCCAATATGTTCCACATGAAGTGCAACAGTGAGGCGGCCAACGCCGTCTGTCGCAGGGTGAGCTGTCTACACCCTGTCCGCTGTAAGCACTACGGCACGGACCATAAACCGTACCTTGAGCTCCTCCGTAAGGCGCGTTCGCTGCCTGGGATCCGACGGGTATTTGTAAACTCCGGCATCCGGTATGACCTCGCAGATCTGGACGGGGAGTTTGTCGAGGAGTTGGCGGAGCATCACGTTCAAGGCCAGCTATCGGTGGCCCCGGAGCATGCCGCGGGGAGCGCACTCCACCACATGCGGAAACCCGACATCAAGTATTTCACGTCGTTTATGGAGCGCTTCAAGGCCGCCAACGCCAAACTGGGCAAGGAGCAGTTCTTAGTCCCGTATTTTCAATGCGCGCATCCGGGCGTCGGTCCTGAAGAGACCATCTCGCTTGCGCTGTACATGAAGGAGCACGGTTTGCGGCCGCGGCAGGTACAGATGTTCATGCCGACACCTGGCACTATCGCCACGTCTATCTTTGTGACGGGCGTGGACCCGTACAGTAAGAGCCCCGTCTTCGTGGCTCGTGGTCGGAAAGAGCGTTCAAGACAGCGCGCGCTGCTGTTTTACTGGAAGAAGGAAGAGTGGCCTCACGTGAGAGAAGCGTTGCGTTCCTGGGGGCGTATGGACCTTATTGGTCGAGGGTCCGAGCATTTGGTTCCGCCCGGTCCGACCTACGCGGCGTGGCAACGTAAGGCCGGAAAAGGCGGTGGTGTGCGGTACGACACGCACATGGGGATGAAGGTCGAGCGCGCCACCAAGACGGAAGAGCGCGAGGAGAACTGGGAGGCCGTCGTCAACACCGGTTGTGGGGGCTAAGAAGAGTGTACGGGCGGTCTGTACCCGCAGGCCTGCTTTTCCGGATGGAGCGTTCTTGAGCACTAACATCGGCGAACTGCTGGAACGTTTCAGCGCGATCTGTCGTCCGCGGTGCTTTGACTATCCGTGGTGCCATCACTTCGACGGTGGGCGCAGCGAAGCGCATGTCGTGTTCGGCTGTATTGTTCACGGCAATGAAACGGGCTCGATCCCAGCTGCGATTCGATTGATTGAGGAGCTTGAGTCGGGCGTGCTCGATTATGGCGGGCGTGTCTCTATTTTTCTGGGCAATCCAGAGGCGAGTGTCGAGGGGAAGCGGTTTTTAGAGGCCGATCTCAACCGAGTCTTCTTGCCTACAGATGGGAAAGCCCACGAGCAGCGAAGAGCGGAAGCGTTGATGCCTATCTTGGACTCAGCAGACCTCTTCCTCGATTTTCATCAGACCATTTTGGCCAGTGAGTCGGCGTTTTACATCTTCCCTTGGAGTGAGGGTGGAGAGGCGTGGGCACGTGCTATCGCTGGCGCGGACCGCTGGGTTACGCGGGCGCCAGGGCAGTCTTTTTCTTCTGGAACCTGCTGCGCGGATGAGTATGTGCGATTGCGTGAGCGTGTCGCGCTCACTTTAGAGCTTGGAGAGCAGGGGATTAGTGCGGACGCCGAAGCGCGCTGTTTCGGCGCGATGATGGAGACGTTGGCGCTGGTGGATTGGGGTGCGCTTGATCAGGGGATGATTGGCTGTTTCGCCGAGAAGCGTGAAGCGCTGAAGCTGTACGAGACCGTTCATTCGGAACCCTTCGCCGATTCCACACTTTGTCTTCGAGATGGGCTTGTGAATTTCCAACGTGTCGCGCAAGGAGAGGTGCTTTCGAGGCCAGGAACGCCGGAGCTCCGAGCGCCGTGTGATGGGCGTTTGATGTTTCCGAAGTATCCAGCGCGCACTTCGTCTGGGGAGGCGCAGACGCCGCATGCGCGGGAGATCTATCGTTTGGTTCACGCGCTCGATGTCGACGGCGCGACACGGTATCGCCAAGCATAGCTTGGTCCTTACGTCGCGATGTTCTTTGCTTTTGGGGGGCTGCTCGCGACCATCGCGGTGACGGAACGCTTTCGGAGGCGTGCGCCGGATTCTGTGCCTTGGCGAGTCGTCATGCTCTGGCTGCCTTCCGCCTGGGTGTTTTTTGCGGGGCTTGGCTTGATCTGGAGCTTCGTCTCACAGACTGGCTTAGTGCTTTGGTCGGATAGTGCGTTGATGGTCGGGGCCAGTGTGTCGGCGCTCGCCGTGTTTGTTCTACTCTTTCCGGTGTCTTGGCGTGGCCGTATATCGGGCCTGCTGATTGCTGCTTTGGGGGTCCTGCTCTTCTCGGACCAGCCATATCTCAGGTATTTCGGGACCGTTGTGCCACTCGCGGCGTTGGGGGCGACAGGTCAGCTCCCGCACCTGGGGGAGAGCATCCGGGCGCTTTTGGAACCAGGCGACACGGTTTTTTTGTTTTGGTGCGTTGTTGGGGTTTTCTTTGCGGTGCGATGGCCGCGGGAGGGGGTAGGACTGTCGCGGGAGCGACGCCGGATCTACGCGGTCATGCTCGGCTTTCCATTGTTGCTTTGGGCCGTGGTGGCGCCAGCGACCTTTCTTGTGGGCTTCGGCGCGTCCGATGCCAATCGGGTTGTGGTGCAGAAGAACTTGCTTGGGCGCTGGGGTGTGCTGAATGTTCACGCCTTTGGGGTCTATGAGCAGCTTCGTGATCGTCTGATACGCCAGTCGTTGACTGAAAGCGATCTGAAGCAGATGGCGGCGGTTGTTGCCGCCCGAGAGGAAGAACACCCGGGTATCGACGACAGCTGGTTTGGCCGAGCACAAGGCGCCAACGTGATCATGGTGCATCTCGAGTCAGTGCAGGACTTCGTGGTGGGCGCACGCTATGCGGAACAGGCCATTACGCCTTTTCTTGATCGCTGGGTGGCCGGCGAGGCGTTGCGTTTTGAGCGCATTTTCGATCAGACGCATCAGGGCCGAACTTCCGATGCGCAGTTTATGGCGTTCAACGGACTGCACCCCTTTTCCGAGGGGTCGGTGGTGTTTCAGCGCGAGCACAATCAGTTCGTTGCCTTACCCGGGATATTGCGGGCGTTGGGCTATGAAACGGCAGCAGCCTTCCCCTATGAGCGGGGTTTTTGGAATACTGCGCGGATGTTTCAGGCCTGGGGCTTTTCGGCAGCGCGCTATGCGGAAGACTTCGCACCGGGTGAGCAGATAGGGTGGGGGCTCGCAGACCACGAGTTTTTGTCCCAGATGACGACATCCATTTTGGAGAGCGAAGAACCTTTTCTGCATTACCTCGTACCGCTGTCGCTGCACTTTCCCTATGCTGATTTCCCTGCTGTACATAAGCGTCTGCGTCTGGGAGACCTGGAAGGCACGCCACTTGGGAACTACCTGCATGCAGTTCATCATTTAGACGCAGCGTTGGGCGTGTTCTTTGGGGAGCTCGAGTCGCAAGGTCTGCTTTCCCGGAGCTTGGTCGTGCTTTACGGCGATCATGACTGGGGCTTTCCGGTCGATGAACACGTGCGTCAACTCGCCGAATCAGATCACATGCCTAGTTTACTGCTCGATCGCGTGCCCTTGATCATCCGAATGCCCGACAAGTCCGCGTTCGGAACGGTACAGACCATCGGGGGGCATGTAGATATCGCGCCGACCGTTTTGCACTTATTGGGTGAGTCCCGTCCGGCTGGCATGGTCGGCACCTCGTTGCTCCCAGCGCGCCCGCGAACCGCTGTGTTGCCCAACGGGTCCGGGGTCTCGGAGACACGCGCCTGGATCGCCGCAGGAGAGGTCTGGCAGCCCGAAGGCAGAGGCCGAGGCATGACAGTGGATGATGCCGGCTGTTGGGACTGGCCTGGTTCCGAGCGCTTGCCCGATACCGCGTGTGAAGAAGTGCAGCAGCGTGCGCGAGAAGAACTGCGCGTGGCGAGAGATATTGTCTGGTTCGATCAGGCCGCGCGTTTGACCGGCGCCCGCGGAGACTAAGGCGCCTTACAACTACGGAGCTTCCGACCTAAGGTCTTTGGGACCGTTGCGTTGGGGTAGCAAATCCGTTGATCAGGTGCGATCTTCTGTGCCTTCGGACAAGACGCCTTGTACACGACTCGCTTGTTTTTTTGTCCCACCCAGGCGCAGTGCGGAGTGGTCGACTTGCCACTACTGTACGTGCCGTAGGTCGGGCTTGAGTGCGGTGGGTTGGGGCTGCCGGTGGTCTGGATGGTCGGTGGGTTTGATGAGCGCCTCACTGCCTCTGCCGCGATCTGGCGAGCCGCGGTCTGCTCAGTCTTCGCGACGGGGGTGGCGGTTCCCGCTTCAGACTCTGGAAAGACTTTGATCTCACCCCCGGTTGAAACCATGCGAATCGACCCGTGCAGGTCTGTTCGCCACACCTCTACCTTGTTGGACTCCAGACGCTCAAGCGCCTCCTTGTGTGGGTGCTTGTAGCGGTTTTTGCGGCCCGCTGAGATCACGGCGATTGACGGTTCGAGCCGTGAAAGCAGGCGGTCGGATGTGCTGTAACGACTGCCGTGGTGACCGACCTTGAGGACGTCACACGTCTCTAATCCCGCATCCATTAGCGCGTCTTCAGTGACCTCTTCCGCGTCGCCGGTGAGCAAGAAGCAGTCTTTCAGGTGGTCGATACGGAGCACGACAGAGTTTGCGTTTAGGTCCGAACGCGTGTTCTTCAGTAGGCTGCTTCGTGGAAACAGCACGTCGATATTTACGTCTCCGAAGCGCCAATTGTCACCTTCGCTGACCACTTGGTGGTTGGTTGGTGTTTCTTCTACGGCCGTGAGCACTTCTAAGTAGGACTTTGTGTCGTGTTTCATGCCGTTATCGACGTAGGTAAGGACGTCGAGTTTACGGATTACGCGATCCATTGCGCCTAGGTGATCGGCATGCGGGTGACTGTTGATGGCGAGGTCCAGCGTCGTGATGCCGCGCTCCGCGAGCAGGTCTTCCACGGGAGAGCTCTCAGTGCCAGCGTCGACCAGAATAGCCATACCTTGGCTGTTTCGGATCAGAATGCTGTCGCCCTGTCCTACCGAGAGCGCTTCCACTTCCAACTCGCAGGCTTGCACTGGTCTCAAGGCCAGTGTTGACCAAACGCTAAGCCAGAAGAGTACGTGCATCAGACGATCTTATAGGCTCGAGAACCAAATCGTTCGGTTGGTGTAGTCGTAGCAGCCGGCGTATCGTGTCCCGTCGATCTCGACGGTCTCGTTGTGGAACCCCAGCGCGGCCTCATCGCCGTCGATGAGTGTAGAGGTCCACGAGTCGCCGGATGCGGTCGCGTGGTAGAGGTCGTTGGCTGCGCCCGAGAAGTACAGGATCGCCAGGTTGCCGTCGCTGTCGCGATAGATTTCAGTGTCCGCACCGACGTAGTCGGAATCGTCGACGACGCTTGTGGTGAACGTGGTGCCGTCACCCGTTGCGTATTTCAGGTTTTGGTTGGTGACGTCCTGATAGGCGATGTGAAGGGTGCCGTCCTCGACAAGCAACGAAGGCCATCCACCGGCCTCTTCGTCGACGGTAGTGATGGTGTAGGTCCCAGATGTTCCCGTGGCGAGCTTCAAGCTGTCGTGTGCTTCGTCGTAGTAGAGGATCCGTTCGGTGCCATCGCTATCGATATGAAGGTGTGCGTATTTGCCGACATTGGCGTCGACGGTGTCGCCAGTATCGGGCGCGTGGTCTTCACCTTCATCTACGGTCTCGGATGTGAAGGCAGCGCCTGCCCATCTCGCGATGCGAAGTTCGGCGGCGCTCTTCTCGTAATGCGCGATGACGGGGCTACCGGATGCGTCGAGCGCGATGCTCGCGTACAGACCGGCGACTGGAGAGAGGCCATCACCGGCGTCGGCGAGCCCGGTCGACCAGGTGTCGTCCGCACCTCGTGTCGCGTAGCGAAGTGTCCCATTGGAGATGTCTTGGTAGGCGACCCACACGGTGTCATCGGAACCTACGGCGATCCCTGTGTAGTGCCCTCGGTCACCTACATCCAGACCGTTTTCGTCGGTGTAGCCGTCCACCTCATCGTGTTTCCACGTCACGTCGCCATCACTGACGGTACCGGTCGAAACGGCAAGTGCGCCGTTGGTGCGGTCATAGTACGAGGCGACGACCTCTCCGCTTGAGAGGGTGCTCATAGAAAGCCATTGTCCGCGATCGGCGTTGTCTTCCGCGGTTTCGCCTGTGTCCGTTTTCGGGGTTACCCCGTCATCTCGGCAGCTACAGCCGCCGATGGTGAGCGCGGCGCCCGTCAGCAATAAAAGTCGGGCGATTTCGGTGGGCTGGTGCATGCGGTCTCCGCGGCGGTGCAGCGCGCTGATTATGGACGTCGAAAAGTAGCATTTGAAAGCTGTAAGTGTCAATGTCGCCCCGTTCTGAGTGGGGGCGTATTCATGTGATGGCTAGTGCACCCTAATCGCGTTGGTGTATACCCATGGGTAAGGCTTCAAATAGTCGCTCGGTGTGTCACCAAGAAAGTCTTTGAGATGGTTGGGCGTGATGTCGATTCGGGCGCGGTAGACACCGGGATCGGTGACGTCCCATGTGCCGCACGAGGATTGCCATACCTCGCCGTCTTTGAAGATCGTTGCCTCGATGTCGGGCAACGCATTGCCGTCTTGTGGAGAGGCCGCGGAGAGCGTTGGGCACATCAACGTGAGCGTACCTGCCGTGCAGCCGTTGCAGTCCCCACCCATTTCAACGCG
>Ga0163179_10000584_pt1 | contig 26087 bp, 14 predicted proteins | sample AtlANTMetagenome_FD_109643 | JGI IMG/M metagenome (GOLD analysis project Ga0163179, IMG submission 109643) | Marine eukaryotic phytoplankton communities from the Atlantic Ocean - Atlantic ANT 2 Metagenome | ecosystem: Environmental > Aquatic > Marine > Oceanic | place: North Atlantic Ocean...
AATCCGTCATGTTCAGGGTGGGGGTGCCTTGCCATGACCGGGGTCGATGGTGAGAACAATCCGGCGATAAGAGGTCAGCGGGGGCGAGCCATTGTCCGTTACTTCGAGGATAAAGTGAATGGTCCTGGCCGAACTGCTCCGTGGTGCGGGGAACGTCACCATGGGAGTCCGGCGGTCTTTCCAGTCCAGGTTGCGGTAGTGGATGGTCAGGGGAAAGGTCCCGGCCTCGCGGTAAGGATACCAGTGATAGGTGAGGTCGTCATGATCCGGATCGGTGGTGGCGCTGGCATCGAAGCGGACCTCCTGTCCCGGTGCAGCAGTGAGGTGCAAAGTTTTCCTGCTGCGGTCTCCGTTGACCACCACGGAAGGTGGGTGATTGGCGTCTTCGAAGACCGGTGAGTTGCTCCAGTCGACACGGGCTGCGAAGTCGTGCTGATACTCCTCCCGCCAGCGCCAGATAGTGGCGTGATTGCTCGTATACCACAGGCCATCGGACCCTTTCACCTCGTCCATCGCATTGGTCCAGATCGGGCGGGTTTCGGGTTCATGGTAGTAGCGCTTGGGGGGTGCGGTGTAGAGTTCGTAGCGGCCTCCCCACCCACCCCAGTCCGGGTGTTCCGGTTCGTTGAGGCCGTTGGGAATGACCCAGAAGAATGAGGGGGTGTCGCCTTCCATGAGGTACTTGGTGTGCGGGTGGAGGGCGCCAAGCGGGCCGTGATTTTTCCGGATGTGCCGGTCAAGCCAGGGGTTGTCGACGAGGGAGAAGTCGGGGCCCCGGAAACGACCGTGATACTTGTCGCCGGAGATTCCCACCCAGGTGGCGTAATGGTAGGAGCCGCCCTGGCCTTCCTCGTGTCCGGGGCTCACGATATAGAAGAGTTCGGGAAAGGCGTTTCGCATCCACGGTCCGGCGTCGTCCTGGTCGGAAATGCTGTAGACCCGGAGCTTCTTCACGAACTGTGCGAGCTCGCCTGCGCTGCGGGTGTTGCTGACTTTCCAGAGGGCCTGCGCGAGGCAGTTGGCCCCACCCCAGACCGAGACGTAGACTGGCCGGGGGTCGTCGCGATCGACCACCGCGATGATGTGCTCGGAACCAGTCGAGTCGTGGCCTTCACCAACTCCCTCCATGCCGAACCGCGGGACACCGCGCTTGACGAGCTGGAGGAGGGCATCGGCCTCGGGCCAGCCCCCGGCATGGACGAGGAAGTTGTTGCGGACCTTCCGGTAGGCTTCGAGTCGCTCCACGATTTTTTCCGGGGCGGTACGGTTGCGGAGCCAGCAGGAGGTGGTTGCAATCAGGCCCTCGATCTCAAGATCGTTGGCGTAGCAGAGAAGTCGCACCATCGACTGTTCGTCGTCAGGTTCATTGGTGATGTCGGTGAGGACGAGGAGCCGTGGCTTGGTGAAGGCACTTGGAGACAGCAGGACAAGGACGAGGAAGGCGAGGGCGCGCATTGTGGATGGTATCGAGTACGAGATCCCGCAGGGAGGCGAGCGGAATGTGAAGCTGGGCAAGGTCCTCGTTTCTGCCGGAGGCTTGGTTGCGTCGGGGTGATTTCGCTTCATACTGGGGATGCGTGATGGAGATGGAACATGCCATTGAGGAAGGCGCGTTGGCTCTGGTAGGAGAATTTGACTCCCTGCCAGAGGCCAACGAATATGCCTTGGTGGTCTTGGCCATGAACCTGGACTGCTGGATGCGAATGGAGGCGGAGGGCAGGCGCTATGGGCTTTATGCCGAGCCAGCTTTCCTGGTGGCGATCGAAGAGGAATTCCGGCTGTATGCCGCGGAGCAGGCTCTCCCGCGGGATAGTCGCCCGGAAGTCCCGCTCTACAGATCCGGGGTGGAACTGGTTCTGCTCTGGGCCCTCGTCCTGATCTTCGTCTTCATGAACCAGACCGAGACCATCGAGAATGAATTCTGCAGTTCGAGCCGGGGGATGTTTGCGCACGGAGAGTGGTACCGTGCCTTTACATCCCTCTTTCTGCACACGGATCTCCCCCACCTGATCGGAAATCTGCTGATCGGGGGAACCTTCTGCGTCTTCGTGGCGCATACGCTCGGGCCGGTTTCAGGGTGGGTGGCGATTCTCGGGTGCGGCACGCTGGGAAATATTGCGACTTCTTGGATTCATTACCCGGGCCCTCACCTTTCGCTGGGCGCTTCCACCGCGACGTTCGGAGCCCTTGGTCTCCTGGTGGGCGCGAGTTCCTCGGTTGCCTGGCAAGCCCGTTCCGTACGCAAGCTGGGCGGTGCGGTGCTGCCCGTCATCGCTGGCTCCATCCTGCTCGGGTGGTTTGGCGCGGGAGGTGGCGACCCCAACTCGCGGGTCGATGTCCTGGCCCACGTGATGGGCTTCGGGGCGGGCATGCTGCTGGGGCTTGCGATGGCCCTGGTCCGCTGGAAGTTCCAATCGGTGGCGGTGAGGGGTCTGTAGAGCTCCCAAGGGGTCCTCCGGATGGGCACAAGGAAAGGGAGGACCGGGACTCCCGTTCTAGCGTGTGCCGCGTCGCTTCTGGAAGGGGGCGCTTTCGGTGATTCCGTGGATTAACTCGCGGAGGTCCCCGTTGTTGCGCTCGAGGTGCCGGACCAGCTGGTTGACGGTTGGAGCGTCATAATACTCGACCCCGCGTCCGGTCGCGAAGGTGAGAAGCTTCTCGGACAGGCAGCGGTAAAAATCCTCGCGGCGACGGGAGGAGAGAATGCGTTTGAGGCCGGCGATGTCGTCGAAGCGTTCCCCGGTCAGGAGCTTGCCGGACGCGTCGATGGGCTTCCCATTCTCCCGGGACCGAAACTGGCCGAGTGCGTTGAAGTTTTCGAGGGCGAGCCCGATGGGGTCCATGCGGGCATGGCATCCCCGGCAATTGGGATTGACGCGGTGTACTTCCATCATTTCCCGCATGGTGGGGGTCTTACCGGGAGTCTCGGCCTTCTCTAGCGCCGGAACGTCGCCCGGAGCGGGTGGGGCGGGCGTGCCGAGGAGATTGTCGAGGACGAAGAGACCGCGCTTTACGGGGGACGTGCGGGTGGGGTTGGAGCTGACAATGAGGAAGGTACCCTGGGTGAGGATTCCACCGCGCTGTGGGTGTTCGGTGAGGTCGACGGGGCGAAATTCCTCCCCCCGCACGCCGGGGATGCCATAGAACTTTGCGAGGCGTTCGTTGAGGAAGCTGTACCTTGCGGAGATGAGTTCCTCGGCGGGGCGTCCCTTGCGCAGGATGAAATCGAAGAGCATCTCGGTCTCGGTGCGCATGTCGAGGGGGAGGCGGGGGTCGAAAATGCGGGTCGCCTCGCGTTTGGTGTCCACTCCGAGAATGATCTTGGGATCCATCGTGGCCGTCTCCACGTCCCGGGCCTGCAGCCACTGGCCGACAAAATTCTTCACGAGGCGATCCGAGCGCGGATCCGCGAGCATGCGGTCAACCTGGGCCCGCAGGTTCCTGCGGAGCTGGCGGTTGAAGGCGAGGCTCAGCAGTTCGTCATCGGGGACAGAGCCCCAGATGAAGAAGGAGAGCCGGGCGGCGAGGGAGTATTCGTCCAGGCGAACGACTCGACCGGGATTGTCGGGCTCGGGCTGTATCTCGATGCGGAAAAGAAAGCGAGGAGAGGCGAGGCATGTGGCAATGGCCTGCTTGATGCCATCTTCGAACGACTTCCCCGGTTGCTTGTCGACCTCCTCCACGATCCGGACGAGCCGGTCGATTGTTCCGCGGTCGAGGGGCTTGCGGAAGGCACGGCTCACAAAGCTGCGCATGATGCGCCGGGCGTAGGCGTAACGCGCGTCCTTTTCCCCGGGCGCGGGACCCTCGACAAAGATCATGCGGTAGCCCTTCGAGTATTCGGTCTGGCTGCCGTCGAGGGGGCCTCGCACGACCATGCGGCGCAGCACGAGGGCGAGTTCCTCATCCTCGCCGCTGGGGGGGCGCCCGGGCTTGAGTGCGACCTCGAAGGTGGCGGTCCCTTTCTGCAGTCTGGCCTGTCCGGAAAGCTGGATAACTTCTCGCTGGTCCCAGCCGAGGAGCTCAGTATTGACCCGGTTTCCTCCCGCGAAGAGCTCGAGATCGGCGGCATGGTCAGTCGCTTCCCGGGCTCCCTTGATGGCATATTCGAGTTCCACCTGGTAGTCGCCGTCCCACTTGACCTCGTGGGTGGCACGGACGACCTGGGCCTTGCGAAAGGGCAGCCAGCGGCCGGTGGCGCGTGGGTCCGCACGGGCCTGGAAGGCCTCCGCCGGAATGTCGAAGCGGGGGACCTGGGCGGAGGCCCCCTTGGGGAGAGCGAGAGTGACGACCTCTTCGGCGGCAGTGAGGTACTTCTCCATCAGGATGGGAGAGATGCTCAGAACGTCTCCAATGTTGTCGAACCCGTAGCCGGTATCGTCCGGAGGAAAGGCCTCGGCGGTGTTGTATTCCACCCCGAGAAGATCGAAGACCGCATTCTTGTATTCCTCCCGGTTGAGGCGACGGATGGTCACCGCTCCCGGGTCGGGATTGAGGGGGTCGAGCTTGAAGATCTCGCGCTCGATCCAGCTGAGGAGCGTGCGCTTTTCCGTGTAGGAGAGTTGCGGTTTGGTGGAGGGGGGCATGATCTGACTGCGCACGTTGCGCCAGATGGCGAGCCAGTGTTCATGGTCCTTGAGGTGGCTGGGGAGAGCGCGAAAGCTGTCCATTGAGAAGTCGCCCTTCCGGGAGCCGTCCGCATGGCAGTCGAAGCAGTATTTCTCAAGGAGCGGCAGGGCGTCCCTGTCGTAGTCGGCCCGCACCGAGAGGGAGAAGAGGCAGCTGAGCAGCAGCGATGACAGGCAGTGGCGCATGAACGGGTTTAGAGTTCCATGCCCGGACCGCATCCGTCAACTCGTCGGCGTCCGCAGGGGCCACCGGTAGTGGAAAGGATCCTGAGCGGCCGGGAAGGCCGTCGCACTGCCGGACCGGCCTCAGATCCCCTCCACTTCCCAGCCCTTGCGGTATTCCTGGTGGAGCAAGCCATCTGCCTCACTGTTGTTCTTGAAGCGCAGGGATCGCGTGTCCCATGTCAGGCTGGCCCCGGGGAGCCTTGAGGCCACGCAGCCGAGCAGGACGGTCTCGCAGAGTGGGCCGGCATAATCGAAGCTGGAGGTTGGCGTGTCGCCGCCCTTGAGGGCATCCACCCACTGACCGTAGTGGTCGATGGTGGGAAACACCTGGAAGTCGAGGTCTTTAAATGTCTTCTCCGGGTAAAGGCGGGGGAGCTTCCCGGAACCATGGGAACACACCACGACGCCCTGCTCGCCGACGAACATACAGCCATTCGGTGGGAGCTTGGTGTCGGCAGGCAGGTCACATTCGGCCGGATTGGGGAGATTCCCTCCGTCATGCCAGGTCACCTCGATCGTCCTGCCGGCCGTCCGGGCCGTCCCGGGAAACCTGTAGAGAATCCGCTCTGTCCTGGGGAAGGTCTCTTTCTTGGGCTGGGGGCCCTCGCAGAGAATGGTGGTGGGAGCGGTCAGCTCGAGAGCCCAGTAAATGGGATCGAGGATATGGCACCCCATGTCGCCAAGGGCCCCGGTGCCGAAGTCATACCAGCCTCGCCACTTGAAGGGTTGATAGACTCCCGGAGCAAAGGGCCGTGTGGGAGCGACCCCGAGCCACAGGTTCCAGTCGAGGGTTTCGGGAGGGGGTGCGGTGGCCGGGGGTCGCGTGATGCCCTGCGGCCAGATCGGGCGATTGGACCAGGCGTGCGCATGCTTGATCTTTCCAAGCAGGCCCTTCTGGACGAGGTTGACGAGACTGCGGTAGCTGGTCCCATTGTGGTGCTGGTTTCCCATCTGGGTGGCGACCCCGGCCTTGGCGGCAGCGGCGGTAACCTTGCGAGACTCGTAAACGGTGCGGGTGAGAGGCTTCTGGGTGTAACAGCCAATTCCCTGCTGCAGGGCTGTCATGGTGACCGGGGCATGCATGTGGTCCGGGGTGGAAACGGTCAGTCCGTCGAGGGTTCTCTCCTTCTCCAGCATGACTCGCCAATCCGTGTAGCGGCGGGCCTTGGGCCACTTTTCGGCCGCAGAGGCAAAGCCGCCCCGCTTCCGGCTCCCGCTCTGCTCGACGTCACAGAAGGCTACGATGTTTCCGTGCTTGGCGGCCCCGTTGGCATCGACCCAGCCTTTGCCGCCAACGCCTACCGCGGCGATATTGGGGACCTCATTAGGGGAGCGCCGGGCGTGCAGGCCGCCCGGGAGGAGAGACATTGCGGCAGCGCTAGAGAGGCCGCCGAGGAAAGTGCGCCGGGTCGCGTTACTCATGACCATGGTTGTATCTAATTCACTTGTTATGGCAAGTTTCCGGGTCTTGGACCGCATTCTGCTTCAGGGAGTTCTGGCGGTCAGGGAAGGGCTGCTGCAAGGACCATGCTGAGGAAACACCCAGGAAAGGGAAACTCCAGATGGGCGGACCCCTTTCTTGGGTCGGCCGAAGCTGAGCTGCCCGAGCCGCAGGGGGTGGCGGAGAAGTGGTGGAGAGCCAAGCCTCCGGTGGGCAATACCCATCCCGGGGCGGTGGGGCCCTTTGGGATGGTGTCCGCTTGCGCGTATTCCGGAGCATATGTGACTGGATACGGGCGCTATGGGGTTTCACTGACCGGGGACTCCCCACCGATAGCTTTCGAGAGGCATGAAGCACTGGGCATTGCTCATTTCCAGCAGTCCGGGACGGGGCGGATCAGGGCCTATTACAATTACCTGCTGACCACCCCCCTGGTGGGGGAAGGGCTCACGGGTTTGGGAAAGCGTCAATCCCTCGAGGATGAGCGGGCCTGGCCTGGATATTATTCGGCGCGATTCGGGGAGAGTGCCATTTCCTGTGAGGTCACATGTTCCCAGCGCTGCGCGGTCCACCGCTATGAGTTCCCCGCTGGGGCGAGGGGGAGAGTTGCGGTGGATCTTTCGGCAGGGGGCCTCCTCATCGAGGGCATGCGAAGTTACCCGGGGAGCGCGCGGGTGGAGTTGGCCGGGGATGCCGGGGCGCAGGGAGTAATCTGGATGGAAGGGATTCCGATTTTTTTCCGGATCGAGGTCAGGGGGGCGAGACGGTCGGGCCTGTGGTTAAAGGGGAAAGAGTCCCCCGCGAAGATATTCGAGGAAATACCGGAATCTGAGGAGGGAGAAGAGAACCCCCCGTTCGGGGTTTGGTTTGAAGCGGGAAGACCCGGCGAGCCCCTGGAGCTACGGATTGGGTTTTCCCTGCGGAGCGAGGAACGCGCTGTGGAGGCTCTGACGGGAATCGCCGATGCTGGGTTCGACGAGTTGGCGGGAGAAGTGGCCAGCCGGTGGGATGTTGTCCTGGGCAAGATCGAGGTGGAGGGAGCGGATGAGGACCTGCGTGAAGTGTTCTATTCAGCGCTTTATCATGCGGCCCTGAAGCCGGCGGACTTTACGGATGAGAACCCCTTCAGCAAGGCAGATGGGCCATTCTTCTTTGATCTGGCGACCCTGTGGGACCAGTATAAAACGCAGTTGCCGCTCCTGATGACCCTTTGGCCGGAATGGGGCGGAAACTTCGTGGAGTTTCTGGGTGAGGTGGCCCAGCGGGAGGGCGCCTTCCCGGTGAGTTATCTCATGGACAATGTGCCGGAGCGGTTCGACAAGCAGGCCACCGGGCTGTGTCATATCATCCTTGGAGATGCGCACATGAGGGGAGTCCGGGCGGACTGGGACAAGATGCTCCGGCTTCTCTGGCGGGCGAGTGTGGATGGGAAGGTCAGCAGGGGGCGGTTCGCAGAGTTCGCGCGAGACCAGGTGGTCCATCCGCTCTCGCACACCCTGGACCTCTCGTGTGCGCACTTTGCTCTCGCCCAGCTCGCGAAGCGCCTTGGGGACCAGAGGGTGTATGACCGGAGCCATCCTCTTCTCAGGTGCTGGGAGAATGCGTATGATGAGGAAACCGGGCTCCTGAGAGAAGACTCGGACTATTATGAGGGAGAACACTGGAATTACTCCTTCCGACTCCTCCCCGACATGGTGGGAAGGATCCGGCTGGCGGGCGGCGAAGAAGCTTTTGTGAATCTCCTCGACCGTTTTTTCGGATTTCTTCCGCCGCTCCCCGGGGAGACGGTATATCACTTCGAGGGCCTCAATAATGAGCCGGACATGGAAGCGCCCTATCTCTACCATTACGCTGGCCGTCCGGATCGTACGGCAGAGGTGGTCCGCAGTGTGATTCGGTACCAGTTTTCGAATGGCAGGGGGGGATTGCCCGGCAATGATGATTCGGGTGGCCTGTCCTCGTGGCTGGTCTGGAGCATGATGGGGCTTTTCCCGGTCGCAGGCATGCCGGTGATGCTGATCGGGAGCCCGTTGTTTTCGCGGGTCACCCTGAAGTTGACCGGGGGCGAGTTCGTTCTGGAGGCCCGGGGCGGGAGCTCGGATCATATCCATGTCCAGAAGGCGTGGTTGAACGGGCGCGCCCTCGAGCGGAGCTACCTCAAGCTGAGTGAGTTTCACGCAGGATCGGTTCTTACATTGGAAATGGGTCCCGAGCCTTCGGGCTGGGGGACGGAGAGCAGGCCTCCCTCATTCATTTCGTGATCATTTTGTTTCTCGCGGAAGATGGCATGCAAAGTGCGAGGTGGTGAGCGTAGGACCACCCCATGAGTGTCTCGCTAGAACAGTTTCACGCCCGTCACGATTTCTCCGGCAAGGGAAGCCGCCAGGAAGTCTCTCATCTCGTTCTTGTCGTCCGGGCTGACCCTATCATCTGTGGCCATGCGACCGAGGCGCGCAATCTTGCTGAAGCGGCCATCGAGATGGGCTTGAAGTCAGCCCACATTGTCACCTACCCGCTGGATTCCCTCAGGGAAAGCGGGCTTCCTCTGAAGCCCAGCGAAACGGTGTCGGTGTATTCCGACGGAATCGAGGTGCGCAGGCCGGAACCTGTGGGTGATTACAAGGTTCTGGATGGCCGGCTGAGCTATGCCCTTAGCGGTGAACTTGTGGACCTGCTGCGGGCCCTGCCGGGAAGGGTCATGGTCATGGATCTGTATCTTGTCCCCCATGGGCAAGTTGTCATGAATGCCCTCGCAAGCTTCCGTGTGCTTGGCGCTGTTCCGAACGTGTTCTCGGTCGGAGAAGCGGTTGGTTCAGATATCACCAACGTCGTGCGTAATGCCCTCAAGTCAGGACAGACGGGCGCGGCCCAGGTTGTGCTTGCCAATTACCTGGAGCACGACCTTCCGGTTGCGGTCAGCGAGTATACCCGGGACATGATCGTGGCTTCCGGTGCTGAAGTAGATGAGGCCCTTGGGACGGATTTTGCGTCCCTGCTTGAGGAAAAGGTGGAGGTCAGCTTCCCGGCGATAGATACGGCCGCCTACGCCTCCATCGAAGACGATTCGGTGCATGTGCAGAAGGTGCTGGGTGCACGCGGATTGAAACGGGATGACTATCTGATGTTCCTTTCGAGGATTTCTCCAGCCAAGGGCGTGGATGACCTGCTGGAAGCCTATCGCCAGAGTCGCCTTTATGGGGTCAAGAAGTTGATCATCTGCGGGAACGGACCGGCGAAGGATGAGATCCGCGAAGCGGTTCGCGGGGAATCCTGCATCGAAGTCCTTGATGATGTGAGTGATGACGAAAAAGGGGCCCTCATGTACGGGTGTTATGCCTGGTGCCTGCCGAGCAAGCCACGACCGGAGTTTGTGGAAACCTTCGGGATTGCGGTTGCAGAGAAGATGCTGGCGGGAGGACTCGGGCCAGTGATCACCACTCGAACCGGAGGAATCCCGGAGGCCACGGGAGGCCATTGTCTTGAGCATGAGGCCGGGAATGTCGATCAACTCCGGGACTGCCTTGATCGAGCAGCGAGCATGTCCAACGTGGAGAGGTATTCTCTTTCGCGGCGGGCGCGGAGCTTCGCCCTGCAGTTTGATCGTTCTGCAGTCCTTCGCAGGCTCCTGCGGGTGGCGGCGGGGGAGAGTTCCTCAATCGCCTCCCTGACGGTCTAGGTCCGCAGGGGGACGTCCGGGGTTTGGGCGAAGGGGCGGTTTTTTTGGGAATCCGGGTCGCCGTCCCGGCGAGGAGGATCCAGAATTCCCTCGGAATGAGGCGTTTCTCCAAATCATGGCCTTGGATGCTCACGGTAGTTTCGCAGTTTGGCCTGGCCGGACACCTGCAGGCAGCCCCGGAGGAGAGGTATCTCCTGCTGGATTCGCGGATCGTCAAAAGCAGCAAAAACGCACGGCTCGTTCCGGGGACTGTCTCCAAGGACCCTGCGAATCCTCTTTTCGGGGCGGACCGGCCGTGGGAACCGCGCTTCGACAACATGTATCCCAATGTCCTCTGGGATGAGCAGGAGAGGATCTACAAGTGCTGGTACTGCCCGTTCATCGTCGATGAGCGCACGAGCAAGACGGTTCCTGAAAAGCGGAGGCCGGAGGCGACGGACTATATGGCGGCCCGACCTGGCGGGCGCGAGGAGGCCATCCTCTACGCGACATCGAGGGACGGAGTAGAGTGGGTGAAGCCCGAGCTAGGAATCGTTGAGTTTGAGGGAAGCAGCAGGAACAACATCGTGGTGCGAGGCCCTTCCGGGGCGGGTGTCTACAAGGACCTTCGGGACCCCGACCCAGCGCGCCGCTACAAGGCCTTTTATGCTTCGCAGGTCGGGTATCTGCAATTGATGCGTTTCTCAAGGGATGGAATTCGCTGGGGTCCGGAGGTTCCCTGTCCCGAAATTGAGATCCAGAGCGATTGTCATGCCAATATGATCTGGTCGCAGAGCCTCGGGAAGTATGTCGGAATCGTACGCCACTACGACCGAATTCCAGTGGTGGGGAATCGAAAGATCGCGCGGACCGAGAGCGTGGACGGTGTGAAGTGGACGAAGTCGACTCTCGCCCTCGCCGGGACGCCGGAGAAGCAGGCACACGACATGGTGATCTTTGAGGATGGGGGGGTATTTCTCGGCCTTCTGGGAGTGATGAACTTTCCCTCCATGAAATCGCGGAATGGAGTGCGGCAGCACATCGAACTGGCCTGGAGCCCGGACTCGGTCAGGTGGTCCCGGATCGCCGAGGGGATGCCCTTGGTAGGAAACACGCCCGGCAAGGATCGGAACTACGGGGCCATGCCCTACGACTGGGGGGCTCTTTTCCCCTCCGCTCCGGTTTTCCGGGAGGATCGGATCGAGATCTATTACGGAGCCAGTGACTGGTACTTTTTCGATTGGCGGAAATCCTGCCTGGCGCGCGCGACCCTGAGGAAGGACGGGTGGGCGGGGTATGAACCGGTCGACGTGAATCAGCCGATGGAGGTGAGGACCAGGGAGTTCGCATGGAGCGGTGGGGATTTACGGTGTTGTGCGGACCTGCGGGAAGGGGGCAAGCTCAGGGTCACGCTGATCGATTCGTCGGGGAAGCAGTTACATTCGGGAACGCTCCGGGGAAAATCGGGCGAGTTGACGGATGAGCCGGTGGCCTGGGGGCAGGATCTGCATGACCTGAAGGGGCGAAAGGTTTCGCTGGTTTTCAGGGCGAGGGCTGCGAAACTCTACTCGTTTTCCCTTGGACCTCGCCCCTGAGGTTTTCGGGGAAATCTTGCGGAAACCGGATTGGTAAGTCGCATGGGAATCTTGAGAACCATACAATGCAGACCATGTTCAAAGGTATACGTTTGATGACAGCAGGGGCCCTTGTGGCCACCGGGGTTTCAATCCTCCAAGCTGGCGAGAAAAGCCTCAGTGTTGAGGACTACCGGAAGGCGGAAGCGAAGATCAAGGCTGCGGTTGAGGCCGGCAAGGTCTCGAGGGAGGACGCTGAGAAGAAACTGGGTGAGATGCGCCGGATGGTGCGCGCTGACGGGGCGAGGACAGGTGGTCGCGGACTCAGCGCAGAGGATTATCGCCGTGCCGAGAAAAGAATGAAGGCCGGGGTCGAGAGCGGGAAGATTACGAGGGAAGAGGCCGAGAAGCGGATGGCGGAGATGCGCAGGCGCATGCAATCCCAAAAGCAGGGTCCGCGTCCGGCGGGAACGGGCAGGGAAGTGGAACTGAAGAAGAAGTTCCATGCCGCCGAACGGAAGATCATGGCCGCCGTGGAGGCCGGCAAGATTTCCAAGGAAGAAGGAAAGAAGAAGCTGATGGAGGTCGGGAAGTCCCTGCGGCGAGCCGGAGGAAACGGCGGAGGGAAGGAGGCCGAGATGAAAACGAAGTTCCGGGCTGCGGAAGAAGAGATCTGGAAGGCGGTCAAGGCGGGGAAACTCTCGGAGGAGGAGGGAAAGAAAAAGCTGGGCCTCATGAAGGAGGAGATGTTCCGAGGTCCTGGCAAGGCAGGCCGGGGCGGAAGCAGGGAAGCGGCCCCGGGAATCGAAAAGCTGAAGCGCGAGGTCGAGTCGTTGCGCCGTGAAAATGAAGGGCTCCGCAAGCGTCTGGAAAAAGAAAGGCGCGAATAAACTGCCCCATCTTCCTGCACCGGGGCCGGGAATGGTCCTGCCGCTTCCTCCTGTCATGAGATTTCCGATCCTGATCAGCAGTGTGCTCATGGTGCACACCATCGCCCTCGGCGGAGTGGCGCCACAGGTTCCAGCCCAGGTGGGCCACCCCTCGTTCCTGAGCCCGCACTCGAGGCCGGTCGCTCTCGATGGGGAGTCCGTTTTCGTGGCGAACACCCCGGCTGACACGGTGGATGTCATTGACCGCCGGACGCGCCGGGTTGTCCGGCGCATTGCAGTCGGAGTGGACCCGGTGAGCCTGGCTCTGCGTCCGGACGGTAAGGAGCTCTGGGTTTCCAACCATGTTTCCGATTCGGTCAGTGTCATCGACCTGGACGCGAACAGCCCCACTCGTTTTCATGTGGTGGCCACGGTTCAGGACCTGGATCCCCGGACGAAGGCCACCCGTTTTGACGAACCGGTGGGAATTGCTTTTGCAAGTAACGAGAAGGCCTACGTGGCTCTCTCCTCCGAGAACAGGATCGCGGTGGTCAATACCCGGACGCGCGCAGTGGAGAAGCGGCTGAACATCACGGCCCAGGATCCCAGGGCCCTCGTGGTGCGGGGAGACCGGCTTTACGTGATTCCCTTCGAGTCCAACAACAAGACCCAGCTCTCCGGGGGCTACCGGGTCGATGGCGAGCTGGTCACCTTCAATGCCCACGAGCACTCGATTGCGAACAACAACGTCCTGTCTCTCGGGCACGTTACCGACATCGTGAAGCATCCGCGGGTCCCTGACCGGGACCTCTACATTTTTGACACCGGGACGGATCGACTGGTCCAGACGGTAGATACCCTCGGCACCCTGCTCTACGGGTTGACAGTGGACTCCAAGGGGCAGGTCTACATCGCCCAGACCGATGCCCGGAATGATGTCAACGGTCGGTCGGGAACGAAAAAACATGGGCTGGTCGAGCTGGAGAACCGGGCTTTCCTGAACCAGGTGACCAAGGTCCTGCCCGGGAAGGGCGAAGCTGCGGAATTTCTCGACCTGGAGTCTCGCCCGCCCAGGCATCCCGCGCGTGAGGAGGCCCTCGCCACGCCGTTTGCGATCCAGATCAGCGGGGACGATTCAACACTGGTGGTGAGCGCGGCTGGTTCGGATGTCGTTTGTACCATGGACTCCACCTCGGGAGCAGTGCTGGGTCGGGTCCGGGTGGGATCCGTCCCACGGGGGATTGCACTTGAGCCGACCCGGGATGGGGGTCTCGCTGGTGCGTGGGTTCTCAACGCGGTCGCCAACACGGTTTCCCTTCTCGATCTTTCCGAGCCCGCGAGGCCAAGGGTTGAGAAGACGATCCCCCTCGAGGACCCCACACACCCGGCCTTCAAGCGGGGGAGGATCGCCTTCAACAAGGCGGCGGCATCCACGACGGCAACGTTTTCGTGTGCCAGCTGCCATCCGGACGGTCACACGGACCAGCTCCTCTGGGTATTGGAAACGCCCATCGTTACCGGGGGCAACCAGATCATGCCGCGCTCGACCATGCCGGTCAGGGGACTGCGTGATACGGCGCCGTTCCACTGGGACGGGATTCCCGGGGATCCCTACGGAGGGAACAACAGTGCCAGTACGCGGAGGCACGTTGCGCCGAATTGTGATGAGGACGAACCGGAGAGCGCAACGCGTCACGTGATTGATGGAAGCCTGGCGACCACCATGATGATGGTCGGTTCGAAGAAGACCAACGAAGAGGGGAAGGCGGGCTTTCTTTCCGCGGACGAGAGGAACGACATGGCGAAGTTTCTCCTCAATGTGACTTACCCCCCGGCCCAGCGTCGGGCGTTCGACAACAAGCTGACTGAGCGGGCTGAGGAAGGGTTCGAATTGTTTCACATCACCGGGGACGCGGGAGGGACTCCCGGAGCCAACCACTGTGGGGATTGCCACCGCATGCCCTTCTGGGTGAGCACCAATACGCCGGGCTCCGGAATGGATGCCCCTACCTGGCGGGGGGCCCACGACCGTTTTCTGATTCTGCCGCAGGGTCGCCTGAATATCATTGATTTCGATTTCTACCGGCGGGTGGCCGAGGCCGGGAATGATGAGCGCCGCATCTGGCAGTTCTCCTGGGGAGGCCGGGGCGCTTTCGATGCGGTCTGGGACATGGTTCTGGAGGGGAGTACCGGTTTTTCCGGTTCGTTTGCGCGGCAGGTGACCCTGAACGGGACGACTCATGATGACGCGTTGACCGGGAACGTCCTCGATGCGCTGGAGAAGTCCGCCGGGGAAGGCGCGATTGTTCTCCAGGTGGAGGGGGTTTCTCTCGTGGGAGGCGAGGGAGTGCCTGTCGTCCTGCAATATGATGCCCGGCATGAGAACGGGGCTTACGTCCAGCTCGGGGGAGCGGGGAGGGTGATTGCCCGGGAGAAGCTGACCTCCCTCGCCTCGGAAGGTCGTTTCGTTGGGACGTTCACTGCCCGGCATGGTGCGAAAGATGACTTCGATTCCCCGCAGCCCGCCCTCTGGACGCAGGGACCGATTCATCAGCAGCGTGGCCGACAGCAGTTTCCGGTCCTGCATGAGCAGAACCGAGTAATGACCATCAGTGGGCGCCATCTCGAAGAAGGAGCGCACCTGATCGTGAATGGAAGACGCGTGGCAGGAACGGTCACGGCCCTCAAGGACAAGGCCGAGACGGTGCAGATTGAATTGAAGGAGCTTCCGGAAACCGGCATCCATTTTCTTCAGGTGCAGAACCGGGCGGGCCTGTTCAGTAATGATTTCATCTTCCACGTGGCGGATGATGCAGAACATGCCAGTCTGGTGCGTTACCTGAACAACTCCGGTTCCCGCCGGGGGGCCCTGCACGAAGCAGTAGCCCGGGGGGATTTGGCGGCCACCACAAGGTTCTTGAAGAATCGCTCCTCGGTGAATGAGCGGAATGGAAGCGGCAGTACGCCTCTCAGTTCGGCGGCGCTGCATGGACATCTTGAGATTGCCGAGCTCCTGATTGAAAAGGGTGCCCGGGTCTCGGGAACCAACCGGGACGGGAATACCCCGCTGCATATTGCAGCCTTTCTCTGCCGTGAGGAAATGGTTGAGCTTCTCCTGAAACATGGAGCGTCGCTCACGAAGAGAAATAATCGGCAGGAAAGGGCCCTCGAAACCGTCTCCGGTGAATGGAGTGATGGACTGCGGCAGTTTTACGAGGGAATCATCGAGGGAGCTAATCTCGATCTCGATGCGGATGGGATGGAAAAGAGGAGACGGGAAATGTCGGTCAGGCTGCGAGAGCGGGCTTCCCGAGGGCAAAACTAGGCCTGGAGCGTTTGCGCCGGGTCCAATGAGGCATCGACGGGGACGCTGATTTGGGATTCAGTTGAGAGAAAGACGATTCAGACCGTCTCCCGTGATGAAGACAATATCCGCTCTCCTGCTGCTCACTGCGCTCCTTGTCCCCCGTGTTGACGGGGAAACTCCCGAACCAGTCCGCACCGGACAGGGGCAGGGCATCTATGAGACCGTGCCGGGTTGGCCACTCTATCCCGAAGGGAAGACACTGGGGAACCTGCACGGTGATCTCGCTGCCGACAGCGGGGGCAATGTCTATATCGCCACGGGCAACACCATCCAGATTATCGGTCCGGATGGTTCCTATGCGGGAGAGGTGCGGACCAAGGGAGGCAAGGTGTTCAAGTCCGTGCACGGGATGAAGGTTCGCAGGATGGAAGGTCAAGAACTGCTTCTTCTGGCCATGCCCAGAATCAAGCGGGTGGTGGCGGTAAAGCCCGATGGAACGGTGGTTTGGCAGATCATCGGTCCGCCCCCGGCTGAAGGGCTCTATCGCAGCCGGAACGAGTACAACCCCACTGATATGGACGTGGCCCCGGATGGGCGGGTTTATGTTGCTGACGGCTACGGCAGGTCTCTGGTCCACGTTTATGACCGGGATCGCAACTACCTGAAGAGCTTCGGCGGCAAGGGGAAGGAGGATGGCAAGTTCGACATCTGCCATAATATCCTGGTCGACACCCGTGGTGAAACCCCGAGCCTGCTCATCAGCGACCGGCAGAACAACCGCCTGCAGCAGCACGACATGGAGGGCAGGTTCCTCAGGACCATTGATGACGGGCTGGGCCGCCCGTGTGCCGCGGACATTCACGAAGGCCTGCTTGCAGTGGGCGAGCTGGATGGCCGGATTTCCCTTTATGATCGCGATTACAAGCTGGTTTCACGCCTTGGGGATGAGAACAAGGATCGCAGGAAAGCCAGCAACCAGGTGGCCCCTGATCACTGGCACGCGGGAGATCTCATCGCGGTGCACGGCTGCACGTTCGATTCCAAGGGGGACCTCTACGCTCAGGAGTGGAACGTGCACGGGCGGGTGACTAAATACACCAAGGTCAAGTAGGCGTCGGCGGGTCGCAGGGTGGGGCCGGAGGAAGAAGCTGTGCCTGCCCGGTCACGGGCCCCGGGGCCCCGGAGAGACCGCTGGGGCGCGGGTCCTGCGCTCATGGCCTGGGCTCGACCTGCCATTTCTTGTTACGCCGCAGACCGTAGTAGGGATAATAATCCCATGGGGCATCGAGGCCCAGGGCACGGGGGTCCCTCGTGCGTGCGAGGTGAGCCTGCAGGCGGGCTGCGAGGTTCTTTTGGACTTCCGCGTGCCGGGGTTTACCGGCGAGGTTGTCAAGTTGGCCGGGATCCTGGGTGACGTGGTAAAGCTCCTCGGCGGGTCGCCGGGCGAACGCCAGTTCGTAGAAGCGATGGAACCCAGGCTTACCCTTGTTGTTCATGAGGAGGCTCTTGGTAGGAGAGGTATCGACTTCGCCAAAGGGAATGTAGCGGGCACAGAACTCGCGGTCCGGGTTCCCTGCCGGCCAGCGTGAGGGCTCGAAGTTCCTGATGTAGAGATACTCGGCCGTACGGATTGCCCGACACGGGTAACCCTTGCCGCCCCGGCGGCAGCCGTCATGACGTTCCATGGCGATGAAGGCGCTGCTCGCGGTGCGGGAGGGCTTGTTTTTCAGAACGTTCATCAGGCTGTTGGCCGTCATCATCTCGGGCACGGCCACTCCGGCAGCTTCGAGGAAAGTGGGAGCCAGATCGCTCAGGTTCACCAGCCCGTCATAAACGCGTCCGGGCTCCACGATTCCCCCTGGCCAACGGATGGCCAGGGGGACGCGGGTCCCGGCGTCATAGAGACTGGCCTTGGCCCGCGGGAACGGCATGCCGTGGTCGCTGGTGATCACGATGAGGGTGTTATCAAGCCGCCCCGCCCGCTTCAGGGCGGCCACCGCCCGCGCGATCATGAGATCGAAGTGCTCCACCTCGACGTAGTAGTCGAGCAGGTCGTTCCGCACAGTTGGATGATCGGGAAAGATGGGAGGCACGGCCACCAGAGCGGGATCCTTTCCGGACCTTTTACCGGCACCGGACTCAAACGCCCGGTGGGGTTCATGCGTTCCCAGCCAAAAACAAAACGGCTGCTCCTCCTTCACCTGCGCGAGGAAATCCTCGAAGTTGGCGGCATAATCATTGTTGGACATGCTCCGGAACGGTGGCCGCAGCTTCTTCTGGCTATACTCCTTCCCAGCTGGATTCGCATCACGGCCGCCAACGGCCAGCCGGCCAGGGCTCCAGCCCTTGCCGGTAAAGCCGGTGGCGTATCCGGATTTCTGGAGCAGTTCGGCATAGGTCAGGAATTTCGCGGGCAGCGTGCTGTGGATATTGCCCGCCTCTTCCAGTCGCCAGATCGGTTGGCCCGTGAGGAGGGCACTCCGGGAAGGTCCGCAGGTCGGCGCGTCACAGAAGGCGTGCACGAAGCGCAGGCCTTCCCGGGCGATGCGGTCGAAGGCAGGTGTCCGGATCACCTGGTCGCCATTGGCTCCGGTGTGGGCGTAGCTCTGGTCGTCAGAGATGCAGAGAAGAATACTGGGGCGGCTGCCGGCACTGGCGGGAAGAACGAGTGCAAGGAGGAGAGCAACGAGGAAGGTGAATCTCACGCCGGCAAGAATGGGCAAATGAGGAGCGCTGTCGAGGGGGGAGCCGTGACTATGGCCGGGGGGCTGTTTTGGGCAGGGAGGCGACGAGATCAACACATTCGTCCTTGGGCAGGTCGGCGGTGAGAGCAGCAGGCATCAGGGAGACGGGGGTGGTCTCCCGTGACTGTATCGTCGCCTTTGGAATACGGATTTCCTTGCCGAAGGCACTCCGCAGGACGGGGACAGTCCGGTTTTCCCTGAGCACCGCGCCCGAAGTGACTTTCTTGTTTTTCATGGTGATGATGGTCATGCGATAGCCCTCCTTGACTTTGACGAGGAGTTTTTCGAAGGCCATTTGCTCCATTTGTTTTGGAGGGGGCTGGAGCTTGGCGGACAGGCAAGGGGCTGAATTTTGATGCCAAGACGGAGACCTTCGATGATGCCGAAGCCAACAAGTGGCTGGGCTGGGAGGCACGCAAGGGGTTTGAGCCTCCAAAGGTCCAGAGTGCACCGGCTCTGCCAGTGAGTCCGGGCCTCGGGCTATTCTCCTGCCTTTTTCCCGGGGGTAGGCTCCGGCTTGTCCTCCGTGAGAACGTTCGGGGGAATAAGTTCGGCACTGAAGCGGATGGAGACCAGGTAGCCCGCGCCTTCCTGTCCTGTGCAGAGGAGAATGGAGCTCCGGTCAGCAGTGTGCCACAGGTGGGAGCCGAGCAGCTTGCCCTCTCCCAGTTCCTGCTGGGGCGGGTATCCCGTGGCCTGGACTGGTTCGCCATGGTGTTCACGAAGCAGTGCGATGAGTTCGACCCAGGTCTTCCTGAGAGACTTGTCGTACTCGAGCTGGCCGACAGTCTTGCTGCGGAGGGTAACTTCCTGCAGCTCGTCGTCCTCCGTCCAGTGGAAGAAGAGCTCATAGGGGGCATCTCCGACAGTCGTCTGATAGATGCCGTTCAGCCCCGTGCGCCCTACCAGGCGGTCGTCCAGCGACTTGCTGACTACCAGGCTTTCCCCCAGTTTCCTCGTCACCGTGCTGCGGTCATCGCCATAGGAGAGGGTGTCGAAACACGCTCCCCGGAGTCCTCCGTGCGCCCTGGCCTCGCTCTTCTTGAGCCGATCCCGGAGCCAGGCCCGGTCGGCAGGGTGCAGATTCCCCAGAGCTACCGTGACGCTTTTCCCATCGAGGCGGCGCAGGACCACCGTTTTCCCATCCGAAGAGACAAATTCCGCTAGAAAACTCCGGTTACCGTTCGCACTGCGCCAGGAGCGGGACTCGGCCCCGGCCGGGTAGGAAAGGGAAATGCCCAGGGTGACCGCCGTCAGGAGTGAGAGCGAGGCAATTCTGTTCATGGGCGGAGGGAGAGGGTAAGTGATCCAGATCCTCTCGCCAGATAATTGAAACTCGCCGTGAACAGGCAGGATGTTGATGGCGAAAGGGGAATCCGGGGCCGGGTGTATTGATGTGGCGGTCGTGGATCCTGCTATGGCGCGGCTCCGATCCAGGCACTTATGGTGGACGCATCCCGGAAAAGGACGAGTCCATCGTAGCGGGGAAGACCGGGACCGGGTTGAAAGGCCTCCGTCTGTTCGATGAGGACGGAGTCCGTGCGCTGGCCGGTCTGCAAGTTGAAGCGGAAGACGGCCTGGCCCTTCTCGGCCTCGCTGACGATCTTGAGCAGGTTCTCATCGCCCTCGCGGATGAGGAGGCCCTCCTTGTTGTGGGGTTGCCCGGGATCGCCGGGAGCGACAAGGAATTGTTTCTGGACGAGGTCGGCGACGAGGACGCTCTTGCGGCCGAGGATGAGCCGATTGCCTTCCAGGGCGAGGGCGGAGAGGTCGAGCTGCGCATGGTCGCCGAGTTCAAAGCGGTAGCTGGGATCGTCAAAGCGGTAGGCGATGAGCTTTTCTCCCTCGTGGATCATGAAGTAGGGGTCCTTCATGAAGACGACATGGCTGTTGCGGCGCACCAGGGTGGCCGGGCTCCCGTCGAGCTGATAGCGGTAGACATCGAGTGGCTTGTTGTTGCTGGGGCGGCTCTCGAAGACAATGGACTGGGCGGTGGCGTAGGCATGATCGACGCGGGTTTCATTGACCATGAATCCCTTGGCGACCGGGGAACCCCAGTTCTGGCCATCATTGCTGACATGCAGCTCATACTCGCGGATGGTCCCGTTGTTGTTGACGATCTCGGCCGGGAGATAGCGGACGGCGGATATGATCTGCTCCTCCTTCATGTCGATGGTCACCGAGTGAGGAAGTGGTGCGTCGCCGTCCTTCCACTTCGAATGCCACCAGGTTACCGGGTCCCCATCGATGACGCACCGGGGGCCGGTGTCATACTCGGCCTGGGTTTCGGAGTTGGAGGCGGTGGCCGACCAGCCCTCGCGGGGAAGATTCTGGCCGTTTGCTCCGGCAACCTGGAGTTCGGAGATGGAAGCCCATTCCCGTCCGTTGATCTCGGCGAGGGAGGTCAGTCTCACGTAGCGGGTTTTCACGGGCTTGACCGTGACCTCGTAGTAGTCCCCGTCGATAAGCTCGGCATTGCGGGCATCGTCGGAAGTCTGGGCGGCAATCTTCCGGTTGCTGAGCGTTCTGCCGGTGGGTGGATCAATGATCACGTGGCGGGCGGAGCGGAGCCGGGAAACGAAGAAGACGTGGAGCTTTGTTTCATCCCAGGCGAGGCGCATCTGGAATCCGTTCCCGAAGTTGCGTTGCCACGTGCGCTTTCCGGTGCGCAGGTCGATGGCCACCACCCGGCCGGTGGTATCATGGAAGACCTGGGTTTCACCACAGTTCACGCTGCTCGTGACGGGCGCATCAATGGAGTGCTCCCAGAGCGTTCTACCGTTGGCGGCGTCCAAGGCGATGAGACGGTTGACCAGCCCCGGGGCTTTTCCGATCGAATAGTCGATGGCGAGCAGGGTAGATCCGATGAGTTGGACCTGGGGGTTGGGCCCGTCGATGAAGCGTTGCCAGGTGATGCGGCCCCCACCGGTAAGGTCGATGCGCTCGAGGATGCCCGAGGAAAAGACGTAGGCGCTTCCCGCCAGGGGCGACCCGGTGGGGGGGAGTGTGATCCTCGCATTGTTGCGCGGGAGCTTCCACGCCCTGCTCAGGGGCAGGGAGAGCGGTTTACGCTCGCCGGGGAGAGAGGGGTTGAGGGGTTGATCGACGCGGCGTCCCAGCGCCCCGGCAGGTTTGTCCGTGACGATGAAGAGATTGTTACCGTGCAGGGTGAAGGCCCGGGGCTTCTCGGCAGACAGGTTCCAGGGGAGGCTTTCGACGACCTGGCCGGTGCGGGCATCGAGGCGGTGCAAGGCGTCCAGCTGGGCCATGCAGACAGAGTCGTGCAGGACTTCAATGCGTCCGATCACCTGCTCGGCCGGGCGATACCAACGGGCCTGACCGGTTTCCACGTCGAGCCCGGCGAGGAGAGAGCGCCCCCGGATGATAAGGAGGTCTTCCACGACCCCGACCAGTTGGACTCCGAGGACGAGGGTGTTTTCCCAGAGCAGGCGCCCGGTGCGCTGGTCGAGGGCAAATACCCGGCGCGCATCGCGCGGCATGCAGATGACCTTGTTTCCCGCCACCACGGGTGGAGAGCCGTGATTCAGCACACTGCGGTCCGTCTCGGGAATGGGGGAGTAGTGGTAGACCCAGTCCGTGCGCCCGTCCCGGATGTCGGAGCGCGTCACCAGGCCGCAATTTGAGCTGCTGTAGATGGCACCCTGGTGGACGGTGACCCGGTTTCCGTAGACCGCGAAGGCGGGCTGGCTCCGTTCGAGGCTGGCGGTCAGGTCAGAGTCGTGACCCGCAATGGCGATCGGGCTACGCCAGACCGGGCGCCTGAGACCGGGAGAATAGCAGACGAGGTTGAGTCGGCGTCCGCGCCCCTGGTTGACATCGTGCGGGGAGCTCCACTCGAGGTAGTAGAGGAGGTTGTCACTTGGGGTCGGGTCGCCGAGGGGAAGATGAAGCGGGCGGTTGTCGGCAAGGTCCGGCTCATCGTTCCAGAGAATGGCACCGGTGCTGCATTCGAGTCCGGCAATCCCGCGCGGGGTTTGTGAGCTGAAGCCCCAGCGTGTGAAGAGCCGGCCGTTGGCAAACTGGGGACGGAAGAAGCCGGGATGGTTGTTGTCCGGTTTCTTGTTCTCCCCCATGGAGGGCGGCTGGTGGCTGCTCCAGAGGGGGTGCGTGGGGTCCTTTCCATCGAAGAGGACGAGCATGTCCCTTCCGCTCACGAGGAGGTTGTTCCCTGCGATGGTGAGGTCAAGACTGTTGGGGACGGAACTCGTCCAGGGCGGGGTAGGAGGGATGCGAACGAGTTGGGGTGTGAACTCACGCAGGGTCTTCGGGGTGGCCACCGGCGCGGGGGATCGGGGGTCACGGTTATTTTCGATGAGCTGCCTGCAGATCTCGCTGGCCGGAGTGGGCTTGCCGAGCCAGGGGTATGGGCGGTCAGGATCGGCGTGGAGCAGGAGGTCAGCCGGGTTGTCGGGGCCCTCAAGCTGGGTGCGGGCGGTCCAGATTCCCACCTGGGCGGCTCCGCGGGATTCCTGGTCGGTGGCGTGATTGAGGAGGTCCCGGAAACTGCGCAGGGCGGCCTGGGAGTGGCCGGTGAAGAGGGCGCGGTTTGCAAACTGACGGAGCCCGGCCTGGGCTGAGGGAGCCCAGGGGTAGCGGCGAAAACGAAAGAGGGTTTCGGCATCCGTCGGGGTGGGGCTGTATTTCTCCAGTTCGTAGCGTTGCTCCTGGATGCTGCGAAGCTTCTCGAGCTGGGCGACGGGCTGGCTGAGGAGGTGAAGGTCGAGAGCGCGGACCGGGTCGGTGAGGCCGCTCTTGTCCCGCCAGGGGACGATCTGTGGGACGGTCAGGGCCTTGGCGGCAACCCGGTCAATCACGGGAGCGACCAGGCTGGCCGGGCGGGTGGTGACGAGATCCCATTCCAGATCGGGGTCATCCGGTTCCATGTGGGGCAGGGGACTGCCCTCGAAGAGGGGCTGGATGGAAAGAGGCAGCGATTCGCCGTAGGTGTTCCACTCTTCGGAAAAGGTTGCCCAGTGCCTGCGGGTTTCCGCATCGGGGTGATCGAGATCCATCTCCTCCTTGAGCTTGTCGAAGAGGGCCCTGGCCTCCGCCGAGTCGAGCCGTCTGTAGACCTGAGCCTGCAGGATGCGCCAGAAGAGGTCGTGATTGTTTTCGCGGGCGAACCGGTCCACCAGTTCGCGTGCTTCGAAGAGCCGCTTGTGGTGGAGGCGGTGATTGATCAGAATTGTGGCTGCTTGCTTGAGGAAAGAGGAATTGGCGGAAATGACGCCAAGGCGTTCCAGGGCACAGAGTTCGCGGGCGGCCTTTTCGGCGGCGGGGTTTTCTGAAAAGGGGGCATTCGGCTGCTCTGCCCGGAGCTTGGCGTCACTGCGGCGCGACTGTTTGAGTATTTCGGACAAGACGTCGAGGGTGAGAGCCATGTCGCTGGGGTTCTGGGCCAGGATCGTCCGGAGGTGGAGATGGCCGGTCTCGATATGGCCTGCCTGATAGGCCTCCGAGGCCAGAGCGCGCAGATTTTCAACGGTCTTGGCCCGGAGTCCGGAAAGAGGCAGCAGGAGCCCGATGCTGAGGGTAGCTGCTGGCACGCGGAAAGTCATCTCGAGAACTCCACGCGGGGAGGGCTCTTGAGTCAACCGAAGAAGGGTGTCAGGCAGGCACACATGGAGATGAGTCGCATTGAGCATTAGCCGAAAGCGTGCAAAAAAGGGCCTCCTTCATTTCGGAATGTTGAAAAGCTAATGCCCCCGGTGGTCGAGTTGTTTTAGATCGGAGAGAGCGGATGGATGGCGGCAGAAGGGCTTGCAACCCCACATTAGCCCCTTGTGCTGATGGTTGGATTTTGTACCGTTCCCGGCCCATGAAGGTGCTCCTCGTTCTAGTTTCCCTGTTCGCTTTTTGCCTGGCTGCGACTGCCCAGAATTATGTGTCGGTCTGGCAGTTGGGAATTCCCAACAATTCGCAGGCCGAGTTCGCGCAGGAGGATGGAAATGTCAATAGTGCGCCCGGCAGTGCCACGGCCAAGGATGATGACTACTATTTTGCAGGGGACTACCCGGAGCCCATTGGTTCGCTGGCGCAGGACGAGCCGCTGGCGAACATGGAACGGGCGAACCTTGTCGTGGACACCACCAACCGGATCCATTTCAACCTGGACTCGAGTGTGAGCGATGCGACCGACTTTCGACTGACGATCGATGTCTGCTGCAGTAACCACAACGAGTTTCGCAACTTAAGCGGGCCCATTCCCTTCGATGTCTATGTCAATGATGTCTTCCAGGAGAGCTTTTCCACCAATGGGGAGAACAATGGCCATGAGGAATTCACGGTCGAATTCACGGCCGCGGAAGTTGCGGCCCTGACCGGCCCCGGGGGCGACAATGTGGTCTCGATCGAGCGTCAGGCGGACCAGGGCGGAGGCTGGATGCAGTTCGATACAATCCATCTTGAAGTGGATGCCGATACGCTCTCATGCAGCGAAGCAATCTGTACTTTTGAGGGTAGCAGTGCCCGCGTCGTGGCCGGTGAGTCGGTCACCCTCTCTTGGATTGTGTCCCCGGGTGCAAGCGGGCTCTCCATTGACAATGGGGTGGGTGACGTGGAGGCCCTGACTGTGGACGGCGTGGGGGAGATCACGGTAGAGCCAATTGGCAACACGACCTATACCCTCACAACCGTCCTGGGAGGCGAAGTCACGACCGCAACGGTGGAGGTGGACGTTGCCGTCATCGAGTCCTTCACGGTCACTGCGGAGGAAGTTTTGCCGGGAGAGAGTGTCTCTCTCGACTGGGTTGTGGATCCGTCAGCCAGCGTGACAATCGACCAGGGGATCGGGAATGTGGACACTGAGACCGTTGAAGGGACTGGGACTATTCAAATTGTTCCCACCGGTCTGGCCACCACCTACACCCTGACCGTTACCCGGGGACCCGATGTGGAGACAGCCACCCTCCTGGTCCGGACCAACCCCTTCACTCCGGTCTGGACCCTGGGGGTGAACGACGGAACCCAGCAGGAGTTTTCCCAGGAGCGGGGTGGTGCGACCGCCGCGCCGGGGAGTGCGAGTGCCCTCGACGATGATTTTTACTTTGCCGGTTTCTATCCCGCGCCCATCGGGATCGTGGCCTCGGATGAGCCGGATGCCAGTTTTGAGCGTGCTCTCGTGCTGCCGGATCCCGAGGTGAGGATCCACTTCAATCTTCCCGCTTCGGAGGTTCAGCCCGGCAACCAGCTGCGGTTACGCATCGACCTTTGTTGCACGAACCACCAAGGCGGGGGCCCCATCAACTTTGAGGCCCTCTTCAATGGGGTACAGGTTCTGACGGCCTCCACCAGCGGGGTCAATTCGCGTGAGGAGATCCGCTTCAGTGACGTTTTCACCGTGGCGTCCGTTTCAGCAGTGGCTGGCGAGAATATCGTTACGCTGCGGAGGGAGGCTGGTCAGGGTGCTGGCTGGATGCAGTTTGACCAGATCCAGTTGGAGAGCGCGCCCGGCCTTGAGTCACGCCTCGCCCTGGATGTGGAACACTCGCCCGACGTCCTGGGGGCCCTCCGGCTCACGTGGCCCAGTGACTCCACCAAGCAGTATGATGTCCTCGTCAGTGCGGACCTCACCTCACCCATCGAGACATGGGGTGAACTGGCCGGAGCCCAGAATATCGCCGC
>Ga0163179_10000586_pt1 | contig 26059 bp, 9 predicted proteins | sample AtlANTMetagenome_FD_109643 | JGI IMG/M metagenome (GOLD analysis project Ga0163179, IMG submission 109643) | Marine eukaryotic phytoplankton communities from the Atlantic Ocean - Atlantic ANT 2 Metagenome | ecosystem: Environmental > Aquatic > Marine > Oceanic | place: North Atlantic Ocean...
TCATAACAAATTTAAGTTGTTTATTTTTAAAAGAATTTTTAGCAAAAACAAAAAATCAATTCTTACCTGGTTTACAGGGAAGAAATTTAGATTCTAATTTAAATCAAAATCTATTTGTAAAACAGTCTAAGGATTTTTACAGAAGCAAAGGAACTGATTTTTCTTTTGAAATCCTTTTCAGGGCATTATATAATGAAGAAGTAAGAATTGTAAAACCAAGAGATTTTCTAATTTCTCCTTCAAATGCCCAATATAGAATCGTAAACAGTTTAGTTGTTGAACCTATTGAAGGTAATCCTGAAAATTTAGAGAACGCAACTTTATATCAAAATGAATATAAGTTTGGTGGAATAGACAAAGCTTATGCACCTATTACTAGTGTTGAAAAGATAGAAGTTGGATATGGCAAAACTTTCTATAAACTCAACATTGATGGTGGATATAACCGTGATGTCCCTGTACAAGGAGCAGTGTATGGAGCATTTACTGTAGAACCATCTACAAGAATAATAGGAAAGGTATCTTCAGGATCTACAGTTCTTGATGTTGATTCTACAGTTGGTTTTGGATCAACTGGAGAACTGTATTTCCGTTATCCTGATGACACTATAGGGGTGTCTTCATATACTTCTAAGTCTCTGACACAGTTTTATGGTGTTACTGATATTGATGCTGAAATTTTAGATGCAACCAATGTAGGTATTAATACATTTGCATATGGAAGATCAAAATTAGATCAAAATGAAATTATTCAAGTAAGAGTTAGTTCTGTTCTAGGTTCTTTTAATATACCATCAGATACAAATAATCTACTAAAAGGTGGAAAAGTAAATGTAACTAATTTTGGAATTTCCGAGAATAACTACAAAACTAGTAAGTGGTTTTATAATGTTTCTCCAACCTATAAAATTAAAAGTCTTGAGATAATAGACTCTTCAAACAATACTTACAAAGTAACTTTAAACGTATCTAATCAATTTAGATCTGGTGACATTGTAGAGATTATTTTAAACGGTCTAAAAAAAGAAACTAAAATTATATCTGTAACTGGTGAAAAAACTTTTATTATAAGAGGTCAAGGTGTTTTAAATACAGACGCAACATATACTATTCAAAGAAGAATTCAAAAAGTTTCTTCTGGAACTTATCCATTAGCTCAAGTATATTCTACAGATATTGACAATGTTTATAAAAATGAATCTGGAGATTATCTTGTTTCTTCACCATCAATACCTTATTACGATTCACTACCGTTAAATCCTGCCTCTAGAGAATTCAAGTTTTCTGGAACTTTTATTGGAGATGAGTTTGAAATTTCTCCTGGAATAGATCATGGATTTTATACTGGAGATTCTGTTTATTATGAAGCACAATTAATTGATGAAACCTTTATTAATGATAGTGGTAGCAGTGATACTAGAAAAGTTAGAGATACTGCATTATTTGATGATGGACTTTATTTTGTAAAAAGAGTTAATGGATCAACGGTTAAATTTTCAAAAAGTAGAAATGATATTTACAACTCAAAATTCGTTTCTTTAGATAATTCAAAAACCGTTGCTAATAGTGCTATTAAACCATTTGAGTTTAATGGAAAAACATTAGAACCACAGAAAGTTTTAAGAAAGATATCAGAACCTCTCAATAATGGAACTTTAACAAAAACGGAACCAGGATTGACTGGAATATTTGTAAATGGTGTTGAGATTCTAAACTATAAGGGAAATGACGTTATAAAGTATGGAAAGATTGAAACAATAGATGTTTTATCAGAAGGAACAAATATTGATGTAATAAATGTTCCTAATTTAATTATTTCAGACACTGTTGGAACAGGTGCAACTGGATATGCTGCGGTTTCTGGTTCTCTCAGAGAAGTGAGAATTATAGATCCTGGATTTGATTATTTAAACACACCAACCGTTAAGGTTGAGGGTGGTAATGGTTCTGGTGCCATTGCCCAAGTTAGTATGAAATTAATCGACCATGAGGTTGAATTTTTTGCAGATCAAGCATCTGTGAAAGTAATAATTGGTACTTCATCAACACAATCCACAATTGGATTTTCTACATATCACAAATTTAGAAATGCTGAGCAAGTAGTTTATAATACAAAAGAACAAAATGCGGTTGTTGGAATAGTAACTAACTCTGCATATTTTGTATCCATAGTTGACGATACTACCGTAAAACTACATCCAACTCAATCTGATGCGATAGCAGGAATCAATACAATATTCTTAACCGATTATGGTATTGGAAAACATTCTTTAAAAACCGTAAATAAAAAATCTATAGTTAGTTCTATTAATGTTGTTAATGGTGGATCTGGATATGAAAATAAAAAAAGAACTGCACCTGCTACAGGTATCAATACATCATCTAATATAGTAACAATTGTAGATCATGACTATAAAACTGGAGAAAAAGTAAAATATACTTGCACTGGAACTCCGATTTCAGGTTTATCCGTAGACACTGAATATTATATAACTGTAATTGATAAAGATTCTTTCCATCTTTCCCAAATTGGAATTTCTTCAGATAGAGAATTTTATACTAGAACGAAACAGTATGTTGATATGACTTCTGTGGGTGTAGGAACTCACACTTTTAATTATCCAGTCATCACACTTACTTTATCTGGTAATGTAGGAATTTCATCTATTGGGACAGAAACATTTAAAGGATCTTTCCAACCAATCTTAAGAGGAACAGTAACCTCTATACACCTTGAGAATAATGGAGTTGGATATGGATCTTCTGAAGTTCTAAACTTAGATAGACAACCTACAGTCGAACTTGAATCAGGATCTGATTGCCAACTTACTCCAATAGTTGTTAGTGGAAAAGTAGTTGAGGTCATAATTCAAAAATCTGGAAGTAGATATCTTTCTACACCAGATTTAGATGTTGTTGGTGATGGAGTAGGAGCTGTTTTAGTTCCAGTTCTAGAAAATGGATCAGTAACCGACGTTAAAATTGTTGAACCTGGTACTGGATACTCAGATGATTTTGGAACGACAGTTATTAACGTCATACCAGCTGGATCGAAAGAAATATTGCCGACATTCAAAGCAAATGTTCAAAATTGGAGAGTAAATTTATTTGAAAAATATTTTACATACTTCTCACAGGATGATGGAATAATTACAGCAGGTTTGAAATCAGATGATTTTGGACTTCAATATTCACATTTATATGCACCAAGAAGACTTAGAGAAACTCTTTTTGCTTCTGATCGAGAAGGCAACACCATTTACGGAGAAAAAGATTTAACTAAAGTCAATGGTATAGAAGTTCAATCAACACAACACTCTCCTATATTAGGATTTGCATATGATGGACATCCAATATATGGACCATATGCATATTCTAGATTAAATGGTGGAGTTATTTCTCAGATGAGATCTGGATATAGTCTTGATATTAAAGATAATAGACCACCCACTTCTATTTTTCCGGAAGGATTTTTCATTGAAGATTACACTCATAATGAAATTTCTGATGATAGTGTCCTTGATGAAAATAATGGAAGATTCTGTATAACTCCAGAATTTCCTAAAGGAACATATGCATATTTTGTTACAATCAATGATAAATTTGCAGAATCGTCGGGAATTTTTGAAAAAAATAATAAACCTATTTTCCCTTACATAATCGGTAATAATTATAAAGGTATTCCTGACGAATTTAACTTTAAACCATCATCAAATTATGATGCTTTTGATATTTCTAGTGATTGGCGTCGAAATACCCAACCACTAAATGTAATTGAAGATGATTTAGAGTATCCATATTTTTATGTCCCAAATAAGTTAAATCAAACTGCAACTGTCACAGCAACTTCGTTTGGTATAGTCGATAGTGTGGGCATATCTACTGGTGGGTCAAATTATAGAATCAATGAAACTCTTGTATTTAATAACAATGGAACTCAAGGACAGGGAGTATCTGCAAAGATAACAAGAATAAAAGGAAGGTCTGTTAATAATATAAGTGTTGCATCAAGTACTATTCAAAATGTTGAAATATATCCAGGACAAGCAAAAGGTGAATATTTAGTTTTCTCTGACAATCCTCATAATTTTAAACCTCTTGATATTGTTTCTATCTCAGGACTATCTACAACATCATCTGGTATTGAAGGATTTTATAATGTAGGAATTAAAACAAATAGACTAGCAATTGCTGGAATAGGAACCACAGGAGTTGCTATTGGCAATACAAATGTAACAGGAATAGTAACATATTTTAGAGTTTCTGGAGATTTAAATTATCCAAGCATTAGAGAAAATGATACTTTGATCATAGGTTCAGAAAAAGTAAAAGTTTTGAATATTGATCCTTTAAATTCTAGAATTAGAATTTTAAGAGCATTTGATAATACTGTTGGATCAACTCATACAATAGGAAAGTTTGTTTACGAAGTTTCTAGAAAATTAAAGATTAACTCTGGATTCAAAACTGACTATTCTTATACTTTAAATAAACAAATCTATTTTGATCCAGCAGAAACTGTTGGACTAGGAACAACTGCTGGAGTTGGAATTGGAACGACGATTTCTTTCTCTAACCCAGGTGCTGGAGCAACTTCAGTATTCATTCAAACTAAAGCACTTTATCTTCCTTCTCACAATTTAAAGACTGGAGATCAAGTAACATATTCTACAGGTATAGGAACTGTTAAAGGTTCTGGAATAATTGTACAAGATGAAACTAATGTTGGAGTTGGAACTACTCTTGCAGATGGATCAAGTTTATTTGTTGCAAAAATTAATGATAACTTAATTGGAATTGCAACAGTGAGAGTTGGTCTTGGAACTACTGGAACATTTGTTGGTCTTGAAAATCCTGTTTCAACTACACTATTCTTTAGAAATGTTGGAACTGGAGACACTCATAGTTTTAAAACAAATTATAGTGTAATTACTGGAGATTTGAGAAGAAACTTAGTTACTGTCTCAACTGCAGGAACTCATGGTTTAAGTTCACCGCATAATATTTTTGTCAATGTTAATCCACAAAACACAGGCATCGTAACACTTACTTATAATGACTTTAATAGAAGATTGATTGTAAATCCTGTGGGATTTGTAACTGCAGGTGTCAATACTACGACAAATGCTATAATAATCAATTCTCATGGATTCAAGACTGGTGATAAAGTAATTCACACATCAGAAACCTCTTCTATAGGACTTTCTAATAATAGAATATATTATATTTCAAAGGTTGATGATAATACAATTAAATTATCAAATACTTATTATGATGCTACTCAATCAAAACCAAAGGTTATAGGAATAACCAGTGCTTCTCTTGGCACTATTAATCCTATAACACCATTAGTAAAACTTTATAAAAATTCTACAGTAACTTTTGATCTTTCAGATTCCTCACTTTCTTATACAAATCAAGGAACAAAGTATCCTGCATTTAAGTTTGATTTATTTGTTGACAAGAATTTTACTAAAGAATGGGAAAAATCAAAAGAAAATAAAACATTTGAATTATCTAGACAAGGAATTGTTGGAACAGTTGGTGCTAAAGCAGAATTGTTTATTAATGAAAATACTCCTAATGAACTTTATTATAACTTAACTCCGATTTATGAGAGTAATCTTCCTACAGTAAAATCAGAAATAATCACTGACAATGAAATTATTTCTGGAAACGTCCTCTTATCGAAGGGAAGTTTTTATAATGGTAAGCACACCATTACGGTGGGAACTACTACTACCTTTACATACTCTATCACAGAGACCCCAGAAAAATTATCTTATGATAGTTCATCATTAATTACATATGATACTGATTGTACTCACACTTATGGTCCAATAGCAAAAGTTGAACTTACCAATCAAGGAAGTAATTATTATTCACTACCAGGCATAACAACAGTCAACACTCTTGGTGGTAACGGTGCTATTTTAGAAGCAAAGAGTTCAAGTGTTGGTTCTCTTAAGAACATGACATTGGATAATATTGGATTCAATTTACCATCAGATCCAACATTGAATCCTAGGATTCTTCTTCCTCAAATTATTAAAATAGATTCCTTAGCATCATTTAATACAGTAGGGGTTACTTCTTTTGGGAGAGGATTCTCAATTCCACCTAAACTAGTTGTATTAGATGGAAAAACTAAGAAACCGGTTACAGATGTTGATTTAAAATTTACTCTTGGAAAACCTAATGTAGAGATTCTAAAAAATACTGACGGCATGAATAATGTGACTCCAACAATCATACCAACTGAAAGTGGTGCCGGGGTTGGAATTAGTACAATAGTATTTAATTCCACCACAGAGACAGTTACTGCTTCTCTATCTGTTGGATTTAGCACAATCAATACATTCCCATTTGTTGTAGGTGATAAAGTTCTCGTAGAAGGTATTAGTGTTGGTGTAGGATCAACTGGAACGGGATACAACTCTTCTGGATATGACTATAAGTTGTTTGATGTTACAGGAATCACTGAAAACCTTGGTGGTATTGGAAGTGTTACTTATAGTATGTCTGGATTGTTTAAAGGTAGTGAGTTCCCAGGAACTTTTGATTCAGTAAACTCTTCTGCAAAGATTCTAGCATCAAAACATTTCCCAACGTTTGAGTCCTCATTAAACACAAAAGACTTTGTTAATAATGAAATAATTACCTCAGATTCTGCGATCGGAATAGTTCAAAGTTGGGACTCAAAAATTACTACATTGACAGTTTCATCAGATGATAATTTTGTTGTTGGTGAAATTATTAAAGGGTCTGATTCTAAAGTTCAAGGAATTGCGTCTTCTATTACTTCTTTTGACTCTTTCATTAACTTAGGAGCAACTTCAAAAGTTATTCAAGGTTGGCAAGAAGATTTTGGTCTCCTAAACTTTGAATTACAAAAACTTCAAGATAATTTCTATTATCAAAACTTCTCTTATTCATTAAGATCTAGAGTTGCGTTTGATGATTGGAATGAAATAGTTTCCTCTCAAAACCATACATTAGGATATAGAAAATTTTCTGATTACCAGTTAGAATCCAACAATCGAAATAGTATGACTGTTGGAATTCCAACCGATATCACTAATGTTAGTTCTGTTAATCATATTGATGGTTTTGCAAGTTTGAATTGTGTTTATGGATTTGATCTTGTCACAGAAAATAACTTAAATCAAAACTCAAAGATTATCTCTGATGAAATAATTTTCTCTAACAGAATTCTCACAGACTATTTTGAATCCGTTGGCAACAGAGTTCTTTCCATTGATGATCTTGGTAGTCAGTTTAATAGTAATCCTAGAACAAATTCCTTTAGTGTAGTAGACACTTTCCGACTGAGTGATGTTAGATTCCAAAAATACATCACATATGTCAGGGACAAGAGATATAATGCACAAAGACAACTAATGCTTGTTGATCTTCTTCACGACGATTCTCGTGGATATCTGAATCAATATGGTAGAGTTGAAACTCATTATGATCAAGGTTCTTTTGACTTTTCTATTTCTGGATCTGAAGCCCAACTTCAATTCTATCCAACTAGATCTGCAGTTAATGATTATGATCTTAGTGTCCTCTCATATAACTTGAATGATAATTTCCTTGGAACTGGAACTACAAGTTTAGGTGGAGTCGCAACAATTGAAACTAAGAGTTCTCCAGTAACGTCTGGTGTCACCACTACTATTGTTTCAATTGGAGATACTCATACTAGTGTTAAAGTTCTAGTTGATATAAATCCAGACTTGACTAAAAATGAAGAATTTGAAGCAGTTGAACTTAATATTGTTCATGATGGAACAAATATTGAGATGATGGAATATGGAAGACTGACAACAAATCTCGGTGGATATTCAGCAACTGGACTTGGTACATATCATGCATATTTCAGTGGATCCTCCTTAAATGTTGATTTCATTCCAACTTCTGTTGGTATTGCAACTACAGGTGTAATTAACACCATTCAAGTAGGACTTTCTACAAATACTATCACCGGTATTGGGACTATTAATCTTACTAGATCTAGACTTGAAGCTAGAACAACTAGTATTTCTGCTTCAGGATCTCCAGGAATTAATACAGTTTCTGATTATCCAAATAATTATGATGCTGCATATTTCATAGCACAAGTCACAGATACGACTAATACTTCAACTCAACTTTCAGAAATTATTGTTGTTGATGATTACGTAACTTCCACAGAAAGTTATCAAACATATGATACTGAATATGGAGTCATAGAAACTAGTGCTGGACTAGGAACGTTTGGATCTAGAGTTTCTGCTGCAGGAACTGTCTCTCTTGTCTTTACTCCAAACACAAGTATTGATACAGTGGTTAATGTATACATGAATGCTTTAACTTTAAATGAGGACACCTCATTGTCTAATGTGATTGACTTCACCAATGGAACAATTAATAGTGATTTAGGATCTTATCAAGGTACAGACTCTGATATCAAGAGAGGATTTGAAATACAACATGAAAATCTTCCAATCTTTGAAAGATACTTTGAAGCAAATGATGCTGGTATTGCTAATACAACAAATAATACGATTAAAATTCCAAACCACTTCTTTGTATCTGGTGAAAAACTGAAGTATATTCACGTTGGAGAAACTGATTCTGCCATCGGTATTGCAACAACTAGTTTTGTTGGTGCTGCAAATACGTCTTTCCTTCCAGAAGAAAATCTATTTGCTGTCAAAGTTGATGATAATGTTATTAAGATTGCAACAAGTGCTGAAAATGCATTGATGTCAATTCCTGAGGTGGTTGAACTTGAAAGTGTTGGTATTGGTACATCACATAGATTTGTATCTACTAATCAAAATGCAAAAGTTGTCATTGCACTTGATAATATCATTCAATCTCCTATAGTTTCTACTGCTCTGACTACTACACTTTCTGATCAGATGTCATCTGTAGATAATATCTTGAAATTCAGTGGAATTACATCTTTCTTCGGATCAGATCTGATTCAAATTGGTGATGAAATTATGAAGATTGAAGGTATTGGTATTGGTAGTACAAATACTATTAGAGTTCGTAGAGAATGGTTAGGAACGAGAATTGGAGTTGCTGCCACTGGTGATCTAGTAACTAAAGTTGTTGGAAATTATAATATTGTAAATAATGTTCTGAATTTTACAGAAGCACCATTTGGCAATACACCTATTGGTTCAACTACAAATCCGCCTGATGAAAGAGATTGGACTGGTATCACTACATCTTCTAGTTTCCAAGGAAGATCTTTCATGAAATCTGGTATTGTGAATACTGTAAATGAGTCTTATCATAAGAACTATATCTTTGATGATATTTCTGCAGGATTTAATGCTACAGAAAATGAGTTTACTCTTAAACAAAATGGATCTAATACTCCTGGTATTTCAACAGAGGGTGCCATTGTCTTAGTTAATGATATATTCCAGTCACCAGGACTCAGTGACCAGTATATACTGAGTGAGCAGTCTGGTATTACCTCCATCACATTCCAAGGCACTGATACAGTTCCCCTAGGATCGGATGTTGGTATTTCTAGTTATCCTAAGGGTGGTATTGTTATTTCAGTTGCTTCAACTGCTGGATTTGGTTATCAACCTTTAGTTTCTGCTGGAGGAACTGCGATTGTATCTGGTCTAGGAACAATTCAATCTATCAGTATTGGAAATAGTGGATCAGGATATAGATCTGGAATTCAAACAGTTGTGAATGTTGGTGTAGGAACTTCTAGTTTGAGCACTGGAAATATTGAGTTTATTGGAACTGCTGCCATAAGTGGTGGTCATATTGTTAGTATCGCAATTACCAATCCTGGTTCTGGATATACATCTACTAATCAACCCTTTGTAGTGTTTGATGATCCCTTAAGTTATTCCAATATGGATCTAGTGTATAGTTCTTCTTCTATTACTGGATTTGGAACACATGCAACTGCAAATGTTGTCGTTGGTCAAGGATCTAGTGTCATTGATTTTAAAATAGTTAATAGTGGTTATGGATATGGTAATGGTCAAATTTTAACAGTTGCTATTGGTGGAACAACTGGTATTCCAACCACTTCTTCATATTCTGGAAATGAATTTCAATTGACACTTGATGATGTTCATACTGATGAATTTAGTGGGTGGTCGGTTGGAACATTGGAAGTTCTGGATAAAATAGATGAATTTATTGATGGTGTAAGAAAAGATTTCCCACTTACAAAAGCAGGTTCTATAGTTTCAATTGTTGCTGCTAAGGGATCTAAAATTAATGTTGAGGATGTTCTTCTCATATTTGTTAATAATATCCTGCAGGTTCCTGGGGAGGGATATACGTTTGATGGAGGAAGCACGGTTGTTTTCAGTGAACCTTTGAAGATAGGTGATACTGTAAATATTATCTTCTATAAGGGAAGTGGTGATACTGATGTTATCTTTAGAAACATTAATGAAACGGTGAAGAAAGGTGATACTTTACAAATCAAGAGTGATAGATCTATTGGTCAAGCATCATATCTAACAGAAAATGAAAGAGTTGTGGAACTTATTAAGTCCACCAACACTGTTGAAACTAATCCTTATGGGGGTCCAGGAAATACTGTAGACGTTACTTTTGAAAGACCTGTTGACTGGTGTAGACAAACTGAAGATATTTTTGTCAATCAGATTGGTGTTGGTAAAGACAGAGAACTGTATGAACCAGTCATTAATCCAAGTGCATATCTTATCAAGTCTGTTGGAGTAGGTTCAACAGCAATCTACGTTGATAATCTGAGACCCATCTTTAATCCTCAAAATGAAAATGATACGGACTTATCTTTCCAAAAGAAAATTAAGTTTATAAGACAAGAACCCAAGACAGGTGCAGCTGGAACTGCAGTTGTTTCTGGATTTGGTACTATTTCCTCTGTTGTCATCTCTGATGGTGGTGTTGGATATACAACTGCTACTGTAAGTTTTGGTTCAACTATTGGTATTGGAACAACTACTAGAGCATTTGGTAATGTTGCCATTAGTGTTGGAGGGACAGTCACAGGAGTTGCCATTACAAATCCAGGTGTTGGATATACTTATACAAATCCACCAACTGTTCTTATTTCTCCTCCAACTTATTCTGAAGAAGAAGTAAGTGTGGATTCTTATTCTGGTGATAATGGAATCATTGTTGGGTTCGGAACGACTGCTGTTGGTGTTGGGACAACTCAACTCATATTCGATATTCACATTCCATACGACTCTTTTCTTAGAGATTCTTCTATTGCAGGAACAGCATTAACCATAAGTTCTATTAGTGCTAATGATTACTTTGTTATTAGAAATTCTAATGTTGGACTAGGATCTACTTCTGTAACCTCTTTTGATTCCTTGGGTAATATTGTTGGAGTAGGAACTTCATTTGCAGACAATGTTTATCAAGTTTCTAGTGCAGTATCTATTTCGACTAGTGTTTCTGGAATATCTACCTATATAAGGAGACTATTTGTCGAAGTTAATGATTTTGTATACGGATTCTCTGGAATAACAACATCTGATAATTTTGGATCCTTTAGTTGGGGAAGAATAGATATTACTGCTAGGTCAGAATCTAATTCGTATAATTCATATACTCTAAGTGGTATTGGTATTTCTGAAGGAACTGGAATTTCTACATCAACATTGATCACCAGATCAAACTTCTTGAAATTCAAAAATTATATCGTTTAATCACTAATAAATAAAGAAAAACTCTGTCCAAAATGGCTGCCATTATAACTGATCAGATTAGAATATTAAATGCAGGTAATTTTATTGCTGGTGTATCTAATGCCAGTAATTCTTATTACTCCTTCATTGGTTTAACCAATCCTGCGGATTATCAAACTGATTGGGACTCTGATCCACCTGCTCCAAAAGACAATTTTGATCAGGAGGATGATTATTGGGATACTATGGTAGCTCTGAAGAAAATCAATACTGCTGATGCTAGACAGGTTGTTCCAAAACTAAATTGGTCTTCTGGAACAACTTATGATATGTATAGACATGATTATTCTAGATCAAAAACATCACCAGTTTCTGGTGGAACCAATCTTTACTCTACAAATTATATTGTACTGAATAGTGATTTTAGAGTTTATATTTGTTTACAGAATGGAATAAATCCAGATAATACTGAAGGTAGACCGTCTTTAGACGAACCACTTTTCACCGATCTAGAACCAAGATCTGCTGGAACAAGTGGTGATGGATATATTTGGAAATATCTTTATACAATTAAACCCAGTGAGGTTGTTAGATTTGAATCAACAGATTTCATGCCAGTTCCAACAGACTGGTTAACTGCTGCAGAAAATTCAGCAGTAAGAGATAATGCAGTAGATGGTGGAATTAAAATCGTAACTGTAACTAATAAAGGTGTTGGTCTTGGCACAGCAAATAGTGTTTATACCTCAGTTCCAATCAGAGGTGATGGTACAGGAGCACAATGCACTGTTGTTATTGATGGAAATCAGCAAGTAAGTTCTGTTACTGTTTCAAATCAAGGATCCGGATATACATACGGTAATATTGATTTAGTTGCTGGTGGAGTACCAACAGGAACTACAAGACCATCTTTTGATGTAATCATTCCACCTCAAGGTGGTCATGGTGCAAATATCTATAGGGAACTTGGTGCATACAATGTTCTTTTATATTCTAGAATTGAAAATGACAGCACAAATCCAGATTTTATAACAGGAAATCAAATTGCAAGGGTTGGTATTGTTGAAAATCCACAACAATTTGGATCAACATCTCTCCTTAATTCGGACAAAGCAAGTGCTCTTAATGCTTTGAAATTGGTTGGTACTGGATATAGCACTGCTACTTTCTCAGGAGATTCTTATTTTACTCAAACAGTATCGACTGGTACAACAGCAGTTGGTAGAGTTGTAAGTTATGATCAAAATACTGGAGTTCTGAAATTTTGGCAAGATAGATCACTTGCTGGATTTAATACTGTAGGAACAGCACAAACTCAACCAACCTATGGATTTGATTTAACTGAATTTTCTGCAACTCCTGGAACAGGAGGATCTCTAGTCATATCACCATCAACTGGTCAGGATTTATCAATTGATACAAATTTTACGGGTATAACTACGGTAATAAATAATCGTACATACTATCTTGGTCAAACTTTCGATAGCGGTATCGCCAATCCTGAAGTTAAAGCACATTCTGGCAGTATTATTTACGTTGATAACAGACCGTCTATAACACGGTCATCGAATCAAAAAGAAGACATAAAAGTTATTTTGCAGTTCTAAAGAATTATGCCCCAACAAACGAACCTCAACGTAGCACCATACTTTGATGATTTTGATGCCACGAATGATTATCATAAGGTATTATTTAAACCAGGATTTCCTGTTCAGGCTAGAGAGTTAACAACTCTCCAGTCTATACTGCAAAATCAAATTGAAAGATTTGGGCAGCACTTCTTTAAAGAAGGAAGTAAAGTAATACCAGGAAATACTGGATATAGTCGGATATATTACTGTGTTCAATTAGAAAACACATATCAAGGTGTTCCTGTAGCAGCATATGTTGACCAATTAGTTGGGACAAAGATAACGGGTCAAAATTCTGGAGTAACTGCATTTGTAGATAGTGTTTTATTACCAGAAAATTCTGAAAGAGGTAATTTAACACTATACATTAATTATTTGACCTCCAGCACTAATAATAACTCTACTCAAATTTTTAGTGACGGAGAACCAATTTTCTGCAATGAAGTTTTGAGTTCAGGATTGCTTGGAAATTCTACTATTGCAGCAGGAACTCCTCTTGCAGTAACACTAGAAACGGCTGCAGCTGCAACTGGATCTGTATTCCAAATTGATAGTGGTGTTTATTTTATTAGAGGAAATTTTGTAAACGTAAATAAAGAAAGTTTAGTATTAGATCAATATAATACATCTCCAAATTATAGAATCGGTCTTTTAATAGATGAAAGTATTATCACTTCCGATGTTGATGAAGAGTTAAATGATAATTCTCAGGGATTCAATAACTATGCTGCGCCTGGAGCAGATAGATTAAGAATCAGTGTAAGTTTATTTAAAAAAGCACTTGATGATTTTAATGATGATAACTTTATTTTACTAGCCACCGTTATTAATGGTGTTCTTCAAGTAAACAAAAGAAAGAGTATTGCAGGTGGTGGTATTGGATTTAGTGACTTAACAGATGTTCTTGCTAGAAGAACATTTGATGAATCTGGACACTATTATGTAAAACCATTTGATGTAACTGTTGTAAACTCTTTAAATGATAGAGTTGGTAATGGTGGAATTTTTAATACAGGACAATTCTCTCCTGGTGGAGTAACTGTTTCTGATGATCTTGCTTTATATAAAATTTCGCCAGGAAAAGCATACGTAAAAGGATATGAAATTGAATCATTAAATGCTGTCTATCTTGATATAGATAAACCAAGAACAACCAGAACACTTGAAGATCAAAACATAATTTATAATACTGGTTCTACTTTAAGACTTAATAGAGTTTATAGAAACCCAACAGTTGGATTAGGAAATACATATTTTATAAGTCTTAGAGATCAAAGAGTAGGATCAGATCAAGAAACTTTACCAGGCAACGAAGTTGGAGTTGCTAGAGTTTATGATTTTAGATTAGAATCTGGTTCATATAATACATCTGATGGAAACTTGAATGAGTGGAATCTTGCTCTTTATGATGTTCAGACAAATGTTGAAATTTCAATAAATCAATCTCATACATTATCAACCCCAACTTTTGTAAAAGGTGCTAATAGTGGAGCAACAGGATTCTTAAGACATGCAGTCAGTGCTGGAACTGCACTTACAGTGTACGAATCAGAAGGATCTTTTGTAGTAAATGAAAGACTTATCTTTAATGGTGTTGATGATGGAAGAATTGCTATTGCCATCACGGAGCATAACATTTCAGATGCAAAATCTGTTTATGGAATGGTTGGATTCGATGGAACTGATTCTTCAGTAGGTATTAATACATTTAGTGCAGATGTAATTCAATCAACTAAATTTACTGTTGGAATTGCAACGGTAAGTCCTCTTGTTGGAGGAGTTAGCACTGTAAAAAGTAATAATCCTGCATTCCCAGGAACTTTAGTAAAAGAGAACGATTTAATTGAATATACTGATAATACTACAGGTGGACTTCTTACAGAAGATCCTATTGTAGCTAGAGTTGTTAGTGTTGGTACAACACATATTGACATTGAGGGTGTAACTGCAGTTGCAGGAATTTCTAGTGGACTTCTTCCTGCTGCAGCATTAAACGTAACTGACTTCAAAGTTATTACAACAGATCTAGCATCATCTTCAGATGACTCTTTATTTACTGCACTGTCTAAGATAAATGTATCTAATGTAAGTCTTGATGATGCATCATTAACGATTAGAAAAACTTTTAACGTAACTATCGCAAGTAATGAACTCTCCACTCAAGTGGTTGCAGGAACAAATGAAACATTTTTATCTTTTGATGAGGAAAGATATCTTTTAATAAGAGATGATGGAACAACTGAATCTTTGAATGGAGATCAGTTAGATATTTCACCAAATGGAAAGACATTACAAATTCGTGATTTAGGATCTAATAGTGGTGCTACTTTAATCGCTTCTCTGAAAAAAGTTAAACCAAAAGCAAAGCAAAAAATTAAAAATAGAGTTAGTTCAATAACTATTGATAAATCAAAGTTAGTTGGATCTGGAATTGGTACAACAACTTTGAACAATGGACTGACTTATGGATCTTTCCCATTTGGAACTAGGGTTGAAGATGAGGTTATTTCTCTGAACACACCCGATCTGATTCAAATTCATGGAATCTTTGAGTCTGCGGATACTTCTGCAGCATCTTGCCCACAAGTCACACTGCAGACAATTAATACCACATCAACTACAACTCAAGAACTTTTGATAGGTGAGAGACTTATTGGTCAAACAAGTGGTGCTGTTGCAATTGTAGCAGAAAAATTAGATAATTCTAATATTTCCTTTATTTACAAGAATGAAATTGGTTTTATTGAGGGAGAAACTGTTGAATTTGATGAATCTGTAGCATCCGCGCTTGTTTCATCATTAGTAACACCAAGTTTTAATATTTCATCAAACTATTCTTTCCAAACTGGTCAAGAAAAAACATTCTATGACCATGGGAGAATTAAAAGAAAGGCAGATTCCTCTGCACCCACTAAGCAATTGAAGATATATTTCATGAATGCTTCTTTCTCTTCAACAGATGATGGTGACATAACGACTGTAGAATCATACGATCAATTTGACTATTCAAAAGAAATTAAAAATATAGACTTTAATAGAAATTCTGATATTATTGATATCAGACCTAGAGTTTCCACATTTGTTACTGCCTCAACTAATACCAGATCTCCTCTGGAATTTCTTGGTAGAACATTTACTGCGTCTGGTCAATCAGCAACCACCGTACTGGCATCTGATGAAGCTATATTAGCAGATGTTTCTTACTATCAAGGTAGAATTGATAGAGTCTACTTAACAAAAGAAGGTAGATTTCAGATAATGTATGGAACTCCTTCTGATGTTCCTGATAGACCTGAACCAATCGATGATGCAATTGAAATCTGTAGGGTTAATCTTCCACCATTCCTTTATGATCCTAAGCAGGCATCTTTATCTTTTATGCAACATAAGAGATATCAAATGCAAGATATCAAGAAACTTGAAGATAGAATCAAGAGTCTTGAATATTATACTACGTTATCTCTTCTTGAGAAAGAAACAGCAAACTTCTTTGTTCCAGATGACAATGGTCTGAATAGATTTAAGTCTGGTTTCTTTGTTGACAACTTCAATGATTTTCAGGCACAAGAACTTGATATTCGTGTTAATAATTCTATCGACAGAAAATTTAATGAACTGAGACCAAGACATTATACAAACTCTGTTGATTTGATATTTGGTCCTGTTATTGATACAGATCCTACTGCCGATTTAGATTTTGCGGATATTGAAGGAAATAATACAAGAAAACAAAATGATGTTGTAACTCTTGACTATTCTGAGGTTGAATTTATCAAACAGAACTTTGCTACAAGAACTGAAAGTGTCACTCCTTTCCTTATTAGTTTTTGGAATGGAACTATAGAACTTACTCCAGCATCTGATAACTGGGTTGATACCAATAGACTTGAAGCAAAGATTATCGAAACTGAAGGTAACTATAACGAAGTATTCAACGATAATGTTGAAGCTGGAGTAATTGATCCTCAAACAGGATTCGGTCCCATGATTTGGGATTCTTGGGAAACAAACTGGACTGGTATTGAAGTTGTAGATTCTACTAGACAAAGAGTTATTCAAAATGGTCCAGATACCATTCACCGGCAGGGTCCTGGTGGTAGAGCAAGACAAAGTAGAAATACCAGAACAGTTACTGATCAAGTTATTGAAGAAGAAATTAGAGTAACAAGAGAGTTTGGAACTGTTTCTAGAAGTGGTCTAAGGACAATTGTTACTGAGCAGTTTGATCGTGAATCTGTTGGCGACAGAGTTGTAAGTAGAGATCTTATTCCCTTTATGAGATCTAGAAACGTTGAATTCGTTTCTAAGAAGATGAAACCACTCACCAGAATGTATGGATTCTTTGATGGTGTTGATATTACAGAGTATTGTGTTCCTAAACTTCTAGAAATCACCATGACATCTGGAACTTTTCAGGTTGGTGAAACAGTTGTTGGTGAAATGGGAACAGTTGGTCGTGGTGAAACCACTGCTGAATCTAATGCTAACATTAGATTTAGAGTTGCTCAATCAAATCATAGAGAGGGTCCTTATAATTCTCCTACTAAAACTTATGTAGAAAATCCATATTTGAATCTTCCATTATCTGCATCTTACTCCTCTACCTCTACCATTCTTAACGTAGATACATTCTCTCTTGCATCTCAAGCAAGAGGTGACTTCTACGGTTGGGTAAAAGAAGGAATGACATTTATTGGATCGACAAGTGGTGCTATTGCTACTGTTGAAAACGTCAGATTAATCTCTGATCTTTCTGCGACTCTGATTGGCAGTTATTATATTCCAGATCCTAATAATATTACTTTCCCAAGATTTGAATGTGGAACAAAGACTTTCACTCTTACTAATGATATTGATAATAATCAGGATAATTCAAGCACCATCGCAGAAGAGTCATTTAGTGCATCTGGAACTTTAGAAACAGTTCAAGAAAATATCATTTCTGTTAGAAATGCAAGAGTTGAACTGAAGAACGAATTTCAGAGTAGGAATGTTAACAGAGATCTTGGAACGGAAGTTATTGACAGCAGAGTTGTTTCTTCACGAACAAGGACTCAGACAATTATTACTTGGTATGATCCTTTGGCACAATCTTTCTTAGTGGAGGATGAAACTGGTGTATTCTTGACAAGTTGTGATGTTTTCTTTAGATCTAAAGATGACATGGATATTCCTGTTGTCTTCCAATTAAGAACAATGATAAATGGATCTCCCTCGGCAAGAGTTCTTCCATTCTCTGAGGTTGTCTTAGATCCAGATGACGTTCAAACATCAGCTGATGGATCAATTGCTACTAACATTCAATTCAAGGCACCTGTATACGTTGAGGGGGGCACTGAGTATGCTGTATGCTTAGCATCCAACTCTACCAAGTATAGTGTCTATATTTCAAGGATCGGTGAAAATGATCTTCTGACGGATACGTTTATTTCCAACCAACCATATCTTGGATCTCTGTTTAAATCACAGAACGCTTCTACATGGGAACCAAGTCAGTGGGAAGATCTTAAGTTTACTCTTTATAGAGCAGACTTCCTTGATACTGGATCGGTTGAGTTCTATAGTCCAGAACTTACAAGGGGAAATGCACAGATTGCAAAACTCACTCCTGATCCAATTGTCCTTCAATCTAGATCAATTAGAGTTGGTCTAGGAACCACTGTTGCAGATACATATGAATTTGGAAATACTTTCTTTCAATCAGGAACAAATGCAACTGGTGATCTTGTAGGAACTGCTGGTTCTGCCGTGGGAAATCTTTCAATTACCAATGCAGGTCTTGGATATACTCCTGCTGACGGTGGTCAGACATTTGCTGGAGTCAATCTCATCACCTTAACTGGTAACGGTAGAGGAGCAACAGCAGATATTACTATAAGAAACGGAAGTATTGTTTCCTCTGGTGCCACTATTAACAATGCTGGAGGATCTGGATATCAAGTTGGTGATGTTGTTGGAATTACTACAATTGGAGCAGCATCTGTTGGTAGAAATGCAAGGCTAACAATTGCAGGAATTGGAGTTACTAATGAACTTATACTCAATAATGTTCAAGGTGAGTTTGTTGTTGGTGCAGCAAATACAATGTTCTTCTTCAATAGTTCTGGTATTTCTACGGAATTAAATTCTTCTGGTGCTGTTGGACTTGGAACTGGTGGAGATGTTCAACTTTCAAATATAATTACCAATAGTGATGGATTGCATCTTACAGTTAATCATCAAAATCATGGTATGTATTTCTCTAATAATTCCGTAAATATATCCGGAGTGCATCCTGATGTTAAACCTACTAAATTAACCGCAGAATACTCTTCCACTTCTACAAGTCAAATTGCTGTTGGTGGAGCAACAACATTCTCAACTTTTGAAAGTGTTGGAGTTGGAACAACTAATGTAGGTTACTTATTAATTGATGATGAAATTATTGAATATACTAATGTAAGTGGAAACAGTATTGGAGGAAACATAGTAAGAGGTACAAATCCAAAAACGTATCCAGTTGGTACTCCTGTTTACAAGTATGAACTTGGAGGAATCAACCTTAATAGAATTAACAGAACTCATGATTTAAGTAATGTTACTACTTTAAATCCATTCACATTTGACAAGTATCAAGTTAAAATTGATACTAGTGCAACCACAGGAACTGACAGAAGTACTGATGTTGGATTCTCCAAACTCTACATAACGGGTGATAGATCTACCGGAGGATCTAGAGTTAGAGCAACTCAAAACATGCCTTTTGAAATTATTACCCCACAAGTTCAAAATCTAACTGTTCCTGGAACTAGTATTACGGGTGAAATAAGAACAATCACTTCTCAAAGTTTTAGTGGAAATGAATTACCTTTCGTTGATGCTGGATTCCAAGATATTACTATAAATCAAAAGAATTATTTTGATACCCCAAGAATGATTGCTTCTAAGATAAATGAAGATGCACAACTTATCAATATTGTTGGTGGTAAGTCAATGCAGATGAGACTTTTCCTCTCATCTATAGATAGTCGCCTAAGTCCTGTTATTGATGCTCAAAGAGTAAATGCAATTCTTACTTCTAATAGAGTAAATAATATTATTACAAACTATGCGACAGATTCTAGAGTAAATAGTGCTACTGAAGATCCAACAGCATTCCAATATCTTTCTAAAGAAATTGTTCTGGAAAATCCAGCATCTTCTATTAAAATTATTGTTGCTGCTCATGTTAATGAAGGATCTGACATTAGAGCATTCTTTGCCACTAATAACAAACCGGGATCAGATCCTGTATTTACTCCCTTCCCTGGATATGCTAATCTGAATGAAAGAGGAGAAGTTATTGCACCTGAAAACAATAATGGTGAATCCGATTCCTTCATAACTAAGTCAAGCACTCTCTCCTTTGAGAGTAGAGAACTTGACTATAGAGAATATACATTTACCATTGACAGATTGCCATCATTCAGAACATATAGAATCAAACTGGATCTGACATCTACAAGTCAGTGCTTCGTGCCAAGAGTGAAAGAACTTAGAGTTATTGCTTTAGCATAATATGGAATTTTACGAAATGGAAGGTCATAAGGATCTCGCAAGAGATCCTGAAACCAATGCAATCATTAATGTAAATAATTTGGAATATACTCAGTATCTTTCAAGACGTGAAGTAAAAATTGAAAAGAATGAAAAAGTACAGACAATGGAAGAAGATCTTGCTAACGTGAAGAGTGAACTTAATGAAATCAAGTCGTTACTAAAGGAGTTATTACATGGATCCTGATAGCATAACACTAAGCAACTTATCAAAACAATTTGCTTATACTAAGATGGCATCACAAATAGATAGTTGTGATGATCGTGAAGAATTAAAAAATATTGCAAAATCTTTTTGCAAACTATATTATAAACAGCAAGAAACCATGAAACTTATAGGAATTGCAAATGCCGAGTAGAAGTATTACATTCAATCCTGATACAGGGGTACCTTATGGTGCAAATTTAACCATTTATGGTGGTTCTGATTTTAATACTACTTTCAATATTACTGATGATGCAAATACAAATTTTAATCTAACAAGTTATAGTGGTTCTGCTGCTATATCAAAGAGTGTATCTATTGGTGCAACTTTAGGTATTACAACAACATTTACAGTCGGAATCACAAGTGCTATTGGTGGTAAGTTAGAAATATCTTTAGGATCAACTGCAACTAGGAATCTTGCGGAAGGAAGATATGTATATGATGTTTTGATTAGTAGTGGATCTACAACTTATACTTTGGTAAATGGTAATATAATGGTAGTCCCAGTAGTATCGGCAGCACCATAAATACATTTAGGAAACTAGAGAATAAATGGCTCAACCAGCAAGTAGAACAGATCTAGTTAATTATTGCAAAAGGCAACTGGGAGCACCAGTGCTTGAAATTAATGTTGCCGACGAGCAAATAGATGATCTTATTGATGACGCAGTGCAATATTTTCAAGAGAGACACTTTGATGGTGTAACTCAGACATTTTTAAAATATAAAATAACCCAAGAGGATATTGATAGGGGAAGAGCAAGAGGTGGTTCTGATAATGCTGCAGGTATCACAACATCCACTGGAACTTCTACCATTGATGGGAATTCTGTATCTTTTTCTTTTGAAGAAAATAGCAACTACCTTCAAGTTCCACCAGAAATTATTGGAATAACAAAAATATTTAAATTTGATGGATCAAACACTGTAACTAATAATATGTTTAGTGTTAAATATCAGTTGTTCTTAAATGATATGTATTATTGGGGGTCAACTGAAATTTTAACTTATGCAATGACTAAAAGATATCTTGAAGATATTGATTTTGCTTTGAGTACTGATAAAGCAATAAGATTTAATCAGAGACAAGATAGATTATATCTAGATTTTGATTGGGGATCTGCAACCAAAGATGATTATCTTATTATTGATTGCTACCGCATGTTAGATCCAAATTCATATTCAAGAGTTTGGAATGATTCATTCTTAAAAAAATATGTAACCGCACTTGTTAAAAAACAATGGGGACAAAATTTAATAAAATTTCAGGGAGTTAAATTACCTGGGGGAATTGAGTTAAATGGTCGTCAAATTTATGATGATGCTCAGAAAGATTTAGAAGTTATTAGAGAGCAGATGTCTAATACTTATGAACTTCCTCCATACGATATGATAGGTTGATATCATGGTATTAAATCCATTTTTTACTCAAGGAACCACTGGTGAGCAAAATTTAGTTCAAAGTCTAATTAATGAACAATTGAGGATGTATGGTGTTGACATCTATTATATCCCAAGAAAATATATGACTGAAAATACAGTCATAAGAGAAGTAATACAATCTAAATTTGATAGTGCTTTACCAATTGAGGCATATGTTGATAACTACGATGCTTATTCTGGTGCTGGAGATGTTTTATCAAAATTTGGTATTGAATCTAAAGATGAAGTTAGATTGATTATATCAAGAGAAAGATATGAAAATTATATTACTCCATTAATTCAGGGACAAGCAAATATAAAACTCTCCACTCGTCCAAAAGGTGGGGATTTAATATGGTTCCCTCTAGATGATCGTCTTTATGAAATTAAAGACATTGAATATGCAAAACCATATTATCAACTACAAAATCTCTATGTTTATGAGTTGTATTGTGAACTCTTCCGTTTGGAGGACGAAGTTATTGCTACAGGAATTGATGATATTGATAATGAATTACTTGGCGACGATTATAATGGACAAACGGATGATGGTATTAATACTATCCAAGGTCCTACACAAACACTTACTTTAGTTGGTGCTGCTGTTCAGGCAACTGCAACGGTTGCTATATTTGATGGTGGTGTAAGACAATTTACAATATCAAACAGAGGTGGTGGATATAGTAGTGTACCAACTGTAGTTGTCTCTGCTGCTCCTTCAGGAGGGACCACAGCAGTCGGTATTGCAACTATGATTGGTGGTATCAATGTATGTAATTTAAATGCAAATCCAAGATTACAATCAGTTCAAAGAGTTGATGTAGCAAATTCTGGTGCTGGATACACTGTAGCACCAGGTGTTAGATTTACTGGTGGTGGATCTGGTGGAACTGGTGCTGCTGCAACTGCAACGATTGGTGATGGTGTTGTTGGGATCGTTACCATTACAAACGGTGGTTCGGGATACATAGTTCCTCCTACAATCACATTTAGTAGTGAAGTATTTAAGAGTGGTGTCACAACTGTATCTGCTGCTGCAACATCTGTTGTAAGTGCTGCTGGAACAATTTCAAATATCTTCCTAACAAATTCTGGTGTTGGGTACTCTGTTGCACCTACGATGACTATCACATCTTCCGGAAGTTCCGGAAGTGGAACATTCCAATTTAATGAAATAGTAATTGGATCGTCTAGTGGAACAACTGGAAGAGTTAGAATTTGGAACTCGGAAACGAATGAACTTGAGGTTGGCACTGTAACTGGAGAATTTACCCGTGGAGAGACTATTACTGGTCAAACTTCTGGTGCAGCATATGAACTGAGAGTGGCAGATGCACAACCTGCGGACGATGGATTTGCTGATAATATTAATATTGAGTTAGAGGCAGATAAGATACTTGACTTTAGTGAGCAGAACCCATTCGGTACGCCCTAAATAAAAATATCTTAATATAAGATATTGTAGGAATTTAAAAATGTTTGAGTATTTTTATAACGAAATTTTGAGGAGAACCATTATCTCTTTTGGTACTCTGTTCAATAATATTTCAATAAAACATGAAGATTCTGATGATAAAGTTGTTAGTGTTATAAAAGTTCCTCTGTCATACGGTCCTACTCAAAAATTTCTAGCAAGACTGGAGCAGTCCCCAGACCTTAATAAACCTTTTGCTATTACTCTTCCGAGAATGTCATTTGAGTTTACTGGACTGACATACGATCCTAGTAGAAAAGTTACTACAACATCAACATTCACCGTAAAGGATCCTAATGATGGCACTGAGTCTAAAAAGTCTTACATGCCTGTCCCATATAATATGCAATTTGAACTTGCCATCATGTGCAAATTAAATGATGATGCACTTCAAATTGTGGAACAAATTTTACCATATTTTCAACCAGCATATAACGTCACAGTAGAACTAGTTGAAGCACTTCAAGAAAAAAGAGATATTCCTGTTATCCTAGAAAATGTTACTTTCCAAGATGATTATGAAGGAGATTTTACTAATAGAAGAGTTCTTCTTTATACTTTAAGATTTACTGCAAAAACGTATTTGTTTGGTCCTGCATCTTCTGCAACAAAAGATATCATCAAAAAAGCAACTATCAGTTATCTCACTGGAACAGATATTACAAATACAACCAGAGAAAAAACTTACTCTGTCGAACCAAGAGCAATCAAGAACTACACAGGGGACGCGGCAACCACACTGGCAGAAAATATTACAATATCAAAAACAGCATTTAACGTTGCCGATGCTAGTGGTCTCACCGAAAAAACATATGTCGATCTTAATGGAGAAGAGATATTCATCACTAAGATAACTGGTAATAGAATTAACGTGAAGAGAGGTCAAGATGGTACTACTATTACTGAGCACTTAACAGGAGAGGAAATCTTTATTATTGACGCTGCAGATACTGCATTGATTGAAGTTGGAGATGACTTTGGATTTAGTGGTGGGTTCTGATGAAAATGACAAAAAACTTTGACGATTTAAATGACGCATTCAATACTTCCGGTGACGTTATAAAACCAGAAGTAGTTGAGAGTAAAATTGAAAAAGTCAAAGAGGGTGTTGATGACATCAAAAAAGATTATGATTATACAAGAGGTAATCTCTATTCAATCATAGAAAAAGGGCAAGAAGCAATTAATGGTATTCTTGAACTTGCTCAAGAAAGTGAAATGCCAAGAGCATATGAAGTCGCTGGACAGTTAATTAAGAATGTAGCAGATGCTACTGATAAATTAATGGATCTTCAGAAAAAATTAAAAGATGTTGAGGAAGAGAACCAAACAAAAGGTCCATCAACGGTTAACAATGCATTATTTGTTGGATCAACAGCAGATCTGGCAAAGATGCTGAAAGATGGATTAAAAGAGGACAATAAATAGTAAAATAGAGGAGATATATTAAAGTGGCACTAAAGAAGCCTTCAGATTTTTTTGGTAATAATAAAACTCCCCTGGACGAGGTAAAGGAGAGTTATGATTCTGCACGTCCAGAAAAGATAGAGCAAATATCTGAAGCCTTTGATGTCTTTAAGTCAAACTTAAATCATATCCAATCTCTATCTGATTTTACAAATACATTTGATAGTTTTAAAGATAACTTAGAAAAAGTTGAAATTGTTTCTCAAGAGATCTCTACAATAAAAGAAGATTTAAAAGAATTAATTAGAAAGGAAGATCTTGATAGTGCCATGATGGCACAACTTCTTTTCGTACAAGAATCTATATCCAAAATTGAATCTAAGATATCTTCTATTAATGGAGAAACTATAGATAAAATTAAAGAAGATTTTTCTAGTTTATCAAACTCAGTAGAATCTTTTCTTAATGTTGATGCTCCAAAGTATAAAAAATTAATTTCAGAATCTGAAGTTAGAATAGATGGTAGATTTGATACTTTTAAAAATAATGTAGAAGAAAACTTAAATACTATTAAAATAGATGTAGGTAACGAAGTTACTACTGCTTTAGAATCTATTGAAAGTGCAAATGAAAATACTATCAATATAGTCAAAGCAGAATTTAAAGAAACTATTAGAGA
>Ga0163179_10000588_pt1 | contig 26029 bp, 35 predicted proteins | sample AtlANTMetagenome_FD_109643 | JGI IMG/M metagenome (GOLD analysis project Ga0163179, IMG submission 109643) | Marine eukaryotic phytoplankton communities from the Atlantic Ocean - Atlantic ANT 2 Metagenome | ecosystem: Environmental > Aquatic > Marine > Oceanic | place: North Atlantic Ocean...
CGTCTTCATCGGCGGCGCGGGCAGCATCGAAATAGGCTTTGCGTGGATCGGTCATTCGGCCTCATCCTTTTTCGCCAGCTTGTGTGCGGCGATATGCTTCTGCGCTTCTTGCCTGCGCTCACCCATCACGGCGTCGACATCGGTGAACTTGCGCCGCAGCCACTCGGTCGCTTCCCGGTGAACCATCTCGAGCAGCTTGACCCCGCCCATTGCGAACACGAACGACAGCACCGCGGCACCGAGCTCATCGAGGCCGAACCAGTCGACCGCCAGCAGGACCAGCAGCAGGCACCCGCCCGAAATGAGGAAGCTGACCGAAAGGTCGCGCCAGATCAGCGCCGAGGATTCGCGCTTGGAAACCTGCACGGCTGCGCGCGCCGCCCAACCGGCCGCGAACCCGAATGCGATACCGCCGGCCAGTCGCCAGTCGACTGCCGCCAGTGCGGCGACGAAAGGCGGAGCATACTTTGCGGTGGCAGATGCAGTGATCACAGCAGCGCCCCCGACGTTTCGCGCAAGGCGAAGAACACCGCCCACCACCAGAGCACGGAAGCCAAAATCATCGGCGCGCGGTTTGCCGCGAACCCGAACGCGCTGACCCATGCGCAGGATCCCCAGAACAGCCACGCCAGCGCCATGCCATGCCGGTAGAGCAGACTGTCCCGCGTAAAGCCTTCGATGCGACCGTCGCTGGCCCAAGGAATCAGCGCGCCCGCGATCAGGATCGCCAGCAGCGATGCGAGCAGGCCAAGCCCTAAAATCCAGCGCGCGGTGTCGCTGAAATAGGGCGTCGTCTTGGGGCTGAAGGTGATCAGCCACTTGCCGACGGGGTAGATTGCCAGGGCAGCGCCCATCGCGCCCCACCAGCGCCAGGTGTCAGCTAGGTTGTCGATCCCGCCGAACATCAGTGCATCCTCGCCATGCGGAGCGAGCGCAGCCGGCGCAGTGCCGGTTGCCACAGCAGCGCGACCGCGGAAGTCAGCAGGCCGAGCAGGAAGGCGCTGCGGGGTGTCACGCGACCGCTCCCACCTTGCGAACCATCAGGTCGCGGTAGGTCCGCTGACCGAGAGCAGTGGCGGGGTGCGTGTCGTCGGGGATGTATTCTGCGTGGTTTGCTGTGGTGATCCCCCACCCCCGATCCATGCGGATGCAATGGACGTTGGCCGGGTTCTTTGCGGCGCACCGCTCAACCAGCGCATTGGTGTAATCCCACAGGTGCAGGCCCGCGCTGTTGGTGGTGGTGCGCCAGTCACCCGAGCCGCTACCCGTCGCGGTCGGTGTGGCGAAGCGGGGGATGGGCGTCGCGACGTAGATGCGCAGGCGCGGCAGTTCGGCAAGGATCGCATCGATCCCGATATTGAACGCGCCGTTGAAGGTGGTTTCGTCCGTGCTGCCGGTGGTGCCGAGCGCAACGCCCGAATTGTAATCGTTCGTCCCGTCGGCCAGCACCAAATTGTCGAGCGTGGTCCAGTCGAACGCCTGCATCGCGGTGACGCGGGCTTGCAGCACTGTGTCCGCCAAACCGCTGGCAGCGCTGGCCTGATCCTCGAAATTGCTGGTGCCTGCCGCCGCACCGGCGATCGCGCGCAGCATGTGGACGCCGGAGAAATACTCCTTCTTTTGATCGGTCGTTCCGGTCGGGCCGGTCGCGTAATCATTCAGGTGCGCCGCGCTCATCTTCGTGCCGCCGAGCGCGCCCACCAGCAGTTCCGATGCACCGAACGCCGCGCTGTAGAGCGACGGGATGTTGTAATTCGCCTGGATGCTGTCGCCGACCACGGCAAGGCTCTCGCCCGACATGAGCGCGTTGTAGGCGGTGGACACCATCGCCGTGTTGCGCGCATTCATCGCCGGATAGACCTGCGTTAGATCGGCAAAGGGCGTGTCGAACAGGCTCAACCGGTCGGTGGCACTGTCGGCGACGAACATCTGCAGGCCCGAATACTTGACCGACGCCTCCGCTGTGTTCGGCGGGTTTGTCGTCTGATCGGCAGTCGTGCCAGCGCGGTAGCCGTCCACGCCGCTCGGCACCACTCCGCGCCACCAGTAGAGACGGGAAGTCGACGTGATCGGGATGTAACGGATGACGTTCTGGCCGGACCCGCTGCTGCCGTTGCTGACATTCCCGCCGCTGCCCCGCCAGCGCAGGTTTGGCGATCCGAAGGTCAGACCATCCGACGCGTAGACGTATTGCAGTGCGATGTAGGGCTTGCCCGCTATCGCCGCCGCGTCCCAAACGCCGTCCTCCTGGATCGACCCGAACTGCTTGCCGAACCCGACATCGTGCATCTGCCGGATGCCGCGCAGCGACAGTTCGGAAGGTGCCTCGGCAAGCGTCAGTTCGCTGCCGTTGGTCAGGGTCGGGATTGGCAGTGCCGCATCGAGCGCGGTGTTGCCAACCATGTTGGTGCGGAACAGGCGGTTCTGCCGCGACAGGCGATAGGCGCGCTCGCGCTGTTGCCGCGCCGCCGCACGGCTGATGATGAGCGGGGTGATCGTGGTCGTGGTGATCAGGCCGCCCGTGGTGGTCAGTTCATTGTAATCGATCTCGAGCCGAAAGAAGATCGACGCACCCGCCGCCCCGCCGCCGGCATAGGTGCCTTCGACCACCGTCACCCCATCGGTGCGCTTGGTGATCGTCCCGGTGCCTGTGTCGAGCCGGTTCGCGCCGTCCGAGACGCGGGCGATGACGATTTTGTCGCCGTTCGACCCGTCGTTGTTGTAGAACTGCTCGATGTAGAACCGATCGCTGTCGCCGACGCCCGGGCCCTCGTAATGCACCGACTTGATGGCGCGCGCCACCTCGAGCATGTTCGAGCTCCATACCAACCCCGCAGCCGCGCCCGATAGCGAAAGGCCCTCGAACGAAACCCACGGCACCCCGTCGAGCGTGCCTGAGAAGCTTTGAACAGCTGCTCGCGCGATGCTCGCCTGACGGGCGGCTTCGGCGGTGTTCTCGCCCAGCTTGATCACGACAGAGGCCGCACGCTTGATAACCGCGATCGTCATTGGGTCACTCCCGGCGATACGATGAATTTGCCGCGGCAGAACACGAATTTCGTTCCGCCGCTCGGGGTCAGGTGGATGTCGTAGTGATAGGTCGCATCTTCGGAAGCATCGGCAGCGAGCGAGAGTGCTTCGAGCGTCGTCTCGTTGATGAGCAATCGGATGATCGACGCGCCGGGGGCGTCAACCCCCTCAGGATCCGGATAAACCGCGTCATAAGTGATGACGATGCCTTCGCCGCTCGCGAGCGTTGTGCTCAGCGAAAGAACTGGCGTACCACTGTCGCCCGGCTCATTACGGACCTGCATTGACGCGGTCGCGCTGCTGTAGTCGATTGCCATTTCGGGTATCACGTCATCGAACGGAACCCGCTTGTCGGCGACGATGTTGATTTCGGGTGCGCTTGCCATGCGAGATGGCTACCGCTGGCGGCGCGCTGAATTTACCGCCGCTTAGGGCTCATACTCGGGAGGATTGACACCCCCGCTACCCGGCGGGACTGCGCCCCCGCCTCCGGTGCCTCCGCCGCCCAACACGTCGGTCGTGATATAGCCTGCGAAGTGACGCCCCGGCGTGGATGCCTTGGTCTGGGCCTCGTTGAAGCTTTCGGTTGCGTACCACGTCACCGCGCCGCCCGCGCGATCCGGATCGTCGTAGTAGAGGTAGTAGCGGGTCTCGGCTGCGATCGGGTTGGTATCGACATCCTCGTCCAGCGTGTCGCCCGTCACCGCGACGGTGAGATCGGTATATTGCCGGAAGTGGTCGCTGATCGTGATTGCAGTATCGGTCGCCGTCACGGTCAAGCCGGGCTGACTGCTCGTCGCGATCAGGTTTTGCTCGCTCGCAAGGATTACCTGCACGAGCGGATCCTTCGACCGATCGTAAGGCGTCGAGGCCACCGGCGCGATCGCGGCGGCCAGCGAGGGCGGGGTGTAGATGGCCGCATTTTCCTCGACCAGCGTCAGTGGCACAACGCCGTCCTGCCGGATTTCCATCTCGGCCACACGGAACAGCTTCTCAACGAAAGCGGTCTGCGCGAAGGACAGTTTGACTACGCTGTTCTTCTGCACCTTCCAGGCGGTCGCCTGAAACTCCGCAGAGAAAGTACCGCCGAAGGTCTGGCGTTCCAACCGCATGGCCGCGAGGCGCTGCGCCTGGCCGGCGGATTGCACCATGGGCAGATTGAATGTCTCGATGCGGTCAATGCCGTCCGGGCTATCCTTTTCCTGCAGTGGATAGTCGACTTGCTGGTAAAGGCTTTCGTTGCTTGGATCAGTGTAGGCACCTTGAACAACGTTGTAGGTCTGATCGAGCGGAGGCACTGCCTGCCATTCGAACCCATCAAGAATATCTCCATCGTCAAACTCGGCCGCAACGTCGACGAGATCATCGTGGAACACTGTAAGGCGCAGTTTGCCGCCCACATCATCGAGGTCGGCGTTCATCGTGGCCTTGAGCATATCGATGACGGTCGTCGGGTCATCGCCCTCGCTCCACACCCCGTCGCAGCGATAGCGCGGCTCGGTGCCGCCCCCGACCTTGCCGATTTCCTCGTCGCAGATATTGGCCGCGATGGCGAAGCTCTCGAGGTCGATACGATCGGCGGGAATGCCCTTGCCGACCGCGAGCAATTCTTCGCTCGTCGACGGGTTTGTGATGCGGTAGCCGAGCAAGTAGAAGAGCAGGGCCAGCGCGGGATTGCGGCACGCGTCGTCATCCCAATCCCACGTCGACTGGTCATCTGCCCGGTGCGAGCCCGAACCGCCGTCGACCGTGCTGTCGAGGCGCGGATCGTAGAACTCCGCTCCCTTGCCGCGGATCGTGATGCGGGTCGTGATGCCCTGCGCATACGGGCTCTCGGCCTTCTTGCTATTGCCGGTGAGCTTGTAGCGCAGATGGACATAGGCGAGGCCGGTGTAGCGCCTGGTCGAACCCATGCGGCTCGATATGTTGATCGCGTTCGCTGAGCTGCCTTCGAGCCGGGTCGCGACGGTCAGGTAGCCGGATGCCTCGCCTTCGACGCCGCCCGATGACGTCCAGACTCGCTTGTCGTCGAACCATATCTCGTCAATGCTCTCGACCTTGTGGCTGGCGCAGACGATGAACCGGTGAAAATAGGTCTGGTCGTCAGTGAATTCCTCGTCGCGAATATCGGTTGCGAGCGCGGTGATGCCGACCGCAGTCTTGCGCGGGGTGCGCGGGTCGAGATTGGCGCGCAATCGGTCGAGCGCTTCGGGGCTGTTCTTGGGGGCGTCGGGCTTGTTGAGCAGCGAAGCGCCGACCGAAAGGCCCACCGCGATTGCCGCCGCCGCCAGCGAAGACACGCCCAGGCCGAGCGCCAGCAGGGACGTGCCGCCGGTTGGGATTGCCGCCGCGATTGCTGCCACCGTGGCGACGACTTTAACAATCTTGCCCATATCAAACGGTCCAAGCTTTGGTGAAGAGGGCGCGGGGAATGGCGACCAAGCCTTCGCGCATCGGAATCCCGGCTGCATCGGCCACACGCTCTTCGCCCACGAACAGGCCAGCGCCGCCGACGCAAACGCCAATGCTCTGTTCGAACATCACCAGATCGCCCCGCCGAGCCCGACCGACCGGGCGGCGCTCGAAGACGTCATCGACGGTCTTGAGCAGCGTTCCCTTGCCGAGATTGCGCAAAGCCTCGGCCGCGCCGCGCGCATCGCTGTAGCGCCCGCGGTATTCCGCCGCCGGGTCAACGCCTGTTTGCGCCTCGACAGCCGAGCAGGCCATGAGGATGCAATCCCACTCGCCCCACGCGAATTCGCGCGTGCGGTTGGCCGCGATCCACGCGGAAAGCCGAGGCTCCCAATCTGGCAGACGACCGGCCATCAGTGCTTATTGAACCACGGATAGGGGAATTGACCGAAGCCGTTGTCCGCCCCGCCCCCGCGACCACCGCCACCACCGCCCGCGCCGTAGCCAGTACGCGCGCCGGTGTAGTTGCCGTTCGCGATGGCAATCGCTGCCCGCGCGCTTTCGTCGCCGGGATCGTAGCGCTCCTGGTCGAGATAGGTGCGGTTCGATGCTTCCGAGAACACGCCCAGATAGCTCTCGATCGTGACGGTGAGCACCTGCCCTTCGCCCGAGCCCGAATGCGAGAGCCCGACCATCTTGCCGGTGTAGTAGGCGTGGAAGCCGCCTTGCTGCACGTTCGCGGCATTGCGGACGATGCGCCATAACCGAGCGTCGCGGCTGCGCCAGTTGGCCGGATCGTTGAGAAGTTCGATCTCGTCGTCATCTAGGCCGGGGATGCCCGATAGCTGCGCGGTGACCGTCTCGGAACCGCCGGGGCCGATCTTGACCGGCGACACGGCGACGAGCTCGCCCGAGATGCCGACGAAAGTCTCGCCGTCAAGGTCAGCATCGCCCGATCCGCTGGGCACGATGTCCTTGCCGCTCGTGTTCGCGCGCACGGGGTCGCCCACGAAATCAAGGAAGGCGAACCAGACCGGCTTGATAACCGCCGCGTCGAGCGCAGCCGAATGCGTGGAATCGGGCAGGCTCACAGCGCTTCCTCAACGTCGAAGGTGGCCCCCGCTACGCCGTCCGCGCTATTGAGCCCCTGCTCGGGATCGACCGCACTCATGGGAATGTACGGGTCGGTCGTCTCAACCGTGACGGCTTCGGTCGGCGTCTCGTTCAAGGCGGGTTTGAACTGCGCCGTCGCATCGCCCGACGCATCGAAGCGCAGGTCGGCGGTCAGGCACACACCGCGGGCATGTCCGGAAGGCAGGGGCACGGTCATGAACTGGCCGGCGCGGAGAATTCGCGCATTCGGTTGTCCGCCGGTGAGGGGGAGCGTGTACCCATCCGACGCGCCTGCATCGACGGTCGGCTTCGGGCCGGCATGGCTGTTGCAGGGCAAGCGCCAGCGGAACCAGTTGACCGGCCCTTCGAGCGAGAAGAGGAATGCGCGCCATTGCCGTTCCTGTTCCTCGGTCGTGATCAGGTCGATCGTCGCCTGCCCGGTCCAGACTTCGGTGCCCGCCAGGCCGATGACCTTGCGCCGCCCGGTCCATGTCGAGCGGTTGACCTGCGCCGGTGCGCGAAGGCGCAGGCTGTCGAGCAGGAAGTCGTCAGCGTTCGGGACGAGGATCTCGGTCATAGCTTCGGCCTGCTAAAGCGGCGCGCGGTCTCGTTTGCCGCCGCGTCGATGATGCGGGGGGCCGTTGCGCGTGTGACCTCGACCGCGACATTGGTGCTGCGCTGGTCGATGCGCGCGTCGATGTCGCCGGAAAGCTCGAGGCGCACGACCGCGACGCCGCCGCCCGCCGAGCGCAACCCGCCATTGGCAAGCGCGTTCATCTGGCCAAGCGGGATGATCTCGCCCGAGCCTGCCGGGCTAAAGCCTTCGACCCGCCCGGGGCTTGCGCCCTCGTTGACGCGGTACATGGTGCCCGGCGAGACGTAGCCGCCCGACGCGCGCGTGCCGCCGAAGATCGAGCCGATGACGTTGCCGATGCCCTGCAGCAGCCCGCCGCCACTTCCCCCGCCCGCGTTGGCGAGGCTGTTCGCGAGCGGCTTGAAGATCAGGTCCTGCAACAGCAGGTCGAGCAGCCCGGTGATCAGCGGGTCGTCGGTGCCGATAGCGTCTGCGATGGCGTCGCGGATGCCGCCACGCACCGTCTCGATCTCATCGACGATAAGCTGCTCGGCTTCGTCGCCCAGGTCGCTTTCGTTGAGCCCGCGGGCATAGCGCTGAAGCGGGCTTTCGTAGTCGCGGCGGATGCGCTCTTGATCGGCCAGTTGACGCCGCTTGAGGTTGGCCAATGCTTCGTCAAGGTCGGCAATGTCACCGTTCGCAGCAGCAGCCCGGACAAGGGCTTCTTCTTCGGCATAGACGAGATCGAGAATGCGCTGCTCGGCGCGAAGCCTATCCTCGCGGGCATTGATCAGGTCGGCTTCGGCTTCGAGCGTGTAAATTTGATCACGGCGAGCGTTCGATTCCTGCCTCGCCAGTTGCGCGGCCTGGGCATCGTCAGACGCGATGCGTTCGCGTTGGACCTTCGCGGCGGCGATCTGCTCCAAGATTTCCTTGCGCTGCGCGAACTCGTCAGCGGTCAGCTTTCCGAGATCCACTTCGGTCTGTAGCTGGGCAATCTTTTGATTTTTCTCGCTCTCGATCTGCTCAAGGTTGAAGCGGAGAATGTCATCCGCTGCGGTGGCCAGCGCGGCGCGGGCGGCGAGAAGGTCGTCATTCAGTGAGGTGAGTTCGCGTTGCTTTGAAGCGTCTTCGCGAATAGCCGCCAAGCGCTCTTGCTCTGCGCGCCGTGCTGCGGACGCTGCCGAGCCACGGCCACCGCCTCCCGCTCGTCTCGCACCGCTTCCACCGCCGCCAGTGGAGCGCGGACGGGCGGAGGTGATCAGATTGCCGAGCGTGTCGTATTTGGCGAGAAACGGTTCTATCTCCCCGTTGATCACCGCTCCCCGGCGCTCGGCCGCACTACGGGAGCGCGCTTCGTCGAAACGACCAGTAAGGTTCGATGGGCCTTCGATCCCCCACACATTACGATCGATCCACTGGTCGATGCCGCCCGGCGAGAAGTTCATGATCGTGTCAAGGTCGACGAGCAGCGGGCGTATACGGTCGCCCAACGTCTTCGCGTCGCCTTCGATTTCACCGAACACTGCCTTGGCCGCTTCGAGCAGGGGGTCAAAGGCATTGGCGAGGCCTTCGAAAGTGCTGCGAATTTCGATGCCGGTGTCGAGCGCCGATTGCTCGAGGTCGTCGAAGCCAGCAGCCCCATCCGAAATAAAGTTGGCCAGCATCTGCGAGAATCCGCCGCCCCGGTCGAAAGCCGAGAAGGTGATCGTGGCCGCGTTCTCGACCTGCTGCATCGCCTGCTCGAACGTGACCGGCAGTTCGCGGAATTCAGCGTCAATGCCTTCGGTGAACTTGCGGTCGGTAAGCGCGGCGATCAGCTTGTCGGCGGCGAGATCGCCTTCCGCACCCATAGCGCGCAGCTGGCCAACGGTGACCCCCAGACTATCCGCGAGAAGCTTGGCGAGGCGAGGCGCGTTTTCGAGCACGCTGTTGAGTTCTTCGCCGCGCAGTGCGCCGGACTGCAGGCCTTGGAGGAACTGGCGCAAGCCACCCGCCGCCTCTTCGGCTGACGCCCCGCTGATCTGGAACGCCTTCGTTACCGTTTCGGTGGCCCGCGCGGCCTGTTCTTGCGAGATACCAAGTTCGAGCGCGTTGCGCTGGAATGTTGCGTAGAGGGTGGCCGATTCCTCAAGGCCGGTGCGCGTTTCCGCGGCGATGCGGCGCACGTCCTTTTGCGCCTGGGCGAAGTTGCCCGTTTCGCGCGTGGCAAGCCGTAGCTGCGCTTCGATCTGCTTCGCGCTGTCCGCTATGCGGAGGTATTCGCGGGCCACAGCAATGCCACCGATCGCGCCGATGAGGCCTTTGAAATACCCGCCGATGGCGCTGCTCGATCGCTTCATCTCGCTTTCAAGACGGCGAACGCGCTTCTCTTGCCGTCCAAGTTCCTTATCAACCGTCGTGGTGCTTGAGCGCAACTCGGCCTTGTAACGGTTCAGGTCCGCGCGGATCTCGAGGACAACGGGATCGACTTCTGCGGCCATAAAAACTCCAAGCGCTTGAGCGCGAGAAGCCTATGGGGCAGGGTGCGTGCAGATTACCGCCGTAAGGGGAGGGTCGGATGCGCTGTCCAAAATGCAAGAGTGTTTTAAATTATGGAGCGACGCGGTGCGCTCAGTGCGGGGCTGATCTCAGCGAAGCCGATCTAATAGCAGCACGGCGAGAAGCCCATGACCGGCGGGGGCGCCTCATAATGGCCATATTGCTTGGCATTGGTGTATTTGTGATCTGGGTTGCCGCCTTCGATGGGGCCACAAAGCTGGGTGAATGGTCTGCGAGGATGGATCAGTGAATACGATCCTCGGTTTCGTCAAAAGTCGCTTTCTCCAGTCCGATCTTTTGCAATTCGCCATTAAGCGCGTCCATCATGCGCATGGCTAAATCGGGGAATTGGCGAAACTCATATCCATTTTCGACGCTATCATGGAAAATGTTGTAGAGGTGCTTCCTGAACGTGAGACCGTCGACCATCATGTCGAGCACGCCCTGATTCAGAGGGCTTAAAAACGCATCAAAAAGGCGATTCAGGTCTTTCTCAACAATGTGGCTCACGACGCCAACCCCTTCTCAACTAAGCGCCTGACTGCCTCTGCACGCGACGGGATGGGGTCCTGCTGGCGACGCCAATCGTCGACCCGGCGAATCCACTCTTGCGAGCAGCGCATCTGGAACTGCGTGTCTTTCATGGAAAAATATCTACAGCATGTATTGACATGATGCAATAGCAGCATGTATATACGTTAGCAGGCCGATGGGAAGCGCCAACTTCCACACCGGCCCTAACCGAAGCCGAACACTGGAGGTTCGACATGGCTGCTACCAAGATACCGTTCAAAGCTCGCTTGCTGCAAGAGCTGGTCGAGAAGTCCGACAAGCCCATCAAGCTTGAGCGCTGGGCCTATGCCGCTATCTATGGCCGCGAAGCGCTGAGGGCTGCGTCGTGAACGGCGCGGTCGAAGTCGCAGGCTGGTATGACCTGCTCACTCGCTACGAAGCTGCCGAAGCAGAAGCCGAGCGCTACCGCACCGAAAGCTACGATCCCTTCGCTCAGGCTCAACGGGTAATGTTCCCCGAATGGCCTAATCCGAACTCGCCCGAGATGGCCCGTATGCGCGAATGGAACAAGGCCAGCGGGTTCGAAGCGATCGCAGACCGGTACGAGGAACTGGTCGACACCTACGCCAACATGGCCGGTGAACTGCTCGACTATCCCGCACCCGATGCCAAGGCAGCGCTGTGGAAGTTCGACCATCTCTACGATGGCGACGACGCAGGCACTGCCTGGGACCCCGATTTCATCAAACAGGCGAACGCTGACATTCGCCGCTTTCTGGAGAATGCATGATGGCCAAGGACGTTGTGCCAATCGAGATCCAGCCCCGGGCGATCGGTGGCGAGGAAGTGAATGCGGTCGACGCCCGCCAGCTGCATGAGTGGTTGGAGGTCGGGAAATATTTTTCCGACTGGTTCCGCCAGCGCGTTCGGCAGTACGGCTTCGTCGAAGGTGTCGACTATGTTCAGATCGCTTCACAGTTCTGTGAAGCGAAACGGGGCGGCCAAAACCGCCGCGACTTCACTCTCTCCATCGACATGGCCAAGGAACTGGCGATGGTGGAGAGGACGGAGCGCGGCCGGCAGGCGCGCCGCTATTTCATTGAATGCGAGCGGCGCGCTCGTGAATCGGTCGCGACCCAACACGACCTCATGGAACGCGCCAGCCAGATGGCCACCGAATTCCTTTGCAACCCCGAGGGTTTGCGCGAAATTCTGCTCGAGTATGTCGAGCGGGATAGGGAAGAACGAATAAGGGCTAGCGTCCGCGAGGGAATGCGCATACACTTCCCGCCAAGCATTGTTCGGCGCCTAGCTGGACCCCGCTAAAACTTCAAAACTTCAAATAACTTCAAGAAAGTTTTCAAGGCCCCGAATCCGCAGTTTTCTGCGGGCTCGGGGTTTGTTTTCAAGTTTTCAAGGGATTTCCCTAAAAGGGGTGGGTGTGCCCATACCTAGAGATATACATACCATATAATATTTGAATCTTTGAAAACTTACACATTCTTACCGAAAAACGGTAACTTACCCCAGAAACCTTCCATTGAATATTTTCTTGAAGGTTTGAAAACTTGGCCGCCCTAACCCTCCCGGTGCGCCTTCACAAAGCGCATGAGCCCGGGCGATGCTGGCTTGCTCTTCTTTTCGGGATTGTGCGCCTCGGAATGCGCTTCGAGCGCTTCGAGATATTCGGCCATATCGACCGTGCGCCAGTCGATGCCTAGTTGTCCGCAGTTTGCGATGACTGCTCCGCGTCGGAAGGGCTCGGCTCGCTCGTCACGATTTCGGACTTTTTTTTCGAGCCAGCAAGATTCACACCCCGCACCGCAGCATCCGCGATCTGGAACGCCAGCGCCGCGGCCTCGGCAAGCGGGCGGGCGGGGTAGCAGTAATCGTCGACCAGGTGCTTGGCCTTGGTCGGGCCGACCCCATCCTCTTCGCCATCGACCGTGCATTGGTCGCCGCCGATCAGCGCGAGGCGGATGAAGTCGCGCAGCGCAGTGACGGGCGGGCCGCTCGGGCCGATGTAGTGGAACGCGCCCTCCTTATCGATGCCGATCGCATCGGTGAGCTTGCCCCAGAAGTCGAAGATCGAGCCGTGATCGCGCTCGAAGCTCGTCACCTGCCGCATGGGAAGCCAGAAGTGGTACGTCCCGTCCGCGAACTCGGTGACGACTTCGGTGCTCATTGTTCAGGCTCGGCTTACGCTTCGGCCGTCCACGTCCAGGTGCCATCGCTGGCGAGCGCGACTTCGCCGGAGCTGTCACCGTTGGCGTCGAGGCTCATGTTGGCGCTGGTCATGTTGAAGGCGCCGGCGAAGGTGCCCATCAGCGTGCCGGTGTCGGTGCCGTCGTACTGGTAGAGCTCGATTTCGTAGTTGCCGACCACGCCGAGCGCGGCTTCGAAAGAAGCGATGCTCGCCTTGTCCACGCCGCCGGTGCCGGTGATGTCCATCTGGATGCTTGTGGTACGGGAGCGACGGCGCGCTGGCTGACCCGGCGTCGCACAGTCGCGACGGGCGCGATCGTTGGTGTTGGCGGTGCGGTTGATCGAGACGTTTTCGATACCGCAAATCGCGGTGAAGGTCTCGGTTGCTTCGCCGTCACCGATCTTGATGAGGGCAAAGTCGGATTCGTTCGGAACACTCACTCGGCTTCTCCGCGTTGAATTACACGCAGAGACGCTAGGGCCGCTCGTCAGCCCGATTTACCGCCGCTTGGGTCGTTCAGCAGGTTCATCAGCGGAAGCGCGGCCACCCGGTCGGCGATGTCGTGATATTCGGCCTGCTCGAGCTTTTCCATCACGCGCGCCAAGCCTTCATCGTCGAGCGTGCCCGATCGGTGAAGCTCCGACAGCAGGATCAGGAACACGTCGAGCGCGGGGTTGGGCGGATGAACGTCCACGCCGCCTTATAGCTATTCCGCGAGCACTCGGCAATTCAGTTGCGAAAGCCAGTGCCAGTGGTCGGGTTCGTCGTCCGGTAGCAGCTGCATGTCGCTGAACTCGATCTTGCACACCGCGCCGCCGGTCAGCACCAGGCGGTTGTCAGCGAACACGGTCTCGATCGCGGATCCGATGCGGGCGATATGGTCCTCGCCGGTCTCGACTACCGCGCCGCCATCCTCCCGCGGCCCGGCGAACGCATGAACGTCGAACGAAACCGTCGCCCCGCGGACACAGGCTGACCGCAGGCGCAGCGTGCGCGGGCTTGCGATAAGGATGAACGGCCAAGACGGCGTACCGTCTGGCGCGATAGAGGCGGCCGGAACAAGGGCCGTCAGCCCCGCGTCAGCCTTTGCCCTTGTCAGCAGAGCGCGCTTTGCGAGGCGTTGCAGGCTTGTCGGCGTCGCCATCGGCTTCCTCCTTCTTGGTGATAGCGCCCTCGGCCTCGGCCTGGTCGGCGACGTATTGGAAAACCTCGTGCTTGCCCGCCGGATAGTTGATGGTCTTTTCCGGCGTGCGGTAGGTCCACGGGGCGTCGAGTTCGATGGTGGTCATGGGGTTTGCTCCTATCCTGACCGCTTCACGAGGGTGTTGAACTGCTCGGCGAGGCGGTCGCGGATTTCCGGCGCCTTCTTGTCGCGGGCCGGGCGTATGTGCGGGCGCGGGGCCATTTTCGATGTGCCGAACTCGAGCGGGCGCCCATGCTGGGCCGTGCTGCGGAACTCGGCCGAGACACGACCGGTCTTCGCGGTTTCGAACCCGGCCTGCAGGTCGCCGAGGTCGCGGTTCGGAGCCTCGCCGGGCTTGGATGCGACATGGCCTGCGCCCGATACCGAACCGGCGGAGACCATGCGGAAAGCCTCGGCGCGGATCGTGTCGGCGCCTTCGTAGACGACTGCCCCGGACATGCGCTCGACCTCGGGGCCTTGCAGCCGCTTCAACCGGCGCAGATGCTTGTCGAGACCCTTGAAGGCCATCTACTTGCGCCTCGCCCGGCATTCATACCCGACGCCGGCGGGATCGCGCGTCACGGTCAGCAAGCGCCATTGGCCAGCGTTATCGCCGGATGCGACGCGGATCTCGGCCTTGTCGTCGAGCGTGGCGTCGAACGCGAGGACAAGCACCCGCGCGTCCTGCTCTACGAACCCTTCTGCCTGCCGCATGGCAAACGTCGGGGCGTCGAATTGTGCCCGGCACGGATACTGGACTGGCGTGCCGGGTGTTACGATGGAGCCGCCCGCGTCCCTGACCGGTTCACCCGGCCACCATGCGGTCGCGTCGACGAACGGCGCTCCGAAACGGTCGGCAAAGCCGCCAGCGATCGAGGCGAACGCCTGCTCAAACACGGGTCGGAGGCGTCCAGGCGAAATGGGGCCCGCCGAACAGACGCTTGGCAAGCGCAATGTAGTCGCGGCCATACGAGGTCGCAGCGAAGCCGGTCTTGCTCGCGAGGCCGTCCGAAACGGTTGCCGAGAACGTGCCCGACTTGAAGCTGGTGACACCGGCCGGAATCGCGCCCGAGCCAAGCCCCTGTGTCGTCAGCCGGTGCGCGGTGAAAAGCATGATCCCATCGTCGCGGTCGGCATCGGGCCAGTTCGCGGTTTCGGTCTCACCCTTGTCGAGCCATGCCTGCACGGTCGCATCGGCCACGGCATCGAACGCGGGATAGAGCGCGCGGAATTCGCTGAGCGTCGGTGCGGTGTAGGCCATGGCTTCGGTTTGCTCCTATGCGCGGCGCGGAATTACCGCCGCAATGGAAAGGGCCGCCCCGCGCTATGCGAAGCGGCCCACCCCTGAGACCCGACAGGGCTCATTCTTTGGCGTCGTCGCCTTTCGGCTTCGGCGCTTCCTTGGCGTCCTTCGAACCAGCCTTGGCGAACCACTCGTCCGGCGCGTCGTCCAGTTCGGCTTCGGCGCCCGGCTCGACTTCGATCAGCTTCCCCTTGAGGTAGCCGCCGCGGGGGCCATTCGAGATATTGGTGAACTTCGGCATGTCGTGCTCCTTAGAAGCTGTCGCGGTAAACGATCGCCTTGGGCAGACGAACGTCCAGGCCACCGACGTTCATGATGCCGGCGACCTCGTAGACGAGGCTCGACTTCTGGAACGCGGGCAGGAACTGGTGCGGACCCGGCAGCAGGAAGCGCAGCACCTGGGCATTGCGCTCGTAGGCCACCATGCGGGTCGTAGAACCGGTACCGGCCGTCTCGAGCGCGCGGCTCTTGAGGATGGTCAGGTTCGCACCAGCGACGTTGTTCGCCTTGAGGTAGGACAGGATGGTCATGTCCGAACCGTCGGCGCGCGGCGTGGTCGCGATGTAGTTGTAGGCCGAGGTCGGCAGAACCAACGTATCGGCAATCGCCGTCTCGCCCGTACCGGTTTCGACCGCAGTCAGCGCGGCGTTGATGTCGCGAAGGATCTGCGCCGGAGTCTTGGCCGACCAGAGGCGCGACGAGCTCGTGCCGTCAGCAGCAACCTGCGCAGATGTGACCGCGCTGTTGTTGGTGAAGCCGGTCCAGCCCTTCTCGTTGTTGCCCGCCGGGGTGTTGCCCGTCATGGCGATCGAATAGATGAACCGATCGGATGCCTGTACCGCGGCCTGCGCCTTGTCGCTCGAAAGCGACCGGCCCAGCTTGGCGGCGCGCTGCATTTCCTGCGTGTTCCACTCGTAGCCGATGGCGGCGAGGTGGAAGTTGCGGGTAGCCTGCGTCATTTTGTTCGATGCGTAGGGCACGTCGAACGCGCCTGCCGACATGAACTCGGCCTGGCCGACATTGTCCATCGAGTAGACGAGCGTGCCGACATCCCACATATCGCCCTCGGAAACGACCGGGACGAACGGTGTGATGTCGAAGCTCGGATACTTGGTCATGTAGACCTCGGCCTCGATGCGATGCAGCTGCGGCGTCAGGAAGGCGAGACCGACCTGCGCGTCGCTGAAGAAGGCATCGGCCTTGTCCGCGAAGGTGTGAGCGAGGCGAGCGTTGTCGTTCGCCCAAGCTGCGATGACCGCGCGCTTCACATCGGCATCGGCCGACATGAAGAGGGTAGCATCCTTGATACCGCCCTGGCTGTCGTAGAGATTGGTGATGGCGTTCATGGTATCAGACCCCCTTAGCGACGGACGATACGGCAGATGCCGTCCGTCACGGTTTCGTCAGCAACCCAACCGGTCGCGATGTGAGTGGCATCGGCGGCGGTGTCGCCAATGCCGTCTGCTGCACCAGCACCGGTGCCGACGGTGAGCGCGTCGCCATCCGCGACCGCACCGGTCACTTCGACGTAGATCGCGCCCTGCGTCATGATCGCAGCGTTGTCGTACTGCTGGTATTCATCGGCATCCTGGCCAGCCACCGGCGCCTGCGCGCTGGTGGCGATGGCGAAGCCGAGGAAAGAGGCCAGCGTGCCGACCGTGGCCGTGCAGCCGTGGTCACCCGATCCGCGATAGACCGGGACACCGAACCCGATGCCTGCCGAGTCCTCGACAGTGCGCGAGATGCGGTTGCTGGTTTCGCCGTTGGCGACCATGCCAGCAAAGCCCTTTGCCGGGGCCTCGCTATAGGTGCTCTGGAGAGTGGGCATTTTTCAGGCTCCCTTAGCTGTAGCGCGCGGTGCGCAGGGCGGTGACGGTTGCGGCGGCGTCGGTGGTGACGTTCGCGCGCGGGGTGAAGGATTCGACCTTGCTGTCGCGGGTGCCTTCCGCATCCGCGGTCAGCGCATCGAAGCGAGCCTCGATGTAATCGTCCGACTTGTCGGTGCAGTCGATGCCCTTGGCGTCGAGAGCCATGCGGCGAACTTCGCCCACGGTCTTGCCGGAGGTGTCGGGCAGCTTGTCGCCGCACACTGCCTTGGCCTTGGCCACGGTGTCGGCCTTGGCGTCGGCGAGTGCGTCGATCTGGGCCTGGTCGACGACCTTGGTCTTGAGATCGTCGATCTCGGCATCCTTGGTCGCAAGGGCTTTGTCGTGGGCGGTCTGGGCGTCCTTGGCGCTGTCGAGCGCCGCGGTCAGCTTGTTGTCGAGAGTCGCGATGGTCTGTTCGACAGCCGTCGCGTCGGAGAGGTTGACGGACATACCGTCGAGGTTGGTGACCTTCACGCGGTCCTCCTGTTTGGTGGTGAGGGTTGCCTGGAGCTCGGCGAGCCCGTCAGCGGTGAGCGCGTCGCAGACCGCGAGGTCCTTGATCGCACAGTCAGGGCCAGCGCGGCCCCGATCGACGAGGGCGACGTGGTTGCCGCCCGTGATTTTCGACTGCCGCGCGTCGCAGATCGTGCCGTCGGGCGCGGTGAACTGGCCGAACTCGAGCTCGGCGCCATATCCGTTGGAGAGTTCGCGCTTCCCCGCGTCGACAGCCGCAATGGCGGCGGCGTCGGTCAGCAGGTAATCGAAGGCGACGTAATCCCCGTCGCGCAGGGCGCCCATGATCGCGCCGCGCGCATGATCGCGCCAGTTGTCGGCGGTGACGGGCGTCGCAGGGTGGTCGTTGGTGATCGGCTTGCCGATGAAGCTCTGCACCGCGGCCCGGTCGAAAACGGTCTTGTCGTCGCGGAGAACCTTGACGATCGCCTTGTCGCGCAGGCCGTGTTCGTTGCTCGGGTCGATTTCGCTCCCGGCGTAGTCGTAGACGCCGGTGCGAGCGGCGCGCGCCCTGCCGACCAGATAGCCCTCGCGGGTCCGGCGCGGCGCATCGAGCGTGAGACGATCAGCAAAATACATGCCCTACGCATAGGCAGGGCAGGGGAGGCGTTTACCGCCGCTAGGTTAGGGGGCGGCCATCTCGAATACCAGGAGCAAGGCCGCAATGCCAACGACCACGGTGCAGCAGAATGTCCAGTATAACTTGACTGCGCGAGGCATCACTCTTCCCCCAGCGCGGCGTCGATCAACGGTTTAAGGCCCGCAGCAACATCGCGACGGAGCTTGCCGCAGTGCATCAGGTAGGCTTCATGCGGATGATCTTTGGCGCCCGTTTCCCAAGCCTCGGCATCAGCGACGAGATAAACGGCTGCATCGGAAAGTGGCTCGCGGATCGCGCGGAGGACGGCGCGGGCGTCGTTGGTATAGGACGGCCATTCGCTTTCATTGCCGGGGCCGTTGCTGTCCCGACGTGCCAGCGCCCGCGCTGCGCGCTCGATGATGTCAGTCATGGATGGGTGCCTCGCAATACGCACGCGCCTCTGCAACACTGGCCTCATCGAATTCGCGATCGGGAAACGCACGGGCAGCAATGATCCGCCAAGCGTCTATGGGATTTCCATCGACAAACACACGCTCGACGCTCTCGACGGGACCATCCGCAACCTTTATCGGGATTCTAGCCACTCGATCCTCCTGTGATCGTTTCGGTCAGGGCCGCGCGGGTCACTACACCCGTTGCGGCCCGCTTTGATACCACACCGTGCGGCGCGGGCGAAGCGATTATTCGAGAATGAGCACAGCCCTGGACGTACAGCCGCACCAAGGAAGCTGGCTCGGCAGATCGTCCGGCGGTTTGCGCACGGTCTTGCCTTGATACTCGCGGCCGTGGTCGGCCTTGTCGTCGCTGTAGAGACGGCCATCGCGGGCAAGGTGATCCTCGCGCGGGTTAAGCTTGCCCGAATGTACCCACGCCCATGCCGAAATTCCCGCTTGTCGGCGGCGTTCTTCATTCAGCGCACCGGCCAGTTTCGTATTTTGATCAGCGGCAATGCGCAACGCCCGCCGCCGCTCAATACCCACGGCCTTGCGCAGCTGGCGCGCAACATCGCGCGACGGCGTGCGCTGCTGCAATCCGCGGAACACGGCATCGCCCACCCGGCGGCGCGTCTCGTCCGATACCGACTTGATCAGCCCGGTGTTGCGGGCAATCGCCGCCTCGAGCGTCATCCGCATGTCGCCCGCTCCGATCATCGTCGAGATATCCACGCTCGTCGCGCTCAGCACGTTCGCCACCCAGCGGCGCCGGTGCCAGCGCTCTACAACAGCCGCCCACCGCTCCAACGCGATCGACACGCGCAGCACGATCGACTGCGCCTCGGCTTCCGCCTGGCCAATCCGCGCCTCGACATCGGCGGGGCTGTCGGTCGTCATCTGCGCAAGGGTGCGCTCGTATTCGGCGAGGATCGCGGGCAGGGACGCTTCCCATGCTTGGACGACCGGGCGATAGGCGCTTTGGTAAAGGTTCGTCGCCTGTGTTGCCTGCGCCTTGATCGGGCGGATGGGGATGACGGTGCGACGCGGGTTCTTCGCCCTTCGCGTCATGGCGGCGAGGTCAACCTTCATTGATCTGCCTCCGTCCCGGGCGCATGAGCACCTTAGCTTGCGCTGCATGGATGGCCCGGCGGAAATCGTCGATGTCGTCGGGATGCTCGACCGGCAAGGCGCAGAAAGCATCCCATGCCGCCGCAAGCCGCATGGCCACTTCGCGCTCTTGTTCAGTCAGGCGCATTGTCACAAAATCCCATGACGGGTGGTAAAGCCGCAACTGGATTGTGCGGCCTCTCGCACCGCGACGGCTTCATCGAAGCTATCGAAATGGCCAAGCGACACATCTTTCCCGTCGACCATAATGCGAGCACGCCACTTGCCCTTGTCCGCACGCCAGTTCACTCCAGTCGCCCCACTTTTGTTGTTGGACTTTCCTGCAGCGTTGCGAAGGTTCACGGCATGAGTGACATCACGAAGGTTCTGCCAGCGGTTGTTTTGCCGATCACCATCAATGTGGTCGATGTCATGGGTGGGCCACTCACCGACCTGCATCGCCCAGATTACGCGATGTGCGGTGAACCCGATGTTGAGAATAGACCCACTGAAATATCCGTGATTTCCAATGTATGTGAAAGCCTCTTGCCCAGCGTTTCCGCCGTTCCAAATGCGACAAAGCAGCTCTGCGGGGCGCTTCCTCCCTTCAAACATTTCTGGTGATCGTTCCCGCCAATAAAGCTTACCTGTTTCGGGATCGTAGCGAAGCAGTTGGCGGCACAGTTCGGGCGTGATATCGGCTCGTTTAGCCATGGCGAAGCATCCTTTCGCAGTGGTCAGGGCCGGGCGAGGTTGCAGCCTCGTTCCGGTCCGACTTCTATAGCAGAAGTTACGCATTCTCCGAAGCGATATTGGCGAAAATCTCAGGCCCGAACCGAAGCTCACCCGAATACGGAACCAGCGTTTCGAGATCGATGTCGCCCGCCTGATACGAGAGCGTGACGTGCGGCAGGTATTCCGGCCAATCGTGCGAGCCGCCTGCCTCGACCATTTCGCGGTGACGGCTTTCGAGCGACCAGCTGGCGAATTGCAGCACGACCGCGCCTTCGTTGAAGCGCTCAAGTGCGCGGGGCCCTCCCGGTTTGATGGTCAGCCCGCCGTTCTCTTCGCTCGTCCAGGTCTCGCCCATCTTCATCGGGTCGACCGGCTGCTTGGAGTAGAGGATCGTGACGTGCATGTCCTCGGCGGCGAGGGTGGTTTCGAAGCCGTTCTTCTTCGCCCATGCCACGAGGTCGGCGGCGTTGAGCAGTTCGCGCTTCACGTAAAGCGGGCGCGGCGCGGCGTCGGCGATATAACGGACAGCCTTCGCTATGCTGTCATTCGCGGCAACGGCCGCTGCGGTCCCTCGCTTGGCGAGCCCCATTCTTGCAAGGTACACCTCGGGATCGTCCCCAGCATTAGCCAGCAGCGCGTCGACCTCGGGGTCGGTGAGCGTCGGGAAGGCCACGCGAATGACAGCCCGCGCGGTCTCGCCATCGATTAGACCACTCTCGACCGACTGGATGAGGTCGAGCAGCGACTTGATCTGTGCGCCATTGAGGGCGAGACGCTGAATACCGGAACCGCTTGCGGCACCGCCTAGCTCGGCACGGCGGGCGGGGCGTGTTTCATCCCCGCCTCCACCGGCAGATAGCTCGATCACCTCACTTTCGCCCATGGGATCGTCGGGCAGGCCGATCCCGTACCGTTCTTCGTCGCCAAGCTCCGACAGCGCAAGCTCGAGCTCGGGCAGATAGCCTTCCTCGACCATGAGCGATTGCACGCCGCGGTTGAACGCCTCGTCGGGAATGGCAGCAAGATTGCCGAGCTTGTCGATCGCTTCCATCTGCGTTTTGAACCGCTCGGCGTTTTCCTTCTCCGAAGGCGTGTCGAGCGGATCCCATGTCGCGTTCGCGTTGGTGGCCGATGCACCGGCAGCGGCGAGCAGGTGCGGATCGAGGCGGTCGAGGCAGGGTGTCAGGTCGAGCTCCTGCATCGCGCGGACCTTCTTCTGCCAATCCTTTTGCTGGCTGTCCCCGCTCGCGTTCATCCCCTCGGGCGCGCGGCCGAGCAGGCGCGTGGCCGGAATGTCGGAGATCGCGGCCACGAACTCGCCGTATGCGTAGAGCATGTCCTTGGCGCCGGCGAAGTTGTATTCGGCGTCGGTGATTGTCTCACCACCCTTGCCCTCGTCGTCGCCAGCATCGAACACGACCGCGTTGTGCATCGATTCCGCGGTAGCGAGGATGGCGAGGCGGTCGAATACCTTTTTTTCACCTTCCGGGCCCGCCGCCGCATACTCGTAAAGCTTCGGAATGCCGATGCGCATGGACTTGGCTTTGTGCAGCAAGGCGGCGAATGCGGCGCGCGCGGCGTCGCTGTCCTTCACCGCGTCGAGCACCTGCGAGACCGTGCTTTCGCCCCAGAACGCATCGGCGCTGTTGATCGTGGGCATGGCGAGCGCGGCGGTGCGATCGGCGCGGAACGGGATAACGCGGCTCGGGTGGATGCGCTTCTGCCCATCGGTCGAGTTCATCGTCCACATCTCGGGCTCGCCGAAGCCTTCGAGGGTCGGGTTGTCCTGCAGGCGGTCGAAGGTCAGATGCCAGCGCGAGACGACATGCACGAATGCGAGCTTGTCGGTCGCGCGAGCGGGCTGCGACGGATCACCGGGCAGGCCCATGATGAGCGCGCCCCCGCCGAGAGCGCGAAGCACTTCCGCCTGGCGCACGAGGCCGACGAGGCCGATGCGCTTTTCCTCGGCGTAAACCTTGGCGACCTGATCGGCCTCGAGCCCGTTCCACGTCCGCCATTCGCGCACCATGTCGAGCGCGGGGATCTGGCAGATTTTCCGAAGTAGCCCGGAGCCGGAATAGGCTGCGGCGATGTCCTGCTGGGTGAGCGGGACGAAGCCGTAGGTGTAGGAGGTTCGGGCATCGCGGGAGGTGCCGGTGCCGATGAGGGCGCTGCGAAGCCCATCGAAGAGGTTTAGCACTTTGCCCATGGGTGCGGGTGTGGCGCGGGAGAGGGCGCGGGATTACCGCCGTTAAAGCACATCCCCCAGCCCCGGGCGCTTGCCCTTGCCGAGCATCAACTCGGTCAGCGCCCACACCAGCGCATCGGCCCGGTCGGGGGAGCCTTCGCCGACGTAGCCGGACGCGGTGAAGTTGCACATCTGGTCCTCGAGATCGGGGAACACGCCGACATGGCTGATCTTGCCCTGCTCGTAGAGCGCGCTGATCGGCTCGGCGCGCACGACCTTGCCCCGGGTCGCGTTGACCGGCTTGTAGGGCACGCTCTTGTCGCTGGCCTGGATGGTCGCGCGCACCATGTCGCCGCCGTAGTTCGCTTCCCCGACCACACGGTCAGCGCCCCATCGGGTGAAGCGCTCGATGATGCGGCGCCCCCAGCCTTCCGGCGACAGGTTCACGCTGGCATCCTCGAAGACGTAGCCACGGCCATCGGTTCCAAGGCCGGCCACCACGATACCCACGTCATCGCCCCCGCCGTCTCCTTTCGTGCCGCTCGGGTCACCCGCGACCACGATGCGCTGCATGGCGATGCGCGCGCCGTTGTAGACCGCATAGGGCGTGTCGCCGACCCATTCGAGCGTCGCCCGGGTGCTGTCGATACCGGTGATATCGTAGCCCGGCACCTCGGTCCCGTCCGGCTCGACCGTCGCTTCGACATGCCGGTCCTCGAGCGACCACAGCGCGCCATTGACCTCGCTCGCCCATTCGCCCGCTTCGAAGCGCAGACGCTTGGCCGCGCTCATGTTGGCGAGGACTTCGAAGTATTCCTCAGGCAGGTTCTCGGCATTGTCGGCCGGATTGACCTTCATCTCGGCGTAATCGTCGGGGTTGGCGAGCGCTTCCTTCGTGCCGGGTTTCAGCTTGGCGCGGAACAGCTGATAGGACCAGTGCAGCTTCGATGGCGGGTTGCAGTCGAAATATGCCTTGAGCGCGAGGTGCGTGCGCCCGGTCTGCTTGGCGATGGCCGGATCGAGCGCGACCTTCTGCGCCAGGCGAGACATGGCCGTTTCGATCGAGCCCCACGGGATTTGCGAGCTTTCGTTGAAATACAGGGTGACGTACTCGGCGCCCAATATTTTCTCGACCCGCTCCTTGTCGTCGAGGCCAGCGATCCAGATTTGCGACCCGTTCGGCAGCTCGACGTAGAAGTCGGTCTTGTCGAACCGCACCCGCAGCGTCGGAAAGCACAGTTTGAGCACGGTCGGGATCGTGTCTGCCCAGATCGTCGTTTTCGCGTGGTTGAAGCGAAAGCGGAATATCGCGTGCCGGCTGTTCGGCGCATTGATCGCGCGCTGGATGATGGCGCGCACGAGCAGGAAGGTCTTGCCCGATCGCGAACCGCCACGGAGCATGATGTTGCGCGCCGGGCTGGCGAGTAGGCGGTTGGCCTCGCGTTGTTTTGGGGTGAGCTGCGCAAGCGGGGCGCTGTTCGGCTTGGTGGCGAAACCGGCGGCGGGGGTCATGGGTTAGGCTGCGATTCTATCGGGTCGCTTCACCTGTTCCATCAGGTGTCCGCCGATCCATTTCGTGTAGGCGGGAGGTATGCTCTGGCAAAGCTCGGCCAGCGTCATCCAATCAATGCCCATAGCCTCTCGCGCCTGTTCGACGGTGAAATCAGGAACGCCTTTGTCGAACTTGCGGCGGCTGTCCCGCGCGCCTTCGCCGTAAACGCCTATGGTTCGAGCCCGCCTCCGGTTCCTGACGTGCCCACCGTAAACCCCTAGCGTGTCCCGCCTGCCGTGCTGGCACTGAGGTACAAACAACGGCGGCTCGCTCATCTCGAAAAGGCGGTGGCGCTGAAGGTCTGCATCTTCGACGCCAAGACCAAACATCGTGCCGCAAAGCATAATCGGACCATCTAATGGAGCGCCGACGACATTCTCCATCGCCCAAGGCCGCCTGCTCGCAATAAGCATCGCCCGGGTCGGCTCAACCAAATCGGGGTGGTCCTTCGCGTTGTGCATGGTCTTCATTGCCGTATGCGCCTGGCAGGGCGGTGAGGCGTGGATCGCGTCGAAACTGGCGACGAACGCCGGGTCGAGGGAAAGGCAATCGGCCTGAATAAATTCGAAGGGATAGCGAGGCTGAGGCTTCACATCGACGCCGACCACATCGAAGCCAGCTTGGTAATACCCCATGCCAGCGCCCCCAGCGCAGCAAAAGAGATCGAGCAAACGAGGACGGCTCACAGCGCCGCATCCTCGGGCGCGATGGTGAGGGACATGGACCCGCTGTGCTCGACCTTATCGGTGAACATGCCAAGGTGGCGGCCAAGGTTGGCCAGCGAGGATGCCTTGTCCGCGAGCTTGAGCACGAAGTTGCCCTGCCTATCCCACGACCACCCGACGATTGCGCGGCGCACGTTCTCGGGAAGATTGGCGATGTCGGCGGGCTTCGTCACAGGCTGGCGCACGAGGTCAGCCGGATCGTAGAGGCCCATGCGACAGAATTCCTCGACGATGCGCTCCTGCGAAACTTGAGCTTCATCAGCGAGGCGAGCAAGGCCCTCCTGGACTGCTTTCGCAATCTCAGGTTTCCTAAGGTTCTCTTCGCCGATCGAATGCGCGGTTTTCGCACTGTAGCCAGCACGGATGGCGGCCTGGGTGGCGTTCTTGTCGATCAGGTATTCCTCGACGAACTGGCGCTGCTTCGGTGTCACGCCGCGGCCCTCCTGATCTGCCGGCGGGTCTGCGCGCCGGTGATGGTGATCCACTTGCGAATGAGGTCGGAGCGCGCGCCGTAGAGGTGCTCGACACGCTCCCAACCGCCGATAGCGAACTGCTCGGCGAACTCGGGCGGGGCGGCGGGGATGGTGCGGGTCATGGTTACGCCTCAATCACCCCCATCGCCGAATCCGCCATCATCTCCGCGAATTCCTCCCGAACCGAAACAGGTGCCCGGTTCCATGCGCGGACCAGCGCCATGAGCGCATCGTCCTCGGCGTCGTCCTCGCGCGGCAGGATCTGCCCGGTCTCGACCTTGCGCAGCATCGCCTTGATGCGGAGCTTCTTCGCCGGGAGCCTTTCGCGCTCGGCCTCGCGCAGCAGCGGCAAGGCGTCCTGCGTCGGAAGGTCGGCGACATGGGCATGGTGCTCGAAGCTGAGCGATGCGCAGCGCTGCGAAGGCGGGAAGGCGCGGGCGGTCTTCTCGATGCGCTTGAGGTTGCGCGGATCGTCGGAGACATCGGCCAGCGCGAGATCGAGTTGCTCGGGGAAGTGCTCGCGGCCGAACAGGATCCAGTCACCGACGAGGAAGTCGAGGTGACGCTTGGTGGAGGCGAGCGCACGGCCCTGGGCAAGCCAGTCGTCGAAAGCAAGATTGTCGGGCAGCGCCAGAGCCAGCGCCGCTGTTTCGATGGCGCTCATGGGTGCAGGGATAGGCGAGAGTGCGTTCATCGAATTACCTCCGTCAGTTGTGGCGATACGATCGAGGGGTGGATGAGAAGCGACCCGTGCCCTGTCGTCTGACCTGGCGCTGGTATTGCTCGGCGGGGAGTACGGTGACGACGGTTCGATCCTTGACCGTGATGCGCTGACCGGTGGGGAGGCGAACATGGCATTCGGCTCCAAGGGCTGCGGCGAGTTGGATGACCGGTGTGGAGAGAGCATCTACGATTGCCTGGTCGGAGAGGTCGGCAACCCGTTCGCGAAATCGCTCGA
>Ga0163179_10000589_pt1 | contig 26015 bp, 20 predicted proteins | sample AtlANTMetagenome_FD_109643 | JGI IMG/M metagenome (GOLD analysis project Ga0163179, IMG submission 109643) | Marine eukaryotic phytoplankton communities from the Atlantic Ocean - Atlantic ANT 2 Metagenome | ecosystem: Environmental > Aquatic > Marine > Oceanic | place: North Atlantic Ocean...
ATCGGCCGAATGTGTTGCGCGTAGCTGATGCGACCGTCGGCTTTCTCATGAACAGCCTCCTCGCACATTGCCCGCCGCGGTTGCCCGAACGACGTCAGACACAACAGCATCGTGACGATGGGCAGACAGATTCGGACATGATGGTAGGTCGTCATCTTGTGAGGCCGCGGCAGGTGAATCAAGCCAAGGTTACCGATCGGCAGATACCGGGACTAACTCCCGGTTCGCGCGTTGCCCATTGTAACCCGTTGTCTCGTGGATCGCGAAATCATGACACAAAAAGGTGTCGCGACTCTTTTGCGCTCGCCTCAATTGCATGATTTTCTGGTATGCAAGGTCGAAAAGGTGTCGACGAGGCGAATGAGATCTACCATGTCCCGAACCGTGGGAATACTCGGACGACGATCTGTTGGGATGGATGGAGGTGATGGTGCTTGCCATTGAGTTCGACCTATGTCTGCCATCGGCCCCATGACATTTCGACGAACTTTTCTTGCGGTGCCGATGAAGTCTGGCGATAGAAATCCTGTAAAATCAGCAGCACCAAAAATCAGGTTTTGCAGGCCGGTGATGGTTTCCATTCGTCACTTGGGCCAACACACGAGTTTCAATGTGTGAAAACCGCCTGGACTTTTTTCGATGTTGGGCGACGTGCCGCACGTTAAATGTGTGAGAAATCCAGAAGAGAAAGTTTCGAGTTACGATCTTAATGCGAGGTGGCAATGGCTGATCGTAAGTTACTGACAATTGTGAATCCTCGAGGTGGCCTTCAGCAAGGAGCATCTGTTCTCGATACCGTTCAGCCCATCCTGGATGCTGCGGAGATCGCGCTCGAGGTTCACAAAACTGAAAGAGCGGGGCACGCAACCGATATCGTCAAGGAAGCGCAACTCGCAGATTTCGATGGTCTCTGTGTCATCGGCGGTGACGGCACGGCGCACGAGGCGGTCCGCGGTCTGATGCTACAAGATTCGGAAAGCCGGATTCCCATCGGCTTGATTCCAGCTGGCACCGGCAATACGCTCCATCACGAACTCGGCTGCGAAACTCCAACGGCAGCGGCGGAGCACATTGTTGCCGGAAAGACGCGGCCGATCGATGTTGCCTGCGTCACAACCGATCAGGAAGAATACTATTGCATCAACATCGTTGGCTGGGGCGCTGTCGTCGATATCAACGTTACGGCGGAACGGCTACGCAAGCTCGGTCGATCACGGTACGCGTTGGCAGCGTTGTGGAACGTGTTGTGGCCTCGTCCGCGTCGAGCCACGCTGACGTTTGACGGCCATCAAATCGAAGATGAGTTTTTGTTCATCATCGGTTGCAACACGAGATCGACTGGATCCAAGATGCTTCTCGCTCCACAGGCGGAGATCGGTGACGGGCTGATCGATCTCGTCGTGCTTCGTAACACTTCACGAAGGCAAATGCTGAACGTCTTTCGGAAGGCATTCGATGGTAGTCATCTTTCGCTACCGTGTATTGAGTGCCACCAGGTGCGATCGTTTTCGCTAACTTCGGATCGTCCGGAACTGCTAAACCTCGATGGTGAATTAGAGGGAAAATCTCCGCTTTCCGTCGAGGTTCGTTCAGACGCCATCCGCGTTTTTGGTTAACGTCTATGCGAAATGCACGGCGACGCCAAAGCAACACGAGGCAGGAGCCGATCTTGTCATCACTCGAGACCGGCCATGCCTGACTCAGCGACAGTCGCTGAAGAGCTTGGTGGCAGCAACTTCGCCTCACCAAATGCCTCTTCAGTCTCCCAGATCACGACTCTCGTTGCCTGCACATTCGTATCGCTCAAGACCTCAGGGCAAACGACTTCCAGCAAGTAGCGAGCCATGTTTTCCGCGGTCGGATTGTAGGGCAATACGTAGTATTTGCTGGGCACAACCAACTTAATGGCCTCAAGGCCATTTTGATCGTCTTGATTGAGGATGAAACCATGATCCCAATGCTCGTCCAACCAGCCTTTGAATCGCGACTTGAGTTCGGCAAAGTCGATGATTCGGCCGACGGAATCGACATTGTCGCTGGTGACGTAGAAGTCGGCGATGTAATTGTGACCGTGAAAAAACTCACACTTACCACCGTGCTGGTGAAGACGATGTCCCGCACAAAATTTGATGCGACGCATAATCTCGAGGTTCATGACTGCCTCTCTGAAAGTACTTACTGAAACGCAACCTTATTCGTTGCCGAAACTCGAATCATCCTCATCTTAAAACACAGATACGGGTTCAGGAAGCAGGTGATGGGGAAAGAATCGTTGGTCGGATTCCGAGATAGTGCTAGGCGGGACGCTATCTAGGAGCGTTCACACCTGATTTGTTCTGCGTCGTGCAAGTAATCAGCGGATACAGGATAATTACGAAAACGGATCGAGTAATATTGCTCGAACCATTCGCGAATGTCATTTTCTGCACCTAGGTCGAATTCGGGGGCAACGTGAAGCGTTTTGCCAAAGTGGTTGTGCCGGATGTCACCTTGTTCGACGATGATGTTCCCCGATTTAATGACAAATCGGGGGAGCTCGAACATTGTTTGCTTGTTTTCGTGCGGCGTGTAAATCGTTATATCCGCATCGGCACCTACCCCCAGGTGGCCCTTGTTCTTTAACCCCAAGAGTTTTGCGGGACTCGCACGAGTAATGATGGCGATTTCGTTCAATGTGTATTCACGATCTAGGTCGGCCAATACAGAACCCGCGCGGACTTTGGGGTGAATAGTTTTCATGAAGTCTTTGCGATAAGTGCGATCCATGAGCAGCCGAATCACGAGTGGATAGGAAAGGAAGGTGCCGCCGTTGGGATGATCCGTGCTCATGGCAATTCGCCACGGATCTTCCATCAGCAGGTACCATTCCAAACCGACTGCCCATTGCCAAGCGTGAACCATACTCATGTTGCGATACTTGATGGGGGCAATACCGCAGCCGGCCTCCATCTCTGTATCGGAACTGAACCACTTCGTGCCGAAAACATTGTGCAGGAAATATCCTAACGGACCGTCGCCTGTCATGCTCGTGGTATCGCCGAAGACGATGTGTCCAACATCGACGGTGATATTTTCATGCGAGTTGACGTAGTCGACCAATGGTTGAACGCGCGAGCAGAATGTATCTTCATCGCCATCACCACCGCCGTAGCTGTGAAACTGAATGTGCGTGATGTGTCCTCGATGACCTTCAAGCGCTTCCATCGTCCGCATTGTGGTTTCCCAGTTACCGGGAAGCCCAAGATTGTTAGCGTGGATGTGGACTGGGTGCGGCATGTGCAATTCGTCAACGGCTTGGGCGAGACCTCGGATAATTTCCCGCGGTGTAACGCCAAAGTGGTCGACCACTTCATCAACCGTGTGTACGTTGCCAGAAGCGCGATGTTTCCAAACTTCCACTCCACCTGGGTTCACCAACTTGATGGCGTATGCTTTCGCAGCGCCCGTTAACCACCCGACGAAGGCCCTGAGCTTTTCGGGCTCCTGGTCCGCGATCGACTTCATTACGTAGTGATTGTTGCCCAATAAGGTGAAAAAACCTTTGTCGATGCAGGGCGTATCCGCGAGTTCCTCGTGAGCATGTCTCGCAGAAAGCGGTGGAACCGCGGCGTCAAAGGCGGTGGTGTAGCCAAGGCCTGCGTATTTGTAACCGGTTGCGAACGTGCTTGGCACGCTGCCCATCGTGCCACTATGCGTTTTTGAGGTTCGGAGGATCTTCTCAGCGTTTCGCTTGTCTTCGGGACGCATCTTGCGGGCTGCATTTACTTTTGGCCCTGCAAAGTGGCTGTGCATGTCGACCCCGCCAGGCATCACGACCAGACCGCTGGCATTCAAGGTGCGGGTTGGTCGCACGGAAGGATCACTCGGTGGCGAAATGATCCTGCCATCTCGAATCCATAGGTCATGTACTTGCCCGTCAATGTTGTTTAGCGGGTCAAAAACATATCCACCTTCAATTTTGAAAAACTCAGACATTGATGAAGTTAGAAACCTCAAATACAACAGCAGGAAAACAAGTAGTCCACGCGATTCGCGGGGGCGGCAACTTTCGCTGTGCACGACCGCGTTTGTACCCATTTTAATCGAGATGCATTTGCAACGCGATTGCAGAACTGCACTTGTCGTGCAGATTTTTTCGAGGCTTCGGTTGTTTAGCTGTCTTGTCCGGCGTGTGGTAAAACTGACACCTGGATTCGTTATCTCTCGAAGAGTACGCGCAGACAGCGTTTGCTACACCGAACGCTGATCATCGATTGGCTTTGAAAATCCTTTAATTGAATTATTTGCCAGTTCAATGCGACTCGCATTCGCTCCGATGCGAATCCCGATACGATTCATCGGTTTCTGACTTTCCTTCAATTGATTTCCGAGAATCTGCAAATCCTTGGTTTGACCTTGAATGTCGATCGCGATGCCGTCGTTGGCCCCAATATTGTAGATGCGATTGTTCTCGATACGATTGCGGTTGGCCCAGAAGTCTTTTCCTCGTGAGGCATCGCGGAACAGGATGCCTACTTTGCCGCTGTCGATCACATCGTTGTCCACCATCACATTATCGGTGTCGTTGTGTCCGATCGAGATACCATAGTTGCGGTTTCCAACGATACGATTCTTTTCCGCGTGACCGAATTTGACGCCCCAACACCAGAAGATACCGATGCCGTTTCGTTCAAGCCGATTGTTTACGATCAAGGGTCGTTGCGAACCTGAACCGGGATGCACCCCCAAATCTGCGTTGTCGTGGCTATAGCAGTTTTCGACAATCACATCGTGACAGATTTGAAAACTGAAGCCATCGCCATTATAGTTTCGAGACTCAACCTCCCGAAACGTGTATCGATTGCAGTCTTGCAAGAAAATGCCGCCACCATAGTTCCCGTTCAAGTTTTCGTTGTTTTTGGCATTCCCATCCAAGGTGATGTTTTCAATCACAACGTCGTTGGTGTACTCGCTGGTTAAGAGAGGGAATAGTGACGAACATGTTGGTTCGCCGCTCAACCAGAAGTTCTTTCTCAGGCCATCGTTCAACTTAAAACGATTGCCTTGGCGAGCGACGAGCGTTCGCTTGACCACATCGGTCGCACCATTGTGTGGGTTTTGGGTTTTTAGGACAACGCCGTCACCAACTCGGAAGCCAGCCGATTTCGATAGCGTGATTTCTTGATCGTACCAGTCCGAGTCTGCTGATAGCTCGACCGACTCTGATGGGATCTTAGTCAGAATGCTATCCGCCCCACTCCCCAGCAGCCTGATATTGGAGGGCAAGAACACGGAGTTCCGCAGTGAATAGACGCCGGGCAACACATGCACGGTTCCTCCTCCGAGTCGAGCAACATAATCAACGGCGGCCTGGAGCACTCGATCGCTGTTCCCGACGAGGTCGCCATTTTTCGTTCCGACGGTGAGCGTAAATCGTTCATCCCATTTTGGCTCATGGCGATTGTCTCCGTCGGTCGCACGCGGATTTCGAACGGGGGGTCGCGGATCAGCGAATAAGTTATTCGCGGCGAAACCCGCTGCAATTCCACTGCACGAAGTGTTCAAAAATGCGCGTCTGTTGATGTGCCTTGCCATAAACGTGCCCTCGTGAGAATGGCGGTGGATTCAAAGGCGAGCAGGTAGTCAAGAACTTTGAAAAAGTTAACCAAGCCTTCTCAACAACGCTCTCGAATGCCAATCGCATACAAATTCTACAGCGCATGATGACCTGTCACCATCTTTGCAACAATAAGCGAGCTGCTGGACATCAGTTATGGTGAAGGCAGGTGACGCTTTGGTATTGAGGCGGAATCCGAAAAGAAAAACGGCGGCCTCACTAAGTGAGACCGCCGTCAAATTTGGTTTTAATAGAGCCAGTCGAGCTTCCGTAGAATACTCGCCGCCACGCTTACTTCTTTCGTCGAATGCAGCTCAACAGCGGAAGCGAGAGCAGTGCCAATAGAGCGGAACTGGGCTCGGGTACGAGAGTCATGTCGATAGTGAAACCCTTGGCGTCACCCATGAGTGAACCATTTTGCAGTTCGGTGCCGTACGAGAGACCGTGTTGAAAATACATTTCGGGGGTACCACTCAGACTATGGAACGTGGCCAAGCCGGCATAGGAGTCGGTGACGTCCTGAGCGAAATTTTTACTGACATCTTCGAAGCGCCAGTAGATGACCGCGGATTCAACCTGATTGTAGACACCTGTGTCGATACCATCGTAGCCAGTCCACTCGCCACCTCCATTGTTGCCCCAGTCAATAACGATTCCCCCGACGTCGAAAACGGAGCCGTCCCAGGTCGCGGCAGTTTGTTCTGACGGAAGCATGTGGTCAGAGAAAGATTCACCATTAAAGGTAGATAAGCTCAGAGATACGGAAAGGTTTTCGGCGTTTTCTGAGACGTCTGCAGAATGTGATTGGCGTGCGAGGCCATTGCCGTCGTAGGTGATTCCTGCGGCCGAGAAGTCACTGGCCATGCTGTTTACGTTTGCTCCAGTTCCATCCCAGTATCCAACGGTTAGATGGTAGTCGGTGATCGGCGCGGCCATTGCCGCTGCAGAACTGAACAGAGAAGCAGACAGAGCTACAGCTCCAACTAAGGCCTGCTTGAAAGAGGGAAGAAATTTTGTCGTACTCACTAGCGTCTCCAATTCAATCTTATAAGGGTCAAATCATTGTTGATCATTAAACAAATACAAAAACCACTTCACATCTTCTATATTGTATTCAAAAGTGGATAGCTCCTAAAGAACGTAAAAAAAAATTCTGCATCAATTACTGTGAAAATCTCGAAACAAAACGCGTTCAGCGAAATTAACAAATAGTATCGGTCAATCACTGACTCTGGTAACCGGTCGTCATTTGGATCGTCACGGTTGATCGAAAGATTTCTCGAGCAGTCAATAGATTTTTATCTATCTTTGCTGATCTTTAGATGCGACGAGCCTTGGCCATCTCTAGAAAAAACGGCTGCTCTCTAACCCGAAAGGTCGAATGACGACCGTGTGCGATCTTGGCCACTGAAAATTGCGGACCGCGTTTCAGCGGCCAGTCAACGAAATGGTTGGATAGCATCTGATTAAAATGATGCTGCAGCGACAACGCTTCGAAAATAAAACACAGTCCATTAGAATTAGGATGTGAGGTTCATCGACTCATTGATAGAACTTAGCCGTCACTGACAATGAGCCGAAAAATTTTACGACTGGCTAACGCGTCTCCGCAAAATGGCAGCGAGCAAGATCATTCCCAAAACTGTCGTGCTCAAGCTCATCGGCTCGGGAACCAAATTCGTCTGCGAAGGGCGTGGTCCCTTCTCATAACCGCCGTCTTGAAATGCCATGATCAGATCGCTACTACCGAACTGCCCATCCGCATCCCAATCTCCCTGACGCCAAGTGGCTTCGCCTGCAGATTCGTATCGTCCAGCTTGAAACACCGATACCATATCGGTGCTCGAGAATTCTCCGTCCAGATCAACGTCGCCGATCCATGTGTTGGCAATCTGAGACACCCAGTGTTCCAGGTCTGAGGTGTTCACCACGTTATCTCCGTCGAGATCCAAGCTGAGATCGGACGAATTCGCTCGAAGGGCCGCGACAAGTGCTTCAGCGTCGGCGGCATCAAGCTGTCCGTTACCGTCTAAATCACCAGGTAGCGTAGGTTCCGTAAACGACGCGTCGAAGAAGGTTACAGCGTTCTCGAAGTCTTCGCTATCGGCACCGTAATGCCAAATGAAATAGAATGGATCTGAATCTGCGATTCCAGCACGGTCCGTCGACATGTTGAGCTTCATCGCGTAAGTTCCCAGAGGTGGTACAGCCTCATCGTCGGTGGCCTCGAGGAACCACTGCAAGTCAGCATGAAAGTTGCCTGACGAGGACGATCGGCCAACCCGGTTGGTGGGCGGATCAAAGGTTCCCGGTTGGTCACTCGATTGGCTCGACACGATTGTGTCTGGAACAGATGCCGGACGATTACGTGTTCGAATTTGAATGTTGTTGATTTGTTCAGGTCGCAACGCCCCATCGGACCAAAATATCAGTTCGGACATGACGTTGTAGACGATTTCGTCGTTGGGCATGATTCCTTGATCCGCATCCGTCTCGGAAGCAAAACCCGGCAATGTTTGAAACCGTTTGGCAATGCCACGGGTCGGGAAAAAGCTCGTGAATGTCCGGGCGTCAATTTCGATCTTTTCGGGACCATATTCGAACAACACGTCGGTGTGTCCAAACTCTTGTGCCGCAGAGAATTGAGACATGGCCTGTGAGAGTAAAATACCTAAGCAGTATCTGCAGAGAACTTTGGTCCAATTACGTCGATTTGCCTGATCGCTGCATCTCTCACACGATTCGCAGGCGCCATCCGGATCGGATGGTCCAAGGACCGAAAATTGGTTTTCTTCTTGTTCCCAATGATTGTTTGCTCGCTCCGTCAGATTCAATGCTGCCATCATTTTTATTTCCTATATACCAGAGTCTGAGCGATTCTTCAGAACGATAGGACCGTTCGATTTCTTCACTATCTGCAACTTGAGTTGGATATGCTACCGGCCAACTTGACCATCGAGAATTCGGGTTGAAAGCAATAAAATTAGTCGACGGAATGCAGCAACCGTCGAGCCTGAGATGAAATTTTAATGTAGATGCAAATTGATTGCAAGTACTGTTCGGTGTTTTCAGGAACGCCTAATTAATAAAGATTCTTGTCCTTGCACGTGCAATAGTTGTCCGAGAGTTTCGAAATCGAGGGCAGACAGGTTGAGGAGGATTTTCGAGATCGAGGCAGCCTATTGTTGAGTGGGGAGGCGCTGTTGAGTGGGGAGGCGCTGTTGAGGCTTCCGACAGAAGGGGATTTCGATCGCATCCGTCTCCATCTTATTGGCCCAACCACTTATTGGACCAAGCACTCAAGCAGCTTGGTTTCAAAGTCTTCCCAGCCTGACGTCTTGCGGTCGAGAATTATTTCGAGGCGACTATCACGTCGATAGGCGGAAGGTGCGTAGGAGGTTCCGTCTTTAGCCCGATTGATCAGCCACCAATCGTCTTCGCATCGGAATACGCCTTTCAACCGAACAATGGGATGGACGTAACCGAGCAGGTCAAGCAGCTTGTCTCGATCAAAGATGTCATCGACGTGAAAGACCCAGCCGCATGCGTCATAGTCAGAGTCCTCATTCTGAAAGCGAAGTGGCTGGCGTGGAGTCGGCTTTCGCTGATTAAGATCGACCTCTGCCTGTGTATCATGTGCATGTTCCGAGTGATGGTGATTGCTTTCGGGGGCCACTTCGAGGATTGTAAGCTCAGAGTTTCCAGATTTTGCGGACGGGTGTGCATCAGCAAAAAGAGGAAAACGCACTAACTCAAATTCCATGTCCAGCAATTTGGGGTCAATCACACCAAAGCTGGTTTCTACGACCAATTGTTTTGGCGGTGTGAACGTCTCGATCCATTCAAGACAGCGATCGATTACCTCGCGATCACGTTTATCCGTCCAATTCAAAACAACGATATCTGCCAATTGCACTTGATCTTGAAAGACCTCGGTATCACGCCAACGAGGATCTTCAAAATCCTTAGGATCAATGATGCAAATGATATTGCGAAGGTCGATCGCGCGGGAAAAGTTTGGGCCGCGGAGAATGTCGACGAGATTCGCTGGGTGGCTTACTCCCGAAGGCTCCAAGATTAAGCGATCGGGTTTCGTGCGACGGATGAACTGCGCGAGCAACGGTTCAAAGGCGAGTGCCAAAGTGCAACAAACACAGCCCCCGCCTAATTCCTCGACAGCAACGCCCTTCTGGCCGGATTCAACTAAAGCATGGTCAATGGACACCATCCCGTATTCATTCACCAGAATGGACCACAGTTCATCCGTTGGACGTTGATCGATTAGCTTTGTGATCGTGGTGGTTTTCCCAGAACCGAGAAATCCGACGATCACATTGGTCGGAATTCGCTCTCCCTTTTTCCAAGTCATTTTCTCTGCCAACTCTCCCGTATGTTAAGCCTGGCTGCGCCTTCGCATCGCTACGTAATCTGTGGCAACACTCGCTCGTATGGTTTGAATTCGCCGGGAAGTGTCTCTAGCCCTGAGGTCAGTTGCGATGGCAGCTGGAATTCTCGAATTCCATGCTGGTTTCGCAATATAATTCGTTAAACATCGATTTGAAATGCCGGTGCCACATTCAGCGAAATCCGAAGAAGCTATTGCTGGGTCAACAAAATTGTCAGTGGATTAATGCCAACTTATGAAGGCGAATGACTCTGTGGAATGAAGTACTCCGGATGATCTGAGATTGCCACGCCTAGGATCTGCCAGCTGTGCGCCATCTGCTCTGGTGGCACGGTATCGTTTTTCTCGCTCCAAGTAAGCAGTGTCTCAGCTCGATAATCAAGTCCGACTTGTTCCACAACCCAGCATTCGTACTGATAGATCCAGTTAATCAGTTCTAACAATAAGTGCTGGCAGTCTAGAGCCCGGTCCGCCGGTGGCGAAATCAGTGGCGGCAACTCTTCCGTGGACCAGGCTGGCCGAGAGAAATCCGACGATGGCGTGAGTTGCGGATTGAAACTGAAGCGACGTAGGAACACACCACCCCAGCGATTGTCGCCAAAGAAGACACCGAATCCTCGCAAGATGACGCGCGACTGCGGTGACAGGTCTAACCGATAGAGACTGGCGAAGTTGGTACCAGCTGGTTTTTCGGTGCGTTGAAACCCATGCCGTACTAACAGGTTTCCCTTTGAACTCAGGATGTCCTGTCCCCAGCACCAGATTTGCTGATTGAGTAAGCCGGCTGCTTGTTGTTCCGCATCCTCCAGTCGAATTACAGTCTCGAGAGATCCTCGCTTCACGGCAGCCGCTCCTCGATGATTCATTTCAACAACGTCTGGGCTTTTCCAATGCCTGCCCAATAAATGCTGGTGCGATCACGCTGTTTTCGCAGGTGCAATTGCAGGTACACAATTGGCATCGTTCGTGGGAGATTTGGCAATGGCCGAATCTTATCGATCGAATCGCTGTGGTATCTAATTCCTGACGTGTTATCGTTCGACCAATCTAAGCTCAAGCATGAACTCATCACTCGCAATGTATCGCAAATGCAACGAATCTGCAAAAGCATGTAATTTGCAACAGCGGAGTCGGTTTATTCGCTCCCATAAAGAATCTTGGAGCAGCTTGCATCTGGCTCGCTTAATAACCTAAAATGCCAATCACGTAAATGCAAATGAATTGCAAATGGTTTATAATTGCATTTGAGGGTGCTGATTCAAGTGATTCGAAAGGCTCGGTGTCAGTGTGTGCTGCTGGCTGCTTTCGAGTTGTGTGGCCGGACCCCGAGGATTCAAAGCGAGAAGTTTCCATGTTGAAATTGCAAAGTGTAGTGACGCTTGCTTGCATCGGCGTTGTCTTGGGGGTGCACTGGTTTCTGACTCCCCAAAAAACGATGGCACAAGCTCCCAATACTCTAGTGATTGTTACCAACGCGTTTGATCACGAGCTTGTCAGGCGAGTTGGAGACAAGGTGGTTCAGGTCGAAGTTCTCTTTGCACCAGAGGCCGATCTGGACTGTGCCACCTATGAAGTTTGCAACAATCGAGTCCAGGAGCTACGAGGCTTTCGACTGCTTCTTTTCCAGGAAAATATCGATTGTCCGGTCGAAAGATTCTGGCGGAATCGCATGTCGGCGGCGAATCCCCAAGCCGAAATGCATCGCTTACCTCAATCGCGCCATCGAACCGAACTTGAAGGCAGAATTCAACGATTGAAAGAAATCCATGCTGCACTCGTGTCGATGTTACCGGAGCAGCGCGACCAACTGGATGTGAACTTGCAGTTCGAGCTGCATCGACTTCGCGGACCGCAAATGTCCGGACTACGGCTCGCCCTGCACGACTGATGTTGTCGCAATCAGCAGATGCGAGCGAATGAGAACCGCGTCATGCCCGGCAAACTAGGCGTCCTGTTTCGTTGTCGGCGGGGGAAGTCGCGTCATTAAGCAGCGTCTCGATCCCGATCTGGCGTGGCCTCTGTCGTATGACCCTCAGTGATATGAAAGATGCGATGAGCTGACGAAGAGACCGTCGCGTCGTGGGTGACAAGGATAATTGTCCGACCTTCATCGCAGAGCTCGTGCATCGTTCGCAGCACCAGGTCACGTGAATCGGGATCCAGGTTCCCAGTGGGTTCGTCAGCGAGAATTAGATTCGGGCTCATGGCGAGTGTTCGCGCCATCGCAACGCGTTGTTGTTGTCCAGCGCTCAGCTCCGCAGGCTTGTGTTCCAGGCGCTCACCCAGGCCAAACCGCTCCAACAGATGACGTGCCTCTTTCTCCTGGTTGACGCAGTCGCCTCCATACAGCGCCATCGGCAACTGCACATTCTCAACGGCGCTCAGATATGGCACGAGATTGAAGCTCTGGAATAGAAATCCGATTTGTTCGTTACGGAGTCGCGACCGTTGTTTTACGTTGATTTCATAGAGCGATTTGCCGTCGAGGATTACCCGGCCGGACGTTGGCGACAGCATTCCGCCAATCATCGACAGCAACGTCGACTTGCCGCTTCCGCTGGGACCGACGATGGCGATGAATTCACCTTGACCCACTTCGATGGAGGTTGGATGCAACGCGTGGATAACGCTGCGTCCACGTGTGTAGTCTCGGCAAATCGATTCAATCTGAAGCATGACGCGTGACTCGCTAATATTGAGGAGCAGAGATTACGAACATCAGAAAGGTGTCAGATGGTCAATCGACCTAAATAGGCAACTGCGGTTGTGACTAGGCATCCTGAAAACAGAGGCAAGGATCCAAGTGTGCCGCCTTTCTTGCCGGTGGGTAGCTTGCCGCAAGAGCGACGATCAAGGCGACAATCATGCCGATGATCACGGCATTCAAGGAAACGCTCGTTGCCACCCCGAGAAACTGAGGTCCTGCGAGAAAAGCAGCGATCAAGCCAAGAGCCAGACCGCAGACTCCACCAAGCAGTCCGACGGCCGATGCCTTGAGCAAGATCATGCGACTCACCATGCCTGGCGTTGCACCCAATGCCATGAGCGTTCCGAGTTCACGTTTCCGCTCGGCAACATTCGCGAACATCACGCTCGCGATGCTGGCCCCGCCAATCATCATCAGGATGGCGAAAATGACATAGGACAGTCGATTCATCAACCGGTTAACTGTGACTTGCGTTTGCACGATCTGTGAGATGGTGACGGCGCGAGCGTCGGGTAGCAGTTCATTCAGTTCTCCGACCAGGGTGGTGGCTACTTCCTCACAACATCCCATGACCTCGATCACATTCACAATCGGGCCACTCTCCGCCACTTCTTGCACGCGGTGCAGATGGGCTAGGACTCGGCTGTCGTCACTGGTCCCGGTCGCCGGCAGAATGCCCGCTACCTGAAACTTTTCACCGAGAATGCGAATGGATTGTCCTTCCTCGATTCCCTGCGATTTGGCAAGGTCGGCACCAACCAGGGCAGAATCCATTTCGAGCGCGTGCACAATCCGGGTTGACGCGTAGGAGCTAATGTCGGTCTTGTCAGCGGTGACAATCTGACAGGATCGACCACCGCACCCTTCGTGTTTCTTGCCAACAGCGCTTTCGCTCAAGCCTGAGGTTAGCAAGTCGACACTTTGCCAAGCGGACTTCTTATAGAATTCCGTTCGCGGAAGAATGCCTGTTACCACAATCGAATCGCCTCCCAGTTCAGCGGGTACAGAAAGCTTGGGAGCGAGTTCCTCGACGCCAACCTTTTGCGCCAGTGCGATTCGTGTAACGTATTCCTCCGGCAATGATTTGCCATGGGCATCGGCGGCATAATAGTCCTGGAGTGTGACGCCGTCGGGAAGAATGAGGATGTTCGCACCAAGCTGCTGCATTTGCGACGCAACCTTCTGTTCCGACGAACTGACGACGCTTTCCACCGCGACCAACGCTGCGACTCCCAAGGCGACGATCAGCAGCCCCGTCAGGGTGTGTCCTGGCCGGCGTAGCATCTCTTTCCAGACCATTGAATGAAAGTTCATGGACAATCTCTCCGTCGAATGCTGTTTCCAGGCTGTTGATACCTCAAGCGTTGAGGGGCGATTTGAGGCAACTTTTACCGGATATAAAGCTGGTCGGACTTGGTTCGTGGAAATACGTTGTCAAAGGTCTTGCACAGACAGAATGCTATTTCTTCTTCTTTTGGCATTTGGTGCAATTGCACTTGCCCGACTTATGAAGTTCCTGAGCAAGTTCCTGACCCTTCACCGATGCGTTAAACGTTCCGAGATGCGTGCCGGGAGGTGCGAACATCATGACGACGGGTGTCGTTAGATTTCGATCGACCTGCATGCGATGGAAGAAGTCGGCCTCGGAACTGTCGGTCGCATACACGTTAACCTGGTGCAGCTTGCCTTTGAAATCAGCATCTCGGTGGAGTTGTGCAACACCGGTTGGAATGGGCATGGCTGTTGCCGGCATCAGGCAGACAACTGCAATCTTCTGGCTTTGAAGTGCCCTGACCATGTCAGAGTACATCGGCGTCAGCATTGAATTGGTGAGTTGTTCCTGGCTGACCCTTTGTCGATAAACACCGGTGACAGCACCGTTGGGAGCGACGCTGAAGACGGCCGGGAGTGGAATTCTCGTCGCGTCAAATCGTTTCACGAGCCGAGACTCAGCGCGATCCTGGATGTTGATCACAGCCCAAGTGGTCTTTTCACCCGTTTCAGCGACATGTGACCGAATTGTGTTCGCCATCTGTTCCGTCGCAGCGTTGTCGGCACGATAGAACATCACGTAGGTGTACTGCCCGTTTTTGGCAGCGGCTTCAACGCGCTCCGTCATCTTCGCGGCAAAGCCGTTCACGGGAAGAAAGGCGAGAATGACAATTAAGCCCAGTAGACAACGCATGGATCACTCCTTTTGGCGACATCCGGAAATCGACCTCGCTAGGTCGCACAATACTCCCACCTTTACAAATCGACTTTGAACTTAGATCGAGTCAAGCCAATGTGTCGTAGACGTCAGACTGACACCAATTACTCCAGATTCGCAGCTAGGAGATAGCAGCCATCAGCTATCGCGAGCATTTTTTTGTCAGCTAACGTTGCTTGATCGCAGTGAAGACGGTTGCGAGCTTCAACCTGTTTGCGTTTGCCGGCCGATATGACGCGAGGTCCAGAGTCGACCGACGCAGTGGCACCGTTGGATGATTTCTCGATCGGTGCAGGGCCATTGTTTTTCGGACGGGTGGGTGGGCCGATAGAGGGCCCAGTCGGCCAGGGTCATGAGTGAGCGAAGGGACTCGGCCGCTTCTGGAGCTGCTTTGCCAGCCATTGGCTCATACCACTGACGCAATGTCCGAGACTGTGGCCTCTTGCGGCCGGCCATCCAACTACGCCATTCGAGCATCCGAATTGTCCAGAGGATTCGGCGGCGCGTTGAGCCAAAGCTAACCGCCATCCAGAACGCATACGAGGCAAAGTCAAATACTGCCCGTCGGAAGACGATTATTCCAATTCCGACACCCAGTAGCACGGTGGAAAGAAGAAGGTTGGCCTGCACCCATTGGAATATCGCACCTGTGGTTTTCGCAATTTGTTGACTCCAGCTGAGTACGGTCAGAGGTGGCTCGTAGCCCGGTGTTGGTTCGATTGGAATCCAGGTGCGATCGTCGACACATACCTCTGTCCAGACGTGGGCGTCCTCGTCTTCGACGATTGTCTGTCGGCTCTGTCGATCGTAATCTTGCGGATCGGCATAGAACCCTGAGACGACACGGGTAGGATATCCGAGCATTCGCAGCATCACGGCCGCGGTTGAGGCGAACATATAGTCGGGACCACGGCGAGCTGCGAGAAAGTGACTTACCGTGTCGTCGCAGTCTTCGGGCGCGGTCGCCTGAGGATCATGCTCAAAATCCGCTCGCAGGTGTTCGACGACGGCTTCGACCTGCTGCCAGCCGGCGGGAACATCCATCGTCCAGCGATGTGCGATTTCGGAAATGTGATCCTGATCCACCGATTCGGGCAGAGCAAGATACGGGGTCATTTCCTGTCCGGCAGAGAATTTTGTTGGTTGTCTGTCGCGCAGCGGCTTCAGGTTCATGCGATGCGAGTTTAAATTCACGACCGTTAGTTGCGGTACGAATTCACGGCCCCGCATCTCCAGGATCCCATCGTCAGTCCAACCAAAGAAGTCGGGTCGATCGACACGATCGATGTGCCACGCATTCAGCTGGGTAGGCGACGGAATGCGTATCGTACGAAGATTGATGATCTTGACGGCGTGTTGGTCGGTGCCAGAGAAGATTGGGTAGCTGCAGCTCCGGGGCGCCACAATCCATGGCTCGCCGTCAACGTTTTTCATGCTCATCTTAGGACCGATTGTATCTTCCTGTTGGGAGGACCATTCGGTGCCATCAAAATGATCGTAGGTTGCCAAGGCGAGATGCAGCGGTGTCTTGCCGACAACATAGAACATGGCGGTCGCGTCACGATCTTTGAGTGACTTACGCCACCGTCTCGCTTTTCTCCGCACGGTCGAGAACTCGCGCCCCGATTGTTTCGATAGGGCTGGATTTTTTTCGAATTCAGTGGAGTCTTCAGGCCGGAGGGAAATCGCCCTCTGGCTCTTGCGCACCTTCTTTGGGTCCCCATACATGTCATTGAAGACGTCATACAGACTGGGCAGCTCCGATTCCAAAAACAACTCCGACTCCACCGCTCCGAAGGTCATTGCCTGATCCTTCGCGGCCACCAGCATGTCGCCATCACCCACGCCTGCGCGAGCGTAAGGATCGGACCAGCGATTACCGCCAGAGCTTGGCATGAATCCAGGAAGCACGAACGTATCAGAGCTGACCGTCAAACTGGCCAGTGCCACGCCACCCGTCAACACGAACAGCGTGGCCAAAACCGCGCCGGTGCGAACCGGGACTTGTCGCGTCGTTTCGGCGGCGAAGCGACCCTGGAGCCGATCCCAATAGGCATTCATCAGCCACCACATTCCCGCGAGTCCGAACAGGGCGGCGAGAACATAGGCCACGCGGCTCGCCGTGATGATGATGATAAATAACACGAGAAATCCGCTGAGCAGGAACGAGATTCCTCCGGCACGTCGCCATTGCGCGAGTACTGCCGCACCAAGGGCAGCATTCTGCATGCACAGCAGCATAATAATCTCAGCGGTATCACCTGCTCCGAGCAACGGCCGCGATACAAACTGCACGAGAATCGGAAGGACGATTAGCAGTGCCAACAGTGCCTGCAAGGATCCCGGCATATTCATATTTCCGCCAGGAAAATGCCGACTCATCCTGAAGAGCACCGCCACGCAGAGGATGACCAGTCCAAGCTCAGCAAAAACGAGACCTAGGTGTGATTGCGTCTCGAACCGAAAGCACTGCGTGATCCCGGCGGCCAGAATTGCGAGCACGACACTTGTCACACGTTGGTTGCGTGAGGTGGCGTCGCTGTCGATGAGCCTGGGGTCAGACGGTGCGCCAGACGTCATGGCATATCCTTTCCCACTGACTACGTAACGCACCGGCTGCTTGATGCGGACCGGGAATCTCGATCCAGGACGGTTGCGAGGAAGTTGTGATTGGAGATGAGAAAGGTTGTTCTCGATCAGCCGCTTCAAAACCATCCGTGTGTAGAATGACCAATCGCGTCGAGCTTGAAGATCCGTTTTGGTGGAGGCGATCGACGCCTCGATCGGTTGTTACGAGAATCGAGAGTAGATTTGCATTTGACGCAGTGAGGCGTAGCGGTGCCTTGCTGTCGGACGGTTCTGGTTCAAGACGCGCAAGACAATCAAGTAAACGTTGGATCCCCGCTGGCCCGGCCTCAGCGACGAGACATCGTGTTCCGAACATGCACTCCACGCGTGAGTTGTGAGCATGAAATTGCCTGCATAAAGTTGCGCCGATACGAATGGACCATTCCAATGAACCTCGTGTGATGCTCCCGCGATGGAATGCCGTTCGGGTGTCGATGGTCACTCGCACTGTTCGTCGAGCCGTGGCCTGACTCTCGCAGACGATTAACTGGTCGTGGCGCGCTGTCAGCGGCCAGTGAACTTTTCGCAAGGAATCGCCACGTCGATACGGGCGAACGCCCAGCACGTCGCCTTCATTTCCCGTATTGTTGCTAAGCATACCGGCCACCGTAAAATCTTGGCCATGAACCGGTGGAACCGAATCGAGATCGATCATTTTTGGCCACACGATCAGTTCACTGACCACTTCGATCGGGCGCCGAGCGTGCCAAATACCAAATGGGAATCCCATCGCCAATACCGGCCGCTCCGCAGGATAAACTCCTCGACGCGGTGGCTCAAAAGTCCAGTAGTACGAGTTCTTGGACCAGCCGGGAATCCGTGCGAGGGCCACAGCCGTCGGGTTGCCGCTCCCATCGGCTTCCGCGAAGAAGCCGCGTTCAATGGCTAGTCCTCGCACGGGCCATGGCCAACGGTTCACGACATCGAGCCGAACGGAAACCGATTCGCCTTCCTGGATTCGCGATTTGACGAAGCGAAGCCGGCAGGCCAATCCCTGAATCTCGATCCACGGCCAGAGCACACCCACCAGCATGAATGCCATAATTGCCGCAAACATGATCATCGCCTGTGGCTCGAGAGTCAGGCCAATCAACAGACACGCACCTGCGGCGATGACGAACCAGCCAATCGGTTGTTTGAGCCAATACACATAGCGGTTGGCCCAGGGGCAGAAATCATGATTTAACGTGGCACTCATCCCGCGCAGTCCCTTTGACCACACGGTAGCTCCGTCTCTCCTACGATCGCGGCTCATGAGGGAACTCCTTCTCCAAGTTCCACATTGACGAGGTTTGCCACTCGGGAGTTGCGGGATAACAGGCGAGCCAATGTGCAGGTAGCAACAACGCCAACACATGACATAGAAATCGAGAGAACGGTAGAGTGTGGTCCCGGCCAAAGTGGCCAGTCAGTGAGCGTGCTCCAAAGGCAGATGTGAAGGATCGTCGCCACCAATATCCATCCGCTCGCCGGCATGATGATGATTTGCGGCCAACGTTTTGCAACTACGACGGCGCAGATGAGAAACAAAGCGGTGAACACGGCTACGGATAACGCCGCCTGCCACCCTAAATAGACGCCCACCAGAATCATGCTCGCGATTTCGGGTGCATACCTGCGGTGGCCCTTACCCGTTTGAGTGTTCGAGAACATCGCAGTCTTGAGAACAGTCCCGAGACATGCTCCTACGACCAGACCTGCCAGTGTTGTGTCGATGCGTTCCAGCCAGGACCAGTGTGCGAGCCAATCCGGATAGTGTTTCAGCCAGGCCACTGGTTGGAGAGTCGGCGAGATAGCGGCAACCAAAGCACCTAAGCCAAGGCCTGTGAAAACCAGCCGCCTCGGGATGCGAGCTCGCTCCCACTGGATCAGGCTCATCACAAGCAAAAAACAGAGTAGCGTCATGTGGTAGGCATACATGCCTACGACGTCCCACTTGGGGTAGAAGATAATCCACACAAACCCGTCGTGGAAATAATGTCTTTTGAAGGGGACGTTGGCGCAACCTGAAAGGAGTTCCACAAAAAGAAGTAGCAGAAAGATACCGGCCGTCAAAGCTTCCACGAATGGGTACCGTGGAGAGATCTTTACATGACATGTTCGACAACGACCACCCAGGGTCAGCCATCCCAGGATCGGAATGAGATCCCACCGCCCAATTCGTGCGTTGCAGGCAGAGCAACGCGATGATCCACTGATTGATGTTCCCTGGTTCATCCTACCGGCGACGACGTTGAGAAAGCTGCCAAAGCTTGCGCCCACGGCAAAAATCCAGAAGACGACAAAGAACTCGGAAGAACGGAGTCGAATGCTCTCGCCCAGGGTCAACTCTTCCAAGACGGGACCTTGATCAACAGGTTGCCATGCGTCGATCGCGCTCTTCGCAATCGGCAAGATGAACATGTAGGTTACAGAAGCGCCGAGCAAAATGCTCCAGATCGCGACAATCCTCCAACGGCGCCGAGTCTGCGGAGCCATTTCGTGTGCATGCGATTCTAAGCTTGAAGCACCTACCGTATCGACGACATCGTCCTTCGATTCTCTCCCGATGGATTCACCTTCTAGATCGTGATTCCTGGAATTCACCGGTGCACCTCTCCATCGGCCGGACCACGCGTCGGCAAATTCCGTGAGAGACGTGTTGGATTAAATTGCCCGCGCCTGGAAAAAGCCAGGTCAAGACCGTCTGCCAGAATTAGCATAACGAGCATGCCGACGTGAATCTGTACAGCATATCGGCACGTCTCCGCCAACACGTGTTGTGGCGGTGGGGAGAGCAGATTTTGCGTTGCGAAAAGTATCGCCAGAAGTCCGATTGAGATAAAGATGGAAAGCACATGGGACCGCAGGCCTCCTAGCGCTCGCACGACAATCCAACCGGATGAGACGATGAGGATCCAACCGACCGCTATTTGAATCAGCGGCAGCCAATAGATTGCACTGACAACAACCGTCGCTAGACACAAGAGTCGAATCAGTTCTGATGGGATTGTTCCGGTCGAAGGGACCGCCGTTGATTTTTGCGCCGTTGACTCTTGTGCCGTCTGCGAAAGCCTCGTTGTCGCGGGCGGCATTCGAACCTGGGCCGCACAAGTCGCTTCGCGTTCTACGTTCTTGGTATCCATACTTGGTATCCATAGTACGAATTCGGCGGCTCGGGCAGGGTCGACGAAACCAATCTGAAGAAAATACCCGGGAGCATGTCCCGACAAAACGACCAACAAGAACTCAGTGTCATGCGGTCGATTGCGTTTTCAGTCTTTTGAAAGTGACGGAGAAGCGTATGAGAACAGAGAAGAGTTCAATATACACCGGCAGTCCCTTTGCAAAATATTATAATTGCAACCGGATTGCAAGTAACTGCCATATGTGTCACTATTGCGAGATGCTCGTACGTGCAATGCAATTGCAAATGTGTGTTTTGCTGACTAGATTGGATGGCTGACAGTTAACCTGAAGAGTGGAGTAGCCTGGAGTATGAATGGCACTGAAGCCGACACCGCTTGGGCAAAGCAGGCGCTTCGAGATGTGACCCTGCGTGCTACCGCTGCGCGAGTAGCGGTCCTGAAGCTCCTCGCGTCGAAAGGGGTTCCGATGAGCCACTCGGAGGTTGTTGCATCGCTCGCCGAGTTCGGGTTCGATCAATCGACGCTGTTTCGCGGTCTGAACGAAATGGCTCATGCTGGCCTGCTGTCTCGACTTGACCTTGGTGATCATACGAGACGTTTTGAACTGAAAAAATCTAGTGACGAAGCTGAGTTCACCCACGCTCATTTCATCTGTGTCGATTGCGGCGAACTTCAGTGTATGGATGATTACTCGTTGCAGATTACTCCATCGCGAGGCCCCCGGCGGGACAACCTGGGTACGATCACTGAAATCATGATTCGCGGCCACTGCGGTCAATGTAATTAAAATTTGCCTCGTCTGCGAAGATTTGCGGAGTAGCCCACGGTGGCTGACTGCATGGTGGAACGATTCTAAAACGCGCCAAGCGGTACGGAGCGCGTTACAATTGCCGTCAAATGCGTTGACGACCACTACCGCACTCAGAGGGAGTAGCTGCTATGCTCCGCCCAGGCTTTTCTTGCAAACGACGCTGTCGCCTTTTCTGGGGTTCGTTGGTTCTGTTGTGGATGGTCGCTGCGATGGCTTCCGCAGGACCGGCGGTTGCCGAGATGCAGGCGGGCGCGGCCAAAGTTGACATTACGTTTCCTGGCGAGCCATTTAATGACCGGCTGCATGCGCGCGTTCTGGTGCTTAAAAACGACTCGACCGCGATCGTCGTAATTTCGCTTGATGTCGTTTCACTCGGTGAGATCGGTTACATCAGCAACGATTTCGCGCCCAGCGTTCGAGCTCAAATTGAAAAGGAACTGGGCGTACCTGTCGCCAATATCATCATCAACACGAGCCATTGCCACGGCAAACCGGCCCCAGATACCGATCAGCGCACGTTGCGGGCGGTGCGGGAGGCCGCCAAGAAACTCCAGCCCGTGAAGATCGGGATTGGTACAGGGCATGAGAATCGAATTCAACAGAATCGTCGTCTGATTCTCAAGACCGGCAAGGAGATTGACGAACGCCGCGCCTATTCGCTCCCAGCTGACGAAGAAGTTGCCGACGTTGGCCCTATCGATCCCGAGATCGGAGTCGTCCGTATCGACGACCGTAACGGCGTTCCCGTGGCAGTGCTCTACAACTTCGCCATGCACCCGATCATGGGAACCCCCAACGGCTTAAACACGGCCGACGTTACGGGCTTCTCTTCCGCGGTGATCGAAGACAATCTGGGGAATGGAGCGATTGCGCTCTTCTTGCAAGGCTGTGGAGGCGATATTAACCCGGCCGATTACAAGGACATTGATACACCGCGCCATGCCGAGCCCGCAGGCAATATCCTTGGTTTGAGCACGCTCAAGGCGATACGGCAAATCGAAACTCACTTCGACGACCGACTGGTCGTACTTAACGAGACGATTGAGTTGCCCCGCGCAGATCTCGCTCAACGAATCGAACAGATGGAGTCTGAGCGACAACGGTTGCTCAATTCGATCGGTGGTACGACGCTCAATCTCCGCTCATTTCTCGACCTGACGATTCGACACAGGCTCTCGCCCGATTATCCATCGAACTTCAAATATCGTTACTTGCACGACGAAAAGATCGAGGACAAGGATCAGGCATTGCACGATTCGTCGAATCGCCGATTGCTCCAGCAGTACGCGCGAAATATCTACACAATGGAGCAACTCTCGCGACTCAACACCAATTTGCGACTACTCAAGCAGCATCAGCAGCGCAACCTCGCGGCGGAAAAACGGATGATCGATGCCGAGGTAATCGCGATTCGATTGGGCGACATGGCAATGGTCACCTTCCCCGGCGAAGCGACGGTTCGCATCGGATTGAGCATTAAACAAAAATCACCTCACGAGCGAACGTTCATCTCGGCCTACACCAACGGCTATCTCTATTACGCACCGACCGATAAACAGTTGCGTAACAATGTTGGCAACGCGCAGGAGGATAGTGATTGTTTGCTGGCTCCCGGTTGGCAAAAAATCTACGAGGCCAAGGCTCTGCAGATGCTCAAGCAACTGGGCGATCAATAGGCGAGAGAAGAAACGGGGGAGTTCTGGAGCCAGCGAATCCATGGACGGTTTAACTTGACCGACCGTTCTATCAGTATGGAGTCGCTGGAAGTGTTGCTTCCAAGGATTACCTTTGCGAGTTATCAGCGGATCCTGATGGGGAATAAGTTTGTATGACGCGAATAGACTGTTTTGCTCTGCTACAGACACTGGTACAACTAGCAGAGCCAAATCAAGTCAGCGATCAAAGGTGAAGATTCCCCAGACTTTGAATTTATGATTTCAGGCAATTCTTAATCGCATTACTGGACTGTTTGCTCCATACGGCTGAGGCAAAATTTCCTTCATCGGAAACACCAAGAATACAAAGGGAAGACATGATGAACGTCACGCGTCGACAATTCATTTCTCATACCAGTCAATTGGCTCTCGCCGGCGTCGCACTACCCGGCTTGGTACGCGCCAATACCATCGTGGACACTTCCAAGTATGAAATTGGTTTGAGTCAGTATTCATTGCGAAGCATGTTCGGCGATGGCACTCTCGATCCACTCGATTATCCTCAATACGCCGTCGATACCTTCGGCATCAAAGCGATTGATTTTTGGGAAGGTGGACTCCCCGCCGATCAACTCAATAACAAAAACTACCTCACCAAACTGCGTCAACGTAGTGAAGATGCCGGGACAAAAACCTTTTTGCTGATGGCTGGAGCACTTGATGCTAATCCGGAAAAAGCAGAAGCCAGTCGACAGAATCTCCTGCCCTCCATTGATCGGACAGCAACCCTCGGTGCTCAATACATGCGTGTCTTTCTGCGAGCTCCGGGAGAAGATGAAGCTAGTGGCATTAAGGCAAGTGTTGAAGCGTTGAAGCCATTGGCTGATGCAGCTGCTAAAAAGGATGTCATGATCGTGATTGAACCTGGCGCTTCTAAATTGAGTCAACGTGGAGCTTTTCTCGCTGAAGTCTGTAAACAACTGGATCACCCTGCCTTAAGGCTGATGCCTGACTTTGGGAAACAGGTCAATAATGTGTATGACGGTACAGAAGCCATGATGCCCTATACCGTCACCATCAGTTGCAAAATGCACAGCTTCGATGACAACGGCAAACAGCCTCACTTTGATTACAATCGATTACTAAAGATCATTGATCGCGCAGGCTATCGTGGATTGCTGACAATCGAGTGGGAAGGCAGCAAGCTTAAGCCGGTACCAGGTGTACTGGCTTCGAAAAAACTAATTCAAGAAGCGATTGCCAATTTGTCTAAGAGCTGAGCAAATTCGTAATCAGATCTTGTCGTTCGTGTTCCACTTGGCTTTGTTGATCTGCTTCCATTTGTTCGGAAGCGATCATTTGCTTCGGTGGTCACATCCAGATCGCCACGAGTGCCATCAGACCTGCGCCGAGCAGTGTCCAGATGAGGCGTCTGCCGCGGTTGCTGCCGCCGGGAAAGAACTCTTCACGCACGATGTCGAGCGTTGCGATGTAGAGAAAGGTTCCTGAGGCAATGGCCTTGAACCATGCTTCGGCGGCGCCGCTTCCGGAGCCGAACAGGTCAATTGCAAGGCCGCCTAGGATGACACCCAAGGGGGTGCTGCCGACGAAGATCAGTAACGCCGGAACGCGCGTGCGAGGCGGTACGGCTGCTTTCTGGAAGGTGGAGCCAAGGGCAAAGCCGGCAGCACCCTTGTGAGCCAGGATGGCGACTAACAGCACGCCAGCTCCGGCTGCAGACGAGATACCTAACGTGACGCCGGCAATGAGGCTATGAATCGAGAGCGTCAGCAGAAGGAGGTAAGGTGTCACTCCACTCTGGTTTGCCGAGTTCAGCAAAGCATCAGACTCAGGATCCGTCACTTTGCTCCCGGCTTCCAGTGCCCGGGGGATCACCCGCTCGAGCCCGAGCACCAGAATGAAGGACAGTGTTGCGATCCCGTAGGCCGCTGGATATTCGAGATTCGGATAAGCGCCTGCGAAGCCATTATTCGCATCCGCGAGGAGGTGGATGAGTCCTGCGGCAAGCAGCACGCCGCCGGCAAAACTGTTGCCGTAGGCGATCACACGCCCGTCGCCGCCGCGGACAACAAGCCAGGGAGCAAAGACGCCGGCGATGCCGACAGCCGCAATCAACGCCGCCGAAAGTAGAATCATGAGGTGTCCGGTCGAGTTAGAACAAGTGGTTGTTAGAGGTTTTCCTCAATCATCTTATCGTTTGGGATTAAGTGACGAAAAGGGGATCCGCCCGCCGATTGCTCGACGACTATGAATCATGGTCAGTGTCTGTGCTATTCGGCAAGTTGTTGAAACGGGACCGCTCGCCGTGCCGCTTCTTGAACCATCCTGCACGATAGAACAAATCACTTAACGCTCAGTTATTCTGCGAGTGCCTCTTTCGAGTATTTCGAGTCAAAATCCCTTGATATCCGTTGCTGCCCAGCCTTACAATCTCGGATGGTTGCCCATTTCATTAGACAGATCGCGCAGGAAGACGATGCAAAAACAGCGAACGATTCAAAGCCGGTTTTGGTTAGGTACTCTTTTCACCTGCCTTGGTTTGTTTTTTGTCGGCGGCGTCGCGGTAGACGCAGATGTCATCGTGCAACAACTGGATGAACATATGGTTGTTGAAGCAGAATTGTTTGAGTACGACGATCTGAATGATGAGTTTTACGGTTGGCTCGTCATCGATACCAATGAGCCAGTGGAAGTTGAATTACACCATTCCAATCCTGGATACATTGAAGTACCACCCCCTAGTTCAAATGCTTCTGAAGGTCTTGCGATCCTTGATCAGGCAGGTGGAGGCGGTTTTACTGACCAACTGGGATATGCGTTGCAATTCGAAACGTCGGGAACCTACTATCTTTACC
>Ga0163179_10000590_pt1 | contig 26007 bp, 29 predicted proteins | sample AtlANTMetagenome_FD_109643 | JGI IMG/M metagenome (GOLD analysis project Ga0163179, IMG submission 109643) | Marine eukaryotic phytoplankton communities from the Atlantic Ocean - Atlantic ANT 2 Metagenome | ecosystem: Environmental > Aquatic > Marine > Oceanic | place: North Atlantic Ocean...
AAGAAGTTGGCATCTTAAAGTTTGGTGGGTTTTTGATTAGTAGTTGCTTGTCTGTGCTCATTTCAAATTCGAATGAACGCAAGACTGGAACGATATCGGTCTGTTCCAATAAAGACTTTTGCAGTGCCATCATCAGTGCACCCATTGCTTGGTTTGACAATTTCATTTTACTTTTTCTCCTTTGTGTTTTGTAAATCACTATCATACATCATCTTAGCTAGCTCACTAAAATCTACTTTCGGCTGCCAGCCTAAAATTTTTCTTGCTTTTGTACTATCTCCCAACAATATTGGCACTTCATGGGGCCGAAAGAGTCGTTCATCAATCTTAACGTGGTCTTCAACTTTCAAGCCTGCATAAGAAAACACTTCTTCCAAAAACTGCCTAACCGTATATGTGTGTCCGGTGGCGATAACATAATCATCGGCAACGTCTTGCTGCAACATTAACCACATAGCTTCCACATAATCACCAGCAAAACCCCAATCTCTCTTTGCATCTAAATTCCCCAAATGCAGAACACTTTGCAGGCCTAACTTAATTCTGGCTGCAGCTAGAGTTATCTTTCTAGTCACAAAAGTTTCCCCCCTTCTGGGTGATTCGTGATTAAACAATATCCCAGATGAGGCGTGCATATTATATCCTACCCTATAATTGTTAACAAGATTATGAGAAAACAACTTTGCGCAAGCATAAGGGCTCGCAGGGCTAAATTTCGTATCTTCGCTCTGAGGGTACTCTGGTGTGTCTCCGTACATCTCTGATGAACTTGCTTGGTAAAACCTGCACTTTGGGGCAAGCTCCTTTAATGCATTTAAAATCCTTAAAGTTCCAAGTGCAGTTGAATCAACAGTGTGCTCTGGAATATCAAATGATACTCTCACGTGAGATTGAGCTGCTAAATTATAAAATTCTTTTGGCTTATATTTGTTGACTATCCGCCATATTGCGCCGGTGTCGTTTAGATCGCAAAACTCCATATGAAACCGCGGGTGGCCAAATATGTGGTCCACTCTAGCAGTATTAAAAGAAGACGAGCGGCGTTTTAGACCGATTACTTTATACCCTTTAGATAGAAGCAGTTCTGCCAGGTATGAACCATCTTGACCTGTAATGCCAGTAATTAATGCAGTTTTTGGCCTCATTAATGCTTTCCTCTTATATTGTCCGGATAACTCATTTTAAACCATTCGCAAGATTGTTTTAAGCCCTTTCTTAAATCAGTGTACAGGGAGTGATCCCACCCCAACTCCAAAAGAAGTTTATTGCTACTTGGTTTTCTAAATTGCCCTTGCGGCTTATCAGTGTTCCACATTATGTGACCTTCGTATTCCAAAAATTCACACAACATATCTACAATATCTTTAATGGATGTTTCGCTAGTATTGCCAATATTTATCGGCACTGGAGAGTCATAGTTTTCTAATAAAAATAACAATATACTTGCTATATCGCTTGAATGCGTAAATTCCCTTAGGGGCGCGCCGTTGCCCCAAACTTCAACGCTTGGTTGGTTTAATAGCTTAGCTTCCCAAATCCTTCTCATCAAAGCCGGTATCACGTGGCCATTTTCTAGATCGTAATTGTCGTTTTCTCCGTATAGATTGTTTGGTATTACGCAAATATAATTATGACCATATTGTTGTCTATATGTACGAGATTGTACTTCAAGCATCCTTTTGGCATATGCATATCCGTAATTTGAAATATGAGGCTCGCCGTTGTGAAGTTGGTCTTCTGTTAGTGGGTAGTTTGCATTATTTGGAAACACACAAGTGGAAAGCATTGAGACCACCTTCTTGACTTCTGATTTCGAGCAGGCTCTTAGCAGGTTTGTGTTCATACGGATATTGTCAGTATAAAATTCCCCTATATAATCTGTGTTTGCCTTAACGCCGCCCACTCTGGCTGCCAAGTGCACAACAACGTCGAATTTGTTTTTATTTAAATATTTGCTTGTCTCACCTTCGTTTAACAAATCCAACTCATTTCGAGTCGGATAATGGGCATGGGGCAACACTTTCTTCATAGCGTGGCCAACCATGCCGGAGCCGCCCGTTACCAATATCTTGCTATTTTCTATTGCCACTGAAACCATCCTTGAAAGTCTGCTTTGCTTAAGTTCTTGTTTGAGGTACCTTTCCAGGGGCGCCAGGGCCCAAAGACGCCAACTTTGCTTGCATCACTAAGGGCCGCGGCCCACCATCCCATTGTACCATGTTGAAACAATATATTATCAAAAGTTCTAATAAAGTTAAAGTCCTCTATAATACTTCTCTTTTCTACTTTTGGATTATACTTGGCGAATCCTTCGATAAACGAATTGAAATAATCAACAGATTTTTGTGGATCGACTCGATCTTTTTCTGGTACATTATAGTGAAATGACATGTTTGACAAGCTTTCCTTAGATATGAGACCCCAACTAGGCATGTCAGTTACTATATGAAGATCTTGGAACTGAAATTTCTCTATTGCTTTTAGGTATGATTTTACTGATGGTTTACTATCAAATTCATTTTTATAAAAAAGCCTGTCGCCGGCGCGAAAATGGATAACTAAGTCATTGTTTTTTCTTTTCTGTACCTTAGGATACCAACTCTTTATCCTATCGATGTCTTTGTTGAAAAAAGTATAATCTTCATAATAACCTCTAACTAAAAAATTAAAATCCTTATATCTTTCATCAAATAGTGATGTATAGTTTCTCTCATTGGCCATCACCAAAGATGAAACGTTGTTTGTGTTTGTTGATATATTCAACCCTAAGCTTTTTAGGTCTGGGTTAGCATAATAATCTTCTTTCGGTGGTATCGCTATTACTTCTGTTTGGTGAAATTCTGCTAAAAGCCTTGCGGCATTATATTGAAATAAATTATTACCAAAACCATTTGTAAGTTGTACTAATATCATTCTTAACCCTCTGTGATCACTGGGACAAAGTTTCCTTTTGCATCTATTAATTTTTCATTTAGATTCACGTGAGGAAAAAAAGTTATTGGCTTTGTTTTATCATATTGATAAAATGGCCTACAAATACTCTGATATAGAATGTTTCTAATTCCTAAGGATGCTAAGTTCTTTTCTAGTGCTATCTCTGGGCAGTCAAAATCATTGTCTGTTCTTGATTCGTCTTCCCCATCCATATAAATGAAAGAACAATACTTTTCAAACGTGGTCGGCTTTGAGAAAGAGAAAAACCATGGGTCGCGATGACCACTAGGGTACACTGTTGAATATACATGATCATCGAGGATATCAAAATCATTCAAAAGCACAGGATTCAAAAACATCGAGTTATCTGGTCTAAGTCTCACAATAACGTCATAATCAAATCCATTTTCTGCAGAGTACTCTTTTGCTAGTTTAAAGCCCTCTCTAATGTTTGACATTTGATTGTTCATCTTTCTTTTAAAATATCCAAGGGTGCCAAAATCAGAGTCGTCTAAATTTTCATTTTCGTTGATTACAACCTGTTTTAAAAATTTACCATAATTATCAGAAATTTCCTTTTCTAGCTCTGTTGATTCTTGCTTTGTTGTTTTGACATATTTTTGAGTTATGTTTGGACCGGTGGTGTGTAAAGTGTTCGTACTACACGCGTAAACAAACACGTCTGCATTGTTAGGTTTTATTATGTGCTTAATATGATTTACGCAATTTACTTTGTAATCCCTCATTTGGCCTGTGATGACGACTGCAACTTTCACACTACTACCTCAAGAGACGGAAAATACTTTATGAAAGTTAGTTTATTTCCGGAAATATCGTTTGCTCTCTCTCTTATTTCTTTAAAGAAATTCCAAGCCAAAGGAACGACGATAAGCTTGCTATGATCCTCTTTCTTGAGTTTTGAGGGGTTATGTATTGGTATGTTCATTCCCGGCGTTTGAAGGCCTTGTTTGAGCGGATTGTCGTCAACTATATAATCTAAGCCCATGTCTGCAAAATTCAAAAACGTATTCCCCTTGGCAGCGGCGCCGTAGCCTACTATCTTAAAACCCTCGTTCTTATAAGAATTTACCTTCTTTTTAAAATCACTAACAACCTTCATACAGTTTTGGGCATATTGTTTATATTTGCTTTCGGTAAAAAGACCATGCGAAGCTTCTTTTTCGATTTCTTGATTTGAGAGTGACTCATCATGATTGCCTTTTTTCAGCACAAAAACATAGCTGCCGCCATGAATTGGCTCCTTTCGGACGTCGATAAGAGAAAATCCATTCAAATTTGCACATTCTTTCATTGATTTTGAATTGAAAAAGGATAAATGTTCATGGTAAATTGTATCAAATTGGTCGTCGATGATCATATCTGCTTGAGATGTCTGTATTAATATAAGTCCGTCTTTTTGTGAAACCTCAAAACAAGCCGACAAAAAACCATGTATATCATCGACGTGTGCAAATACGTTTTGCGCTGTAATAATATCGAACTTTTCACCGAAAGATTTAGCTACCTCTTTGTTCCAGTATTCGCACTTTATGTTATGATTATACCTACTTAAATCATATAAATTTTCTGCGGGATCTACACCATACGTATCCCACCCTTTTTGTTTAAACTTGTCCAATTGAGTCCCATCGTTGCATGCAATATCCAGAATTTTACCTTTGGTGGGTGAATACTCTTCACATATTGTAACAAATTTTTCAAAATATTTATGTAGTGTCTTGCTTGTCCCGCTGACGTATAAATATTCTTTAAACATTAGATCTGGATTTACTGCTACACTTAGCTGCACATGAAAACAACTTTTACAGGCATTTATCTTTAATGGAAATATATCTTTCTTTTCGCCTTTGTGATAATCGTTAGCCAGCGGCTGCTTGTTTAGGTCTAAAACCTCAAAAAGATCTTCGCAGCTACACACTCTGCATTTGTTAATTTCAGTATAGTTTTGCATTTGCTCTATTTCCTTTGTTCATATTTTCATAATTATCTAAAATTGATTGTACGATCGTCTCCACTGTCTCTTCAAATTTAAACTTAAATCTATTTTTAAATTTTTCTGTTTTTATTAGAAAATCATATGATTTTGTCTGAAGTTTTATATTTGTAATGTTTTCAGGTGGAGTGCTCATTTCTAAGATTGCTCCTGTTGTGTCAGCTACTGCGTTAGCAATATTTTCTACATTTGAATTAAAAGAAGCTAAGTTATATAAACCTCGGTCTTCATATGTCGCTTCGGACAATATGGTGTTCACTGCGCGACATAAGTCATTAATTCCTAAAATAGGTCTATTCACCTTTGGATTAAAGCAAAAAATCTTTCCATTTTCAACTGCATTGAACGTCATTGCATTGATCATGACGTCGTTTCTTAAGTTTGGTGAATAGCCATTAACTGTGCCAAATCGAAGTCCGAAATAACATTTGTCTGATAGTGTTGCATATGCATCAATTTCGTACTTTGACAAATCATAATAATTGTTCGGACGAAAATTAACATACTCTTCGTCGACATAATTATTTTCTGTATCCCCATACACAGAAGAGCTGCTAGCATATATGAATTTCTGTTCTTTATTTAGGATCTCTAATAGGTGCGTAAAATTCAATACGTTGTTTCTGATTGTTGGTAATAAGTTTTCATCACACATCTTAACACTTGAGTGGCCAGCCAGGAGAATAATTGCATTGTATTTTGATACTTCTTCTTTTGTTAGCGAGGCGAAATCTCTTTTTATGTTTTTGTCACTAGAATAGTTACCATACCACTCGATATCGAGAGTGGTAACATCATAGTTGCTATCAAGCTCTTGGTGTAATTTACTACCAATATAACCACAACCTCCAATAATTAAAACTTTATCTTTCACCATATTTTCACTTTTCCAAGAATTATGTCCCTAAACATCATCCAGTCTGATATTTTTGCATATAGAGGGCTTGAAAATGCTGCTGGTTTGTTTTTTTCGAAAAAATAATGGCCGAACCATGCAAAAGGATATATAATGAACGGAACCAGGGGTAACAAATACCAGTGCCAATTAGAAATAACAAACCATGCAAAAAAAATAGTAACCCACTGGCCTATGAAATGTAAAAGTCTACATGTTTTATTTTGGTGCAAAGTTAAGTAATACTTGTAATATTCTTTCAGTGTCATATTCATATAGCGTACTCCTAGTTCTGATATTTATTATCTATTCGAATCAGCGGAAAACACTTCAGTAGCTCGTCAACACCTTCTTCGATTTTTATTTCTGTTTCGAAACCTAAAGTGTTAATCTTCTCATAAGAAACGACATAATCGCGCTTGTCAACATCTCCGTCGAAGTCAGCATAATGCACATAGCACCCTGTTTTTTCTTTTATCATTTCGCAGATATCTTTCTTAGAATAATTCATAGAATTTGATCCAACATTATAGGCCTCGCCACGCATAGCATCTTGATTTTCTATTGTAAAGTGGAACACCCTGGCGATGTCTCTAACGTGTATAAAAGTTCTCATAAAATGAGATTCATATATGACTAGACACTTTTGAGTAGATGCTACATAAGTCAAATCGTTGACAAGCAAGTCTAGTCGCATGCGAGGGCTGACTCCGAATGCAGTTGCAAAACGAAAAGCAGTGCTATTGCCATATTTCATAACTTCTTGTTCACCTAAGGTTTTACTTTTTCCATAAACACTCAACGGGTTTAGTGGTGTCTTTTCTGTGCAGACGCCGTCGACGGAACCATAATTCGATCCGGTTGATCCATAAATTAAAAATTGACTCCCATCTAAACAATCTATTACATTTTTTGTACCCTGATGATTTACTTTATAAGTCATCTCTTCATCGCGGTTGCATGCTCGAAGGCCGACTATAGCAGCCAGGTGCACCACAATATCGTGACCTTTTATTGATTCTGCTAACAATTCTTTGTCTAAGATATCGCCTTTTATAAAATTAAAATTAGGACTAGCAAAATTATGAACAATTCCGTCTCCTCCAGATTTCAATAAGTCATAAACAGTAACCTCATATCCTTTAGATAGGAGCAGTGGCACTAGAGACGTGCCAATATATCCACACCCACCAGTTACAAAAACTTTCTTTTTCATTTCATATTCCTCTTATTAAATTATAAATTTTTACGATAATATTCAACAGTATTCTTTATTCCTTTTTTGTGATCAAAGAAGCAAAACTGCGGGAACATTTCATGAAATTTTTCCTTTGAAAGTATCTTCACTGCGTCACCATCGGGGTAACTAGTGTCAAACTCTATTTCTCCTTGAAAATCACAACATTCTTTTATCAGCAGCGCTGAGTTCGCTATAGAATACCCTTTTTCCTGTCCGATATTAATCGGATACTCCATATGATCAATACTCTCAGCTTGCACTAAAATGTCTATAAAATCATCAACATATGCCCATTCTCTGACTGGGCTTCCCGTACCCCATACCACGAATTTATCTTCGTTTGCTTCCTTTGCTTTGAGCATACGAATGATCATTCCATTTAATGCATGAGTCTTCTTTGGGTCGCAAGAATCTCCGGGACCATAGGTATTTGGTAGTAATAAATTAACAGTTCGGATGCCATACTGGTTATAATAACATTGAGACAAATAATATATCGCTCTTTTGGAATTACCAAACGACAGCACCGAATCATGCACTTTGCCGTTTAGCCACTCTTCTTCTTTTTGCACCGAGCTGTCTCCTGGGTAGGAACAATTGGAAAAAGGTTGAATTACCTTTATTTCTGGGTTTACTTCTTTTATTGCTCGATACATATTCAAGCACATTTGAACATTGTCAGAATATACGTCGGCTGCGTATTGCCTGACATACAACATACTACCACCGTGGGAAGCTAAATTGTATATCGTGTCAGGGTTTGTTTCCTTTATTAAATCTCGGGCTTGATTATAATCTAATAGGTCCACCCCCATCGATTTAGAGCTGGTGAAGACTTCGCACTCTTTTTCTTGCAATTTTGTTACTAAATTTTGGCCAACGAAGCCTGTGGCGCCTAGTACTAGGACTCTCATATTTTTAATCTCCTGATAATCTGAATATTTTATTGTGTAGTATCATTTTTGGACCAAAGGATCCGATTGACGTTGCCCTGATAACTCTTTTTAGTTCTTCTTTTGAAGTATCTTCTGACACTATTTCCATCTTGTCTATATCTCTAATTCTTCCGGTTTTTGTACCCCAAGGCTCTTCATTGTAATTCTCAGACATATCTCTTATAAGATCGTGGCCATGGTTGGCGATCTTTTCTATTATATCACAAAATGCACTATATTGAAGTTTATGTATCTTTGTTAATAACTTTTTTATGTTATCTTCTTTTGTTATTTCTGTTTTGTAGAAATGTATTATGGTCCCGTTGTCAATTTTTTCGTTCATATAGTGAACTGTTACTCCGGAAGTGGTATCACCATTATACAGGCCCCAATTCAACCCTCCAGAGCCCGGGTACCTTGGAGGGGATGGATGAAAGTTGATCACCCCACTCCTAGTTCTCTCTATTGTTTCTTTCGGAATTATATGATAAGATTTTAAGTGAAATATATAATCCCCATTCCACTTTTCTATAATTTCTGGTAACTTAGTTTTTCTATTTTTAGATGCCCAACAAACACTGGTGTCGAATCCGGATTGCTGAAGTAAGTCTAAGGCAGAATTGCAATACTGGCAATCCTCAAAGCCAATAAGTAGTGCGCTTGTAGTAACCATTAGATTTACCTAAAAACATCCATAGTCGTCAGATCTGGCCAGTCAGTGTATACCCAGGCTTTTGGCTTAGTGCTGATTGCTGAGGGCAGCTTTTTTAAGCCCAATTGTGCAGTTTCGGGGGTCATATAATAGTGGTATCCAATCGTCTTAATATTTTGAGTTGACCAAGACTCATCAGGAGATCTGCCGTCATAAGACATTTTCTTTAGTGCATTAAAGTCTTTCTTGTTATCAAACAAAATAATTCCTCCGCGGCCTAAACTTAAGTGCTTTCTAAATTGGAAACTAATACACATGTAGGTATTTGGTATATAGCTATCCTTTTCCCATAGCACCGCTGCGTCTATAATATTGTCCGTTAAGTAATAATAGTTTTGCCACTTTTCATCTTTCCACTCTAAGTCAATGCTTAGCTTGTCCGCTAGCATGGGAACTGATAAGTATGTATTTTTCGGAACTTTTATTTTTTTTACTTTGTTGTGTCTCAGGCAAAGCTCTAACCCATGAGTGCAGCAGTCCACCGCCACTGCATAGGGCGCGCCGAAGAAGTTAGCTATCTCTTTTTCAAAATCCGCTATTACTTGAAATGACATTATAAGCTCCTAATTTCATCCAATAAGTTTGAGGCCATATGCTTCCATGTATAGTTATTGTATATCAACTCATAAGCGTTATTAATCACTCTGTTTCTTTCCTGGTCGTTTTTTAAATAAAAATCAAGCTTTTCTTCGAAGTCGCTCATATCATTCTTAAATGTCATGCATGTTTCTCCATCAACGAAAACAGGGTTATTAACTTCAGGCATATCGTTACAAATTAATAATACCTTAGATAAGGCCACTTCAAAATATCTTGGACTAATATCGTTTACTGGACCAGTTGTGCCGAGCCAGGCCTTACATTTGTTCATTTGAGATGCATATTCCTCTATTGATCGAATTCGATAGTCTAGATTGTTACCAGAGTTCCAGAAGACTTTATATTTTTCAGATTTATTTAAGAATTCTCCCACTCTAGTTCTTAGATTTTGTGTCGGGCCTTGAATCTTATCTTTGCCATGCAAAGCGCCGGAGAAGCCGACGTCATACTCAACGGGCAGTGCCCGAGGATGAAAATTCTTAGGCGTAGCAGTAAACCAAGATCTCACCACCTTCTTGGCAATATCAGTGTCTTTATTATGAAAATAGTCCAAAAGAATGTCCACCTTGTTGAGTTTGCAAAAACTTACCTTTTGTTCAAGCATATTTTGTGGTTTGTGAAGCATGCAAACGACGGGTATATTTAATTCTGCTAAACCTTGAATTTTTTGGTAATTTGAAAGATTAGATTGTGCAAAGTAGCCCAAACCAAAAACTATCCCGTCAAAGGAAACCGGAGCTTTCTCTAATATGCTATTAATGTTGGGTATTTGACCTTCATATACATATACATTTGATAGTTCTTTTAATTCTCTAAACAAATCACCATAGTATTGGTACATATATGAGTCTGAAATCACTCCACCTTGATCAATATACAAGATATTCATTTAGAATTGTCTTTCACTCCTGGGGCATAATCTACTATGTGCCTATATGCATTTTGTACGTGATAACCTTCTTCAACTATCTTAAGATCATGGATATCATGGTCATAGTGTATCAAGTAGAACAAACTATTAATATCATTATCACCCCAGCGATACTTATATATACCTCCGTACTTGTTGACAGCTTCTATCCAGTTTTTCCAATCCTGAGTCTCAAACAGGCCAGTCTTCACGACATATGAATCCGCGCATGGGTAAAAATGAAAATTCTTATCTGCTTCAGGGTCCGTCATTAGATTTTTAATAAATTGAGATTTTGGCTCTATTTTATAATGCTTCAAATATCCTTTGATAAAGTCCCAAAGATTAATTCTTGTATCAAAGTTTCCCTGGTGTGGTGTCTTCTTGGTTTGGTCATATACTATTAGGGCGCCCATGTCCTCGTTTCTTTTTGACATAACCTCAAATGGGTCTTCTGGTAGTTCCTTTACAAAACCAGACTCATCATCTAGGCTCATAACATAGTCATATTTTTCAAAATGAGTATTTGGGTATCCATAATAATTTGACATAAAATGACACATGTGCAAATAACCCTTTCTCGAAATCGGAAATTGCGTCCTTGCGTACCAAACATCTTTTCTATTATAAAAAAGTTCTTCTTCTTTTAAAAACGAAGGAGTGTTATAATCAATCTGCACGAAGTGAATATTCTTACTTATTTTGTTTCTTATTTCTTCTCTAAAGCCTTCATCATCATATATATCATCAAAATAGTGAACGTATACGGGATACTCATACTTATGATTAAAATTATCCCATAAAGACTGCAGACTTAAACTTATGCACTTTTTTCTTGATGAAATGTATGTTATACAGGCACTTATATTATTTTTCTTCATATTTTCTACCACATTTATTGTATATTTCTTTTATTAGTTCCAGCGACTGGAAAGAAATTGATATATCAAATTCTTCTAGTCTAGAATATAAATCTGGATGATTTGGGCAGGAACCTTTATATTCTCCGTAGGAATTTGTTTTCTTAGCTTGTTTTAATTGTAGCATAGCTTTATTGTATTTTTCTCTTATTTCTCTTTTGTCATCTAAAAACTTAACTTTAGTAATCTTATCCAGCGCTTTGCCTCCTAACTCAATAAACCCATATTCTGTCATTATAGTGATTGAGCATTCAATATTTTTTGGTTCTGTTGAAATGGTGACTTCTAGCGTGCCGCCATAATCCCCAAAATTCAAAATTGAATATACAGTGTCTTCAATTGGAATATTGTTATGTTTTGTATTATAAGACATAGATGAATGCACAGAGGGCTTTCCCAGTAGGTGGCACAAGATATCAATGTAGTGTATTCCACATTCGTGGAGAGTTCCGCCGCCGACACTTGGTTGGCCTCTCCAGTCATGAAAATAATCCGTCGGACGCTGCCAACGCTGAGTTAGGCTAACTCCTCTAATTTTTCCTAAGAAACCTTGACTAAGCATATCTTTCATTTTTTCGACTACCGGGTTTAACCTAACTTGCAAGACAGCATATGCTCTTTGATTGTTTTTAATTGCTACTTGTTCTATCTCTCTGGCCAGATCTGGATTTAAGGATACTGGCTTTTCCACCAAAATATCACAGCCGTTTTCTAGGGCGTATTTTGCCTGAACGTGGTGTAGAGAATTTGGCGTTGCGACAACTATAAAATTCACATCCTCCTTGTTAATCATTTCTTTGTAATTATTATAACCACTTACGTTATATCCTCGCGAGACGCGGGTGAGGGTGGTCTTGTTTGTATCGCATACAGAAACCAAAGAAAAACCTGGGTTTGCCTCTATTGATTCAATATGTCTTATTAATATCTTTCCGCAACCAATGATGCCGACTCTATATTTTATATTTTCAGTCATGCCTTATTTATTCGAATTTACCTTTTTCGATCAGTTTTGCAGTGGTCTCGGCAATTGGGCAGTCTCCAGTTATGCCTAATCTCTGATATGCCGGCTGTTCATACACAACCTTGGGGTAATGCCCTGTTGATGGCCCTCGGAGGCCCAGCTCCGCCTTAATGCCTGTCATATGTATCTTCATCTGTTCTAGTGCCATAAGGCACAATGGCTCAGCTAGTCTAAAATTAAAACCTACATACTCATGATTATACTTTCCAACTTGACCTTGGTCACATATAGCTCTAATTTTTTCAGCATTTAATTTTGAGCCTTTTGGAATGCATATCATACCACCTTCAAAAGTAGAAATATTTTTTGTTTTATAAAAAGAAAAAGTCCCAGCATCAGACATCATGCCCGCGTTTCGGTCATGGTCATCAGTTGCCCCAAATGATTGAGCGGTGTCTTCGATCACTACTAGATTGTGTTTTTTTGCTACAGTATTTATCTTGTCCATATCACACACTCGGCCATATAAGTGTACAGGTATAATTGCTTTCGTGTTTGGCGTTATAGCCTGTTCAAGCTTGTCCGGATCTAAAAGTAAAGTATCCTTGTCAATATCAACAAAAACAGGAGTGGCTCCGGCGATTATTATAGCATTAGTTGTCGCGATGAATGTCAATGGTGTAGTTATAACTTCGTCACCCTGCTTTAGATCCATGGACCACAAAGGTGCGATCAGTGCGCTTGTACCATTATTTACTGCTATGCAATCTTCTATATCATACTTTTCTTTAACATACTCTTCAAACATGGTTCTAACTGCTACAGGCATAGTGTATTCTCCAGGAATCTTTTGTATTTTTGCGACACTTTCTCAATATGGTAGCACGAATCAAAATTATTTTTTATCTTTCTAGAAAAATCCATCCGTGGTGGATCATACAATCTTGTTGGTTTGAAGTCCCATGGATTTTCCTCTATTATTGTTGAATTTAGCCCCGCTATTTCCTTGGTGCCGCCTTCTGAAGAGCATATAATATGGCAGCCACTGGCTCTAGCGTCAACGACGACATTGGGGCAATGATCCAGCCAAGCTAAGTGTAAAAAATTAGTAGAAGATTTATATAGAGAATATAATTGTTCTTGAGATAAGTTTCCAAAGTACACTACACTTTCTTCTTTTACCTGTTGTTCGAGTGGGACTTGACCTGCAACGACGAGCAAATCATTGAAACCCTTATGTTCTAAAAAATAATCAATATTTGCTGATAGCCTTTTGTGAGGTCTCCATGAAGCTGCGCATGACCATATTTTATCATATTTTTCGTTCTTCATTGGTTCGATGTTTTTAATTGTTTCTTGGTCGGCACCATTATGTATGACTATGTTGTTTTCATGATTGCCAAAATATTTAGTTATCAATTCTTTATTGAAAGTAGATTGATAAATAATCCCTTTTGACGAATCAAATGTTCTTTTTATGTTTTCGTTCTGAGATATATAATTCTGATCTGTATTAAAGTAAATCCCATCCAACCTCTGCACTCTGGGTATTTTTAGATTGTGGTTTCTTGATTCTATAAAGCAAAGTGAAATTTCGGCATCAGAATGAGACACCACTTCACAGCCGGATTTTATCAATTGAGGTACTAGCTTTTTCGCGAAAGAGTTTGGTCCGGATGAACTATTAATATTAACATTGTCTAGAAAGATTTTCATACAAGTTTTTACAACCTTTCATACTTTGGCTTCTTTCTTATTTTCAACATCGTATCATATTGTTTTTGGGCCCTGGTCTTATTTACTGCGTTTGGGTTTCCGACATTATAAACATATAATATTTCCGGAATATATTTTGCTTGTGGGCCGGCCATCTCCAGCAATGGAAGCATCATAGCTTGATCATACGATATTTCATAAAACTCACCATCTTCGTCTTGTAAATCTTCTTTTTTAATCTTATTCCACAGAGAATACTTAAATGTCTTAAGATGAGAGGCGCGCCAATTATCTTGCCTATAGTTATTACCCTTGACAACATCTTCTGGATATTGACTTGCTTCTTGGCCTATGATTCCTTCAGGGTGTGTAACGAAGCTTCCATAGGTTGCTAAACACTTTTCAGAATAATACTTGTTTAATGTTGATAATACATTAGGAGTTGAGAACCAATCGTCGCCATCTAAAACTACTATTACATCTTCGGGCTTTGGGTTGGCTTTCAAAATAGAGTCATAAATATTCTTTAATGCATACTTCTTATCTTTATTGTTATTTTTGATAAACTTATCATCCAGGTCTATACTATTGATTACGTCCCAGGTTTTGTCTGTTGAAATATCATTACTTATGATGCATTGATAATTCTTGTACTCTTGTGACTTTACACTCTCCAATGTGTGCCTCACCCACGCTTCCGAATTATACACTGGTATCACTATCTTAAAATGACTACTTTGATCTTGCGTTGAATCAATTGACCGGGCTCGGGTATGTTGATTTACTTTGCTCCAGAAAAAGGATGCTCTTGATTTGAGATACTGAAGTGTCTCCTCTCTATCTGATGTAAACCAATCTTCTTCTTTATGTTGAACTCCGTCGTTCAATATTAGTTCGCAACCTAACAATTTTGCTTCTATGACTGTTCTTGGACAAGTGTCAAAACTTCTAGGTAAAAAGATAAACCCTTTGTATTTTGCAAACTTTTTAAGCATTTCTCCATATTCAACACCGGAGAAAAGCTCAAATTTTAACCCATTTTCTTGTGCATATCTTACACTATCTTCTGTACCTTTGACCCATGAACTAGACTCTTGGATTAGCCAAGTATCGTTTTTATTTTCGCAATCTAGACTTGCTATATACTCAAGAGTCTCTTTACTAAATACCGAACTTAAAACATATACTTGCTGCTCCCTCAGAAAAGGAAATTTATTATAATATACATCTCTTTGTGCTGCAGACATAAACCAGAGGTCTTTGGCATTTGCAAAAAATATTGATACGACTTTTCCTAAGGTTGAGTTTTCACAATCACATGAACCTTCTGCTTTAATATGCTTTTCTGGTAACCTGTACGAGCAGTATTTGTAATCGTATTCTATTACAGAGTATGTTAAATTTTTACAACAATAGAGAATTAACTCAATCGAAAGGGCCGAAAAGTTCCCAAATATCCAATGATGATCTTTGTATTTGTCTATTATTGGTTTTGTCAAATTATTTGATCTAATTGTTTTTATTGGTATTTTAGAGTTCTGCATTATTGCTGCGGTGGTAAGTTCTCCGCCGCCGACGTAATCTTCGACAAAGAGATCAGAAACAAAAACAAACATTACTCTAGCTTCCTCCAAGTGAAGCAAACATTTTGTCAATTTCAGAAATAGTTTCTTCGCTATGCTCTGAGAATAATACTTTTTTCATTTTTGCTAGTATATCTTTCTTTTTGTGAGTTTCCATTATATTTTGTTTTAGCGTTTTCGCCCAGGACTTATACATCCCATAATTACTATAAACTTTCCTTAGCTGTGTTTTCGCGGAGGCCTCTTTGACAAAGGCCCAGCGGCTCTCTTCAGTTATTAAGTCTTTCCATATCGCAGCGGCTTGCACTTGCTTCAGCTCGCAATCGATTCTTGCAAACAATTTCTTGTTTTTGTTTTTATGTTTTGCCGACAGGAAATCTAAATGCGCGCTCCAATCTGTAGCAATAACCGGAAGTTCTGAATATGCTGCTTCAAAGATTGGTAAACCATACCCCTCTCCATGAGTTGTTGTATAATATGCTTTGATCTTGGGGTGCACATATAGTGAATGTATCTGAGCTGTGGTCAAGTCACCATGAATTAGGTAGATTTTGCACTTTCTTGGGCCCAAGTTTTTTAAGAAAAGCTCAATTTGCTGTTTTGTCCTGATCCTGTCCATTATACTAGATCTTGCAGAACTGGTCTTTAGGATTAAGCCCACGTTCTCATCTTCTCTAAATTCCTCAACAAAAGTTCGCACTGTTGAATCTAAGTTTTTGCGAGGGCCAATCATGGCGATTGTCAAAAAGTTAAAATCAGTTTCTAACTCTAAATTCATTTCTTCTACTTTTATTTCTTTTACCGGATATGGCACCACTTCTACTTCGCAATTGCAATTAACAATTGTCTGCGTGTTATTTGCTTTATTTAACATTTCATATTTTGTTTCAACAAATCCAGCGCGAGCGTGATGAGACGGAACTATGATTTTATCAATACCCTGGTGTGTTTTTGCTAACCAATTCGGAGATACCCTATCAGTCTCAATTCCCGCAGTGACACAAACAGAATATTTTGCTTTTTTCTCAAATTCATTAGGGATTCCAACGTGAACTTGCATATCGTATTCTGGGTGTATTTTATTCTGGTTGCAATACATAATAAATCTTTGATAATTATCAATTCCTTTTTGTATTTCTTCTGAAGGTGTCTCCCACGTGGTACTACCCCAGTTTAGAGGGTTTATAAATACCTCTGCATCTTCCTTGAGGCACATTGCTTCGTGCACTAATCGAGAGTGCTCGCCATAGCCGGATTTTGTCAATATAGGTGCTTCTAGTAAAATTCTCATTATAGTTTAAACATCTCCCAGCTTTTATAGCCTTTTCTATTTTCCCAAGAACCGAACTCTTCAAAAACCTCTTTGAAAGTGGTATACCATAGGCCAGCATATTGTGCCATGCCATAATTCTTAAGAACGTGTTGGCGGCCTAGGGCACCGATGGCGTCCCTTTCTTCTTGAGTCATATTGAAAACCTTCTCTAGAGCTTCAATAAAGTCTTCTTTGGCTATCCTATCTTCGTAAATATACGGAACGTCTTGAGATCCTATTATTGACTTCGAACAAGGTTCTATGCCTGCTCCCAATTCATTGCCATCATCGTCAACAATCTGCTCTTGTAGTCCTCCAGTCTTATTAACTATAATCGGAGTTTCACAAGCTAAAGATTCCAATGTTGCCAACCCAAAACCTTCTGCGTCGGATATATTAATTGTGCAATCTGCTATATTGTATAAGTAAGATAAATCTTTAGGCGGCAGTTTTTCAGTTGATATCACCACTTGCCCAGCTTGTAAGTCTAGATTATCTATAATCGCTTGCAAGTCTTGTCCATTCGGGTCTTTTGGTTCAGTGTGCATTATTAACATTGCCTTATCTGGTCCAACTTTATCCAGAAATTCCTTAAACCAAAATATAACCGTTCCAGATTGTTTTCTTCTTGCATTTCTATTATTCCAGAAAAACACCATTTTTCCATCAGATTTTGCTATTTGTGTAAACTTCGCATATTCTAATTTATCCCTCTTTTTAAAGACGCTAGTATCGACAGTATGTGGAATTCGAACGCACTTTACATTTGGTGAAACATTTCTAACTATATCATCCGTTACTTTGCTTATCGTACAAATGACGTCATTTGAATCATAATATGGCTTGTTGAAGTTTGGATACGGATAATTATCCCAAACATGATAATATATCATTGGTATGTTTGGGCGAATCTCATCCTCCATGTTCCAAAGCCAAGTATAGAACCTTGGATCAGTCATAAACCATAATGCATCAGGTTTATAGTGCTGTATTATTTTTCTAACTAGCTGCGGTTCGCCGTAACCATCAACTGGGTGGATTATCCAATCATCGTTCCATGGTTCGACTTTTGTTGGCTGGTAACTTCTATGTTTTAGTGCTCCAGCTAAACACACAAAAGAAAACTCTTGCGTATTCAGCATTGATTCTATCATATACTTTGTCTGTGTTCCGACTCCTGATGGTGCGAGTGGACTATCTGCTATAACTAATACTTTTTTCTTTGTCATTTACAATGCTCTGTGTTGTGGAATTTACAATATTTACATGAAAGTCTATTTTTTATAGAAAAACCTTTCTCAATATTTATAACAGATTTTTCTAATAAGCTTAAGCAATTATTTATTTTCTTTTGCCCAGAAGTAACTTTAAATATTTCTATATTTTCTCTTTTTGCTGTTCTCTTTAATAATCCGAAATAAGTTTCTATGTCTTTTAGTTCAATGTTGTGCTTTTTAGAAAAGAACTCTTTATACATTGTCAGTTGATAATTTACTATCTTGTTTGACTTTTTTCTAGAATCCCAACCCCAACTGCAAGTCTTCCAATCAATAATATGATATTTCCCATCAGGAGTTGTGATCACCAAGTCAATAAATCCCTTAAAACTTCTGCCGTATGAATCGAAACTCAATATTGGCTCCATTAATTTCTCTTCTACTGAAAATACTTCAAAATCCCCAAAATACTCCTCTATCGAAGGTAGTACCATGTCACACAATTTTTTAGCTTGCTGCCTCATCTCTGTGACTAGTGGTTTGTTTAGTTCATGGCCGTTGTCCTTTAGTTCTAGAAGTTCTAATAAGAAGGATTTCTCAAATATACTATAAGTATCTGCTGATTTATTAACTACTTTTTCCTCACATGCGGCATGGATAGCTGTACCAAAAGCAGTAAATTCATTTCCAGAAAAGTAAGGTAACTTATCTACGTAGATAAGTTTATGTCTATGTGGGCACTCAGACCAGTTTTTAAATTCTGAATAGCTAATTCTTTTTTGAGAGATTTGAGATTCTGCTTCTAATTGATGAGGAGGGTTCTTGTTTTGGTTTTGGTTTTCTAGTATATTTTCTTTTTTGTTTTGGCTTTTCTTCAATTTGCTTTTCTTCTTTCTTTTCTTCTTTCTTGGAAATTTTAAAGCTCCAAGTTCCCGAAAGTCTTATTTTTGACCTTGTTGTATTGCCTACCTTATGAGAAGGTTGTGATATTAGTTTCTCGATTATATAATCTTGTTCTATTATATCTATTATCTTTTCTGTTGTCAATATGTTTGTTTTGTCTGTAAGAAAAGTCTTTGCAAGACACACGACATTTAAAGATAGAATATCTCCCTCTATTGTTTTTTTTATATCAAATATCATAACCAAGTTCCTCTAAAAATTTAAGTTTCTCATATAACACAGGGCAATTGTTCTTTATGAAATTGTAACTATCATAGTAAAAATAAGCTTCAAAACCGTTTGCGAAATATTCCCTAAGAGAAGTTGCAGCATAAGGAGAATAAAAAATATTAGCGCTAAGCATGTTCAATGCTGAATATCCTACTTCCTGATATAGGTATTCATCGAATCCTCTATCGTAAGAAGGATTTAAGAAATTTTGTAAATCTACTGGGTATTTTTCTCCTTTTAAAGTTGAGAACAATCTTTTTCTTTTCTCTATGAACTCTCTTTCGAGTTTTTGATCTTCATACAAGGCCATGGCATATATCTCTTCTAACGAATGAGCTACTTCATGCACAATGTCATCAGCTATATCCGAAGAGTCTTTTTGATCATTTGTAAGAAATATACAAGAATTTTCATAAACTGCTTGTACATTTCTTTGGTTTAGGAAGTCAAAATTACCGACATAAATTATATCTATATTCTTAAAAAGATGACTAGGTATTTTCTTTTCTATCTCTTTTAGAGCATCTCCGATTGACACTTCTGGATCTTGAATTGGATCCTTGATCATCACTTGTATGTTTCTCCAGATAAAGTGTCTTTTGTTTTTTTCTCTATTTTTTATTATTTTTTTCAGACTCATCTTTCTTTTTCATCTGCTCTTTTACAAAGTCCACGTCAGTGAGAGCTTGCGTGTATCCATTTACCCAATTTTCTTCTGCTAGTGTCAAAAGAAATTCAGGAAACTCCTCTGAGAACACTTCTGCTATGTGTTCAATTGTTACTTCGTCGTTTTCTGGATTCATCTTTTTCCCTACGAAATCGACAATTATTTGTTTTAGTTGCGAGTCGTTTTTTATCTCTACTTTCATTTTATAGTTTCAAGGCCGCGATTGTGGCGACTCTTGACCTTTCTCCTTTTAATAGTGTTACATGCCCAGTTATAGTTTCGCTCTTAAGGCGCTCTACGACGTATGAGAGGCCATTATTGGTTGCATCTATATACACGTTATCAATTTGTTCTATATCGCCTGTGAGGACAATCTTGGTACCTTCTCCAACACGCGTAAGCACAGTCTTAATTTCATGTTGAGTCATATTTTGAACTTCATCAATAACAATAAAAGCGTTTGATATTGAGCGGCCGCGAATAAAGGTCATAGCTTCGACTTCTATTTGTCCTTTTTCGTGATACATATCTAATGTCATCTTATCATCTCCCATAAGAAATTGCAAGTTATCTTGTATGGGTGCTAGCCATGGCATCATTTTCTCTTCGAGGGTGCCAGGAAGGAAGCCGATATCTTTACCGACAGGCTCTACTGGTTTGGTAACAACCATCTTTTTGTATATCGATTGACCAAGTGTTTGTTCAAGGCCGGCTGCGAGGGCCAGGAGCGTCTTTCCAGAGCCAGCCTTACCTATCAGACTAACAACTGGGACTGATGGATCCATAAGCAAGTTTAAAGCATATTGCTGCTCTTTGTTTCTAGGTCGAGTGTCCCAAGCATTAACTTGTTGCACTTTTGTTATTGGATCTTCTGAACTCTTGTACCTCGCGAGTGCTGCTTTTTTAGGATTTGAGTTTGAAACTAGCATAATAAATTGATTTGGGTGGAGGCCGGTGTGGTCTAGTACCACTTTCTTGCCTTCATAAAAATCGTCAATCACTTGTTCATCGACCAATATTTCTGCTGTGCCAGAATATAAGTCGTCTGAGCGTGCAACAACTTGTTCTACTTGATAATCTTCAGTTGTTATTCCTAAAGCATCGCACTTGACCCTCATATTTATATCTCGGGATACCATGATAACTTTTCTGGATGGGTTTTGGTCCATTTCCGACAATGCAGTGGCGATGATTTGATTATCTGCGTCTTCTAGGTCTAAGTCATCAGGTAAACAAAGAGGATTATAGCTTTTAACTTTTATAATCCCTTTTCCTTTGTCTAGACGCACACCTTTAAAAAGGTTTCCTTTGCTGCGCAGATGGTCTAATTTTCGTATTGTATTTCTTGCTTGCGCGCCGACTACATCTTGTCTTTTTTTGTGTTTATCTATCTCGTCTAGAACCTTTAGCGGAACTAAAATGTCATTATTGGAAAATGACATGATAGATTCTGCATCTGTCAAGTAGACATTAGTGTCTAGAACATATGTTTTCTTAGCCAAAATTGATATCCTTGATATTATCTAAAACGATAGTATCACAATAAATATCAATTATTAACGACTTTTACCCAATGTGTTGGTGCTTTTGTGTAGATAATTTCATTCTGGTAGGTAGAATCCTGGGACTTGACCTCATAAACTACTTGGTTTTGTCCGATTTCTAATGGGATGGAAAGCGTTGTGACAAACAACATCTCCATTATGCAATATAAGCTCATTTTCTTTTTTCTCCGGGGGTAACCCATTTCTCTTTAAAAAAAACAATTGTTTTTGTATATTTATTATAGATGAACAGGAAAATCCTATTTTTATTACTAATCGTGTCTTTTTCTACAATATCATGTACAATGATTAGCAATAATTCGATTCTAAAAGACCCTCCGGTGCACAATTTTGTAAAAATTTTAAAAGAGATACACATCACTAGGTGCCTCAAGAAGCCATCAAAAAAGCAAATTAAAGAAAACAAAGTGTGTGAAACCAAATCATTTCGCGCTTCTGGAAGCGGAGTATTAGTAGACCTGGTGAAGGGGTATACAACAATTTTGTCAGCTGGTCATGTGTGTACGTCTAATGGTACCTTGCCTACCGAAAATAAGCTTTATAAATTTTCCTGGGTTGAAAATTTATCGGTCTTAACGTCGAAAAAAAATATTTACAGGGCTCACGTTATTCTTGCAGAACAAGCCACATCTAAGAGCGCTGACCTGTGTTCTTTAGTTGTCCCTAACTGGAAACCTGATGGTAAAGGTTTGAAAATAGAAAGAAAATTGCCTAAAACTGGTGAAGATATCTACTATATGGGCGCGCCCATGGGAATTTACCACCCTCCAACAGTATTGTTAATCAAGGGTACCTATAACGGAAAAATAAATAAATATAACACCTCTATTTCGGCTCCTGCGGCGCCAGGTTCTAGTGGTTCTGCAGTATTATCCTTGAATAATCGCATTTATGGCGTTGTCTTTGCTGTTGTGGCCAGATTTCCGACCGCTACCTTGATGACAAGTTATGAAAAAACAAAAAATTTCCTAGAAAGAACTCAAAAAACTTTAGAATTGTTTATTCTTCAACAGGATGATACTTGACATATACCTTATAAATCATCGACACACCATCTAGTCCTTGGCCGGGCCCGGGTGCTGATGGTGTAAAATACACATTTTTTATTTGAGGGTGTTCCATGATACTTATAAGCAAATCTAGGGACATTATATTTATTACAAATCGATAGACGGATGGTCCAAGATTCTTATAGGGAAAAGCTTTGTGTCCCGAAAAATTAATGAACGGCTCTCTCTCGGCCAATGGTCTAAGTATTTCTTCTGATTCTTCTAAAGTTATTTCTCTTGTTTTCATATCAGATTAACTCGTCTACTAATCCATATTCTAAACACTTTTCAGCTTCCCACCAAATATCATGCTTAAGAATGTTATCCATCTCTTCTTTTGGAATTTTAGTATGTTCCCTGTAGATATCTTTTATTTTTTTCATTAGCATTTCAGAATTTTCCATATCATCTTTCATTTCCTGAAATTTTCCCCACATCAAGCCTGAAAGTTGATGCACCAACATACACGCGTTTTTGTGCATATATCGGCGTTGTGCAACGCATGACATCAGTGTGGCGGCCGAAGCTGCGCAGCCATCAATAATAGTATGTACTGGAATCTTTGAGTTTTTGATGTAATCTACTGCTGAAAGTCCAGCGAAGACACTCCCTCCATAACTATTGATGTGAAGTTTAATTGGAGGCGGCTCATATTCAAGTGGGCCAGATTTAGCTAGCCAACTAGTATTCAAATTAAAAATCCCTTTATTTAACTTTAGGATTTTCGGCCGAGTCACACCAGAATAAAAATATATTCTGTTATAACTAATTTCTACCACGTTATTGTCTTGGGATGCATGCGCCTGGCTTTCACTTGCAAATTCATGCGGTGAAACAGACGTCTCCTCTTCTTCCTTTTCCTTGGAGCCCCAGTAATAATCTCTCATACACTAATCCTTTATAGTTTTTTCATAATTTTGTTTTTTTGTTTTTGATTATACTTTTTAATCTTGTTGTTGTCAATATACGTCACCTCTATATAATAACCTTCATAGTCCCCAATAAGTTTGCACTCTATAAGGTATTTTCCATGAGTCCAATAGGTTGATATCTCATAAAGGCCAAGGGCTGTAGTATAACAGACTGAAGTCCCTACAAGGTCGTCAATTATAGGGTCTTTTCTTTCTTTTATGTATTTGTATTCTCCATATTTATCACTTAAAAGTTTTCTTACTTTTTTGTATTTTTTAACGCAGTTATAATCGTTCAAACCCTCAGGGCCCAGAACCAAAATTGCTTTTGAGATTTTTTTCTTATCAAAATATAATTGTACCTCAGATTCAAGACCAAGAAGGTCCTCTTTGCTTATGTAAACAACTGTGCCCCAATTGACGTCGCCTAGGTAATAACTATACCCTGATATGTTTGGATAGTATTTGTGAATCTTTTCCCAGTCTACTCCGAGAGGAAAAGAAACTAAAATAAGCAAAAATAAATATTTATAAATAAACATGAACATAATATATTGGTGGACCTCCGCGGACTTGAACCGCGAACCTGCCGGTTATGAGCCGGATGCTCTAACCGATTGAGCTAGAGGTCCATTATAGATAATATACTATTATTTTACGTAAAGTTGAAGGAGTTTTTTGCGAAGAGTTTTGCGGAGGCCTGGATTGACCTTCAAAGCATGGGGTACAATGTGCTTCCTGACATAATTTCTCATATAGTGTGCTCCAGAATTAGAAGGATCTTCAATCCAATGAACTTCGTGGTTTTTTGCATATCTTTTTATGCTTATTTTTTCTGTCATAAGAAAAGGTCGATGAATGCCGGTGGATCTTTGGTATGGTATCACTTTTCCAAATCCATGAAAGCTTGACATTATCCAAGTTTCGACGCAATCATCTAAATGATGACAGGTAATGATAAAATCGCTATCAAGAGTGTTAAAAAAAGCATATCGCTCATCCCTCCAGAACTCTTCTACAGATCGCTTACCTTTGACGCCATTGACTCTTCCAATGTGAAGTTTCAATTCGTTTTTTTCAGCAAACTGACTCACAAACTCTTCTGCGTCTTTACCATGTTTGGTATCATGGTTAAAGTATGCCAATTCCACCTCTCTCCTGCCCTGTAAAAGAAAACGGGTAAAAACCATTGAGTCAATCCCGCCAGAACAAGCAATAGTCACTTTTGGTGGTATTTTTCCTATAATACGAATCATGGCTTAATTATATTTTAAAAACAAATATAAGTCAAGTATTTTATTTAAGAAGCAGTAAAATTAAGGGCAACATGCATGTAGTGGTCTGCTTGAGATGTGGTTGCTGATGCTGCCTTAAACGCGAAAAAAACCACATCCCCGGCAGAAAAACTATTTCCAGAACTTACATTTCCAGTATTTTTAAATGTGTCGTCACTATTTGCATCTATTTCAAAACTGGTGATAATTGAGTTTGAGCCGTTGTCCCCGGCATGGGTTTGATTGCTTGGTGCTGCAGCTTTCCAAATATAAAAATTAGCATTTGCGTCATTTCCATTATTCCACTTTACACCACTTGCGGCATATGATGTAAGTGTACAATCAACTGGGACTATGCCAGCAGAGTGATATCCATATATCCACAGCCAGTTTCTTGTTGCCAGGTCTGTATCAGTAATACGAGAATTAGAGTTTCCGCCATAAGTATCTGTATTCCAAAATTGTTTAACATAATATTTGTTATTATACATGGTATCTGTAACCACCACTCTAAAAGTCATCGAAAAGGTGTCGTCTCCGCCTCCACCACCGCCACCAAGGCCAAGATGGGTTGGCGCTACTTTTTTTAAAGTATTGTCTGTCGCATCTAGTATCAATAAGTGGTCGTTAGAAGTATCAACAGAGGTTATTAGTGATTGACCAGATATGATACTACCCGATACATCTGTAGATGTTATTGTTCCGTCTTTTATTTGGTCCCCTGTTATTGTCCTTCTTCTATCAGTCATTTTAATCCACCATTATCTTTTTGAGGCCAGCTTCACCGCCTACAAGCCAATTTCTATCAACTTTAGTGTCCACGCCGGGGATTCTTTCTTGATCTGTCCATTGCCAAACTGCCCACTCCTTCCAGTTGTCATAATTCTTCTTTGGAATACCCTTAGAGAATACTTTCTTGCTATATGCAGGAATCCAAAGTGGGCAATGATCAAAACCATCCGTTCTGTTAAAAAGAGAGTAACGTATCATATTGGCGCCACTATAAATAACCAATGGGACTCCAAGCTTTTTCTCTGCCTGTTGAACAAATTCCAAAACCCAAGCATGTGCTGAATCTTTATCATGATTATCTGAAACCTCAAAATCCAAAACAGGCTTTAGTCCACCCGATTCGACCGGGCAGTTCTTTGCGAAATTTTCTACTTCTTTTGTTGGGTCTTGATGTAAGTCTGCTCTTGCGAAATGATATCCGCCGGTTGGAATACCAACTTTCTTGGCTCCATCAAAGTATTCTTTTATAGTTTTCTGAACATGGGTGTTGCCTTCGGTCACTTTTATCCAGCAGTAATCCACAACCCCAGATGAGGCAATGCCATTCCAGTCGACTTTTCCTTGGTGTGAACTTATGTCAAGACCTGGGTAAATTTGTATTCCTAGGCTTTCTCTTGTTTGTGG
>Ga0163179_10000591_pt1 | contig 26002 bp, 19 predicted proteins | sample AtlANTMetagenome_FD_109643 | JGI IMG/M metagenome (GOLD analysis project Ga0163179, IMG submission 109643) | Marine eukaryotic phytoplankton communities from the Atlantic Ocean - Atlantic ANT 2 Metagenome | ecosystem: Environmental > Aquatic > Marine > Oceanic | place: North Atlantic Ocean...
CTGACCGCTCGTCTGGCTCCCCCAGTCCTCCGCACCAGGCAAGCGACTATTGCAGCCGTCTGCGAAGCCATCGCAATCGTTATCGATCCCATCACAGAAGTCCGGCTGGCCGGGTCCAACCTGAGACATCCCGTCGTTACAGTCCAATCCTCCACATTCTACCGGGACGTGACCATCCCCATCACGATCGACGTCATCAAAGTCGCCATCGCAGTCAGCGTCGACATCGTCACAATGCTCAATCATGCCGACGCGCACGTTCGGATCCTCATCGTCACAATCCTGGCCACCACAGGATTCATCGATAGCCCCGTCCACATCGATATCTCGGTTGTCGATAACGCCATCACAATCGTTGTCTGTCAGATCACCACACTGCTCCTCAAGTGTCTCCGAGCGACTGTCATCAGCGTCATCACAATCAGAACCACCACACTCGTAAGGCTCGTCCCCATCGCCGTCGTAGTCCTGAACATCTACAACACCGTCGCAGTCATTATCGACCCCATCGGTGCAGACATCGACAGCCGAAGGTGAGACCTCTGCGTTCATGTCATCGCAGTCGTCACCGCCGCAGTCCTCATCGTAGTGGCTGTCTTCATCACGATCGACATCGAGCGTTTCACCGTCACAGTCATGGTCGACGTCATCGCACCGCTCGGCAGCAGAAGGCGAGACGAGCGCTTCTTGATCATTACAGTCGTCGCCCCCACACGACGCGACCACATGCCCATCACCGTCAGAGTCGGCTGCATCTACAGAACCGTCACAATCGTTGTCTAGCCCATCATCACAATCCTCGGTTTGTCCGGCAAAGATCGTCTCGTCGTCATCATTACAATCAGTGCCATCGCATGACGTACTGACCTCGCCATCCCCGTCGGCGTCTCGGTCGTCAACAACACCCGAGCAGTCATTGTCTACATCATCCCCACAGATCTCATCGGCCTGTGGATGCACACTCGCGTTCTGATCATCGCAGTCTGTGCCCTGTGCACATTGTGCGTCGTAAAAGCCGTCGTCATCTTGATCGACAAGGACATCATCAATGTAGCCGTCACAGTCATTGTCCACGCCATCACACAGCTCGACCGCTCCCGGTCTTACCTCCTCGTCAAGGTCATTACAGTCCTTGCCGGTTGGGCAAGAGGCCGCGGACAGCGCGCCATCGCCGTCCAAATCTACGGTGCACGTAGACGCCTCTCCACACGCGCCAAGACTCATCGCCAAGCCCAGCCCACAAAAAACCACAGCGATTCCACCGCTCAATCGCACTCTGTGCTCCTCGGAAACAGTAGAATAGCCCAACCATGCCTCAACGCGTCGCGAAGTACACGAAGCTTGCCCTCAGCATTTGCCTGATGTTCGCCGCCTGTCGTGCCAATGTTGAGCCTATCGAACCGGCACCCTCCGTATACCGAACGGTATTTACCGAAGGAGCAGACGCTTGGGTGCGTCACCACGCGGGAGACCCCAACACCGTGACGGTGGTCGGTCTACGAGCAAACATCTCGAGTACTGTGGCGTCTGCAAATACACGCGAGATGTGTGACATGACGTGGTCTAAACTCTCCGCGGCACCGGCTGGCGCGGCGTTGGCCCTCCAAACCGAAAAGGCTGTGCAGAGTCCACAGGCGCCAGCGCGCGTTTCGAATATACAAACCGAGCGCGCGCAGTGGCGTATCGAGGAGCTAACGGGCGTCGTCGCAGGAACGACACCATCTCCCGCAGCCTTGCGTAGCATCATCAAAACGCGTCGCGACAACGCGCCCCCCTATTTCGTGCTCTCTGGCGATAACGGTTGTGTTGGCGTCATCGCCGTCGTGGATAGTACTCTGCGCAACGTATTGACTCACGTAAAGCTCGAACTGCCAGGCCCCAAATGCGCCCCCCTCGTCGTTCACCCGTCGACCGACCTTGACCAGGATGGTCAAACGGAGTGGTTGGTTCGATCAGGTCGAGAGTGGGACGGACACGGTCTATTCAGAGGCGTCTACAGATTAGAGACCACGCCTGAAACCAGACTCCACGCGGTATGGTCCGCACGCTACGAAGGTGACTGCGCGACCTCAAACATCGAAGGGCTTCCCTAAAGGCTCACTGCCCGAGGCAAGCCCGCGCAGCCTCGCGGATCTTTGCGTCGGCGCCGAAGCCCCGTCGCACCAAATTTTCGAGATAGCCCGCCGCCTCCGCACATCGTTCCGCGCTGTAGAGCATCCACGCCAGCGCGGCCTCTGGGCGGGGGTCATCGGGCAGTTCCCTGATCGCCCTATCGTAGGCGGATTTTGCTGCGTCAATACGGCCCGCGCGTTCTTCAGCGTGCCCGATATACACCCAAATATCTTTGGCTCGAGATCCGTTGGCCTGGGCCGCTCGGAGCGCGTCAACGGCTTCCGCGTAACGTCCCAATTCGGTGAGCGCTAGACCATTGAGATACAGCAAAAACGGATCGTCGGGAGATACGCGCAACCCCTTTGCAACGGATTCCGCAACATCCGTGGGACGCAAAGCGTCAGCGTGAAGAATAGCCTCGTTGCGAAAGCCCCGAGGGTCCTGCGGGTTGGCGGCCTGCATGACACGCGCGTACTCGATCGCCTGATCGTACAGTTCCAATTCTCGGAGCATCACCACAACATTACTCAAGGCCATCGTATGTCGCGGCTGGAGACTCAAAACCTCTTTCGTGGCCTGCACCGCGGCTTCTACACGCCCAAGACCTCGTAAAGCATTGGCGAGTGCGATCCGTGCGTCGACCGCCGTCGGGTCTTGGGCGATCAACCCCTCGAGCCCATCGACCGCCGCTTCAGTGGCTCCCATCGTCTGGAACCGGTGTAGATCTGAAAGCCACGTCATCTTGTCTCGAGGATCGGGACCGTCAAATGCATCTCCGCTTCGACTTACAGGGGCGACATACCCGAGTGCAACGAGTCGCTCGATCTCTGCTGTCGTGATCCGATCCGGACGGGGCCTATCTGTACTTTCAAACGCCTCCAGCGAAGGCGGAGACGCGTCTCCTTGTGCTTTTGAGGCATCGATCGGCAAGGCTTCATTGGGGTCAACATCCAACGAAAACACCTCGGTCGTCTCTCCAAAGCGCCAGCGCTTACCTTGCCACTGCAACACGCGAAGCGGGCGCCAGCCATGATGGAACCAAGGAAACCAGGACTCCGCAAAAACAGGCTGCGCTTCAAAAGGCTGTCCATCTATCAACGGTTTTAAGCTTCTACCGTCTCCAAATGTATCGCCCGATCCCAGATAATCGAGCACTGTCGCGGCCACATCAACACCACTGACCGCGGTTTCAATGACGCGTGCCGCCGTATAAAAACCCGTGTTCGGCTCAAGGTCGAGCCCCGGATCAGCGCCTTGCGGACGCTGCACAGCCGAAGGTCCTGTCTCAACGGGTACTCGTGTGAGATGCTCGATTTCTAATCCACCGGGCGGCCGTATGATGAGCGGTACGCGCGTGGTAGCCCGGTGCACAAGAAGCCCGTGTTCACGCTCCCCATGCTCCCAGAGCCCCTCTCCGTGATCGCTCGTGACGATAACAAGCGCGTCCTCGCTCACATCCTGCAACAGTCGCCCCACGAGTCCGTCCGTGTACGCGATCTCTCCACGGTAGGGATCTCCCGACCATCCCGGGTGCTCCGCCCAAGGAAGATGCGGCTCAAAAAGGTGAACCCACACAAAGGCCGCGCCCGCCTCTCTCAAAAAGGCCCTGGCGGCATTCACGGTCTCCGCACCAGGTATCTCAAGCTCGCCAAATGAAGCCGCATTGGAGACATCTGCTGGATGAAACGGCGCGCGGTATTCATCAAAGCCTTGATCAAGTCCCCAAGCTGTATCCAACACATAGGCTGATACAAACCCGCCAGTCCGATAGCCCGATTCAGACATCCGCTCTGCGAGCGTCTCAATCGCACCATCGAGGCGGAAGCCTCCGTTATCCCGCAGTCCGTGCCGTGCTGGATACAGCCCGGTCAACAACGAGGCATGCGACGGCAAAGTGAGTGGCGTCGTGGAGATGGCCTCCTTGAAAAGGGCGCCCTTTGCGGCGAGTTCATCAATAACGGGGGTCCGCGCGCGGTCGTCTCCGTAAGCCCCCAAACGGTCAGCGCGCAGCGTATCGATGGTAATCAGGACAACATCCGGTCCCGAAACCCTGCGCGGTTGCGAAAGCTCACCACCGTCGTCGGCTGTACCCGTGCCGTGCTTCGGATCAACCGACCCACAACCCACAAAGACAGCAAAACCTAGCGCGGAAAGCAACCCGCTCAAGGGCACTCCGCGCAAATGCAAGCGCCTGTTCTAAGCCTACTCGCAGTCAGGCGTGTTGTTCTCTTCGCGCTTCTGATCTTCGATGACCGGGTAACCCCAGTTGTCCTCACGGATCTCGGGGACCTCAAAGGAACCAGATGCCAGCATATAGGAACCGGACTCAATCGCCTGGAAGAAGATCTGGAAGTCACCGCTCACGGAATCTCCGGCTTCAATCGCCTCGTGCGTGTTCAGTCGCACCCAAGAGTGCTCCATGCTCACCCAACCATCGATACCAGCTGCCGAGCCATCGGGCGCGCGCCAGCTGTTGTCGACGACGCGGAGCTGGAAGTCCTGACTGGTAAGTCCTTGGTCTTCAAGCTCGGATGCCCAGCTGTCAGCAAGATCCTCGACGTAAGCGACAGTCGCGTCGTACTCCGTCCAGTCCGGCTCATCTGAGTCCAACGAAACGTACCAGTTGTTCGGGGTACCCGAATCGTACTCACCCCACAAACTCGGCACCGAGTTGAACTCTTCGGCCGCGAACTTCGTGGTCGAGAAACCAGAGAGCCAATTGTCTGGGAAGACCCAATAGTCTTCCGAGTCATTCGGGTTGAGTTGATAGGTTCCTGAGTTCAGGTAGTAGATGTACTGACCGCCCTCATCGACGGACCATTCTTCAACCCAATCTGCGCCATCTACGAGCGTATCGACAGCGTTTCCATCAGCATCTTGCTGACAGGTAGACGGTGCGAACGTCGGGTCTACGGCGAACGCGATGCGATAGTCCTGACCGTCGCCCAGGTCGTGGTGGAAGGTCAGCAAAAAGTCGCCTTCGCTCGAAACGATTGCTTCCGAACGCCACGTGTCAAAGCTACCTTCCATCAGGTAGTAGCCGTCGTCTTCAAGCCACGTGTAGTAATCCGGGTCCATCGAACCACATGCAGCATCATTTCCGGACAGCGGCTCGCTGGTGCAGTCGATGATTGTCGCTTCGGTTAGATCGAGTTCTTCCTCGGCCACCGTGCCGGAAGAATCAGCAGCCAGCCACACAGAGTACTGCCCCACGATCGTAGCGTCTTGTGGAGAGCAAGCGAGTGCGGGGAGAAGAAGGGTGGTGGAGAGTAGTGCGCGGCGCATAGGAATGATCCTCAGATACTCGGGTCCAAAAAAAATATGGAGTACGAATGTATAAAGGCACAAGTGCCTCGCGGTCAAGCGCTTACGACACGCATAACGACCCGTTTCTGATCGTTGACATTCAACGCAGGGCTGCATAGCTTTGGGGCCTTCCCTGTGGAAGGGACGCTCTTTGATCGGGTAGCAAATGCACTCCCGGACCGATTCGCACTACATGGCCCTCGCACTCGAACAAGCCCGCTTAGCGGAAGCTCGAGGAGAGGTTCCAATTGGCGCAGTCGTGGTTCGCGACGGCGAAGTGCTGGCTGCAGCAGGCAACCAGCGCGAAGCCGATCAAGATCCAACCGCACATGCGGAGATCCTGGTGATTCGCAAAGCAGCGGAACTTATTGGAAGCTGGCGTTTAGAAGGCTGCACCGTCTACGTCACACTCGAGCCCTGCTCGATGTGTGCTGGCGCGATGGTGCTCGCTCGAATCGAACGGTGCGTCTACGGAACAACCGACCCAAAGGGCGGTTTCGTAGGCACACTCGGCGATCTTTCGGCCCACCCCGGGCTGAACCATCGATTCGAAGTCTTAGCTGGTGTCGAAGCAGAAGCAGCATCTACGCTTCTGACGGAATTCTTCCGAAAGATCCGCGCGCGAAAAAGGTGAGTTTTAGGAGAGGTGGCCGAGTGGACGAAGGCGGTAGATTCGAAATCTATTGAGGGGTCCTCCCCTCCGTGGGTTCGAATCCCACCCTCTCCGCCCTCACCGTATGCATATGCCCCTGAACCAAACAAGGAGAGGTGACCGAGTGGTTTAAGGTGCTCGCTTGGAAAGCGAGTGTGGGGTCAAACCTACCGGGGGTTCGAATCCCCCTCTCTCCTCCACTTCATTTACTTTTGTTCTGCTCGATGCGATGGATGGTGGTGGCCGGGTCCCGTTGACCGGAGGCCCGTGAACTCCGCCAGGTCCGGAAGGAAGCAACGGTAGCGGTAGTTTTCGGGGCAATGGGCCGCCCGGTCATCACCAACCGTCGTGTCGAGCACAGGAACGTTTCATGGCCTATTTGGCGATCGCGCGAAAATGGCGACCTACCTCATTTGAGGACATCACTGGGCAGCGGCATGTGACTCGAACACTGAGCAACGCGATCGAGTTGGGCCGTATACACCACGCGTTTCTCTTCACCGGTCCCCGTGGTGTCGGAAAAACGACCGCAGCCCGGGTAATGGCGAGAGCCCTCAATTGCGAAAGCGGGCCAACCGCGACCCCCTGTGGTTCATGCGCAAACTGTGAATCGATCCTTGCCGGCACAGCGACGGATGTGGTCGAGATCGACGGTGCAAGCAACAACTCGGTAGACGATGTTCGCGACTTGCGTGAAGGCGTTCGCTACCTGCCCAGCCAAGGAAAATACCGCGTCTACATCCTCGACGAGGTCCATATGCTCTCCAGCGGAGCATTTAATGCCCTCCTTAAGACGCTTGAAGAGCCACCAGCGCACGTACTCTTCATCCTCGCGACCACCGAGCCACAAAAGATCCCAGACACCATTCTGTCGCGCACCCAGCGATTCGACTTCAAGCGCATCCCGGCCGCCATGGTCGTCGAACGCTTGCGCCATATCGTCGACGCAGAAGAAATCACCATCACTGACGAAGCGCTCCGTCTGATCGCCCGAGCGGGCGAAGGCTCCATGCGAGACGCCCAATCGCTCCTCGATCAGGTGATCTCGTTTTGCGGAAACACTATCGAAGCAGATCAGGTCACAGAGATCCTCGGTCTGGTGGACCGAACCTTACTTTACGACATGCTTGAAGGCCTCGTTAAAGGAGAGCCTGGCCGCTGCCTCGACGCTATCGCGCAGGTACACAGTCATGGTCACGAGATGTCTCGCTTCACCGACGAAATGCTCGACTTGCTGCGAAACGCGGCACTCGCGGCGATGTCGAGCGAAGCAGAGCGTCACCTAGATGTCTCCGATGCGGAACGACAACGTCTCCTGCAGTTGGCCGAAGGGCTTTCACCGCAACTGTTTAGCCGCTGGTTCGATGTGATCCTCGAAGTGCATGATCGCGTCACACGAAGCGCGCGCCCTAGAAATGTCTTGGAAATGGCCGTCGCCCGCTTGGCAACGACGCGTCCCGCCCGAGGCGTCGACCAACTCGTCGAGCGGCTAGTCGAGATCGACCGACATCTCCGAGGTGCAGGCTACAGCGCCGCATCACAGCCGATCCGAGGGACGAGAGCACCGCGGCGGCAGACGCCCCAAGCGACCGAGGCCCCATCGAGCAACGACGGCGAAGAAGACCAAGCCCCCGATCACGCGCCAGTTCATGAGCCCGAACCAGCAAACGCGCCTGAGGCAACGCTGGAACCTGCGCCAGCAGCGCCAGATCCCGAACCAGAAAACGCGCCTGTTCCAACCCAAGAACCCGCGTCGGAAACGACAGATCCCACACACGCACCCGCGCCAAACCCCGAACCCATTGCAGAAGCACAAGCCCCAGTTCCAGCCCCTGAAGTGGTTGCAGACGTGCCGTCACAGGTACACGCGCCAGCACCAGCAGCCGTGCCGGCGCCAGCAGCCGTGCCAGCAGCCGTCCCATGCGCTGATACGGAGATCAGCCAACGCTACGAAGAGGTGCTCGATGGACTCTACGCCACGCATCAACGATGGGACATTCTTGTCGAAGACAGCACCGTCGAAAGCTACGAGAACGGCACCCTCACAGTCGTCTTTTCTGGCGACTTCCCATTAGACGACGGTCGGCGCTGGTTGGCAGATAAACCTGTCAGAGAGGCGTTAGACCGCGCTTTTCCAAACCTGAAAAATATCGCCTCTAGAAGGCGAACAAAAACGGATCCCCACACCCGATCCGAACGCCGAAAAATCGCACACGCGCAGTTAATACAGCGCTTAGTGCTTGAGGCAGAATCTGATCCTACGATTCAAGCACTTCGCGATTCTCTGGGCGCAAAGATAGAAGGTGTAGTGCCATCCTCTCAACAACGAGACGCAACATGAGCTTCGATTTCTCCAATCTATCGAATCTGCAAGGCATGCTCGGCAACCTTCAAGGGCTCGCGGACCAAGTGCGCGAGATTCAAGAAGGGGCGACAGCCATCGAGGCCGAAGGCAACGCGGGTGCAGGCCTGGTCACCGTACGAATGAACGGCAAGTTCGAAGTATTGCGCGTGACGCTGTCCGAAAATATCGCGCTCGCTCCCAATAGCGCAGACGATCGAGCACTCGTGGAGGACCTCGTCGCGGCCGCAACGAACGACGCGTCACGAAAAGTGCGTGCTGCGATGAAGGAGCGGATCGAGGAACTGACTGGAGGGCTCCCCATTCCCCCAGGCATGCTGGGCACTTAAAGCGATGACGAGTAATCCCGATCCGCTGCGAAGATGCGTTCAACAGCTCATGCGCCTACCTGGTGTAGGCGAACGCACCGCAACACGTCTCTCCTACTGGCTGCTCCGGGCTCCAGAAGGCGTGGCGGAAGAGATCGGAGAGGCCATCGCGACGTTCAAGGCCGGGATTCAAGAATGTGAGCATTGCTGCGATCTGGTCTCCGCCTCTCCATGTCGTCGGTGCGCAGACAACAGTCGTACGACCGGAGTGGTATGCGTTGTTGAGCAGCCACAGGACATCCAGTCAATCGAGAGAGGCGGTGCGTTTCGTGGCCGCTACCATGTGCTGCACGGCGCCATTAGCCCGTTAGACGGGGTCGGGCCTGACGACCTACGTATTAAAGAGCTGCTGGCGCGACTGAACAAAGAAACGATTGAAGAAGTGATCGTCGCGACGGATCCAGACGTCGAGGGCGACTCCACTGCGCTCTACCTTGGAAGGCTGTTGCAGCCTTTCGGCGTGAAGGTCACGAGACTCGCTTACGGACTCTCCGCCGGCACAGAAATAGAGTACGCAGACCGCGTGAGTGTCGCGAGGGCAATTCAAAACCGCCGGGAGATCTAAGGCGTGGCGCCCTCCCCTCCGGCCGAAGTCCAAACGACATCGCGCCGTATTCTGATAGAAGCGGCTGGCGTCGTCATCTTGTTGCTCGTCCTACATGCAATCAGGCTGCCCGAAGTCTGGCGTGATCCGAAGGGCATGCTGTGGGGCAACACAGCGGCAGACGCGCTCAAGCTTGTTTGGACGTTCTGGCACGTCGCCTGGAACTTGGACATCGGTAATGGCTTGGGAACCGCCACGAACTTGGTCCGCTTCCCGCAGGGCGGCGTGATCTGGCCTGCGAGCCCCATCGAGGCCCTGCTCATGGCGCCATTGACCCTCAAATTGGGTGCGGTCTGCGTCTACAACATTCTACAAGCCGCACACTTCGCATTGGCAGGCGCGGGCTATTACGCACTCGCGCGTCACTGGAAAGCAAGCGTACCCGCCGCACTCGCTGTCACACCAATATTCGCGCTATCCGGCGCGCTGCTCTGTACGATTGCAAACGGAAACATCGGCCCGTCTCAGGCGTTCTGGCTCCCTTGGACGGCGCTTGTCACGCTGCACGCGATACGAAGCGATAGTTCTCGCGCGACCGTGTTGGCCGGTGCGCTTCTTGGCATCGCGACCATAAGCAATATCTACGTAGGCATCGCTACGGGCCTGGTGATCGTTGGGGTTAGCTGGACAAAGGCACCTAAAAATTCCGGCTACCGTTGGCTGAAAAGAATTGGGGCTATCACGGCCGTAGGTGTCATCATCGCTGCACCGGTACTCGCGTTCGCAGGCAGCCTAATGGCCAGCCCTGAAACACTAATCAACAAACCTGCGAGCATCGTCGACCACATGCGGATCCTAGAAGGGGCTGCGGCTGTCGAAAGCTTCTTTTCCCCGGGCGTTAGCCGCGGACTCGATCCATCAGGACAACTCGGCGCCTTCGTTCACGCGACTGCATTCGGATGGGTTGCGTTAGCGCTGGGCATCTGGGCAATCCTCTCTCAACGAGAAGACGCCAAAAAACTAAGCGTACTGCTCTTCATCGGCGTCCTGATGGCTATGGGTCCACAGCTGAAATTCGGGAACGCCCTGTGGCAATTTGGCGACAGAACTTTGCCGCTGCCCTACGCAATCCTCGATTGGCTGCCTCCGTTCGACATGCTGATCGAACTCTGGCGGTTCTCAGTAATCTCTCAGTTTGCGCTCGGCTTATTGGTCCTCACGCAACTACGGCATCTACCTGCCAAAGCCGTCACAGTACTGGGTGTGCTGCTCTGGGCGGAGGCCGTCTGGCTCACCCCCGGGACGGCGCCCTGGAAAGTCACGCCACTCAAAGATCAAGCCATCGAAGCGCTGTTCGAACAGCGTGAGGACGGACCTGTACTCCACTTTCCAATTCGCCAAGCCACCTGGCCGCTTTACTACCAAACACTCCATAATCAACCCATCGCCAACACCCCCGAAATGGCGGGCGACCCGGGGTTATTCGAGTTGATTCGCCAGCGAAACTGGAGACCCGATGAACTCCGAGAAACTCTGCGAGTTCGCGGTTACCGCTGGTTTGTTCTGCACACGCGTGAAGAAATGCACGCGCTGCAGCAGGTCTCTCGACTGGCGAGCAGTCTTAAACGTTCTGGAGCGGTCATCGCCGAGGCCGAGGACCTTTTACTCGTAGACCTCGCCCTCCTGGCAGACTGGGGAGACGCCCGCTACCGCTCAAAGAATCTTGAAGGCAAGCGGAACGACGCGCCCGCGACGTATCGTCCAGCGGATGAAAGCCCTACAAGCCCAAGGCCTATGGCCGAGCCAGGCCTTCTCCCGCCTGACCGGCATACACCGAATCGATGACGGACCGGTAACGCTCAGTCACTGCGCTTCGCTTCAGCTTGAGCGTAGGCGTAAGGCAGCCGTTTTCCACCGTGAAAGGCTCGACAAGTAAAGCCCATCTCTTCACCTGCTCAAACCGCGCCGCAGGCTCATTCGTGCGAGCGATGGCCTCGCGGACGAGTCCCGAGATTGTTGGGTGTGCGATGACTTGGTCTTGGTCATGCCAATCCAAGCCCTCTATGCCGACCCGACTTTTCAACTGCTCCAAGTCCAACACAAGCAAGGCGATCAAGAAGGGGCGCTCGTCCCCAATCACGACGGCCTGATCCAGCCAAGCGCTCGCGGTCATCCGCTCCTCGATTGGGGTAGGCGCGATGTTCTTACCACCCGCCGTCACGACGATCGCTTTCTTACGATCGAGGATCCGCAAAAAGCCATCGGCGTCGACTTCGCCGATATCCCCAGTCAAAAACCAGCCCTCTTCGTCAAAGGCAGCTTTCGTGGCGTCTTCATTCTTGAAATAGCCGCTGAACATCCCAGGACTCTTCAGCAACACCTCGCCATCAGGAGCGATGCGGATCTCCACGCCTTCCAAAGCAGGGCCAACGGTTCCGAACTTAAAGCGGTCTTCACGATTAGCGGTGGCAGGCGCGCACGTCTCCGTGAGCCCCCATCCCTCCAACACAAGAATGCCAAGCGCGTGGTACCACTCCGCTACGGCGCGGTCCAACGCCGCACCACCACTCACGAGAAGTCGCAGCTCTCCCCCCAATTCTTCTCGGATTTTCGAGAGCACCAAACGATCGGCCATATTCCACTTGAGCCGCAACCCAAGCGGAACACTTCGACCCTGGCGCACCAGCTCTGCCCGCTCGCTGCCTACCCCAAGCGCCCAATCATACGCGCGGATGGCGCCGTCGCCTTTCGCAGCGACGCCAGCCTCAATCGCCTGCTTGATCTTGACCAACATACGGGGAACTGACGGTAACACCTGTGGCCGCGCGAACTTGATCGTCTCGGGCAACGCTGGGATGGAGGGCGTGTAAAACCCTTCAACCCCACTGTGCACTGCTAAGTAGTTGGCAAAGCGCTGCAGCGAATGGGCGAGCGGAAGGAACGCAACACCGCGTTGACCGGGCGACAATGGAACAGCCGCGTGCGTTGACTTCACAACGCCGACAAAAGCCTTGTGAGAAAGCAACGCGCCTTTCGGTTCGCCGGTCGTTCCGGACGTATAGATTATCGTCGCGATGTCATCGGGTAGAACTTGGCTACCATCCCGTCGCAGTCGCCCAACGGCACCGTCATCAATCTGCGCGCCGCGCATCTCCATGAGCGACCAAAACCCGTCTACAGCGTCGATTGACCACACATCACGAATTTGGGGAAGCTCCTCCAAAAAAGGCTGAATTTTCCGCAGTTGCTCAGCGTTCTCGACAATGAGCAACTCCGCCTCCGCGTGGCGGAGCTGCCAGGCGATCTGCGAACCAAGCAATGTCGGATAAATCCCGACCAACACCCCACCAAGACAAAGCGTCGCCATATCCACAGCGGTCCACTCAGGACGCGTATCGGCGATCAAAGCTACCGGTGCCCCTTTTCCGACGCCGACCGTCCGCATACGGTCCGCAAGTCTAGCCACCTCGCGCTCAACATCTGACCAGGTACGCGAGTTCCAGGTCCCATCAAGGTGCTGCCAAATCGCAGTAGCGCTGGGCGTCTCGTCGACGCGGGCAAACAACAGGTCGGGAATTGTGGTGATCATTTATTCCTACCAGACCCCTGGCTATATCGAGTGCACACGCCCTCCGCACGGGGTAGCCTTCAACCCATGAACCGCCCCCCTGCACCCTTCTCCGCCTTCAGAACCGTCCCCCGCACAGGCGTGATTTACGTCATGACAGAACCCGCCAAAAAGGGCTACCACGGTGGACATTCGGAATGGGCAAACTTAGGTATAGGTGCGCCAGAAACCGGCAGCCTACCGGGTGCGCCGGAGCGGCTGGAGTCCGTGTCCTTCAACACCGAAGACCATGAGTGCGCCCCAGCCGCTGGCTTCGATGCGCTTCGTGATGCCGTGGCGGACCCCTTTCTCCTGTTCGCGGGCGCCCCATGTTCAGACGGCTGAGCTCTGGAGTGCAATGGGGCGTGCTCGTCGGGGCGATCCTTTGCGGCATTCTGCTGTTTTGGAATTTCAGCCCAGCCCCCGTTCCTGGGTTGCATTCTGCCGCGGCCGCCGCCGACAAGATCGCCGCGATGCCGCAATCCGAGCAGCACGTTGCGGCGCACCACTATGGTGGCTTAGTGGCTCGGAGCTCGAGCTGGAAGTCGATGGCTGAACGCGGCAGCGCGCTACCGGCACATGTCCAGGACGTCTACTTTAGCGCCGTGGCCTACAGCGGGTTCATCGACGAGACCCACACCGATGAAGTGCTGACTCAGCTCTCGGCTCACGTGCCGGTGGCGCATCGCTCGGTCTTCTGCAACAGCCTGGCCCGCATCTTTGCATCGGAACACGCCAAAGACCCACCTTTGGTGCTCGCCTATCGGTCAGAGCTGTCGGCCTCGTGTGGGGGTGCAGATCTGACAGATGGGATTCACCAAGGCATCCAGGAGGCCTTCCCAGCCAACCTGCTCGAGGCCTTTTCCATCGTGAAGAGCTACCCCACCCCTCAGCATCGCTCCCTGATCGAGAAGCTGGGGTGGCGCATTGGCGAAGACGTCGGGATGGACATCGAGACATGGCGCTCAGCTGAGGAGGTGGTGACGGCCGACCCCACCAGCCAGACGCTCAACGGGGTTCGAATCCACCCCCACCAATACCTCTGCGCTCTGGCCGCTGGGGTGACCCTGGGGGCCATGCGTCGACTGCTGGTAACCGGAGAGCCCTGGCCCCCCGCGTTCATCGGCTTCCATGAGGCGCTGCCACGGCACTGCCAGGAAGCAGCAGTAGAGGGTCTAGCAGACGCCTTCATCTTTGTCCTCGGACCTCACGAGCCCGCCCTTGATGCGAAGACAGCAGAACTCGAGGACGCCCGCCTCCGGCTGCAACTTACCGAGCAACTGGCGATCCGCGTGACCCTACAAGAGGTGCGCATGGGAGAGCCGGCCAGTCGAGAGAGGCTGGCCGCTCTGCCGGAAGGACAACGCTGGCACGCCGCCCATTTGCTGGGCTTCCTCGCGGGGCATGAGCATGGCTATGAGGCCGTGGCGTTGTTCTCTCGGGCAATACCCCCCACGTTCTCCGATGCGTTCCACGACGGCTTGGCCCATGGGGTCGAGCCGGACTGGGCCCAGCCAGAGGCGTGGGTCCAGTCCATTCAGACCATGATCCCTGCAGACCACCAGCAGGCGCACGTCGACGCTCTCGTCCGGATGTACACCACCGTCCACGTAGAGGAACCGGACAAGGTCGTGGCCTTCGCGGCTCGGGTGAGCCAGTTGACCGGTGGCCGCTCGCTAGACGACGGGGTTCGCATTGGGTTTCAGCAGGCGCTCGGCGCAGACATTCCCCAGGCCATGCGTGTGATGAAGGCCTACCCAGCGGCACTGCAGCGGTCGATTCTCGAAGAGCTCGGGTGGCGCCTGGGAGAGGACGAGGGGTTGAGCTGGAAGGCCTGGTCGGAGGGGGTGGAGACCCTGGACGAGACCGCTGGGTGCCTGTTCGGTTCCGGAATGGTCCGCGGCGTGATGATCCAGAAGCTCCGGTTAGGCGAAGACTGGGTGAACCCGACCAGCGCGTTTACGGATGAACTACCGCCCACCTGTCTCCCCCTGGCACAGCAGGGCATCGCTGCGGCGTTGCTCATCGTGCTGGGTCACGACCAGGTGGCCATCGAAGCCTCGATTCGTCGTGCCCCAAACCCTGACGAGCTCCGTGCTCTGGTCGCCAGGCTTCGGGACCAGCCCCTCACGACCCACATCCGAACGGAAGAGGACAACTCTCCATGACGACCAATAATCCACTGCAGGTGGCCTCCATCTCCAGACACTCCTGGTAGTTCTCCTCGTTCACACAGGGGTCGCTCAACGGCGGGCAAACAACAGGTCGGGAATTGTGGTGCTCATTTATTCCTACCAGAACCCTGGCTATATCGAGTGCACACGCCCTCCACACGGGGTAGCTTTCAACCCATGAACCGCCCCCCTGCACCCTTCTCCGCCTTCAGAACCGTCCCCCGCACAGGCGTGATTTACGTCATGACAGAAGCCGCCAAAAAGGGCTACCACGGCGGACATTCGGAATGGGCAAACTTAGGTCAAGGTGCGCCAGAAACCGGCAGCCTACCGGGTGCACCGGAGCGGCTGGAGTCCGTGTCCTTCAACACCGAAGACCATGAGTACGCCCCAGTCGCTGGCCTAGATGCGCTTCGTGATGCCGTTGCGGACCTGTACAACCACCGCTTTCGCCAAGGCAAAACAAGCCAATACACGCGTGAGAACGTGGCCATAAGCCCCGGTGGCCGAGCGGGTCTCACCCGCCTAATAGCCACCCTGGGCCGTACACATATCGGGCACTTCCTGCCCGACTACACCGCCTACGAAGAGCTACTCGGCTCGTTCGGGACCTTCGCACCCATTCCTGTGCTACTCGATCCCGATTCCGACTACACCTTCTCTATCGAAGCACTGCGCGCTGAAATCCTTGGCCGAGGACTCGGCGCATTTCTACTGTCCAACCCGTGCAACCCGACTGGAAAACACATTCGCGGGGAAGAGTTGGCATCGTGGGTACAACTGGCGGAACAGCTAGACTGTACGCTCATCTGCGACGAGTTCTATAGCCATTATGTATACGGGACCGACGCAGAAGCGATCTCTGCAGCCGCACATGTCGACGACGTCGACACGACACCAGTGCTTCTGATCGACGGACTGACCAAGAACTGGCGATACCCTGGCTGGCGCGTGTCGTGGACCGTCGGACCGCGCACAATCATCGACGCAGTGGCGTCCGCTGGAAGCTTCTTGGACGGCGGGTGCTCTCAACCGATGCAACGCGCGGCCTTACCACTTGTACAACCCGAGGTCGCAGCAAACGAAGCACGCGCCATCCAGAAGACGTTTTCCGAAAAAGCCGAACTCCTCGCCAATGGGCTCAGAGATCTTGGCATCGAGGTCACAATGCCGGACGGCGCGTTCTATTGCTGGGGTGACCTCAGTGCGCTGCCGGAAGCGCTCACCGGCGGAATGGAGTTCTTCCGAGCGGCCCTCGAAGAAAAAGTCATCGTGGTCCCTGGCGAGTTCTTCGACGTGAACCCCGGAAGACGACGTGCACAACGGCCAAGCAGATTCCGTTCACATGCTCGTTTTTCCTTCGGACCGGAGAAGGAAGTGCTCGAGCGTGGCTTGGCAGGTCTCCGACGTACGATCGAAAACGCAAGCTAGACACCAGGCGGAGCTTATGAACGCAGAAGCTTTCATCTTGGCGGCCGGTTTCGGCACACGCCTTCGCCCGCTCACCCTAGACCGCCCCAAACCCCTCGTGCCGGTGGCCGGTCGACCGGTTTTGGACCAAGCGCTCACACTCTGCCGCAATGCCGGGATTCAAGAGGTTGTGATCAACGCCCACCACCTGGCAGAAGCAGTTGTTGAATACGGGCGACAACAACAAGATCTCGCAATTCACGTTCAGATTGAGCGACCCGATATTCTGGGCACAGGAGGCGGCCTGAAAGCGGCCTCCCAAAAGCTCAGTGACCGTTTCATCGTGCTCAACGGCGACATTTTATGCGACGCCCCTGTACGGGAATTGCTAAGCGAGCTCGACCCCCAATGCGAGGCGGTGATGCTGCTCCGTCGTGCTGACGAAGCGAAACGTTTCGGCGTGGTCGCCGCAGATGCATCCGGCCGTGTAGTAGATCTGGTGTCGCTCGCGCGCGCGGAAGCGGATGGCCAGATCGACAACAGCACACACTTCACGGGATTACATGCCCTCAGCCAAAGCGCGCTACGACATGTGCCCGAAGGCTTCGCATGCATCGTACGGTCCGCGTATTGCGCGCTCGTGCCAAACCGCGCCGTGGGGAGCGTGCTCTTGCAAGGCGACTGGTTCGATATCGGAAATCCCACGGACTACCTCGAAGCCAATCTGGCCGTCCTTCGCGGAGAACTCCGGCTCCCACTCGACACCAAACCTCTCGCTTCGGTTGTGCTTGCTGCAGGAGAGTCACGAGGGCGCTGGCACGGCCCGCTATGGGTCGGACAAAACACACAGATAGACCCGACAGCGGTACTCGGACCGGACGTCGTATTAGGCGACGGGGCTACGATCGGCGCAAACGTAAAGCTCGAACAAACGGTCGTTTGGGACGGTGCTACGGTCCCAGCAAACGCGAACCTCTGCCGCGCGGTTGTGCACGACAGTGGCTCACTAAACGTCCAAGGCTAACTTCGCTTAGTCTTCCGACGGACTGGCTTCGGCTGGCGTATCTTCAGACACGTCCTCACCCGCCGCCTCTTCACCAAGCGCCTCTTCAAGAAGCTCATCCTCATCGGCTTCAACCATACGTGCGACTGAGACGATGCGCTCATCGTCGGCCACACGCATCAGTCGAACGCCCTTGGTGTTGCGACCGATGATCGAGATGCCATCAACCTGAATCTGAATCGCGCGCCCCGTATCGGTCACCAACATGACCCGATCTCCCTGACGTACAACGATCGCTCCTACGACCTCTCCACGCGCTTCACCGTCGACGTGCGTTCCACCCGTCTTGATATCGATGAGGCCCATGCCGCCGCGTTTCTGCGGACGGTACTCCGTGACCGAGGTGCGCTTCCCAACGCCACCAGTCAACACAGTCAGCAAGGTCTCTGGGTTTTCTTCGTCCACCTCGACGATCTCAGATTCATCGTCTGGAGCGCGATCAACAACGACCATATCGACGAGGAAGTCGTCGTTCTTCAACGACACGCCCTTGTTCCCACGAGACACCCGACCCATCGGACGGATCTGATCGCCGTGGAAGCGAATCGACATGCCGTGATGCGTGACCAGCAGCACATCCTGATCGCGATCACACAACTTGACGGTCAGGATCTCGTCTTCATCGGCAATAGCGCAAGCGAGAATACCCGTCCGGCGCACATTCAGGTACTTGGACAACTCTGTACGCTTGACCAGCCCTCTGCGACTGCAGAACAACAAGTCAACATCTTGATCCATCCCCTTCACAGAGAGCACAGCCGCCACCTTTTCGTCATCCTGGAACTGCACCAGGTTGATGATCGGTCGGCCACGCGCGTCACGCCCGGCTTCGGGAACTTCATAAACCCGCAGACGGAACATGCGCCCCTTGGTGGTAAAGACCAAAATCGAACCGTGCGTATTCGCGACGAAGATGTCACGAACAAAGTCCTCATCGAGCGTACGCATGGCCTTTTTGCCCATACCGCCACGTCGCTGCACCGCGTATTCGTTCGCTGACGTACGCTTGATATAGCCGCGGTGAGTCAGGGTCACGACTTGTTCTTCTTCGGGGATCAAGTCCTCAATGGAAAACTCACCCGGGTCCATCACGAACTGTGTACGACGCTCGTTTTGATAGCGGTCACGTACGTCTACAAGCTCGCCCCTGACCACTGCCATAATGAGTGCAGGGTCCGCGAGAAGTCGCTCATATTCCGCGATCTCAATCTGGATCTGCGCGTATTCCTCGTCGATCTTCTCGCGCTCCATACCGGTCAGGCGCTGCAAACGCAGGTCGAGGATGGCTTGGGCTTGAATTTCGGTGAGACCGAAGCTTCGCATTAAGCCCGACCGTGCCTCTTCCGGGGTACGACTGGCGCGAATTAGGGCGATCACCTCGTCGAGATTGTCGAGCGCGACGCGATAGCCTTCCAAGACGTGCGCACGAGCTCTCGCCTTACGCAGCTCATACTCGGTACGACGGCTAACAACGACGCGCCTGTGGTCGAGGTAGTAGCGCAACAACTCGACGAGCGGAAGGATCTGTGGCCGGCCCTCAACGATAGTGAGCAAGATGGTGCCGAAGGTCGACTGAAGCGGGGTGTGCTTGTAAAGCTTGTTGAGCACGACCTCGCCTACGGCGTCTCGTTTCAACTCCAAAACAATGCGCATACCCGAACGGTCGGATTCGTCGCGCAACGCAGCGACGCCTTCGATGACCTTGTCACGGATCTTGTTTGCGATCTCTTCGACCAATCGGGCCTTGTTGACCTGGAATGGGATCTCATCGATTATCAGCGCATTTCTGCGCTCCCGGATCTCCTCGAAGTGCGCGATGCCGCGCATGATGATCCGCCCCCGACCCGTGGAGTAGGCATCGTAAACACCTTTCGTCCCACAAATGGACGCGCCGGTCGGGAAGTCCGGTCCCGGCACGATCTCGAGCAATTCATCCAGCGAAAGTTCCGGGTTGTCTATCAGCGCTACGCAAGCGTTGACGATCTCACCGAGGTTGTGTGGTGGAATCTTGGTGGCCATACCCACAGCGATACCGTCCGACCCGTTGACCAACAGGTTCGGATACCGCGCAGGCAAGACGTCCGGCTCTTCGGTCGAGCCATCAAAGTTCGGCGAAAACGCGACGGTGTCCTTATCGATGTCCGCCATAAGCTCGGAGGCCAGGCGCATCATTCGACATTCGGTGTACCGATAGGCAGCGGCGGAGTCGCCATCGATCGAGCCGAAGTTTCCTTGGCCATCGACTAGCGGATGACGCATATTCCAGGGCTGCGCCATACGAACGAGCGCGTCGTACACCGCGCTATCGCCGTGTGGATGGTACTTCTTGAGCACTTCACCGACGACACCCGCACACTTCGAATAGCGGCGATTGTAATGCATCCCCTCGCGAAACATCGCGTACAGAATGCGGCGGTGTACCGGCTTCAAACCGTCCCGGATATCCGGGAGTGCACGGCCGACGATAACTGACATCGAATAATCGAGATACGCGGAGCGCATTTCGTCTTCGATATTGACGTGGATAAGTTCGTTCGCGAAGTCGACCATAAAACCGAGCCCCCAGAGGTGACGCGTACACGTCACAATTCTTCAATTGCTAACGTTTAAACCGTGCTCCTGCCCCTTTTTAAGCGCCCTCCATGAAGCACTTTGGGGCCAGTTTTAGTCCGCTCCGGGAGCGGGCTGGCCCGACTGCTTGAAAGACGGCGTGTTTCCTTGCTTTTCGCCGGGCCCAACGACCACCCAAAAGATCCGATCTGGGTGAAGAAATTGCGCCACAAAATCATTCATTGCCTCGAGCGTCAAAGATGCACGCTCTTGTGTCAGATCGACCACCGCTTCAGCCGAAAGACTGCGCAACGCGTTGCGCCCAATAGCGTCGAATACACCTCGTGTGGTTCCCCACTGATTCAACAGATCCGCGTGTGCGCTCCCCTTGGCCCGCGCAAGCTCTTCTGGTCGCAGCCCTTGAGACCGTACACGCTCAAGTTCCGCATTCATCACGGCCTTCACGGTCTCTGGGTCTGCACTAGAGACCCGTAAGAGCACACGGTATCTGGAGGACTCCGGCCAGCGCTTTACCCCCAATCGGAGCGTATGCACGCCGATTCCTTCCTGCTCGAGGGCCCGCCCAAAGATGGAGTCCAGGCCCCCCGCCAACGCTTCCAACAAAATATCGGAAACCGCGTCTGTGCCGGCGCTGACTGGTTCTCCGGCGATGAGCATCCAGACTGCAGGAGATTCTAAACCGGCGGGAACAACCCTTTCCGCGTCTACGCCGACTCCGTTCGGACCAGTCGGCCGCTGCCGCGGTCCGCTACCCCAATTGGAAGGAAATACCTCGAGCGGGACCGGCCCTTCGCCCGAATACAACAACAACGGCGCTCCCGTATGCACTCGCGCCAAAAGCTCATCTCGAACCATCGAGACTGTCAACGTTTCAAAGCTGCGCGCATCTCCTGGTACAAACCTCTGCTGCTCTTCACCGAACTCGGCACGAAATAAGGCGCTTTCCACACGCACAGCGAGGTCCGATGACGTTGATTTGCCACGCAACCGCACCAACTCAACCGAGCCGTCGAGTTCCGACGGCTCAGCAAGGACCTCCTCCATCACCCGAGCGACCTCCTGCATCAGTGAGTCGGCTCCTGAGGCCACAAGCCGCATCGAAACGGCCGTGACGGTCACCGAAACCTCAACCCCCTGTCGACGCAATACCTCCCAGCGCGGATCCCGTTCGATAGCGGTGCGCAATCCGGCTCTTCGCGCAGCAGTAGAAGCTTCTGGAACGCCTCCGATAAACGAGATTTCCAACCATGAGAGCGGATCGCCCCGTGTCGCGACGCGCCAACCCACGGCCTCTTCCAGAGGGCGTATAGCGAGCGGCAAGGCGTCCCACGTAATCTCTCCAGTTTCAGCGCTCGGAGCCGATCGCGCTACAGCACTCGGAGGCGTGCTGTTCGAAGCCACTGTGTCCAGGGTCACGCCAGGCAAGGAAGCGACCCGGTCGATCTCCAAGGTGCGCATCGTTTTCCGTTTCAGACGTGTCTTAGCGAGCGCGATCACGTCGTTCACTGTCACCGCTCGAAGACGTGTCTCTTCTATCTCTGAGCACCGTTCACCTCCGCGGACTCGACCACACTCAAGCTCGAATTCAAGCCTCTCAGCCAAGCCGGGCCGGGCTCGGTTCATATCCGTGATCACTGCTTCAACCGCCTCCTGCACCTCTACGGTCTCAACAAAACCTCCGGTCAACCACTTCACGGCGCGCTTGACCTCACGTGCAGCGCGCTTTTTACTCCAGTCGGCCCCTTCAAAACGGATCCAAAGCTCGCCCGCTAAAGCGCGATGTCTTGCGCCTGCACGCGCCTTTACCCCCGCATCGCGCAGTCGCCTCTCCAACAAGCGGGCTGTCACCGCAGCAACAGCCGCCTCTGGATGCCCCTGTCTGCCTGTCGGCCAAGCGAGCCATAACGCGTCGGTACCCGATGACGTTTCGAGTCGGTCGTCGAACGACCACGCCTCATCCGATGTGCCAAATTCGGCGAACTGAACGGGAGGTCGGTCGGGCCAAGTCACCCCACCAAGCTGTCGTACGATAACTTCCTGCGTGTCTGGAACGGCCCGTCGGCCGCCGATACCGAGCACACAACGCGCGGGATCCAGGATTTCATCGCCACGACGGCCGAGCGTATCAGACGACAACCTCGAAATATCCGGCGGCAAGCCCACGACAGGGCGAGCGTAAGGATGCTGCGGGCCGTAGAGCAACGTGCCCAAAGACAACCACACCCGGGCTTCGTGCGACGACATTGATTCGATAAATTCGGCTTGAACAACTTCTCGCTCGAAATCCAGCTTGGCAAGCGCATCCGTAAGTGCTTCCCGCTCCATCTGCTGAGAAGCGGCTGCCAACATCGTGTCCAAGGCCTCGTGAGGTCCTCGGTAGAGCCATTGCAAATAATCATGTGTCGTAGATGCCGCCGCCCGACTCGCGCTGCCTTCAAGAGAAGCGCTGAGTCGACCGGACACGGTGAGATGCTCGACCAAATGGGCAGCGCCGGAAGCGCCTGGCGGATCTTCGGATGCCCCCCCTTCACAGCGAAACGCAACTACTGATTCGGTGGCCTCGAGGTCCTGTAAAACCACAACGGCAAGGTCTGATGGCAGGCGATAACGCGCAAACCCATCGGCACCCTGTGCTACTGGCGCGGCCAGCAACATGACAAAACAGACAAATAGCGACATGTAGCCACGGCTCATCACGACCTACCCGTCAAATCTTTCCGAACGCCCCCGAGCGCCTCGGGTCACCCGCGCCAGCAAAGTCACCAAGTCGCCCACCTACAAGGTGCAGGCCCCCGAAATACATTCCCAGTTCTTCAAAGCGCACCGCATCCGGATAGCGCGCCTCAACCGCCTCTACGACCCCGTTCGCTCGAGACTCCGCCTCAAATCGGACCACCCCAGAGTCGACATGCACTCGAGGTGCGCGAACAGCCTCTGCGGCAGGCATTTGTCCATCAACCAAAAACACGACCCCCTGCAGAACAGCCGAACGAATACGGCTAGAACCACCAGACCCCATCGCGATCACCCAACCATCATGCTCGAGCAAGGTAGGGCAACACATCGTGACCAACCGCTTGCCCCCCTTCCAGGGCAGGCCAGACGGGTTGACGTCTTCTTCGCCGAGGAAATTATTGGCGAGCAATCCGGTGCCAGGCACCACAATACCGGCGGTCTCTCCCAATGAGCTCGTCACCGCCACGGCATTACCGGACTCGTCTACTACAGACAAATGCGTGGTGTACCCAGCGCTTCCACTCCCCGCGAATTGCTCGACGAAGCCTTGCCGAAACATATCTCGATAAAACTCAGGCCCCAATACGCGCTCCGCTTCCCGTAACGCCTCGGCCAACACGCCCAAACTTGGCGCCGATAACGGATCCCGGAGGGGCGAAGACTGCTCGACATGTCGAATAGACTTGGCGACGAGCATGCCGCCTACACTGGGTGGCCCAGCGAGCCATACGGTCGCGTTTCGATAGGTCAGCTCAAGCGGCTCAAGAAAACGCGCTCGGCTCTCCCGAAGGTCCTGGCGAGACAACAACGAGCCCGTACCAAGACAGTCCAATAAGCCCTGCCCCAAGTCTCCTTCGGTAAAGGCCGCCAACCCCTCATCAGCAAACAAAGCGAGGGTGTCTCCAAGTTCCGGACAACGGAAGACATCGCCTTCAGCGAGAGGCTGTCCATCACGCGCGAATAGCGACACAATTTCCGGGTTCCGCTTCAGGATCGGCCATAACAAACGGTTCACGCGGGCGAAGCCTGCCGTCACCATGACCCCTTGATGCGCAGCCTCTACCGCCGGCGCAACCAAGCGCTCCAATGGCAACCGGCCATACCTTGCATGCATCGCAACGATGCCATTGGGCATGCCCGGAACGGCGACCGAGCCTCCACCCACGCGAAAGGTCTGCGTGGTGGGTCCAAAATCTAGCTCAACCCGCTCCATCGGCAGCGCTTCAGTGCTATCCGAAGCGCAGCCTGGTGCCCGAGAAAAGAAGTCACAGACCTCAACCACTCCGTTCATCCGAATGGTGGCAAGCCCCCCACCCAGCAAGCCGGTGAGCAAAGGCTCCGCGACGCATGAGGTAAACATCGCCGAAATTGCGGCGTCCACTGCCGTGCCGCCAGCGCGCATCGCCGACAGTCCCGCCTCAACGACAAGTGGGTGTCCAGCGGCGACAGCTCCTTTGGTCAAACCTGCTCCAAGATAGGTACCAAACCGGTCGACTTAGACGCGTTCAGGCAAGGCCCAACGCACGAACCGCTTCAAAAGCGCCTCAGTGTATGGGCTCTCTTCATGAGTAGAGAGGATCTCTTGAACCTTCTGCTCACCAAAGAACGCACGATATTCTTCAAGGTACCGAACAAAACGCTGTCTGTTATCGGCGGACGTCAACTCGGGATGAAACTGTGTCGCGTAAACCTTCCTGCCAGGCACGCGAAGCGCCTGGAAAGGGGTCAGCGCGCTGCTTGCAAGATTGCGCACACCCTCCGGCATCCGCAACGCGCGATCTTTGTGTCCTTCCTGAGCTTTAAACACACGGGGAATCTCACCAAACAACTCGTCCTGCGTACCCGCCTCGGAGAGCTCAAGCGTATAAGTGCCAACCTCCGCGGCGGTCTCGTCACGGATCACTTCGCCCCCGAGCGCCACGACCAAGGCCTGGAAACCAAAACACGACGCGAAGAGCGCGACATCCTGCTCAGTCGTCTCACCCAAAAACTCAATGAACCGCCTCAAAGGCAGCACGTCATCGAGCACGGAGTATTCGCCGGATCCGCCAACGAGGAGCACATCACTTTGCTCCCAAATCTGTGCATCTAGCTTTTGGGAGAGCACATCGACCGTGCGAATGCGCTGGGGCGCAACATCTAGTCGCGCCGCAAAACACGCCCGCTCTTCTTCGCGTACAGGGTCGCCTAAATTCCGCGCTTGAAGAAGCGTATATCGAATGCCGTCTCTGGACACGCGCCCTTATCTCCCCACCACAGATTGGCGTACTTTATCAAGAACCAACAAAGCTCTAACAAGACAGAACACGACTGGCGCTGCTTTCGCACGGTATGATTGAGACAGGCACGCGGAGCCTCGCCCAATCGACCCGTTGGACACTCGGGAGCTTTCTTGAGTTCACCCTCCATCATTCACGATCCCGTTGACGTTTTGGCGTTGGAACGTGCGTGTAAAGAGCTCCCGTTATTCCCACTGCCAAATGTTGTGTTTTTACCGCACAGCCTGCTGCCTCTACACGTCTTCGAACCCAGGTACAGAGCGCTCGTCCGCTACTGCTTAGATAGGCACCGATTTATGGCGGTACCGAGGCTCCAACCGGGGTGGGAAAATGACTATGAAGGCCGACCGCCGATTTTTAGCCGCGTGGGCGTCGGCCGAGTGATCCGACATCAAGAGCTTCCCGATGGCCGTTTTTACATCGTTCTGGAGGGATTGCGACGCGCGGAGATTACGCAAGAGACAGACCCCTCTCGCTCTTTCCGACTCGCAGAAGCCCAACTCATCTCCCCCCTTTCCGCGAAGCCCAATAAACACCAAACCACCATCGGGCGGATGAAGGTTCTGGTCGCGCAACTGCTCGCTCAGGGCATTGGGCAAGACGCAGGACTTGAGCAATTACTCGAATGGGATCTCCCTGCAGACGAACTACTCGACCGCCTCGCCCACGCAAGCATTCGCGACCCAGAAGAGCGCCAATCCTATCTTGAAACAGCTGCCTTAAGTCAGCGCACTGAGATCGTGACGAGCGCGTTAGCCGCTGCCCTTATCTCCCCAGAAGCGCTAGACGCTTAAGGAACAGTCGCGCTCGAAGCGACC
>Ga0163179_10000592_pt1 | contig 25991 bp, 31 predicted proteins | sample AtlANTMetagenome_FD_109643 | JGI IMG/M metagenome (GOLD analysis project Ga0163179, IMG submission 109643) | Marine eukaryotic phytoplankton communities from the Atlantic Ocean - Atlantic ANT 2 Metagenome | ecosystem: Environmental > Aquatic > Marine > Oceanic | place: North Atlantic Ocean...
TGGTTCTGCAAGATACCAATCATTTATGGATCTAAACACAAATGAAAGAAGACAATTAATTGAAGAAATTCTTGATATTACTATATTTACAAGAATGAATGATATACTTAAGACTAAGATAAGCGATTTAGGTATTGATATTAAAGATAAAGAATATCAGAAAGAAGTTCAGTCGACCAAGATTAATGGTCAGAAAAGTCTTATATCAACATTACAGAAAAAATCAGAACAATCAGCAACAAAAATTAAAGATGAAATTCAAAGAGTTGAAGGTGAAAAGAAGATACATGAGTCACTGATTGAAAAGCTACAGAAGAAGATAGATAAACATAATTCACCTAACGTTGATGTAGCTATTGAATCAGTACATAAATGTGAAACTCATGGTAATGAACTAAAAAGGAGGATCAATGAAAAATCGAAGCGGATCGCTTTCTATAATACAGAAACTGAGTGCGAAGTTTGCGGACAAGAAATCACAGAGTCGTTCAAGGACAAAAAAATTATCAGCCTTGAAAAAGAAAAAAAGAAAAATGAGGATCTCATCCCTGCCTATGAAAAAGCACTTAATAAACTCAGCAAAGATTTAGAAATTGCTAAAACCAAAGCCAAAGAATTAACAGACTTATTGCAAGAGCAATCGTCAGTTAGAAGTGAAGTGAGTAGTCTGAGCACTTATCTCAGTACTCTCAATGATAATCTCAAACTGGAAACAGATGATTCATCGTTACCAGATGCTCAAGGGCTACTCACAACACAACTTCAAGAAGAAACAATTATATCAAAAGAACTGATGGAGATGAGTGAAACAAACCATTTCTATGATGTATGTAAACTATTGTTAAGAGATCAAGGTATTAAAGCTAAGATCATTAAGCAATATGTACCAGTCATGAACAAGTTTGTAAATATACAGCTTGAAAAGATGGGTGCAGCATTTTCATTTAATCTTGATGAAGAGTTTAATGAGATAATTAAGTCAAGATATAGAGATAACTTCTCCTATGCATCATTTTCAGAAGGTGAAAAGATGAGAATTGATCTTGCATTGATGTTTACATGGAGAGAAATAGCTAAAATAAAGAACTCTGTTAACACTAATCTATTAATGATGGATGAAGTTGGTGATTCATCACTAGATGCAGATGCCACAGAGATGTTATGGGATATTATATCTAACCACGAGGATACAAATATCTTTGTAATCTCTCATAAAGCACACAATGCAGATAGATTCAAACGATTTATTGAATTCTATAAAGATGGCAATTTTAGTAAAATCAAGGACTCGAAAAAATAAATAATACATGAGTATTTTTACATCCAACGACGACTTCTATAAAGCCCAGCAAATCAACGAAAAAATTGCAGGTTTAGAGAAAAAAAGCAAAGAAAGCGGAATATCATATACTATACTGAAACAAGTATATGACAGAGGTATGGCAGCTTGGAAAACTGGTCACCGTCCTGGTACCACTTCACAACAATGGGCATTTGCTAGAGTAAATAGTTTTATTACTAAAGGTTCTGGTACATGGGGTAAAGCTGATAAAGACTTAGCTGCAAAAGTTAAGAAAGAAGATGTCAAAGAAGCCGATAGCGATTACATGAAAGGTGTTGCTAACGATAAAAAAGATGATCGTAAAGCTCAATTCGATAAACAAGCTAAAATGGATGATGATGATCCTAACGCTTATAAACCCGCTCCTGGCGATAAAGATAAGGATGGAGAAATGAAAAAGACAAAACTATCAAAACACACTAAAGCTTATAACGCTAAGTTTGGTAAAAAAGAATCCGTCAAATCAGTATTTACTGGAGAGGTAAATCATTTCGCTGAAGCTAAGATTAAATTCAGAAACGAAAGAGATGTTGAAAAACACAAACAAAATTTATTGATGGCTATGGAAATTGCTGTTGAAGCAGAAGGTGATTATACTGGAGCAACAAAGCAAATTGAAAAATTAGAAAGAGGTTTATCTAAGAATCCATCAGTTATGGCTGCTTTAAAATTCTATGCAGAAGATGTAGAATTTCCACAAGATATAGCAGACGAATTACAAGAGAAAAACCCAGGTCTATGGGCAAATATACACGCTAAAAGAAAAAGAATTAAAGCTGGCAGCGGTGAAAAAATGAAAAAGAAAGGTGACAAAGGCGCACCTAAAGAACTACCAGAAGAAGATATGATTGAAGGTAGATATTCTAAGTATTCAGATTTATTAATGCAAAGAGCAAGAATTATCGGCGATAAAGGCAAAGTAGCTATGGACGGTAATAATCAAGAAATGAAAAAAATTGATAGACTAATTGCAAAAGAACTGAAAAAACTTGGAGTATCAGATGCCGCTGGATAAAACAGATGATATGGGTGATTGGATAAAAGACTTCCAAAAGTCAGACGCCCCACAATTCAAAGGAAAATCACAAGATAAACGTAGACAAATGGCTATTGCAGCTAAACTTGCAACAGAGAATAATGCGTTAAGAGAAGCAAATATTACTATATACGAGAAGAGAGCATTTATTCTTGCTGCTAAACAAGCATTCCTAGATGGCAAGAAAACATTTGTATTTAAAGAAAAAGAATATAAGTGTACAGTGAGAGAAGAACAAGATATATTTGGTGAACTTACAGATTACTTACTTCATAAGAAAGAAGATGTTGATACTGCTACTATGGCAGATGTTGATGATGGTGCTGATGCACCAGACGATATTGAACCTGAAGATCTTGAAAGTGCAAGAGATCATGCGGCTCAGAGATTTAAGAAATTCAATAGTGAAGAATCAGAAGTTGATGTAGAAGAAGGTATCAAGCCATATGTTTCTATGATGAAAAAAGATGTTCGTGGTCGTAGAGTAATGCATTATCGAGTTTTAGATAAAGATGAAAAAGAAATATTAATAACTACTGATAAAAAGAAAGCAGAAAAATTTTTAAAGAAAAATTATAATAAACTTAAAACTGGCTCAGTAAAACCTATCAAAGAATCAGAAGTTGATGAGAATATTAAAATTAAAGCCTTTAAGAATGCCACTGATAAAACAAAGAAAGGTTTAGAGATATCTAAAACTGGCGGTATGGGTGGTACTATCATGATTAAAAACAAGAAAGAACTTAAAGATTTAGAAACACAATTAGCAAAAGCTAAAAGACAACACAAATTAGCAGAAGGTACAAAAGATAGAGCTAAATTTAAAATGGATTCAATTAAATTGATGCGAAGAGTAAAAGCAACTAATAAAGGCCATAAAATAGCAATAGAAGATTTACTTACAATGGCTCCTTATAAAGTTCTTGAGGGTATGTTCAAAAAAAATCCAAGAGGGTTTATAGATATGCTAATGAAAATGAATCCCAAAAGAGATAAATTACAAGTAGGAGACTATATGATTGATGGTCGATTTGTCGCTCCTAATGGTAATTTATTGTCTGTTGACCAAACTAAAAAATTAACAGAAGATACTGTTATACAAGAGTCAGTAGAGTATCATGACAGAGAGTCTATGCCATCAGCTGTTGATGATGCTGCAAACGTTATGAGTAAGCTTGATGTCTACACAAATTTCATTAAAAAGACGTACTAAAGAGTATAATCTACCTAATGAAGGTAAGTTTATATACGGCCTATGGTGCGCTTAACTCTCCTCCGATTTTCGACGCTCTTGCTAGAGGGATTATCTCTAACGGTGATGACGTTGTTTACAATGAGCGGGATGCTGATGTTGCTGTTATTTGGTCTATTCTTTTCGCTGGCAGAATGGAGCCTAACAAAGACGTCTATGCTGATTTCAAAGCTAGAGGAAAACCAGTCCTCGTTGTCGAAGTAGGTCAGCTTAGAAGAGGTATCACATGGAGATTAGGCTTTGATGCAGTAAATGCAAAAGGCAGATTTCCAAAACCACCACATGAAAATACTAATAGATGGGATAAATTCGGTATTGAATTAAAACCTTGGCGTGAGTCAGACATGTTTGACTATATTGTAATAGCTACACAAAGACAAGATAGTATGCAATGGCAAGGATTACCACCAACAGAAGAATGGGTTTGTCAGTGGATTGATGTAATTAAAAGACACACTAAAAGACCTATAGTATTAAGACCACACCCAAGAGATTACATGACAGATTTTTATTATGTATCTCATAAACATCCAGACACATTAATATCTACACCAAAATCTATAAATGATAAAGATAGAATGGATTTTCCATCACTACTTGAAAAGACACATTTAGTAATTAACTGGTCATCGGGTCCAGCCGTAGAATCAATTATAAATGGTGTACCAGTAATAGTAAGTGAAGATTCATTTGCACATAGTATAAGTACAGATTCAATAACAGCAATTGAAAACCCAAGTAAACCAGACAGAAAACACTGGTGTGAAAAAATGGCATACACAGAATGGTATGAAGAAGAAATAGCGGAAGGCGAGCCATGGAGATTACTGAAAGAATATCTTTAATACAACCACGTCCATCACCAAAGATGGAAAGAATATATGCAGCATTACAAGAGGGTTGGCCTACAGCCAACATTAATGATGGTTTAGCAGAACAATATGTGGTATGGGGTTTGATAGGTGATAATCCTAGAATAATGAAAGCAGACCCATACATATTTTGTGATATGCCTTATAGCGGTAGATATGATCCTAATAACGAAGATTGGGATAATACATATTGGAGATGGTGTGTAGGTGGTTTACATGATAATAGAAGACTGAATGTACCTGCTGATAGATTTAATGAATGGGCAGATCATGATGTAAAACCATGGGAAACACAAGGTGAGCATATATTAATATGTCCATCATCACAAACAATGACACATTACATGACTGGTCTAACTGTAGAACAATGGGTACAAAAAGTTGTTGATTATGTTTCTGAAAAAACAAATAGACCAATAAAATTAAGATTAAAACCTAGAGGTAAAGGTACATCAGGTCCATCAGTAGCTAAGAAAAGTATTCAAGAAGATTTAGAAAATGCTTATTGTTTAATTACTGCTGGTTCTTTAACATCAATTGATGCATTAAAAATTGGTATACCAGTAATATCTACTAATAGAGAATATGCACCATCTGCTTGGTGTAGCAACCCCATAGAACAAATAAATAATTTAAAACTATATGATAGAGAACAACTGTTTTATAATCTAGCTTATAAACAATACTCTATAAAAGAAATGCGCGAAGGAATTTGTTATGAAAATAGTAAGCTATATCTCATCGATTAAAGCTGGTAAAAGATCCAATTCACAGAACCCAATAACAGCAGCATTAGACTCTATTGTTTCAGCAGCAAACAATTCAGGTGGTGAATTTGTTGCATATAAACATGAAGGTACTCATACTGTAGGTGCTGATGTTGGATTTTGCTTTGGTTCATACACTCAAAGAAAGTTAGAAGTAGAAAGAGCAGTATTAATAAGAGCTATCGAAGCTGCAAAACAACCATGCTTTTTTCTAGATTCATCAGCATTTTCAACACACATACGTAATTCATTAAACAGCAGTGAAACATTTATGTTTAGATTAGGTCTAAACTCATGCACAGGAGAAGGTGTATTTTGGAATCAAGATTTGCCATCTGAAAGATATGATGCAATGAAAAAGACATTTAACTTTACAGAAAAAGATCCACAGAATAATGTGACAGGTGCTATTGTTTTTCTTGCTCAGACAGAAACAGGTTGGCAGTTTGATGATTTAGAACCATATTACAAATTTGCAAACAAAACATTAAAAGAAATAAGAGAACATACTGATAGAAAGATTATTTATCGTACACATCCGAAACTAGATCCTAGGTCACCATTAGATAAATGTATAGAAGGTATAGAAAATCTTGAAGTACATAACTGTCCAGTATCGAGAAGAACATTATTTGAATCACTTGACGGTGCTTATGCTGTAGTGACTCATTCATCTTCAGGTGCATTAGAAGCGGTGCTTGAAGGTATTCCTACTTTTGCTTTAAGTCCAAGAACCTTTGGCTCACCACTTTATTTGACTGATTTAAAAGATATAGGAAATGCATTCCATACGTTCCCATGGGATGATCGACAACAGTGGTTATACAACCTCGCATATACTTCTTGGAGCGTAGAAGAATTGAAAACTATTGAAGTTTTGCGGTATTATACTAATATGCTCAAAGGAATAAACAATGAATAAAAAAGCGATAATTACAGGCATCACCGGACAGGATGGACCATACCTTGCAGATCTACTTTTAGAAAAAGGATATGAAGTTCATGCCATAAGGAGAAGAGGTGCCACAGATAACACAACAAGAATTAAACATATATTAGACCATGATAATTTTTGGCTACACTATGGTGATCTTACAGATTCATCAAGTTTAGTTAAGATTGTAAATATGGTAAAACCTGATGAAGTCTATAATTTAGGTGCAATGTCACATGTAAGAATATCTTTTGATATTCCTGAATACACTGGAGATACTGGTGGTTTAGGCGTGACAAGAATGCTTGAAGCTATAAGAACTGCAGGTTTAGAAAAGACATGTAAATTTTATCAGGCATCCACATCAGAACTATATGGAAAAGTAGTTGAAACACCACAAACGGAAGCAACACCATTTTGGCCAAGATCGCCTTATGGTGTTGCCAAGTTGTATGCTTATTGGATGGTAAAAAATTATAGAGAATCATACGGTATGTATGCATGTAATGGTATCTTATTCAATCATGAATCACCTAAACGTGGTGATGATTTTGTCACACAGAAAATTGTAAAGGCAGCAATTGCTATATCTTATGGTGAACAAGATAAACTTACACTTGGAAACTTAGATGCAATGAGAGATTGGGGACATGCAAAAGATTATGTTAAAGGTATGTACTTAATGTTGCAACAAGATAAACCAGTAGATTATGTATTAGCTACTGGCGAAATACATTCTGTAAAAGAATGTTGTGAATACGTATTTAAAAAATTAGGTATGCCATTAAGATGGGAAGGTAATGGTATCGAGGAAAAAGGTTTTTCAGGCGATAAACTAATGATTGATTGTAGTGAAGATTTTTATAGACCAGCAGAAGTACAACTTTTACATGGTGACTCAACAAAGGCTCAGTCTGAATTAAATTGGGAGTTTGAACACGATTTCTATTCTTTAATGGATGATATGGTAGATACTGAACTCATGAAACATGTGGAGAAGTAAATGAAATATCCTTTAAGCTGTGACACTTGGAATAACCAAGAAATAGGAGCTATCAATAGAGTTATACGATCTAGCCGTTATACGATGGGTGAAGAAGTATTTAAGTTTGAAGAACAGTTTGCTGATTTTATGGGTGTAAACCATGCAAAGATGGTAAACAGTGGTTCATCTGCAAATTTACTTATGACTGCTGCAGCAATCTACTCACCTGAATATGATTTAAAAGAAGGTGATAAGGTTATAGTACCTGCGGTATCTTGGTCCACAACATACTTTCCATTACAACAATATGGATTAGAGCTAGTATTTGTAGATGTAGATCTACACACTCTTAATTTGTGTCCTACCAAGACAGCTGAGGCACTCGAGGATATTGACGGTATAAAGGCAATATTAACTGTAAACTTACTAGGTAATCCATCACAGATTGATGAATTAAGAGATCTAGCAGACAGTTATAATCTAATATTACTTGAAGATAATTGTGAATCATTTGGTTCTAGCTTTAATGATAAAATGATGGGTAGTTATGGTGATATGGGTACACATTCATTCTTCTTTAGTCATCATCTTCAAACAATGGAAGGTGGTATGATACTTACAAATTCTGAAGAGACTGCTCAATACATTGACTCTCTTAGAGCTCATGGATGGTTAAGAACATTGCCTGATAAGAATTTTATTCATAACAAAACAGGTGATCCATTTGAAGATAGTTTTAGATTTGTTTTGCCAGGTTATAGTGTAAGACCATTAGAAATGAGTGGTGCTATTGGCCAAGTACAATTATCTAAGTGGCCTAGCATGATGAAAGAAAGAGTTAGAAATGCAGAACACTTTAAAAAGGTTATGGCAAAATTACCTATAATTACACAACAAGAAATTGGTAAATCATCTTGGTTTGGATTCTCTTGTATCGTACCAGATGTTCCTGGTAGGAAAAAATTTACAGATAAATTAAGAGATAATGGTGTAGAGATTAGACCGATTGTAGCTGGTAATTTCTTAAGAAACCCAGTGATGAAACACATTAAACATATTCGTAGTGGTACTATGAAAAATGCTAACATGATACATGACTTTGGATTCTTTTTAGGTAATGATTCAGAAGACATAACAGATAAGATTGATTATGCAGCAGGTATTATGGAAGAAGTATTAAATGAAGGTGGTTGGGAATGACAGATTATTCAGTAGTAATGACATTAGGTCCACATAACTGGAAACAGTATGGTTCTAAATCAGTAGAATCTTTTGACAAGTATTGGCCTAAACACATACAACTTTATGTTTATTATGAAGGTACTCCACCAGACTTTAAATCTGATAGAGTACATTTCTTAGATTATAATAAAGAAATACCTGAACATAAAGAATTTATGGAAAGAAATAAAGATAGGCATCCACATGTAAACGATGTGCATGTAAATAATATTACACATCAAGCAAGTAAGTTTGCATTTAAGGTCTATGCACAATTGCATGAATTAGAAAAACCAAAAAGTAGATATGTAATATATCTTGATGGTGATAATGTGACACAGAAAGATATACCATTAGATTTACTTGATAAATTAGTAAATGAAGAAGTATATCTATCCTTTGTAAATAGAATGCCAGCTAAATACACTGAAACAAGTATAATGATATGGGATACTTTAAATGAAAATCATAACGAATGGTGTAGTACTTATAGAAGTATGTATGATGATGATAATATATTTCAATATCCAGCATGGCATGATTGCATTGCATTTGACGAGACAACATTTCCTATGATTAAAGCTAAGAAAATTAAAGCAATTGACTTAGGCTTTGGTGCACCATCTAAACATCCACTTGTTGTTGGACCATTAGGTGAATACTTTGACCATTTAAAAGGTCCATCAAGAAAACAATTAGGTTATTCTAAGGAAAGAAAGCATGCAGGATTTTAAAGTCTTTATTGGTTATGATTCAAGAGAAGATATAGCCTACCAAGTTTGTAGGCATTCTATACTTAAACATAATCCACACATAGAAGTAGTACCACTTAAATTACATGAATTAAGAGAACAAGGTTTCTATACAAGAGCCGATGATAAGAAAGGTTCTACAGAATTTACTATTACTAGGTTCTTATGTCCAGCACTTATGAACTACCAAGGATATTCTTTATTTATGGATTGTGATATGATAGTTCAAGCAGATGTAAAAGAAATATTTAAAGAAGCAAGAGGAGAATTCGATGTATCTTGCGTACAGCATGATTATAGTCCAAAAAGTATGACTAAGATGGATGGAAAGATGCAACATGCATATCCAAGAAAAAACTGGTCAAGTGTAATGTTGTTTAATAATGAGCAGTGTGATGCTCTTACACCAGAATTAGTAAATACAGAAACACCACTCTATCTACATAGAATGTTATGGGCAGAAAAAGTTGGTGAATTAAATCATAAATGGAATCATCTTCTTGGTTATTATGAAAAACCTGAAGATGCTTTGATAGTACATTATACAGATGGCGGTCCATGGTTTGAAAACTATAGAAACTGTGAATATGCTGATGTATGGAAACAACATGTAAAAGAGTGGTTAGAACTTGATTAATGTAGTTTGTGTAAATTGGGGTACTAAGTATCCTAAATCATATACAGAGCGTTTGTATAATATGGTCAAACGTAATACTACACGTGACTTTAATTTTTATGTATTGACAGATCAACACATATATGAAGAACCAATAAAAACCATTGAACTGAAAGCAGGTTTAAAAGGTTGGTGGAATAAACTACAGATGTTTGATAGAGAAGTTATGCCTGAAGGTGAATGGTTATATTTTGATTTAGATGTAGTGATAGTAGAAAATATTGATTGTTTCTTTGATTCACCAAAATTTGGTATACTACGAGATTTTATAAGACCAGATGAAGGATTATTACCTGGTAAAGAGTACAATTCATCAATACTCAGGTTCAATAATTTTGAATATTCTTCTATATTTGAGTATTATCTATCTAATAAGCAGGTGTTTCATGATATGCAAAAACAAGTACCATTCTTTGGTGATCAAAATGTTATTAGTAGCTACTTTAATGCTTACCCTGATTACTGCAAGCCATTCCCAGATGAATGGGCATGGTCCTACAAAAAAGGAGTGGCAAGAGGCGCCCATGCAGGAGATCGAAGTGAAATGTTTGGAAGAGAAATACCTGATGGCGGGAAGATCTGTGTATTCCACGGAGAACCTAATCCAGAACAGGTGCTGGAGAAACACGATTGGATAAAGGAGAACTATAAATGAACAAAATGTTAGATGAGCAAATGATTCAGGCATTGGCACTGAAATTTGAAGGCCTTAAACAAGCACATATAATGAATGTAAAAACATTATTACATAATGGTGTAGGTGTTGCAGAACATCCAGATAGTGCATTAACTATTGAAGGTGAGATTGGCAAGGTTGCAGAATATGATGATAAGATCGAAGCTTTAAAAAAGTATTTTGACTAATGGGATTTGAAAATAAAAAGATTTGTATAACTGGCCACACTAAAGGTGTTGGTAAGGCTATTAAAGATAGGCTTGAAGCTAATCACTACACAGTCATTGGTGGATCAAGATCTAATGGTGTAAATGTAGGTAAACCAAAATCAGTACTTAACTGGATTCTTAAAGAAGACCCTGATGTCTTTATTAATAATGTATTCTGGCCAGATTCACAGGCAAAAATTTGTTATCAACTTTATAATAAATGGCAAAGCGAAAAGAAACACATAATTAATATGAGTTCTACTAGCGGTATGGCTCATACTAATTTTAATGAGATGGCAAATAGTGATATTACTAGAGCATTTTATAACGAGTTCTGGGGACCATACGTATCAGAAAAGAATAGATTAGATTTTATTAGTAAACAATTAGCTCATAAATTTAGTAGAAGATTTCCATGTAAGGTGACTTCAATGATGCCTGGTTTTGTAGATACTAATGCAGTAGCTTTATTCAAACCCGTATTTACACCTGAAAGTTTCTTAACACCTGAAGAAGTAGCACAGCAAGTGCATTGGCTGATAGAACAACCTGATCATATACAAGTGCAAGCTCTAGCGTTTGGTACATATTTTGAAATATCACAAGCAGCTGCAAGACAAAGATTAAAAGACTTTGATAATATGGTAGAACAACAACAAAATAATGCTTATAATTTAGATGAAAAAGCGGTTGAAGCTGGAAAAGAAGGTAGAGAAGCATTGAAAAAACTTATTAATAAGAGAATCATGCAAACAACACCAGATGTATCAAGAAAAACAAAAGATGCAATTGAGCAATTACAAGAAGAAACGTATGATGGAAAAGAAGAATAGACTTGCAGTCACAGGTGTAGCTATTGCAGATTGTCTTGGTGATGATGGCATAGAAAATAATTTCAATAGGTATATGGCTAATGATACATCTACACCTATGGATATCGAAAACATCAAGCAATCAATTGTAGAAAAAGGTTTATTAAGAAAAGCATTGACAAAATACTATGATAGATCTTCTATGGCTATTATAGATTTAGTAGATAAAGCAATTAATATGGCCGACTTAGATGTAAAGTCAGATACTGAAGCACCTATCATGACTGGTACAACAAGAGGTCCTATTACATCTACACTAGAATACTTTAAATTATATTGGTTTGAAAAATGGAAAGAAGAATTTGAATCTGATCCTGCAAAGAAACAAGAAATATATGCTGGTCTAATTAAAAAGTTTCAAAGAATGAATCCATATTTTCTTTTAAATGTAAATGTAGATTTTATACAAACACAACTATCTGCTCATTATGGTATCAATGGTCCAGTATTTCAATCAGCAGCGACATGTAGTAGTGGTATTTACCTATTAGATATTGCAAAGGCTTATTTAGAGAGAGGTAATAAGTATGCTATTCTTACGGGTTATGAACAACTTGATGCTCATGAATTAACACGTTGGTTCTTTATGTCTTTAGGTGCTGCAGCTCCAAGTGGTGTATGTAAACCTTTTGATAATAGTAGAGATGGTACAGTGTTAAAGAATTCGTATGCAGCTATGATTGTAGAACGAGAAGATGAGGCTAAGAAGAGAGGTGCAAATATCTTAGCTTATGTTGAAGATGTAAGAAATAGAAATGATGCAGGTCATGCATTAGCACCAGCTGATGATGGTAAAGCATATCGAATTGCATTGGAGTCCTTAATGAAAGACAAAGACATTACGTATGATGATATAGATTATGTAAATGCGCACGCCACAGGTACTCCAAGAGGTGATGAGATAGAACTTAATACACTTAAAGATTATCTTAAAAAAGATACGGTAATTTCTGCCTTAAAAGGCCATATTGGTCATGCTATGGGTGCATGTTCTTTGGCAGAAATGACATATACTATAATGATGATGAATAAAGGTATTGCTTTACACACAGCACATTTAACTGATCCATGTGATGATTACTTTAATCTTATTACAGAGCCAAAAGAAATGGAAATTAAGTATGCACTTAAGAATAGTTTTGGTTTTGGTGGTAGATCTTCTGTAGCATTGCTATCGAAAGCTGACTAATGGAACTTATAAAACACGATCATTATGCAGAATTAAAGGTAGATTCACCTAGTAATGATGATGATATAAAAGAATTAGGTCGGGCATGTAGAGAATACTTGTTCGACCACCAAGTTTTAGTACTCAAAAAACAAAATCCTGATTCAGTATACTATTCAAAACTGATTCATTCAATAACAAAATCCGGCATATACAATTGGAGACAATGTTCTTGGACACCTGACGGTGAGTTGTTTAGTATGGGAGAACAACTTATGGCAAATGTTGGATATACATCGAAAGAAGCTTCTAATATAGAGATGCCTAAATCAGGACCATTGAATCAGATTAAACCTACATCATCTTTACAAGATAAGAATCATGAATATTTAGATCCATTTGAATTTAATGAAGTAAACTCATATCCAGTACAACGTGTCACTGGTGAACAGAAAGGAAAATACGGTGGTGGTATATTTGGTACTGGCGACTTGGATTGGCATTGCAATCTTGGAGGTTATCACGAGGCTGATGGCGTAGCGCTACAAGGAATTAGAGATGTAGAAGGTGCTTCAACCTTCTTTGCAAATAGTGTACCTGCTTTAAGAGATATGCCTGATAATTTATTAGGTCAAATACAAGATAGAAAAGCACACTTTAAATTTGACCATAAGAAATGGTCAGATACAAAGAAGATGCATCCAATGCAGAGAATTACTATGCAACTCTTATATCTTAATAATAAGAGAGCAGAAATGGATTTGTATGTTATACAAGAGAATCTAAAGAAGATTAAAGGTATATACTTTCATAGACTTAATAATATGGATATAGAAGGTGATGATGGTACATTAGTGCAGGCTTTATATGATCACATGTTTCAAGAACAATATGTATATGAACACCATTGGGAAGTTGGAGATATTGTCTTAATGGACCAATTAATAACACAGCATAAAAGAGAATTCGTAGAACCATCTCTCTTAGAGAAAAGAGTACTACACAGACTTACATTTATGTTAAACAACGATGATAACTATGTCTACAATTATAACCACTCTTGATACTGACATAACAAACATGGTCGATCCAGACTATGATAGAATTAAGAGAGCAGTTGAATCTGATGGTATCATATTAATAAAGAAACAAGACACAAATCCAATACACTTCAGTAAAATTATTAGTAAAATTTGGGGTATTGATAACTACAGATTCCTAGCTTGGAATACAGATGGTTCATCTGCTAAGAATGCAATAGCAGCATTCACACAAAAACAAATGCCTAATCCAAACGCTGGTGATTATTGGGGACATGATGATTTCAGAGATAATGAAGATTATCCAGATCCATTTAATTTTCCAGCACATAAAACATATCCAGTACAAAGAGTGACTGGTGAAAAGAAAGAAGGTAAGTGGACAGGAATATTTCAATTAGGTAAATTAGATTGGCATTGTAATTTGAATCAATTACATGGTGCTGATGGTGTAGCATTACAAGCAATACGAGGTTGTGAGAATACACCAACACTATTTATGAATACTATTCCGGCATTGAAAGAAATGCCTGAAGATTTAAGAAAGAAAATAGAAGGTAGATATGCAACTTACATTTATGACTATGAAAAATGGGGTAAGGTTATGTCTAAAGAACAAGCAATGGTGTTTAAACTTGCTGGAAAGAAACCATTTAAGTTATGGTTGATTCAGGAAAATGCTGGTGGTACTAAAGGTATCTATTGGCATAAGTTTAATCACATGCAAATCAATGATGATGAAGGACATAAACTAAGAGATGAGTTAGAAGAATACTTATTTCAAGATAAGTATATCTACACACATAATTGGGAGGTAGGTGATGTTATTATAATGGATCAACTACTTACTCAACATAAAAGGGTACCAGAAAAAGATGAGGTACTAGAAAATAGAGTTCTACACAGGTTATCATTTAGGTTAACAAACCGAGGTGTACCAAGAGCTCTTGAATTAGCCAATAGGATATAAATACTATATCCAAATAAACAAAGGAGAAACTTATATGGAATCGATTAAAGAAATGGTAATGATGGGAGTAGACTGGGTAAAAGACAGACTATCTGAGAGAACATCTTGGGATGGTATTGTACTTATTGCAATCGGAAGTCTAATTCTGATCGCATCTCCACTGACTAAAATTGCAGCACTTGTTGCAATCGGTTATGGAGTATTTACTATCTTAAAAGATGAAGGTATGTTTTAATTATTTGGGGTAGCTTCGGCTACCCCTAACCGCGAGTATATTATGATTAGAGATTGGGGTTATTGGGAAGTACTCAATGAAGGTCCTAAATATAAAGTCAAAAAGCTGGTAATTCAACCAGGAAAATCACTATCAAATCAGAAACACTATAAGAGAGCAGAAACTTGGATTCTTGTCTCAGGTGTATGTTATGTGGAGAATGAATATGGTACTAGTAATAAACTAATACCATTTAAACCATTCCATATACCAGTTCAATCATGGCATAGAGCCTATAATAAAGATAACACGCCCGCGGAGATCATTGAGATATGGGATGGAGAATCTACAGAAAATGATATAGAGAGACGCTAAAAGCTGTGTTTTCACCGAGACAGCCTTCCAAAGCATGATCCGAGCACCATCTCGAGGCTGTAAAAATAAGGATTCTCACATATATATCATAATGTATAGTTATTAGTAAATAGAGCAAAAAGCACCAAAAATCACACCAAGCTGCTTTTTTTTGACTATTTTGAAAAAAACTCGCTTTTAAAGTATAATATTACTGTATCATTAAAAATCATAGCAAAAAGCAGGAGGATAATAAATGGCACATCAAGTAGAAACAATGGCGTATGCAGGTGAATTACCATGGCATGGTCTTGGAGTTAAGGTCAATGATGACCTTTCACCAGCTGAAATACAAAGAGAAGCTGGATTGGAATGGGAAGTTCAAAAAGTTCCCATGTTTGCAAATGCTAATGGTTCAGAAGTAAAGATTCCGAATCAGACAGCACTTATCAGAGAAACTGATAATAAAGTCCTATCAATTGTAGGTGATAACTGGGAGCCAGTACAAAACAGTACAGCCTTTGAGTTCTTCACTGACTTTGTGAAACAAGGTAAAATGAAAATGCACACAGCAGGTTCATTACAAGATGGTAAGATGGTATGGGCATTAGCTAAAGTAGATGATGACTTTGAACTATTTAATGGTGACAAAGTAGAATCATATTTACTTTTCTCTAACCCACACCAGTATGGTAAATCTATTGATGTTAGATTCTCACCAATCAGAGTTGTATGCAATAACACATTGACAATGGCTCTTGGTGGTAAATCTGGTGTCACACTAGATCACCGTAAAGCTTTTGATTCTCAAACAGTTCAACAAACTATGGGACTGGCACATGAGTCAATGGACGAATACAAAGAAGTTGCAGAATTTCTTGGTTCTAAACGTTATACTAAAGATACATTGAATCAGTACTTCTCTGATGTCTTTGGTAAATCATCCAAATCAGATGACAATGAGCTTATACTTACTCGTAATGGTAATAAAGCTCTTGATATTATCGACACCCAACCAGGTGCTGATTTTCAACGAGGTACTTTCTGGCAAGCACTGAATGCAGTGACTTACTTAGCTGACCATGAGTTAGCGAATACCAGAGACATGAGAATGTATGCCTCTTGGTTTGGAGCTAATCGTGTTAAAAAAATTAATGCGGTTAAAAAAGCAGTAGAATATGCAAAAGCTGCATAACACTAAAGCTTTAACCCTAGATAGCGTGGCCATAGAGCCACGCTACTCTACTATTTTAAAGGCAGATAAGATTGATTTGGAGATTGATAATAAAGCTCCAATATGGGCATCATGTGATGATGCTACAGGTACTATAGAAATAGCAGAATCATTATCTGAAGCAAAGATTGGTACACTCTTAAGTACTAGATACGATATAGATGAATTATACAATTTCTTCTTTGAAGAAAAACCTTATGTTGCATTATCCATTGGCGATACTGAAGGTCAACTACATAAATGGAATCAATTAAAAAGCAAACTGCCAACAGGTAATATACACTATGTAAATCTTGTCACACAAAATGCACATAGCATAGAGTATATTTACAAGGTGGCTAAATTTAAGGAGGCAAACAAAGATGTCAAAGTCATCGCAGGACCAGTATCAGACCCAACAGCAACAAGGAAACTTTTCGAAGTGGGTACAGAAATTACAAGGATTGGATTTGATGCTCGTTTCGATAACGAAAATTATATGGAGACTGGTGTTGGTAGCCCTCACGTTAGCGTTCTTCTTAGTAATGATGAAGTTGCTAGGGAGTTTGATGGGCATATCATGGCTTCTGGATTCTATCCTGACGCAAGTGATATCGCCAAGTGTATAGCTTGTGGAGCATCATCAGTAGAAGTAAGTAAACTATTCTATGGCCATGAAGAGAACTATGGCAAGACAGAAACTATTGATGGAAGTATGTATAAGAATGGTGTTGAGTACAGTGGTAAAATTATAAATACAGTATATGATCTTCTCAATACTTTAGAGAAATCATGCCGTCAAGCTGGATATAAATCAATTAAAACTTTCCGAGATTCAGCCAAGTTAGTTATCATATAGTATAAATACATTATCCGATATACAGTTGGTATACTGCTTATAAAACAACCGCAAAGCAACTAAACTCAAATTTAACTACATTATTAACTATAACATTTATAAGAGATATTAACATGGGAATATATGAAAGCATTTTTGTAACGACAATGATAACCTTTATAGGTTTTCTTGCATGGCGTGTTTATCTCATAGAAACAAATCATCTTACCCACATTGAAAAAGCCATCACAGAAATTCAAACAGATATGAAATGGCTAATCAAATTTCATCAAGAAGAAAAATCCCCCAAGAAAAAAAAATAACCGTTTAGTATAATCTCTATACAAGGAGATTTTATGGTTGCATCTAAAAAACGGCAAAAGAACGCGGAGCTTTTAAAAGCTATGCGTAATCCAGAAGAACCGATACCACCAGCAGAGAATGAACTGGCTAAAATGTCAGGCATTAACTATTCTAAATCTAAGCGTGATGCTCAGGAATGGTATCGTATGGAGAAAAGTAAAAAAGAATTCAAGACATATGTCATTGATTATATTAAGAATACAAGACCTGACCAATTAAAGATTATAAAAAGAAATCCTGATTGGAGATTCAGTCCAGTTCTTGGAGCTATGTGTAGAATGTTAACACGTGGTTGGCCTGACTATGTGGAAGCTGAGAATGTATATTGGCAAGGATTACCAGGTACTACAGGTGTAGTAAGACCTATGTCAGCTTGGTTAGAGCCAAGACTTGATGAGTTATATGATAAAGGATTACATGGTGAAGATGAAGATGATGATAAACCTAAAGTAATTCGTAAGTCACCTATAGAACTATATAAAGAAAAAGTTTGGGATACAGTCATGACTGATCTGGTGAACATGGAAGATGATTGGATTGATGGTAAACAAACAACTATAGATATCTACACACTGTACCAGAAATATGGTCTTACTTCAAAAGCAAATCCAATTGTAGAACAACAAACTAAAAGATGGCATGAAGAGTATACAGAGTTATTGAAAGTAAGAAAGATAAAAGAACGTAGTGATTGGGACGAGCAACTCGTTGAAGGTTATCAGCATTTACAAGATAAAGAAGTTAAGTTTAGATTTAAAGCAATTGATACTATACACAGCGATTTAGAAAGAATTAAGAAAGCAACTCAAACTACTCGTAAATCAAGAGTCAAGAAACCACAGTCTGCAGAAAGACAGGTTAAGAATCTTAATTATGAGAAAGAGAATCATGAATATAAAGTAGTATCATTAAATCCACTACAAATTATTGGAACACATCGTCTATTAGTATTCAGTACAAAGTATTGCCGTATTGAAGAATATATTTCAGAGCGAGTAGATGGTTTCGAAGTAAAAGGACAAGCTTTATTACATGTTGATAAAACTAGAGGTAAGAAGTTAAGAAAGCCTATGGAATTCTTACCACTTGCACTATCAAAGACTGAAAGACAGTTTGATAAAGAATATGAAAAACTGACCACTAAGGAGTATAAACCTAATGGAAGGTTCAACAAAGCTCTTATTATATTAAGAGCAGACAAAAGGAGATAGTATGAAGATTTCTAAAAGAACTTTAGGAATATTAAAAAACTTTGCGACAATAAATCAGTCTATAGTTATTTCTGAAGGTAATCAAATCGAAACTATTTCAAATGTAAAAGATATATTTGCTAAAGCCACTGTTGATGAAACATTTGACAAAGAGTTTGCAATCTATGATTTGAATGAGTTCTTAGGTACTATATCTCTATTTGATTTAGATTGTGATTTTGAATTTGGTGATGATGCAGTTATTATAAAAGATGGTTCTGCACAACAAAAGTATTTCTATGCTGATAAAAGTATAGTTGCTACACCACCTGAAAAAGGTATTACATTACCATCAGTTGAAGTAGAAAAAACAATCACTAAAGAAAATCTAACAAGATTAGCTAAAGCAGCTTCAATTAATAATGCTTCAGATATTACATTTACTGAAGAAGGTATTATAGTACATGATAAAACAGTACCAACATCTAACAAGTTTACTATTAATCAGAAAGAAAAAAGCTCAGCCAAATATAATCTTTCAATCTCAGTTGATAAACTAAAATTTATTATTGATGATTATAAAGTTAGTATTTGTGCTAAAGGATTATCATTATTTTCTGGTGCAAGTGGTATTGATTACTATGTAGCACTTCAACCTGATGGTGAATATGGCAATTGAAGATGATGATAGGCAATCTTTAGAAGATGCCATTGAAGATGCTAGTGTAGCAGCTGAAAGGTATTTGACTTCTGAAAAAGATTTGCATAAGAAATTATTAGAAGTCACTGTTGATGATGCACTTCAAGCACTATCAATGTATAAGGAATTATTGAGAGATGATCCTAAAAAAGAAACTTATAAAATCCATTTATTGGTACCAGTACAAATAGTAGAGATGTTAAAAGAAAATGAAGATAGCTAAAGCAGATAAATTATATGGTGACTTAGTTGATGTCATCGGACAAATGTCTACCAGCCGTAGATTCAAGGTTGGTGCTATTATTGTAGATGATGGATTAGAAAATATTATTGCGTTTGGTTATAATGGAACACCACGCGGTTGGGATAACGACTGTGAAATAGAAAATGAAGATGGTTCATTAACAACTAAACGAGAAGTTTTGCATGCGGAGTCAAATGCCCTTGCAAAAGTCGCACGTACCACATCCAGTGCAGAGGGATCGACGCTTTATGTCTCACTATCTCCTTGCTATGATTGTGCAAAGCTCATCTATCAAGCTGGTGTGGTTCGTGTCGTCTATAATGAAGAATACAGAAGTAAAGATGGAATAGATTTTCTTCTGGACTGTGGAGTAGAATGTGAGCAAAGAGAACTTTGATCAGAAAAAAAAGTTAAAAGCATGGAAGTCAAAGACCGAGAAACTGGATAAGCAATGGAAAGATGGCTTCAAACCATTAGGTAAACCAGGAGCTGTAAAAAATTCTATAGCCATTGAGTATAATGGTAAGATATATGATTCACTCTCTTCAGCATCTAGAAAGACTGGAAGATCTATTGGATATATTAAGAAGCATAGCAAGGAGTTATAATGAAAGAACAATTTTTATGGGTAGAAAAATATCGTCCTAAGACTATTGACGAATGTATTTTACCTGACAAGTTAAAGCAAACATTTATTAACCTTAGAGATAAAGGTGATATGATGAATTTGCTTTTATCAGGTTCGGCGGGTACTGGCAAAACCACAGTGGCCAGAGCCCTTTGCGAAGAGCAAGGCTGTGATTACATCATAATAAACGGTTCTGATGAGGGTAGATCTATTGATATACTCAGAGATAAGATTAAAAAGTTCGTCTCTACTGTTTCGACTACTACTAAGCCGAAAGTAGTTATTATTGATGAAGCTGATTACCTAGGTATCGCAGTCCAGCCTGCTCTTCGTAATTTTATTGAAGAGTTTAGTTCAAATGCTAGATTCATATTAACATGTAATTTCAAACATAAGATCATACCACCTTTACATTCAAGATGTAGTGTTATAGATTTCAGTATATCTAAATCTGATATGGCTGCAAATGCTGGTGGTATTGCTAAAAGATGTATGAATATTCTTGATACTGAAAAAGTTAAGTATGAAAAACAAGCAGTACTTGAAGTTGTAAAATCTCATTTTCCTGATAATCGTAGAATCATTAATGAACTACAAAGATATTCTCATATTGATAATAATATTGATAGCGGTATCATTGCAGTTGTAAATACAAGTAAAGTAAAAACTCTTGTAAAATATATTAAGCAAAAAGATTTCAAATCATGTAGAGCTTGGATTGCAGATAATCCTGATCCTGATTCTTTATTCAATGAGTTCTATCAATCAATAAATGAATATGTAGAACCATCTTCTATACCAAATCTTATCTTAATCATTGGTGAGTACCAACATAGATCAGCATTTGTCACAAATCAAGAAATTAACTTAGCAGCATTTGTAGTTGAGGTTATGAAGAATGTCAAGTTCCGTTAAATTAATCAGTTATACGAATGCACCAGGCACTCATGAGGACAAAGTTTTAACTGATCTAATAGCTTATACAGCTAGAGTTTCTAACCCATCCAATCAAGACAATAAGGAGACACAGGATAGGCTCCTTAAATACTTAATGAAGAATCAACATTGGTCACCATTCGAAATGGTAAATGTTTGTTTAGAAATTAAAACAACTAGAGATATTGCTAGACAAATATTAAGACATAGAAGTTTTTCATTTCAAGAGTTTAGTCAAAGGTATGCTGTTGCAAACTCCTTTACTCTTAGAGAGGCTAGAATACAAGATACAAAGAACAGACAGAATTCACATGACAATTTAGATATAAAACTAGAAAGAGACTGGTTGAATAAACAACAAGACTTGGTAGATAAAGCTAGAGAGTTATATGATTGGGCATTGGAAAATAAGATTGCAAAAGAACAAGCCAGAGCAGTCTTACCAGAAGGTTTAACTAATTCAACTTTGTATATGAATGGCACATTAAGAAGTTGGATACATTACATTGATTTAAGAATAGCAAATGGAACTCAAAAAGAACACAGAGAAGTTGCTTCTAAATGTTTGGAACAGATTTCAAGAATCTTTCCTGCAATCAAAGACAACTAGGATATACTTCTTCTTAAGTACTCATTACCCACGTAAAAGAGCAGCACGTATGGGTTATAATGAGGTACACCCATGTTATATAGCCAGAAAAGGAAATGGTCTATATGCATGGGAAAAAGGTACATATTATAATAGTCACAGAAGAATATCTAAATTTAGAGGTTTGAAACTTGGTATTGGAGAATATGGTGTTTCATTTGGTTTGATTAGTGGATATAGACCAAGAAACTTCTTAAAGATACTCTTAAAGTCAGGTGAAATGCCATACATATTATTTCATTCTAAATCAGCATTCCATATACCTGCATTTATGGTATTTCCAGGTCAATGGTGGATTGTTTGTAAATATGAGGAAAAAACTTTGATGGGTCAGTATAAAGATCTTATAGGACATTGGAGTATAAAGAAAAGAAATGCAAATAGATTTATTCGGAAACGTAATAAAAGACAATAATGAAGAAGAAGTAAAGGTACATAAGCCTTCACCCTTCGATTTCATTAAGTCTATATCAAATAAAAACTTTAAAGAAGATCTTTATGGTTATGTCAAGTATGTAATCAATCTTGGATTTTCTATGAGATCAGATACTATTCACTATGCAAATGAAATGAACAAATATGATAATGTATCTGATGCAGAACAATATGCATTTTATTTTCATGCAATGCCAAAGAAAAATTACTTTGCGAAATGGCAAAAGATGAATAAGACCGATGGTATAGATGAGGTTGCAGAGTATTATTCTATATCAAAGAAGCAGGCAATTGACTATTGTAAGACACTTAAGCCTGAGCAAATCAAATACATTCAGTCTCTTAACCTTAAAGGCGGTAAAAAATAAATACAGTAGGCGTATCTAACATATTCAAAGGATATAATGTTAGAACAATTACTAGAAGTAAAACTAAAAGAGCGAGACGATTTCCTTAAAATAGTAGAAACTTTGACAAGAATTGGATTAGAATCAAGAGATAAGAAGTTAGTCCAGACTTGCCACATTCTACACAAAAAAGGAAAGTACTATATCTGTCATTACAGAGAGCTCTTTAAACTGGATGGATTCGATAGGGAGATCACCGTCGAGGATACAGCACGTCGTAACGGAATAGCTCGACTTCTAGAAGAATGGAAATTATGTGAATTAGTTGGTTCAGCCGAACCAGCATCCCTCCAAAAAGTAAAAGTAATCCCTTTCAAAGAGAAAAGCGAATGGACGTTAAAAGCTAACTATACCATTGGCAAAAAGTCCATAAATTAGTATAATCTAATTAATGTCAGAATACTACACTAATGTTGCCATATATGGGCAAAATCTACTAGTCCGCGGTATCAGAGATGGTGAAGAGTTTAGATCTAAAATTAAGTATGATCCTACACTCTACATACAATCTGCTACAAAGACAGGATTTACAGATGTTTATGGTAATCATTTAAAGCCATTACCATTTGATACAATGGTAGATGCCAGAAACTTTGGCAAACAAAATGAAGAAACAAATCTAAAAGTATATGGCTTCCCATTCTTTAACTCTCAGTATTGTATTGAATATTATCCTAATGCTGAGAATGATTGGAAACGCGAAGAGATAAGAACATTTACAATTGATATTGAAGTATCTTCTGAAGAAGGTTTCCCTGAACCAGGTGAAGCCGCTCATCCAATCACAGCAATATGTTTACATGATTCTATTACTGATAAGTTTATTACATTCGGTAATGGTGATTGGTCAAGAAATGATTCAGTACTTACTGATCAAGATTTACTAGATAAAATTGTATATGTACCATGTAATTCAGAAAGACAAATACTTGACTTCTTTATAAAGTATTGGCAAGATCATTATCCTCAAATTATTACTGGTTGGAATACTCAATCATTTGATATGCCATATATTCACAATCGTATGGTAAAACTAGGAATGGATATTAAAAGACTCTCACCATGGGGTGTCACACGTATCAAAGAATTTCCTACAAAACAAGGTAATCAGCTCAGAGTTGAAATCATGGGTATTGATGATATTGATTATCTTGACAGATATAAAAAGAATGCTGTACAAGAATCATATCGTTTAGATCACATTGCTAATATCGAGCTTGGTGAAAAGAAACTAGATTATAAAGAAGTTGGTTCTTTACATAAATTATTCTTTGAAGATTTCAATAAGTTTATTGATTATAATATTCAAGATACTAATCTTGTCAAAAGACTTGACGATAAGATGGGATTGATTGATGTTCAAATTGCAGTAGCTTATAAAGCAGGTATTAATTATGAAGATGTATCAGGTGTTGTTAAAACATGGGATGCTATGATTAATAAAGAAATGTTCTTTGAAAAGAAAATACCACCATTCAGTTTTCCAAGAGGTGGATATACAGAAGCTATTCCAGGTGGTTATGTAAAACCACCACAGGTTGGTAAGCATGGATGGGTTGCTTCATTTGATTTAAACTCTCTATATCCTCATCTTATTATGCAATATAATATATCACCTGAAACTATTATGGATAAACTTCAGGTATGGCCAGAAATATCTGAAGAAAAACGCATGCGTGATTTCTTACATGGTAAATCATTTAAATCACAAGGTGACTTTGCAGTTGCTGCTTCTGGTTGGATGTTTAAGAAAGACTTTGAAGGTATCATACCAAGAGTTATGCGTAAGCTATATGATGAACGTAAACAAATTCAAGGTGTAATGAAGAAGAAGCAGAAAGAAGGTGCTGATATTACTAAACTGCATCTTGCTCAATATGTTCGTAAAATATTATTGAACTCAGGTTATGGTGCAATCACAAACAAATATTATAGATGGTTTGATCCAAGACTTGGTTCTAGTATCACATTATCAGGTCAGTTTGTAATTCAACGTGCTGAAATGGCAATCAATAGATATCTTAACAAGCTCTTAAAGACAGATAAAGTTGATTATGTTATTGCAATTGATACAGATTCAAACTATGTAAATCTTCAACCATTGGTTGATAAGTTCTTCGCAGATAAATCTAAAGCGGAAGTTGTAGATATTCTTGACAGAGTCTGCGAAGAACAACTAACCAAAGCTCTTAATAAAGAGTTTGATTCAATAGCTGAATATCAAAATGTATATGCTCAGAAGATGGTTATGGGTAGAGAAGCTATTGCAGATGCTGCATTCTGGACAGCAAAGAAAAGATATGCAATGAATGTGCATGATATGGAAGGTTATAGACCTGAAAAGCCAAAGATCAAGATACAAGGTCTTGAAGCCATCAGATCAAGTACACCTCAAGGCTGTAGAGAACCATTATTAAAACTTATTGAATTAGTACTAACCACTGATGAAGAAACAGTTCAGAAAGCGATTGCCAACTTTAAGAAGCATTTCCTTACATTACCTGCAGAAGAAATTGCATTTCCTAGAACTATGAATAATGTATGGCAATATACACCAAGAGATAATATTGGTTTCAAGAAAGGTACTCCACCACATATACGTGGTGCAATACTATTCAACAGACTTATCAATCAACACAAACTCGAGAAAGATTGGGAATATATCAAGAATGGTGAGAAAGGTAAATTCTTATGGCTTAGAGAACCTAATAATGTTGGTGGTGATGTAGTATCTTATTTGACATCTCTGCCTGATGAATTCAAGGTCAGAGAATATATCAATTATGAAAAGATGTTCAGTAAAATTATTGGTGAACCTATGGAAGGTATACTAGATCCTATCGGCTGGACTATTGAAAAGCAATTGAATCTAACAAATTTCTTTGGATAATAGTATAAATATTATACGTTCATCAACTTTTTAGTTGACGGAAGTAGGCAAAACCTGAAAACCTCCCTATTCTTAGGGGAAAGCAAGTACCTTCTTTTTGGGTCAATAAATCCAGAAGGGAACGAGACCGAAAGTTTGCTGAAGGAACGCGTTGAGAA
>Ga0163179_10000593_pt1 | contig 25989 bp, 10 predicted proteins | sample AtlANTMetagenome_FD_109643 | JGI IMG/M metagenome (GOLD analysis project Ga0163179, IMG submission 109643) | Marine eukaryotic phytoplankton communities from the Atlantic Ocean - Atlantic ANT 2 Metagenome | ecosystem: Environmental > Aquatic > Marine > Oceanic | place: North Atlantic Ocean...
ACCAACAGTAAGTGGAATCGATAGTGTACATTCTTCATGAACCATCATTATGTGTAGTATGTATTCTAATTATTTCATCATCATCATTTTGCCTTTCCTTTTCCCTCATTTCTTCATGAAGTCTTTCTAGAGCCTGAATTGTTTCGTCCACAAATCACCTTTGAGTCACCTTCGATATTTATACATCAGTATACACCAATCTATCTTCTGGGCATGATGCTCTAACCACACTCAATACATTCATAAATTGTTCGGTATTATCGCATACCACTTCTTTTGTATCTCCCTCATTTGAATAGAGATAAAAAGTTTTCTTTGTGGGATCCACCACACACTTGGCTAAATATTCTTCGTCCATCCATGCAGTAATGTGACTCATGGTATCATATCACAAACAATAATATTTGTCAATCTAAGATCTTGTTCCTGCTTGACCTAAATTACGTGGTCTAGGATAAAGAGTTCCAGTTAAAGGTCTTTTACCTAAAGTTTGACTTCTATTAAATCCTTTGGCATTCCAAAATGCTCTATTAGGAGGAGTTCCTGCTAGTTCCCCAAGGTTCCATGCACCATTACCATAACCATTACCAGTCTGTAACAGTAAAAATTTCCAAGTAGAGACACCCGTATATGCTACAAAACTTGAATTAGGTATTCCCGATCCATATCCACTACCATCACCAAAAACATTAGACCAACTATAACCTACAGCTTCTTGACTGTCTCTATTTTTAATTGCATTCTTTCTTGATTCAGCTATCAACATAGATTTTACTTGATCTGGAGTAGGTACTGCATGATTTAATTTCATATATTTCTCAATCATACATGCTGCAATTCCTACAACAGTAGGTGCAGCACAACTTGTACCACCAAAAAATCCCCAATATCCATCCTGTTTAATATATTGTGGATATGCTGCAAAAGTATGTCCTCCCATACCACATATATCAATACCTGGCCCTCTATTACTATAACCATCTAAAGATTGATATTTTTCACTATTAGTTGATGCAGCAACATCAATTGATTTATCATATCCCTCAGGTCCATATGGAGCAAGAGGATAAAGTATAGTGGTTCCACTTTGAGTTGTTGCCGATTCATCTGCCCCATTACGTATATACCATCTACTCCATGAACCACTAACAGTTGTCATTTTAGTCTTATGAGCAACATTTTGTTTACGATATACATGTGAATTATTACCTGCAGCATTAATTAAAATAATTCCAGCATCCCATGCAGCCTCTAATGCAAGTTCTAATCCATAAAAAGAGTATCCTATTGAACTTGTTACTACCCATTGATAATCACCACTATCTTTATCTCGTTTTCGGAAAGGATATATATTTCTATCAGTAAATGGAGTAAAATCTGTACCCCAACCACCACTAGGTTTAGTAGTAGTTCCTAAGACTTCATCCTCAACACTTTCAATATCATCTATAGGATAAGCATAATATCTACCATACAACCATTGATACTCAGCAATAATTATTGTTGGATTTACCAATCCTGTTGATGAATTAGGTGTTTTTGAATTATGCCATGCAACTAAAGCATTCAAAACTTCAGTAGGACCATCACCATCACTCAAATAGGTAGAACGTATACTAGCTTTTTTTGCATACCCACAAATATTACCACATGAAACACTAAGAACTCCAGCACCATGAGCAGAGAACATGGCATTATTATTAGTAATTTGATTATTACTCGTACCTTCAAGATCTGGCCAATTCATTGGAATAGCTCTAGATTGTGTAGAATCATCAGGATCAACAAAGTCAGCTTGAGTCCTCATTGGAGTAAAAAAAGTATCAATTACTCCAGCTTCCATGGTTACAATATCAACATTCTCTCCCGCATATTCTGAAGTATATGTTTGATCTGGTAAAGAAGAAGAATCATCATATAATGATACTCCTATAGTACCTATATCCGAAACCATTAGATCAGAATTTAAATAAAATTGTAAAGGAATAGTATTTCCACCATTACCACTCTGTGATATTCCACCGTCCATATCACCACTTTTTGTTATAACTTTCTTATTACTCATAGTAACTGATGCCTCAACAGGAGGTGTAAATTCTTCTACAGATACAACTGATGAATGACTCTCAAGAGTATCAATATACGAATATTTTACTCTAAAAGTAACAAGAGTGGGTATATGTGAAATTCTATTCTTTAATTCTACTTCAGGAATAGAATCAAAACTACTAATAAATGCTGCCTCATCTGTACCTTTTTTTAAGACAACATCAACTACAATTATATCATCATCTGAATGTTGGATTATCTTATGCATTATGATTCTAATTTTAAAGTTGTTAATGTTACTGTAATAGCATTACTACCAGAAGTTGAGCGTCTATTTGTAACCTTTGCATATACTGTTTCAGCTGGAGTACCATCATTATTCCATCCTAAAACACCAGGAGTCATTAAAAATGTAGAAGAACCAGCAGTAGTTGAACTAACCTCTGCAATAACACCAGCACCTGGTGCAGGATCCGTACCTTCACTTCTACTACTATCAGAAGTTCTAGAAGCAGAATCAACATAAAGAACCACCCATGCAGGTTCATCAATCTCAACCTTCAATAGTCCATACGATTTACCTTGTGTAACGATACTAATATCATCAGAAGCATCTTTAGAAATTGTAGTAGTGGCGGTTGAATTTGTACCTCTAGATCCTAATCCAGTTCCACCTCCACCACCTCCACCACTATCTTCTTTAACAGCAGTTGCTAAATCTTCTATTCTTACTTGACTATAAATTTCAGGTACATTAGTAATAGAATTAGCTGCTCCATAATTTCCAGTTGTAGCAAAATATTCAATTTTAAAATATGTTGTTTCTGTTATAGTAAGTGTAGTTTGACCATTAACATATTCATTATGTTCAGAAAAAGTATCAACCTGACCCGATTCTCCATATTGATAATTTATTGTACCAGTTAGATTTTGTCCACTGTAAGTAGTACTATATGACAATCTTGCTCTTACTAAACCAGTATCATAACCAGGCACTCTCCATTTAAACAGATAAGTACCTGCATTTAAACTAAACAGAGAATACCCATTATGGGGGTTTCCTGTATTAGAACCAGTAACAAATGACACTAAAGGTGATGATGAAACAGATTCTATAGTTCTGGTAAAATATCTATTATTCCAACCATTTGGGTTAGGAATAGATCCAAATACGTTACCACTAGGAAGTTCTCCAAGAACTATGGAAACTCTTTCGGTTGCTGATGTTGTATTGGAAGTACTAAGTCTAAATCCACCATCCTGTACTTCATCAATTACCATTCCAGAACCAGCTGTTATCTGTACTGGATCTGTAGTGCCATTTGATCCAGTTAATGTTAATGTAGCATTACCAGATCCTCCTGCAGCACCACCATCACCACTTGTTCCTGAACAGGGTAAAGAATATGTTGCTCCTCCTCCACCACCACTTCCTTCTTTAACAGCAGTTGCTAAATCTTCTATGGATACTTGAGTATAAACCTCAACTTGACTACCATCAGATGGAAAACCAGATGGTTTTCCCCTCCCCCAATTTTGTGTATTGCCATTTGTGCCAACGCTACTTGTAGCACATCGATGTTGGATTTTAAAATAAGTAATTACACTAGTAGTTAGTACTGTAGTACCAAAGGATCTAGTTTCATTAACAATAGCACCACCAGATTCTGGTCCCTCATTCTGATCAGATTGCTCTGAAGAACCATACACATAATTTACACCAGCACTAAATCCAGTATCAGTAGCATAAATCAATCTTGTTTGATGATTATCAACTGCAACAGCAGGTGCACTCCATCCTATCTCATAAGTACCTGCTGGCAATGAAAAATAATCATTCCCAGAATCTAAAGTAACAAAACTCAGAGGATCTGTTTTAGTATTTAAATCTCTATCTCGCCAAGCAGCATTATTAAAATTTCCACCAGCAGTACCAGATGCTTTTTGATCTTCTATTACAGCAACTTTAGTTGTTCCTGATGTAGAATCTACTATCTTTGCAGTATGCTTGATAATATAGCAAAGTGAATAATATGGTGGTAGATTTTTATTGGTTCCAGCAACACTACCCGTAGGATTATCCAAGAACTCTCGGTCTCCTAATGGTCCGCCACCACTACCTGAACCTGCACCGTAGTTACCAAGAACTCTATCATTAACCCAAACACTATGTCCATTTGCGAGTGAAGCACTTCCTGTTTGACTTTTACCTTTATGTGTATGTTGAACAACTACTGCATCAGAACTACCACCAGTTGCACCAGGAGAAAGACCTGGATATGTAGTATCTCCAGTACTATCAGTGGCACCAACAATAAATTTATCTCTTAAGTCGGGTACATTAGCACCAGTAATGGCTTGAAGTGCTGTTGTTGATGCTAGACCACCATCACATAACTGATACTCATCAGTAGGGATATTTGATATTGAACCAGACCATGCAACGATAGTACCTACAGGATCTACACTTCCACCAGTTAAAGAAGCATTTACTGTAAATTCATAATCAGGTCCTGTGGTATCAATCTCTGTAAAAGTAATATTATTTCCAGCAGTCATTTTTACAGCATTAGAACCTGTTCCACTTTCTGGCGTTAGTGTCCATGCAAGTGAATAACTACTTGCTGTTGGAGTATGTGTTAATGGTAGTGTATAAGTCTCACCACCCCCTCCAGATGATCCAAATTCAAGACCAGTAGCAGCAGAATTAACCTTAACAAGTTTACCCTCTTGTCCAGTATAAGTTGTAGGATCAACATCTGAAAGTCCTAAGAATGTACTAGAACCTCCACCACTTCCTTCTTTAACAGCAGTTGCTAAATCTTCTATGGATACTATTGTATAAACTTCATTACCAAAATTAGCAGCAAAACCAAAACCTGTAGTTGTTCTTGTACCACTACACTGATGTTGAATTTTAAAGTAGGTTGTCTCAGTAACTGTAACAACTGCTTCACCAAAAGATCTATTATCTTCAACAATTTCCTGATCTTCACCACTTTGAGTAAGAACAAGACCATCCCAAGCTTGTTGACTACTTCCTAAAACGTTTGATGAACTATTAAAACTAGAGTTATTTGCATAAAGTAATCTTGTTTGATGACGTTCAACACCATGAGCAGGAGCACTCCATCTTATCTTATAATTTCCTGCTGCTAATGACCAATCACCATTTGATGAATCTAAAGTAACAAAACTCTGAGGATCATTTTTTTGATTTAAAAGTCTACTTTTCCAATCACCAGAATTAAATGTACCACCATCAACATTTTGTGCTTTCTGATCCCACAGTACTGCAACCTTAGTTGTTCCTGTATCTACTGTTCCAGTAATATCAACCCAAACACCTCCATGTCTTATTTTAAGAGACCCATCAGTATCATACCAAATATCACCATCACAAACAGATGTTCCAGTAGGTTCAGCAGATTGAACATATTTTGCACCAAAAGCATTACTATTAGCAGGAATATTAATCTGCTTTGTTCCTGCTGATGGTGTGGATATTGTTATTGGGAGAGCACATGGTGTACTTCGACCCGTGTAATCAACTGTTACATCAGTAAGAGTTCCACTACCACCACCTCCACCACTAGAAGAAATGGTAAGAGTTCCTCCAGTTGTATCTAATCCGAAAGAAACATTATCTCCAGCAATTAATTTTATATCATCATTAGTGCCAGTGCTAGGCTTTAATCTTAATATAGAATCATGCCCCGTTCCACTACCAGTTGATGACCCATAATCCACTAAAAGATATTCATAAGTTGTGTTATTACTATCACTACCACTTATGTCTTGCCAAGATCCAGATTGTCTTATTTTAATTCCCATAATTATCTTTTAAAATATTTAGATGAAGTGATCATGAAAGTCTAATAATATAGCAAAGTGCATAATATGGTGGTAGGTTCTTATTAGTTACATCTGAACCTGTTGAATTTACACTAATTCCTGTTCCCCGATTACCAGAAGAATTGGTAGAAGCTGCAGCAGTAGTACCTCCATTTACTGTAGGATATTCAACAGCAGTACCATGACTATCAGTTTTTAGATGAGGATAAGCTCCAATTGTTGGGTCAGTATAAGAATGAGTATGAGCTATATTATGATTATGACCATTATCAGTAATACCATGACTATGTGAAGGAATAATTGCATTTTTCCTACCACCTTGAGCACCAGGATTATAAGAATCACCAGCACCCACAATAAATTTATCTCTTAAGTCAGGAGTACCATTCTCTCCATTACATAATGCCCAACCAACTAAATTGGCAATAGCAGCAACAGTTCCATTCCACATAATTATACCACCAACTGGAGTAGCTCCACCTGCTCCTGATGTATTACTACCACCCCATGTAGGAGGAGAACTATTACCATTACTCTGTAATACTTGACCTGGTCCTCCAAATTGCTCGTTGACAGCAAATGCACCAGATTTGTTAATTGCAAATCTTACTTTACTATTACCTTGATCAATAAATCTTAATATAGAGGCAGCACCAGAACCTACTACATCAATTCCCCATTCTGCAGAACCACCTGCATCCTCAAAGTCAAGATGAGCACCCTCACTACCACATTTCTTAAGAAGTAATTCTCTATTACTCTGAACCCGAAGAGCTTCAGTACCGTCTATTACAACTTTAAAATGTCCAGATCCATTCTCAGTATCAACTACTTCTGCAGATGTATTAAATTTTTCTATTTTACTACCAACAACACCTGTTACACTAGAACCATCAATTGTTAATGTTGTACCATTATTACCATCAGTAGCATTAGATACTACAGTAATTCCACCACCACCTTTAATGGTTACAGTATCTGTTGATTCATCAGTACCCACTAATGCTATTCCACTATTCTCATTAGTAGTACCAAAAGTGGGTAATGTATATGTTTTACCACCTGTTCCATCACCCTTTAAAGTAGTTCCATCTATTTCCAATCCAGCTCCAACACTTAAATATGTTGCTTTATTTTCACTCTCATCCCAGAACATTATCCTATCTGTAGAGCCATCTACTGCCTTAATATCACCCGCATTATTTTTTAATAAGTCTGTAATATTACCATCTATTCCAAATACATTACTACCCTTTTTAACTTTAAGAACATGTGCATCTGTTATTTCAAGACTATTAGAATCAATAGACAAAAATTCTAATCTAGGTGCTGATACATTATGATCCCAATATACAATTCTATCCGCAGTAGGACCAGTACCTGCAATATCTAAATTTCCACTTGTAAATTCAAAAACTTGAGATACTGTAGCATCTACTCCTGCCCCTGCCCCTGCAGTAGCACTAATCGTAATTTGACCTGAATTACTATAGTCCACATCAACATTAGCACCACCATGAAGAGTAACAGACTGTTCGTCGGTATTATCATTATTGTTTATTAATACAATTTGAGGATTTGGATTAGACTCTCCAACTTGTTGAGCTTGAAAAGTATATGTAGTATCAGTTGTACTACCTGTTGAACTAATAGTTATTGCACCATTAGTGTTTGCATCCTGAGATGGTACAATAGATATACCAGGACCATTTTTAATTTTAATAGTCTGATTATCAGCTGCACTTCCTGAACTATCAGTTAATTTTATAGCAACATCACCTTTAACATTCCAACTACCAGATACTGGAGTTAATGGAAGAGTATAAGTCTCACCACTACCACCACCACTAGTAACCGCACTTAAAGTATTAGTAGTTTCATTTATTTGTAGGGTGTTACCATCAATATTCAAATATGTTGCTTTAGATGCACTATCATCCCAGAACATTAACTTATTAGCATTAGCATCTTTTGCATGAATTGCTGCTGCTTTTGTAGTTGCATCAACTACTATTTCTAATAAGTCCGAAACACTTTCATGAATACCCAGACCAGCACCATTTGCAGAATTAATTGTAAATCCACCTTGACCAATTGTTTCAAAACTAATATTAGCACCTGCAGTCATGGTAACAACATCATTATTTGACTGAGTAGCATCACTTGCTGTTAATGTCCAACTAACAGTAGAAGAATCACCACTAGCAGGAAGACTATAAGTTAATGGTGTAATAAATTCTAGTTTATCACCATCAGCTTCATCAGGGTCAGCAAGTTGATTAACTCTCACTAACTTATGTGCCTGTCCAGTATAGGTGGTGGGTGTATCACTAAGTCCTGTAAATGAAGTAGCACCACTACCACCACTACCTTTAGCAGTCCAACTTAAAACACCTGCACCATCAGTTGTAAGAACTTGATTAGACCCACCAGCAGTTGTAGGTAGAGTAAGTGTATAACTGCTTGCAAAATCATTATTATCAAAAGTAGGAGTTCTTATAGTAATATTCTTTCCAGCACCAGTACCAGCAGCATGAATACTAATGGAACCGTATTTAGATGTACTATCTCCAAATACATTTATTCCAGTACTATTGGTTTCAAAACTTTTTTTATTGCTATAGTATGCCTCTACTGAACCTTGATAATTAACGTTAAGTCCACTCTGACTTGAACCAGGTTTTAAACGAATCGCTGAATTAGAAAAATCAGAAGGTAACCTAATTTCTAAACTACCACCTGCAACATCAATATAACTTTTATTATTTGTGTATATTTTTAAATGTTTAGTATTATCTGAACCTTCATCAGTAAATTTGACTCCACCTGTGGATGAATCATATTCAAAATGATCTGCTCCACCGAATGAACCACCATTATTAAATTGGAATGAATTGAGTGGAGTATCAGGACTTCCACCACCACCACCACCACCTTTAGTACTCCAACTTAAAACACCTGCACCATCAGTCGTAAGGACTTCATTAGATGCACCATGATCTGCAGGAAGAGTAAGTGAATAATTTGCAGCTAATGTATCTGGAGATTTTATACTAATCCTATTAACACCATTATTTGATGCTTCATAAAGATCTAATACTCCTGCCGCAGTTGTTGTTCCAGTAATTTTTATTCCTTCAGAAGTAGTCGCAAATTTCAGTACATTATTATCATATAATTCTATTCCTGAATTGGCCTTTATAACAACACTATCTTTTAAATAATTAGCTTTTAGGTAAATTCCGTGAGTTCCACCTTCAGCTGAAGAACCTCGTATGTAAATATCACCCGTTCCACCAGATGCATCCCAATATCCATGACCATTTCCATCACCAGAAATTGAGGTTGAGTAATTATTAGTGCCAGTTAATTGACCGAAAGCAAAACCTGCATCATTCTTTGCGGTTAATCTATTTGCAGAACGATCCCAAAATACGTCTCCAGATGCACCAGAAAAAACTACATCACCTACACCAAGAGGATAAGCATCAGTATCAATATAAGTAAAATAAGTTGCTCCACCAAATGAACCATTATCATTATATTGAATTTGTTTATCAGATCCCTGAGGACTTCCACTTCCACTTCCACCTTTAGTAGTCCAACTTAAAATACCTGCACCATCAGTCGTAAGAACCTCATTACTATCACCAGCATCTGCAGGTAAGGTAAGTGTATAATTTGCAGTTAATGTTGCAGGTACTGTTAATTCAGCATAATTAGCATTAGTATTAAATCCATTTGCCTCATAAATTCTTATAACACCAGGTAAAGATGGTGATCCATGAATATCAACTCCCTGATTATTAGTTCTTATTTTAGGACTACCATCAAAACAAAAATCAGCAGAACCATCCTCATGACCCACTAAAACATTTTCATTTATTCCTTGTCTTAGAAATATTCTATCTGAAGCACTAATATATAAATCTGCATTACCCTTTTGTTGAATATAAGTATTATCATCAGATACTTGATGGTAAATCTCAGTATATTGTTGAGTACCACTACCAATTCTTAATTTATAATCATCAGTAAGAGTTAAGATATTAGCATTTTTATCATACTTTAATCCAACTATTCCATTAAAAGAATTGTTATCATTAAACTGAACTTCTTTATCAGATCCACCAGGAGTACCACCACCTCCACCAGCATTATTAGTCCAACTTAATACACCTTCACCATCAGTTTTAAGAACTTGATTAGGATTCCCATTATCTGTAGGTAGAGTAAGTGTGTAATCAGCTAATAATTCAGTAGGAGGTTGTAAACTAATTTTATTACTTCCATTATTTAATGCCTCATAAAGATCTAATCTACCAGCAACAGTAGATCCTCCAAAAATACTGGCCCCAAAAGTGTCAGTTTGAAACCTTTTAGATCCATTATACCATAATGATACTTCTGCATTTGCAGTTGCAACAATACTATCCTTACTATTATTAGGTTTTAATGTAATATTATGACTTGTAGTAGCATCCTTACCCAATATTGAAATACTACCACCACCCTGTGCAGCACTCCAGATAGCACCACCAGCACTATCACTATAAATTCTAGTTGCCCAATTATTACCACCACTAGTACCTATAGTAAGATAAGTATTATTATAGAATGTTAAACTGTGATTACTTGGACTCCATTCTAAATTATGAAGTAAAGCATTTCCACCATTACCAACAAAATATACATCACCAGTACTTTTCCCATAGGTAAGATGAGGCATTCCACCAAATACACCACTATCATTATATTGAACTTGAGTATTATCTCCACCAGGAGTACCACCACCTCCACCAGCTACAGAATCACTAAACCATAAATCACCATCACAAACTACATGTTCTCCACCCTCTGCACTTGTAGGATCATCAGTTTGATGGAATCTAGTACCAAAAGCATTACTGGTTGATCCTATTCCAATTGTTGCTAACCCTCCAGTAACTGCAACTTCTATTGGATTTGTACAACCTCTTTCAGTTCTTGGATCTTCATTATTTTTATATTGTTTTATTTCTATATTAGATAACGTACCACTTCCAACATTAGTTAAATAACTACCATCACCATAATAATAATTGGCAGTTACTATTCCAGCATTAAGAGTACTAAGATTATCAGGATCAGCATTTGCCTTAGTAGTTAACCAATTACTCAATCCAGTAGTACCAATACCCACTGTAAATCCAGTACCAACTCTGATATTTAAACCAACCTTACTTTCTATAAGGGGTGTACCAGCAGAGCCAATAATATTCAGTTCTTTAATTCCAAAACCCTTTTCTGCCATGTTATATTTTTTAGTTATTTAGTTCAGTTATTGTTAATCTACCTGTAATTTCCAATCCAGCACCAGGAATTATACTTAATAGACTTTCTCCAGTAGATGGTTCTCCTGGTGGTGGAGGTGGTGGTGGAGGAGGAGCAGGCCCTGAAGATACAGGAGCATCCCAAAGAATTTTTCTAAAACCTCCCTGTAAATTATGATACTTCCAATAACTATCAGCCCAAATTGGATCATCAGCAGTTTCTGCTTCCACTTCTGTGGGAAATGCTTCTGAAGTTTGATCTTCTACTTCAGTATTTAACCAACTTTTAATATCAACCCAAGTCCAATCTCTATTATATTCAAGTTTAGTAGCAATTAATCCACAGGTAACAGGACATGCAGAACTAGTTCCATTAAATACTCCATCTTGCGATTCTACTGAAGTAACTCCATTTATAACATAAGTAGAATCATATCTTGAACGCATCTGATTTGATGGTCCTGATGCAGTTTTTCCAGCAAGAGAACCATCACCAATAGCATAGCAATCTATAGCATTTCCCATATTACTATACTCCACCTTTCTCTCTGCAGTACCAAAAGGATTGGCACTATCCTCATCAAGAGCACCAACAAGAATTGCAGGATGAACAATAGATCCATCAGCTAAAGTATAAGTAACATCACCTGGAGTACCTGGTCTATTAATAACTCTAGTTCTCCCCCAATTATCACCACTATCTGCTGCCTGTTCTAAAGTATAATTATTACTATATGCATCATAATTATTATAATTTGGATGATCTCCCTTAACCATCTGCTGATTATTATTCCCAGATGCACAAACCATTAAAACACCTGCATCCATCATTGATTTACAAGCTACTCTTCTAGGATGATCAGGTGCTTTTTGACAATCAAATCTATTACCAGCATAAAACCATCTTAACCATCCAGGTCTTCCTTGATAATCATAAGCAACAGCACCTGTTCCATCACCAGCAGTACGCCAATAGTAATATTGTCTAGCAAGAGAATTACCAGTACCCCAACTATGAGAAGTTATTGTTGGATTTTTTGTATTATCAATTGATCTATTTGGTTTATTTTGATGAAATACCTTCATAACAAGCCACATAGTAACTTCATTAAGTGACCCAGTATCCCAAAATATACTCACATGCCACTTATTAGCATTATATGCCCAACCCTGAGTCTTTCCATATGCCTGTGCCATACAAGGTGTACCATGAGTCCCAACACCACCAAATAGACTACTTCCAGTATTTCCCTGAGTATTTGACCCATTACTACCTGCTCTTGTATAACTCCCACTAATAGAAATTTCACCAAAATCTTCCTGACTACCTACTACTGCTGTTCCACCTTGATCAGTACTAACATATTTTGCTGACCTATAAGTTGTACTCTCATTATTCCACCAATTTCTAGCCCAAGATTCTACAGGAACAGTTGTACCATCCCAACGTGTCATTAATCTATTGGAAGAATCTGCTTCAAAAAAATCTGGATCAATATAATATGGAGCATCAAGTACAGAATCCAAAACACAACATACACCAGTTGTAGCAGAAGGAGCAAATCCACTCTTCAATACATTTTCTCCAATAAAATTAGTTGGTTCTCCTACACCAGTTTTTATAAATTCAATATGCCCATACCATGCAGAAGTATCGCAAACTATAATATCAACATCTTTTCCAGTTGCATAAGATTTTGGTATATTATTTAAGTTAGTAGTATCACTAATACCATTCCAAGGATTAATTTTTTGTTGATGTCTATAAACTGATGCTCCTGTTCTACTTAACAAATTTGATCCAGGTGGATCTTGAAAAAAATCATAACCATACACAAATTCATCTATAAAATTTCTTGCTATTAATACATCAGAAGAATATCTATTAACCTGAACTTGATCCGATTTCAAATAATCATATGCACCTTGAAAAGTCCCAGTATAGTATGATGGGTCTAAGTAAACATTAGAAACTTTAGGATGTTGCTTAAGTTGGTTTACTTGTAAATCATTTAGTACATAAGATCCCATAGGACAACCTTTCCATTCATTAGTACAGGGACAATGCTCAAATGGAATATTAGGATCTAGTGTGGTAGAATGAGCAACTAAATGTGTATCAATAGATTTCCAATCTTCTTCATCTTTACAAACTACAATATATCTCTTGTCTCCCGTACCTTCGGGAACAAATTTCTCTCCTCGTTCAATACAACTTTGAATTCTTTTTTTCTCAAGTTCTTCAAAATCCTCATTAGGATTAGGACCAGTAATAGTATTCATAATAATACCCTAACCCATGTCCATTCTACAGTACCACTAATCCCAGTTAATGGTGTTACTTTAAATTTAACATCTGCCCCAACAATTTCAGCAGTTATATTAACTATTTGTGAAGGATTAAACATTACAGCATATTCACTAGCATATGCATAACCTCCATCATCCATTACTAATACTTTCTGTGATTGTATATTAGTACCATTTTTCAAAAATATAGTATATTCTGCAGAATCATAAGTTGCCTGAGCAAAACTATCTATGTTAACAGTAACTCCAGCTTGAGCAACAAATGATCCTGATTGTTTATGAAAACCTATTCCGTCTATATCACCTTCAAAACTACCATAAAATTTATTAGCAGTTACTATACCAACCTGAAGTATTCTATTATTACTATTATGTACATGATCTGTAGGAATATATGTACCAATTCCTATATTATGAGAACTATCACCATGAATCCACACATCACCTGGATTTCCAATTACCAATCTACTATTATCAGTAATACCTATTGTTTCAGTTGATGCACAACTACCAATTATAACATTACAGCAACCAGATGTTTTACTATGAGCTGCTCCATGTCCAATAAAGACATTAAAACATCCAGTAGAAAAATTAGATCCAGATGCATTTCCAAAAAATGCATTATATGGTCCTAAAGCAACTTTTCCAGAACAATGACCAGCATATATTGAATAAGTAGAAGATTCAGCCGTATATCCTGCACACATACCAAAAGCAATATTATAACCACCTCCTTGATTTTGTGCTCCAGCAGAACATCCTAAGAAAATATTATGACTACCATTAGTATTTTGAGTTCCTGCACCATGACCTAAGAATATATTAGCATCACCCTCATCTGTAAATTTACCAGCATTCTCTCCAACAAATATATTATAAACTGAATTACCATTACCCCTATTAAGACCAGCATCAAGACCAGCAACTAAGTTACCATTAGCATCTTGCTGCCACTCACCACCAGAAACACCAGTTAATGCACTACCATCACCATAAAGTTTATATGCAGTTAAAATACCTACATTCAGAATGGCATTATTATTAGCATTCGCATCTGAAATAGGATTTGTAGTTCCAATACCTACATTATAATAAAAATCACCATGAATCCAAGCTTCATTTCCACTAGGTCCAGCACCAATTACTAATTGCCTTTCTCCATCTGGTACAGGTGGTTCTACAGAATTTCCAATAAGCACATTACAATTACCTATTGCATTTCCAACTCCTCCTGCTTTATAACCTATTGCAACACTATAATCACCTTTAAAGGCAATACCTGCCATATTACCTATGGCAACATTATTAATTAAGTCAGGATTGCTAACATCTAAAGCTTGACGACCTATAGCAACATTACAACATGAACCTACAACATTCCCTCCTGCAGATTCTCCAATAAAAACATTTTCATTACCAAAAGTCTCCTCACATCCTGCCATTTTACCAATAATGACATTATCCCTACCACTAAGTAATGAACTTCCACTATATTTACCGAGAAAAATATTATTATCACCATCAGTATTATCACATCCTGCTCTATATCCTACAGTAATATTAAAACAAGTATTATTACCTTGCGATTTACCAGCATTAGTACCTGCAGTTAAATTCTCATGATCATCTGCTGTCCATGAACTTGGAGATCCAACATTATCTAAACCAGATCCGTCACCCCAAAACTTAGCAGCATAAACGTTATTCCATCTATGAGTAGCACTATCTCCTAAATCATTACCTTCATTCCCTTTTGGTGATACATTTGAAAGAAAATATGATCTAAATCCATTATAAGCACTAAAAGTTGCAATTCCTACATACTCGTCATCAGTATCCTTTACATTTAATGATATATGACTTGATCCTGCATTAAAAATTCCAAACTTACCATCATGCCCACCATCACTAATAATATCACCAGATGTAGTATCTGATCCTTTTAACCAAAAAGATCCATCAAGAAATAGATGATTATTACTTGGATTAAAGGTTATTCCAGCACCAGTATGAAGTGATTCATAACATGTATCAGCAGCAGGATTATTATCTTCAACAAATGTTAAATGATATGTACCATCAGTATCATTTACTGTTGTTTTAATTTGTTTTGCTTTATCAGCTTCATCTAATACTACACCAGGATCAATAGTTCCTTTAAATACTCCATAATAATCACCACCCATAAATTTATTTGCAGTAACTATACCAACATTTAATATTTTAGTATTATCAATATGAGAATGATCTGTTGGAATTGTAGTACCTATCCCAACATTACCATCTGTTGTTATAACAAGGCTAGTAGATGGTGATGAATTACCACCTGTCTTAAACCACAATCCTCCACCCGATCCATAATGTTCTGATAATTGTATACGAGCATCATAATCTTCTCCAGAAGATAATGATTTAAAGTCAATATATGAACCACCCTTAGTATCTTCATCTTGATCAATTCTATATAATTCTATTCCACCATCAGAATTTAAAACTACTGAATTAGTATGATTAGCATTTTCAACCTTTACACCACCATCAACAACATTTAAACCAGTCATCGATGAATTTGGAATATCAGTACCAATACCAATACGACCAGTATTAGGAGTTGTATATTCAAAAACAAATGCTGATTGAGTAAATAAGTTCTCGTTTATCCTATCAGTATGAAGATTATTACTATCAACAAAAGTAGGATAATAAACTGCAGGTGTATTGGCACTACCAACTCCTATTTTATTAGCATTCTGTACTGTTAAATCTCCAGCAGATGTCCAATTTACACCAGTTTCTGTTGATTCTAATAGTTGACCATTAGTTCCAGCATCACCATCTTTATCTAGAAGTGCTCCATATATTGAAACACCAGTTCCAGTAGTTGCAAATCTTCTAGTAGAACCATGAAATAATTCTGTCTCATAATTACCAGTACTATTAAAACGAAGACTTAAATTTGTTGCACTTTCATCGGTTATTTCAACTCTTTTATTACTCCTCAAATATAATGCTGAAGCTTGATCATTACTATGCTCAATAATACTATTAGGTTCTACAGCATCACTATCATGATATATTCCTAAATCACCGCCAGTACCAAATGTTGCTTTTACATCATCACCAAACTTAAATATGTTCTGTGATTGATCCCAGAAAACAGATGTAACACCAGCAGGACCATAAAATTCAACATCACTTTGAAAAGTACTGATCCCAGCTACATCCAGATGACTTTCAGCATTAATTTCACCACCTAAAGTAGAAACACCAGTTGCTTTAAAAGTTCCACTAACATTTACTCCACCACCAGTGGTTTTTAATCTTTCTGTATTATCATGCAGTAATGTTACACCATAACCAACTGATGCTTGCATATAAGACTGATTATCATTTAAATCTTTAAACTCTAATCTATCTCCAATTATTTGCAATTCTCCAGTTTTATTTGAAATCTTACTATCAGTCCCATCAAAAAATACTGTTAAATCTTGATCATCACCAAATGTTAATTTTGAATTATCTAAAAATTCTAACCTATTATTATCTTTATTCCAAAAAGAAGATTTAACACCAGCATCTCCAGTAGCACTACCCCAAAATTCTACAACACCTTTAAATGTAGAAATACCAGTTACTAATAATCTTTGAAAATTACCTTCAGATAAAATTAATTCTTTTTCAATATATAAATCCCCACCCACAAATAAATCACCACCCGTAGTAGTAATACCACCAGCACCAGAAATAGTAGCTGCTACACTTACAGGATCAGTAGGAGCAGGTCCATGATGAGATAAAGCACCACCTACATTAACATTCTTTTTAAATACTCCACCACCATTAGCTATTAATGAACCACTACCAAAATTCCAAGATTCTTCATTATCATTAATATAAACATTATCATTAATTTGAACTAATCCACCATCAGCATTTAAAATAAGATTAGTACCAGATATTGTCTGTATAGTAGAATCATCATTTCCAGCAATTTCAACATTACCAAATGTACCAACTCCTGTTACATTTAATTTTACAATTTGTACTTGACCATTAACAGTTAATTCATCTTTAGTATTATCAAATGTAAAATTAGGACTATCTGTTAATTCACCACCATCACCAGAAAATACAACACGTTGATCGGTTAAATCTTCTACTTTAAATGAACTTGCCTGACCACCAGCATTAATATCTAATAATCCATAAGTTGTTGTAATACCTGCAACTTCCAAACGACCGAATGAAGCTACTCCAACCACATCTAACATAACCCGTGGTTGAGTACTTCCAATACCAACTCTTTTAGTACTCTCTATGAATACAAAATTCTCTGCACCATCAACTAATCCTGTAGCATCATGAAACTGTATTTCACCTATATCACCACCAGCACCAGATCTAACCGCACTATTAGTAGTCCATTCTACACCATAAGCAGATTTGACTAATATATCAGTTGGTGTACCAGGTTCATTATTAAAGTCATATATATCCCCAGATAATCTAATATTTCCCCTTAAATCTAATGATTGTGAAGGAATTGTACTACCAATACCAACAGATGCAATACCATTACCACCACTAAGACCACTAAAAGCAGTTATAATAGTTCCTGCATATCCTACATTTAAACCTTTACCTACAGTAAGAATACCAACAGTACTATTGAATACTAGGTCAGAAGATGTATTAAAATCATCACGATATTGACCATCACCAGCATTACCTAATGGATCATAAATATTTTCCTTAAATAATACACTACCTACATCTCCAGGAGGAGTTAATGTGATAGTTGCAGCAGCTCCTGTTGATTCACCTGCAACGTAGGGATTCGCAATTGCAGATACTGCCAATCCAACAAAGTTAAGTTGAGTAATACTATTTGCAGTACCTATACTATCTCCTTCATCAAAAACACTAATAGATCCTGGTATTATTCCACCACCTACAGGAATCCAATATCGATTTACTATATTATCATCACCAAGAACAGATATTACTTGATATTGATCTCCTGTAGGAATATCAGAAGATCCTCCAAGTGGAGGATTTCCTAAATTTGGTTCTGTTTGATCTAAACCAAGATAACGGTATCTATCAGAAGATAACTCATTCTGATCTCTTCTTTTTACTCTACCACTAATATACTTAGGCATTACTATTCTCTAGGATACTTGCCATAAATTCCATTTGTAATGGAGCAACTTGACCACCAGCAGAGGATACTCCAACATTTACACTAATTGAATTATAATATGCTTCTGTTATCGCTAAAGCAGTATTATGTGCTGGATCAGATGCACGAGGATATGCATGTTCAGTTTGATTATTATCCATGGTACAAGTAAATATTATACCTTCTGTAGCAATTCCAATCGTATTAGTAGATCTTAACATACTACCTACTACAGCACCTGTAGCTTCATCAAAATCATGTGCATATGCACCACCAGTCTTAACTACACTTCTAGTTATACCCGCAACTGCAGCTACAAAAGTATGTGGTGATAAATCTGGAGAAACACCAACATTAACACTAAAATTAGTAGAATCTACCTTAGTGACTACTAACCATGTATCACTTGCAGGATCTTTCCCTGATCTTGGATAAGACTTATGAGAAGCAATTCCAATATATCCACCATAATCACAACTAAACGTAATAGTATTATCTTGGATTCTAACAGCATCTCCTGTTTCCATCAGATGAGGATCAGCAGTAGTTAATTGCATAACCCCCGTAGCAGGATTATATGTTGCATTAGTTGGTAATAATTTAATTGGTGTTGCAAATGTATGTACAGTAGTATTTGATGATGTTCCTACATCTAAACTTATTGTAGTATCAGTAACTGAAGTAATTCCAACAGAAGTATTATATGCTTTATCAGGAACTCCAGCATTTGCTCCTGTTCCACTTGATCTAGGATAATACTTAATACCTGCACCTTCAGTACAAGTAAATCCTAAGGATTCTGGTGCCAATCTAATACTAGTAATTCCTGCCACAAGATTATGTCTTCCTATGGTACATGTACAAATTCCAGATGTAGGTTCATATATTGCTTCACTTACAGCATAATAATCAAAAGGAGATGTTCCAACATTAACATCAAAATTATTAGCATCTACTTTAGTAACAGATTTCCATCTACCACTCATCTGATCCTTTTCTCTACGAGGATAATACTTAATATTAGTATTATTATCCATCGCACATTTAAATGGTAAAGATTCATTATCAAATTTAACTAAATTCCCAGTAACGTAAGGATGACTATTTAAAGTAATTCTCATTACACCCGTAATTGCATTATAAGTAGCATTAGTTGGTGTATATGTAGATCCATCATCAGTAATCATTTGATGATCAGGAATAGTTAAAGTACAAATACCAGTAACTCCCCTATAAGATGCACCAGTTACATTATACTTACTTCCACTTGAAAGATTTGTAAAAGAAACTGCTCCAGGTTTTGCCCGAACAAAACTATGTATTGCTGGATTATATACATGCTTGTACCCTTTAGCACCACCTACAATAGCAGTAAATGTTTTTGAAACTCCAACAGATTGTTCAACAATAGATTCTATAGAATAAGATTTTTGTGGATCGGGAAATATTGTTGTAGTTATACCAGCAGTATTATCAGGACATGTAAATGCTATTCCTGCTAAAGTAACTTGATCACCAATACTAAATGAATGTTTTTCTGCACAAGTTACTGTAACTATCCCACTTGGTTCATCATAAGTTACCCAATCAATTGTAGTTACCCCTGTTTGAATCCCTGTAATATATAAACTATCTATTATTAATGGTGTTTTTTCTAAAACTAATCTACCATCTATTAAGATTACTGCATCATTTGGTGGTATTTCTATATCCTTTACAACTCTTATATCTCTAGTAAGGCTTGTACTTCTAGTCTTTCTTCTCTGAATAAAACTAACTGTTGGGTATGTTCCTATTCCCACATTTGAAACTTGGGCATACAATAATAGTGAAGAAGTTCCTGTGGGAACCTCATAAAGTTTATTCTCTCCTGGAGAAACAGGGACTGCTATTGATATAAACTTATTTACTGGTGCTATTGCCATATTATCTCAATGCTAGTATTAATGGTGTTAATTGTGCTTGAATTGCTCGATTAAAATCTCTTCCTCGAATCGTAGATGTAGTTTGATCTATTGTTAGACCATCACCAATTCTAAAGTTACCCTTTTGATCCGTACTTGTATACGGAACTTGTCCTCCATTTATAGAAACAATTTCATTTTCAGGTATAGGTTCACCACCCTGGAAGGGGTTTGCTCTATTTAGGTCAGTACCAGCACCAACATATTCGAATGAATGAGAGCTAGTAATAATACGACTCAATCTTACAAATTCAGAAGTTACTCCAACTCCAACAGCATATGGAATAAACTCATTAAAAGTTACAGTTGATAAACCAGTTTGAGCAACTGGTTCTGTTGCTTCACTAACTGTATATAGAATTGGATCAGTATTAACTTTACCAGTTGCATTTCCACTAGAAAAAGTAACTGTAAGTTCTTGAGTTGGAAGAAAATTTCTACCACTTGCAATTACATCAACTGATGATATTGATCCTGCTGCACTTACATTTGCAGAAAATTCAGGAAGAATGGATTCTGGACCTTGAGGTGATTGTACAGTAACAACAGGTGGAGCACCTTGATTATATCCATTTCCACCATCAATAATTTCAATACTTCTAACAAACTGAAGTGGTTGAGTCATAATACCAGTAGCATTAGTATCTGGATAATCATCCAAATTAATATGAAAATATGCACCCTGACCATCAAAAGGTTTTCTAAAATTACCTGCAGTATCAGTAACAGAATTTATAATAAATACGTCTTCACCAGAAATAGTACTACTATCTGTAGTTCCAATAAATTCAACATCCCCAACACCGTCTGCTTTTAATCCAAAATTACCAAAGGATGAATTAGAGTTTGTTAAATCACACTGACCACCACTACCAGCAAAAATAGCAACATCACATCCAATCGTAAAGATGGAAACTAACTGAGCATATGCATTATTAGTGAGTGATACACCAATACCATTTTCATTATACTGAGTAAATGAATCACATACCATAGATTTTAGATCTTGCCCCAAATCATTAGTACCAGTAAATGCGGCATTTACATAATCACCATCAATCTTCATACCTATACTACCAGTCATAAAGTTGGTACAGTTCCTTACATAAGGTGATCTCCATCTTCCACCTTTTGTTGGATCTACTCTATCTGGTCCTTGGTTTGCTGGGCCTAATGCAGTATAACCAGTTTCAGCTTGATAATCTAAACCAGTAGCAACACCTTCTGCAGTTGGTGGAAAAGCAACTGCACCACATCTAGGATGATTAGTAGGACTTGTAACACCTGCAAAGTTCATATTCTGTATTAAACATCCTGCTCTCACCTGAAATACATCTTTATTTACATTAAGAGGAACTACAGTTACCAATCTCAAATCTTCACCAGAAACAGTAACTTCAGTTCTAAGACCTATTGGATTATTTTCTTTATAAACACCTGAACGTACAATAATAGTATCTCCTGTTTGTGCTATTGCTGCAGCACCACCTATAGTTTGTTTTGCATCACCTTCAAGAAGTCCACTATTAGAATCCAATCCATTCATAGAAACCCAAATAGCATTTTTAGTTTGAACACCAGATGGTCTCCATGATACACCAGTTCCTACAGATGCTAAACGATAATCTGTTTTTGCTATCCCAACACCAATATCATCATTTTTATCTTTAAGATGAGAATCTAATTCTAATATACCACTAATAGTAGCTGCTCCACCAACTGTAGCACCTCCTCCTACATTCAAATTTTTAACAATAGAAGCACCACCTTTAACTTGAAGTGCACCATTAGATAAATTACTAGAATTAGCAATATTACCGACTGTTGTTATACCAGCAATACTAGCTCCACTACCAACATTAATCTGCAACTTAAATCCAGCACCACCTGCTACTTGTAAAGCACCAGTTATAGGAGTTGTTGAATCTAAAGTACTTTCTATTTTTGCAGTAGTACCAACAATTAAATTTTTAGCAATAGCAGTACCACCATCTACTGTTAATGAACCACCATCTGTCTTAGAAAGTGCTTCATTAATATCATTAAAATTGACCTTACCATCTATTTCTAACGTTCCATAACCATAGGCATCACCATTATCCGTATCTATAGTAAACTTATCTACATTCGAAGAATTTTTTACTTTAAAATACTTATTATCAGCTATAATAGTTAAATTGTCTTTAAATGTACTATCTCCATCAACAATTAACGTCTCTTTAAGTGTTGTATCACCATCAACATTTAATTTTTGATCTAAATCAGTATCTTGATTTACATTTAAAGTTCCTTTAAGTAAAGTGTTTAAATCAACAGTTAAATTAGCATGAAGATCTGTGTTTAAATCTACATCTAGTGTAGAATTAAGTGTTGTGGCACCATCTACATTTAGTTGTACATCAAAATCAACATTACCAGTTGCATGTACCGTTCCTGTAATATCAAGGTCTGAAGTTGGAGAAGAATTCTTAATACCAACTTTACTCTGTCTGTAAATAGATGCAGCATTTCCAGTTCCATTATATCCCCACAAATCATTCGTAAAGATTGTTGCTAATCCAGTAGGTGTAGCATCATTCTGTGCAGTTGGTTCAAGAGTATCTGTTCCTTGACCAAAACTATTACGTTGTACAAAGTTGAGAGTACTAAATTGTTGAGCTGTATATCCTATAGGAACATCTATACCTTCATCCTGAATTAAAATACCATCTTGTTCAGTTGAAGGTGGTACAGGTGTCCATCTTATACCCTTTAGATCTCTTTTTAAGAAATATCCATTTATACCTGGAGAATTTGCAGAATCGTATATATTTCTACCAATACTTATAGTCTCATCTACACGAAGATTTAATTTTCCTTGAGTATCATTATTAAATTCACTTGGATCTACAGCAACAGTCCAATTACCAAAAGGATTTGTAGTTCCTATTCCAACAGTACCAAAACCAGTAACTACAAAAACGGAATCACTAGCAATTCCTGAAGAACCTACTTGAAATCTTTCTATAGGTAGTGTTGTACCAATACCAACGGTTCCTGTTCTTATAGGGCTGGATCCATCAGTATGGGGTATCTCACCATAATCTCTAACAGAAAATATCGTTCCACCAGCACCTACTTCAAATTCTTTATTTACTGTTAGATAATTAATATCTAATCTACCTTCTATAATTACATCATCTTTAAACGTGGCAATCCCACCATGCCAAGAATACCTATCAACTATTAAATCAGTTGTTTGAAGAAGATCAAACTCATAATCCAACTCCCCATGAATATATACATTTTCAAATACTGAATTTCCATCTTGGTTAAAATCTGCATTAATTCTTCCTGCCATATCTACCTCCCAAAGAATTTCTTAGCTACTGCCTGACCAACAAAAGCACCAGGTCCAAATGCAATCTTAGCACCCAACCCTATACCCAAAGCAAAAGGAAGGTTACCTAATTTACCATCAACTTGTATTCTAGTTGCATTTAAAGTCATATCTCTTGTAGCATCATCACCAATCTGAATTGATTCCTTAGCTTTAAATACAATATTAGTAGCATCTAAAGTAATAGTACCAGATGCCTTTATACGAATGTCATCTTGAGGGGCAGTAATATTACAATCACCACCCCAAGAAACTATGTTCAAAGGACCACTATGATTTGCTTCTTCTTTAGCACCAGATTGTACTAATAATGCACCTTCAGTTTCTATCCTACTCAGATTATTTTCATGATGAGATATTATAAAGTTTCTTCCTTGATCATTAGTACCTTTTAAACTAAAAGACTCTCCCCCATAATTATCAGGTTCTGGATCATCAACGTTAATAACAAATTTAGGTCCAAACCTATCCCATGTATGCGAATCTTGATTTTTTGTCATATTACTAACTCACACAATCAATTACTTTAACAATTTCACCTTGAGGTCTTGTTTTAGACATTACAGCTTTTAAAATTGCACCCACCCCACTTTCACTATCAATATTTAGGTCTGGTAAATCATCGTATGCAATTTGATTGACTAAATTACCACTAATAATTTGCCCATTCAATATCTCTAATTCAAAATTTTCTAAAGTATCAGTATCCTTATACCCATTTCCAGGATCTTCAATAACAACCTTTTCAATAAATAAAGGAACTTCCTTATCCTCTGCTGGATAATTTACACCACTCGTAATCATTGTAAAACTAGTAATCTGACCATAAGTAGGAGAGTTTGGATTCAGGTCAACATGAGCTCTGGCATATGCACCACGACCTTGATTACATTCATCATCAATTGTTACTATCGGATCACTAGTATATCCACCACCAGGATTCGTAACTTCTATACCAACAATACTTGCCGTTCTTTGAACTTCACCAAATAAATCATCCTTATCAAATTTTCTGATAAAACTACCAAGAATAGCTTTACCTGATCCTCCAATTCCACCTCCCCCAAAAAGTTCAACAGTAGCTCCACCACAACTGGTAGGATTTCCTGTATAGCAAGGTCCCATATTAGATGCATCTTTTAGAGGACTTCCAAAAACTTCCCAAGAACCATATTCCTTTTCAAACTCTGTTGCCTTATTTGCTGCTGCTTGAGTAAGTGCTGTTCCACTAAACATTTTATCAAAATTCTTTTTAGTTTTTGAAGCAGAAGAACTCTTTCTTTGACCCTTACCAATTACAAGTTTATTGCTTGAAGGACATTTAGGTCCAGAACTACAATCTCCTAAAGATCCAAGTCCCTTCAAAATGTTTATACCACCACTTAAAAAACTCTTGGCACTAAATGCAAATCCCAATATTCCTGTAACAGGGCCTAAAAGTGATCCTGTAACAGAATCAATCATGTTGATAACTTTATTATTAATTGCTCCTATTAGTTGTTGTACTGCACATGCAGCAGGATTTGTTATCTTTGGAATTGCTGCAGAAATTAAATCACTAATTACACCACCCAAAGCACCCATAATTTTCTTTCCAACACAAAAAACACCATCCAGTAATCCACTAACTGGACCCATAAGACCTTCATGAATAGCTGTAACTTCTTTTAATGCTGCACTATAAGGATATCCTGCACCCACTTTCGCAAATATTGCTGTGGATATTTTAGCCATTCCCTTACTAATTAATCCTTGCAATTTATCATTAACTGCACCTGTCATTTTATTAACAAACCCACTCATAGTCCCACTCATTATATTAGAAACATTTTTTATTTCATTAGACATATTAAGAATAGCATTTCCAGGTCCAGTAATTTTACTGAAAAAATTCTCCAATTGAGCCTGCATTTCATCAAAAGTATTATCCTTACA